>Ga0185299_10002441_pt1 | contig 28553 bp, 26 predicted proteins | sample PaiPotPPA55metaG_FD_128002 | JGI IMG/M metagenome (GOLD analysis project Ga0185299, IMG submission 128002) | Iron sulfur acid spring bacterial and archeal communities from Banff, Canada, to study Microbial Dark Matter (Phase II) - Paint Pots PPA... ...
CGCCGCGCCCGCCGTCACCACCCACTTGGCCTCCGCCCGATCCAGCAGCCAGCCGACCCCTGTTCCGGCGAAGGCGGCGGCGAGACTGATCGCCGACGTGAGCATCGACAACTGCGTGCGGTTCCAGCCGAAATGCTTGAGCAGCGGCGTGAAGAACACACCGGCGGTGAGGTACCCGCCGCCGAAAATGATGAACAGCGTCACCCACAGGCTTGCGACGATGAGCCATCCCTGACGTTCGCGCTGCGTCATAGCGAATACTCCACCGAGCGATCCGACGTGAGAGTCCTATCCGGAATCCCTGCTTAGACTCGCAACAGCAAAAACCCGCGTCCGTGTCGCAAGAGCACGCCGCCACAGTTTGGACATACGAGGTCAGCAGGCCCGCTTCGATACTGCTGGTTCTTCTCTCGCCTGGGCGAACCAGAAAATCATCTAAACCCGATATCCGCGGGCGAGAGTCACCGCCCGAGCCCGCGAGCGATCTCGCCCGACGTCAGCCCACTCCCGGCAGCAGAATTTCCTTCTCGCCGAGCACTTCCTGCCGGTAGAGGTCGGTGATCGACGCCCAACGCAGGATGCATATCTCCTCGGCGACCTTGAGCGCGCGCGCCTCGAGCTCCGGGGTGTCCAGGTATTTGGCGCAGAGCTCGCCCTGTCGACGGCTGTGCTCGACATCGGCCACGTCGTGTTCGGCGAAGAACTCGATCTCTCGCGCGGTTCGCTTAAACCCGTAATGTTTCTCGAAGGCGGGCAGCAGCACTTCGCCGATGAGCCCTGGCATCTGGCCCTCCTGCGTTGTCTGCATCGCCAGGACGACACCGATCGGCTCGACCACGGCGGTGTTGTAGTAATAGAGGGAGCGCGCCCACCAGGCGGGCGTCATTTTCATATCCCGGACTTCAGCGTCGCTCAGACCTGCGGCCCGGCAGAAGCGGAACATCAGCTCGTTGTGATCGTGAGGCTCGTGCCCTTGGCGCGGGATCGCCTTAAACCCCTCTTCCTCCGCGAGATTCTCCGCCATCATCTTGCGGATGTCCTCGAATTTGTAGGCACGGGCATAGAACATTCCGAAGCTCGGCAAGGCGTATGACACGAAATGGTAATGCAGCGCCTGATAGCGGCCCAGCGCCTTCAACGGCAGCAGGCCTTCGCTGAACTCGCGGAAGAAGGGGTGTCGCTTGGTGTGCCAGCGATCGCGGATCGCGTTGACGCGCTCCACGATGGACGCCGAAGACGCAGCCTTGGACGCAACTTCTAGGTTCGATGCCATGGCGACCTCCCGTCACCCATGCGCGCGGGCCGAAATCCGACTCGTTTGACGGAATTTGGCGCAAACCTCTGATCGCGGGCCGTAGATGGAGTTAATCTACAGGTGCAGGATGCGTTCAGCGTTCAGGTGACAAATTTTCTCCTTATCTTGATCGGTGATCTGCAAATGGTTCAGCCAGTCCGTAGCGATACGGTTCGACTCATACGGCCAGTCAACCGAGAAGAGAATGTTATCCGCACCGAGCGCCATCAAGGTGCATAGGAAAGCCGGCATGAAGAAGTTGCCGCTCGTTGTGACCACCAGATTCTCTGTCAGGTATTGAGCCGGGGTCTTCTTCAAACCCCGCCGTTTAGCGGCGAATTGCGCGTGTTCGTTCAGTCGATGAATCCAGAACGGCAACCCTTCGCCAAGATGACCGAGAATCATTCTGAGATTGGGATAGGCGTCGAACAGCCCGGCGAAGACTAACCTCAGAAAATGCGTGCACGTATCCATCGCGAAGCCCCAGGCCGGCATGGATAGGTCGCCGTAGCCCTCGAAGTACGCCTTGAGTACGTCGGGATGCGGAATCGTCGGATGCAGGTAAATTGGCACGTTCAACGCCTGAGCACATTCGAAGATTACCCAGTACTTTTGGTTGTCGAGAAACTCGCCGCGAACGTGACCATTGATCATGGCGCCCTTGAAGCCGAGCTTGGTAACGGCTCGTTCCAGCTCTTTCGCTGCCGTAGCGGGTTTGGCCGTCGGCAGTGCTGCGAATCCTGCAAGGCGACTCGGATGCGCGTGTATGGCCTCGGCCAGCCTATCGTTGGCGTCCGTCGCCATTGCAATCGCCGTCTCGGTCTCGAAACCTTCACAGCCGGGCATCGTTAGCGACACGACCTGCATGTCGATTCCCGTCGCGTTCATAGCGGCCACTCGAGTGTCCCCGAGGTTCAACAATTCGGCCGAGATGTCGTATCCGAGATAGCCTCCGCGCTCGGCGAGGTAGGACTCGAACACGTTCCCCCGGCGGAACATTTCCTGAAACATAGGGGTGGCGAAATGATCTTCCAGCGTAATTATCCTCATGACCCAATCCTCCTGAGTTCAGACGGGGGTGACCAGCAAGGTCTGCACGCGTGAGGTGTCATAGACTGCGCGCTTGCACTGATAGAGCCATCCCTCTGCAGAGTGCACCACACGATCGAAGTATCGACCAGCCTGATAGATTCGCGATTCTCCATCAGTCAGAGTTTGCACCACCACATAGTTCGACTGCATGTCCACGCTATCCGCATCAACCGGTGTTAGCTCGAGTCCCGAGATCATGTGCCGGTAGGTGTGCGGCTCGAAGACGTTGGCCTTGCGTAGTGAAGTGATACGGTCACGCAGCATCGCACGACCGAAGCAGTGCATGATACCCATCGGCAGGCCGAGATCCGCATTCTCCTTGGGGATAATCTCGTAGACGCAGTCCTCGGTGAAAAAGTTCGGCCATTCCTCAAGGCGGTCGGCGTCGATCACGCTGACGTAGCGCTCCTGCAGCCGATGCAGCTCGTACCAGAGGATCATTTCCTCGAGCTTCGTCTTCATAAGCGAGGTCTCCTAATCTGCACGCCTCCCGCTCATAGCCCCATCAGCTCCTGATATCCGCGCCAGAAACTGCGTATGCGACCTTCCGCAATGCCGGACCCGATCTGCTGATCGTCCGGCGCGTCGCGGCCCATATCCGCGATGGACAGCGCGTCGCCGCTGCTGGCCGTTGCGAATTGCACCAGTTCCGTGGCCAGAGTGTCCTCCATCGAGATGAGCCCGGCAGGCCCCACCAGATTGGCCTGTTTGATGCGGTGCATCCGCATCTCCGGCGTATCGTCGGTGTAGCCGAAGAAGTAGAAGATCAATTCGAAGTTGGTCGGCCCTTTTGGCAATATCTGTCGCACGGCCAAGCTGTTCAGGATCTGCGTGGCCACTAGCTGCGGGAAGATGATCTGGATGTGATTGTTGACGAGCTGGTCAAATTCCTTCACGTTCGCCAGAGTCGAGAGGTCTTCGAGCCTGAGGCCCTCTTTGAACGACGAAATTTTGCTGTCCCTGTAAGCGGCGCCACCGCTTGCATCCTCCGTGTGGTAAATCATCGACCAGCTGTGCAAGCCATCGTCGCTGCAGATCGCCTCGCGCCGCGTTCCCGCGCGCACAACGTTGAATGTGCTGAAGAAAGCATGCAGCAGGGAGGCGTGGTAAGAATCCCTGACGTTTTCGTTGTAAAGCTTCCAGTTCGACCTTGAATACTGTCGGACGCACCCGAGATATACGATGGGCTTGTGGAAGATGCGGTCGAGTCCTGGACGCATCTGCGGGCCGAGATAGTCATAGAGCGAGGGTGCGCGGTCGCTGAAAGTCGCGAAGATGAGGCCGTGGTAACTGTCGGCGTGCAACTGCTGCAGGCCGTGTTCCGCGGGATCGAAGTCGGCCGGCATGCCCGGCGATCCTTTGACGCCGTTGCGAAACGGCACTCCCCTCAACTTGCCGCGAGTGTCGTAGCTCCATTGATGGTAAGCGCAAATGTGGCTTCTCGCGTTACCGCGCGCGACACGGCAGACCATGGCGCCCCGATGAGCGCATCGGTTGACCCACGTCGAGAGACTGCCGTCGTCACTGCGCGTGACCACCACGGGAGTGTCGCCTACGAACGTGCTCTTGAAGTCGCCAGGGTTCGGGATCTCCGCTTCCAATGCGACAAAGCTCCACACTGGTCCGCGGAAGATCCGCTCCTGCTCCAGATCGTAGAGCTCCTGCGAGCTGTAGACCTTGTACGGAATGCGGGAGCCGTCGGGACGCGGGAAGTAGACCAGCTTCTCTGTTTGCGATCCGTCGGGTCGCGGCCGCTGGACTTGGTTCATATCGTCCTCCGACCATTTATGCCGCCGTTGAGATCAACACGGTCAACTTATTTCGCGTTCACTGATATTTCCATTACCGCTACGGGAGCTCGGTCGATCCTGCGAACCGACTCGGAACAGGCGCTCGAACCGCCGGGCGGCGAAACGCCGATCTTCACCTCGATAACCGTCCTCTAAATAGCCGAATTTGCGCGCGATTTTGGGCGATTCTAGCCGAGTAAAGCTAAACGACCAGGACTGGATGTGCGGCGCGAATCGAGCTTGTGTGTGCATAGGGGCGGCAAATCGCCCGCTTTTAGGAGGAGCACGCATGGGCTTTGAGATCGACTTAATCGCAGCAAGTTGCGCCGAGAAACGATCATGAAGCGGCAGACGCCGATTCGCGATCGAACTGCACTCTCGGTGGAAATCGAGGGTCTGTCAAAGGCCAATATCCAGGACCTCCGTGAGCGCTGGAAGATCCTTTCTGGAAGGGCGCCGGGCAGTTCGATCAGCCGCTCCTTTTTGATTCGGGCGGTCTCTTACCGCCTCCAGGAGCAGGCTTTCGGCGGTCTCAAACCTTCGACCCGTCGATTGCTGGCTCGGGTCGCCGAAGAGACGGCGGGCGGGAGTTCCCCGAAGAAGCCGCAGAATCGAAAGGCGGGAACGGGGACCATCCTGGTCCGCGAATGGCAAGGGAACTCTCACCACGTTACGGTGCTCAATGACGGGGTCGCCTTCAACGGGAAGCGCTACCGTTCGCTCTCGGAAGTCGCTCGGGAGATCACGGGCAGTCGGTGGTCGGGACCGCGATTCTTCGGACTGCGACTGCCTGCGATGGAGAACAACCATGCAACGCCCTAATGCTCCGATTCGTCGCTGTGCGATTTATACCCGCAAATCGTCAGAGGAAGGGCTGGAGCAGGACTTCAATTCGCTGCAGGCGCAGCGTGAGGCCTGTGAAGCGTTCATCAAGAGTCAGGCCGGTGAGGGCTGGCGCCTGGTCAAGACCGCCTATGACGATGGCGGTCTCTCTGGTGGGACCATGGAACGACCGGCGCTGCAGCGTCTGCTGGCTGACATCAACCAGGGCTTGGTCGATGTGGTGGTGGTGTACAAGGTCGACCGACTTACGCGCTCGCTGGCGGACTTCGCCAAGATGGTCGAAGTATTCGACGCACGCGGTGTGTCGTTCGTCGCTGTCACCCAACAGTTCAATACCACGACCTCGATGGGACGCCTGACGCTCAACGTATTGCTGTCCTTCGCCCAGTTCGAGCGGGAGGTGACGGGCGAGCGGATCCGCGACAAGATCGCCGCTTCCAAGCAGAAGGGAATGTGGATGGGTGGTCTGGTTCCGCTCGGGTACGACGTGCATGAGCGTCGCTTGGTGGCCAACCAATCGGAAGCAGAGACGGTAAGAAAGATCTTCCGGCGCTACGGAGAGCTCGGGAGCGTCCGGCTCTTGATGGAAGATCTGAATCGCCGCGGTATCCGATCGAAAGTCCGAGTGGCAAAGAACGGTCGGAAGTCCGGCGGGAACCCCTTCTTCCGCGGCGCCCTCTATCAGCTGCTTTCAAATCCCATTTACGTCGGTGAGGTTCGTCACAAGGGCATCCGCCATCTGGGTTTGCACGGGCCGATCGTCGACCGCGAGTTGTGGGAGAAGACGCAGCTGATGCTGCGGAGCCACGAGGTTCGACATACGCTGCGAGCAACGAAATCAGTCGCCAGTCCACTCACGGGTAAGCTGTTTGACGAAAGCGGCCTAAGCCTGACGCCGAGTCATGCCGTCAAGGGTGAGCGGAGATACCGCTATTACGTGTCGCGCAGCCTGATCAACGCGACGAGTGATTCGACAGGACGCGGTTGGCGCTTGCCAGCACCAGAGATCGAGCGAAGTGTTACCGCCGCGGCCTGCAAGATGTTGAGTGACCAGACCGCAATCGCAACCGCCGCTCAGGCGATTGGTCTCGCTGAGAATCGACTTCCGTCCGTCTTCACTCTGGCGCAAACCTGGAGACAGCGCCTGCAATCGGAAGTCGAAGCCGGAGCCACCCTGACTACTTTGGTCCTACGCGTCGACCTGAGCGATTCGGGCATCCGATTAGCGCTCAAAGTGCCGATAGTCGACGGCGGCGTGCAGCCCGTTGTGAACGCCACAGAACTGATAATCCGGTGCGATGTTCCGATGCAGATCAGGCGGCGTGGTGTCGAAATGCGTCTGGTCATCGAAGGTAATAGCGCGCCCACTCCGCGAGCCGATTCGGCGCTCTTGAAAGTCGTCGCCCGAGCGCTTCATTGGTCAGACGAGCTGCTGAGCGGTCGAGCGCCGTCAACTGCGAAAGTCGCTGAGCGCGAAGGGGTCAGCGCGCGTTACGTCAGACGATTGATGCGGTTGGCGTTCCTAGCGCCGAAGATCGTCGAAATGATCGCGGCTGGCGGGCAGCCGCCAGAGCTAACCGCCGAGGCCCTGGCTGAACGGATCGATCTCCCCCTCCTTTGGACCGCGCAAGAAGAAGCTGTAGGCGTCTGATAGTCCGCGCAGGTTCGAGCGCTTCCCGCATATCATTGCCCACGCGTTTGTTCGGATTGAACCCATTGCGCGCCGCAAATGGATGGAACCGCCTCACTCGCCAACAGAGAAATCGGCCGCGTACTGGCCGCAAACTATCGGAAGGTGCCCTTCTCCGGTGCCGTCGAACATCTGAATGAAGCCGCAAACGCGCGCTATTTAGGCCAGCTGAGCGGAGAATCCCTAGAGACGAGGACTCGTTGGCGGAGCGGAGTGGATTCGAACCGCCGGTCCCGGTTGTTCGAACGGAAGTGGCTTTTTCCTGCCAATTTTCGTTTCTCTGTCAGCGCTCGGCGCAGCTAGGAGGGGACCGGTGAACGACTGGCTTCTGATTCCGGCGACGCGGCGCGGCCAACGGAGGCGGGGCGCCAGGCGCAGAGACATGCGCGCGATGAAATTCGCGATCCGTGCCATAACGTGCGGATGCGGATGCGGGTACCATCATGAGTGTGAGAATGCGAATGGACGATCAAGTCTGACAAGCTGCTGGCAGTCTACATCATGCCAGCAAGCCGCCCCTGGAGAATGCCGGATTGATGAATGTGAACCCACATACCCGATTGAGCATCGCCTCTAACTGATGTATGCTGCGATGCAGCCCGCAAGTTACTCCATGTTGGAGCAAGGGCGCTGCCGCTTGCTCCTTACAACGAACACGTTAGGGCTTGGAAGGGCTGCTTCAGGTGCGCCGGGCCCCTGTACCACGAGCTGATATCTCTTCGCTGATTTTGTTTGCGAACTCCTGCGCGGAGATCAACACCGAGCTATCTCCGCGCTGGACACGGATAAGTACGTTTGGCGAACCGGCGGGAGCTTGCGCTGCTTCATTGAGGTCGCTGCTTGGGAACGCGCAATCGCCCGGCAGCGGTCTAAGATCCGGCCAATAGACATTGAAAATGCCGCCGCGCTTCCCTATCCACGCCAAGAACTGAGAAAGGCTATCGACCTGGTCATCATGGCGGCCTTTCGGGAATTGCAACAGTTCCGCGCGGAAATCGTCGAGCCACGAGGCGCTCGCCGGCAGATGCACCTGGTGAGCCTCTATCTTCGCGGACTGGGCCGCCATCCGGGTTAACTTGTCGCTCTCCGGATCAAATGAGACTAGCGTGGCGATCCCGCCGCTCCTCCGCAGGTCGTCGATCAACGCCATGCCGGAGCCCTTGTTCTCGATAATTACTACGTCTGCCTGATAGTCACGCGCATGGTCGATCACCTTCTTTTTCAGATCAGGATAAAGCAGCTTCTCCCTCAAGACATGGTTTAGATAGTAGTGTTTGTCCCGCACCCGCCAGGTGGTGCAAACCGAGTAGTCGCTCAATTCCTCTGCCTTATACGCTGTATCCCAACTCTGAACAGTCTCGTCGCCCGGCTGAACCGGTGGGAGCGCGTTGTATGTCTCGAACCAACTCCAATGGACGATCTCGCCCTCGAGCGGAACCGGGCGTTGCTGGTATTGCGCCGAGAAGTTAAAGCTCCCGAGGACGAGCTTGGCGCGGTCCAGCACCTCCTTGGGTTCGCGCGCCGGATGAAGAAGCTCTCCTGCCCGACGTGGGTAAGTCTGGTTAGGTCCGATCGCAATTTGCTCGTCGCACTCCGCAATCGCGGGCAAATCAAGGTGCACCCAGTCTTCTTGCGCCGTTACGTGGCCGGCCAAGTCCTCGAGATGAAGGCGCTGCATGATCAGGATGATCACGCCTTCCCGTTTGTCGTCCAGCCGCGAGTAAAGTGTGCGGTCGAACCACTCGTTCACTGAGGAACGCTTTGACTCCGAGAACGCGTCCTCGGGCTTGAGCGGGTCGTCGATGATCAAGATGTTGCCGCCGCGCCCGGTGAGCGTTCCGCCAACCGAGGTCGAGTAACGCGATCCTTGGCGAGTCGTCACGTAGTTTAACTCGGTATTCTTCGCGTGGCCGATCCGCGTGTTCGGAAAAACCCGTTTGAACCAATCGGACTCCATGACGGCGCGGCAATCCTGCGCATGCTTGCTCGCGAGATTTTCGGAATAACTCGCACACACGATTCGAGCCGTAGGAGCACGTCCGAGTACCCAGGCGGGAAACGCGACCGACGCTGAGATCGACTTGAGACTCCGCGGCGGGAGAGTAATCAGCAACCTCTTGATGTTTCCTTCGAAACACTGTTGCAGACGCCAAGCCATCGCCTCGATGTGCCAGTTTGGGTGAAAGGTCTGCGCCGGGGCGACGGTCTGGTACGTTCGATGAATAAACGTCGAAAGATCGTTGCGTAGCGCCAAATCGAGGAGTCGCCTCTCGTCAACACTCATGATTCATCCCCTCTTCGGATCAGCTCGAGTCTCGGCCTTGCAATCGGCTGTCAGGTCAGCGGCGCGCTCTTTTGACGGCGGGAACGCTGTCCCGTCGAGCGACTTTTCCGCCGCAACCGAGTTGGCACTTCGAAGCAAGCGCTCCCGGAACATCTCGAGTGTTTCGCTTTCGTCAGGCGAGAGCAGCTCTTCGGAATTTGCTGCCTCGTCTCTGAGGTCGAGAACGCGACACATCAAGTTGGTCAGCGTGGTCACCGCTCGCGCGTCACCGGTTAAGGTCTTTGCGATCAACGTCTTGACGATGGCGCGCTGCTTCGAGATCTTAATGGCGCGCGGGCCTTCGCGAACCTTGATTTCTGTTTGGAGCTCCTCGGTCAGATCGGTCTTCAGATTCTTGCTACCCTTGGGCCGCCCGCGCCGATTCCCCGACTGCCCCTTCTTGAACCGCGACCCCTTCGGCGGGTTTCCGTACCCGACTTGTTGTTCATCTCCCATCCGGATCTGTTCCTCCTATTGCCTGACTGGCGATCTTTGAGCGCTCGCCGGTGACGTCGCGCTCAATCGCCGAAAAGGCTCGTCCGGTCGAGGCATGGATAGCGTCGATCCCGCAGGCTTTTTGAAACCGCTTTATTGTGACGTCGACGTAGGCTGGGTCGAGTTCCATCACATACCCACGCCGACCGGTTCTCTCCGCGGCTATGAGGGCTGTGCCGCTTCCGCCGAAGCAGTCCAGCACGATTCCTCGACGTTTCGAGCAGTCCAGGATCGCGTCGGCCACCAGCGCGACTGGCTTGACGGTCGGATGCATCGCGAGTTCCTCGAGACGCCCTTGGTGAAGAGAGTTGACTCCCGGATAATCCCACACGTTGGTGCGATTACGGCCGTAGCGACCGAGTTCGACATTATTGATGTGAAAGCCGGTGCCGTTCTTAAACACGAACACCAACTCGTGCTTAGAGCGATAAAATGACCCCATGCCTCCGTTATCCTTATTCCAAACGCACAAGTTCTTGAGCTCCGCGTACACGTCGCGGGCTGCGGACAGCACCTCGAAGCAGTGCCGCCAATCCATACATACGAAATGGATCGAGCCATCGACGCTGTGCGTGACGAGATTTCTGAATGCTGTGTTCAGGAAGGCGGTGAATTTGGCCTCGGACAACTCCCCTGAGGCCATGACGAACTCTTTGTGCTTGATCTGGCCGAGGCCGCTGACATTGCCATCGATCCGTACGTTATAGGGAGGATCGATAAAAACCATCTCCGCCTGCTTGCCGTCCAGCAGGTGGTCAAATGATCTCGCGTCAGTTGAGTCCGCGCATAGCAGCCGATGCGAGCCTAAGATCCACAGGTCGCCCGTGCGGTTAACGCTGGGTTTGAGGCGGTCAATCCCGGGAACTTGTTCGGCTTCCTCGCGCGAGTCGCTCCCTTCAGAGTCCAGGAGCAGCAAATCGATCTCAGCGGTTTCGAAGCCCGTAATGGCCAGATCGAAATCGATCTCTAGTTCGGTGATGTAACTCAGCTCGAGCGCTAGCAGCTCGCGATCCCAGCCAGCATTTTCGGCCAGTCTATTGTCGGCTATTACATATGCGCGCTTCTGCGCCTCGGTCATCTGGTCGAGGCGAATCGTCGGAACTTCACTCATGCCGAGCAGCTTGGCTGCCAGAATCCGGCCATGACCGGCAATGACACCACCGTTCTGGTCAACCAAAATGGGGTTGTTAAATCCAAACTCCCTGATGCTATTGGCGATTTGGCGTACTTGTTTGGCTGAATGTGTCCGCGGATTTCCGCGATGAGGCCTAAGCTGCGCAATTAGTATGTACTCTATCTTCAAGTTGCGAAGACTCTCATGCATGTAGCTACCTCCTCCCTTTCACTGGCTTACGCGCTCAGAAAGATGCATCTACTTGTCTCCCTGAAGTCCGGATTTCGCGTTGCGCTGGATCGGTCGATTGACGGTCCGAGAAACAACTCGCAGCAACCTTAACTGCCACCTTAACTGCCAACCGATCCCCGACCAGGACTACACTAGGCATCCTCGATCGGTAGCAGGAGGAGTTCGGAACGCCGTAGGCGCTCGGCTTGTTCGCCAAAGCACCTTGCTGCTTTGTCGCAGGCTTGGGCTAGCAGTGCACTGATTTCCGAACCGGGCGCCGCGGTCTTCTTCACATCCGCGACGACGAGGACCGTTCGATGACACAAGCGTTCAGCCTGAGTCACGATTTCATTTGCGTGGTGAGAATGGCTCGCGCGCAGCGACGAGCTATCTAGCTGAGCTAATTTCAGAACACGCATCGCTTTGTGGAGGCTCATCTGACCGTTGGACACTTGCTCCACTAGCCCCAGGCCTTGTCCGGTGGCGACTGCGTTTAGCAGCGCAGATGCCAAATCCACGAGCCGCTTACTAATCTTGAACTGCGCCGCCGCCCGGCCGTGGCTCAAACCGCAATTTTGCGGCTTGGTGCGATCGCCGCCTCGCTTCGATTTTGCCAATCTAGCGGCGATCATCGCCCGTTGACTTTGATTGAGATGGCGCCGGTGAAGATTCATGCTCGCAACAACACTGACTGGGTCGTCGCCTACGTAGTTGAAAAAACGTGGCGCAATGCCAGTTTCTCGGCAAATGCGGTAACGATTCCGTCCGTCGAGTATACGTCCCTCGTACAAAACAATGGGCGCGTGAAGCCCATGCCTGTCGATGTCGGCTTTCAATTCCTCGTATTCATAGGGCCCCATAGGTGGAAGAAGGTCCGCAAGCGGGTGCGGTTCAAGTCTCGAATAGTCGTCCATCGTTTTCGCCTCCTAGTCAGATCTTGTTTGGTGATCGCTAGACCGACGCGATCACATGCCTAACCTGAATATTGGCTCCCTAACAGAAGGACTCAGTCTTCGGTGAGATGCTCGATCAAAAATCCGACTTGCCGCGGATCTCTCGCTACACCTGTCCGAAAGGTGTTCGCCTCCTGGTCAGATTTTGCTGGAGCGATCGCGCTAGACCGATCCGATTGCACACATAACCTCGTGACTGGCTCCGTAACAGAAGGACTCAGTCTTTGGTGAGATGCTCGCTCAAAAATCCCGACTTGCCGGCTCGCTTACACCTGTCCGAAAGGTGTAGAGTTCTCGCACGGCACGTGACGCCGCGGCGCCGCCGGAGCGAGTCATGTGCCCTCAAAAATGCCGACTGTAACTTGGCGCGCGACTAAGAAGTCGCGTTAATTGAAAGGCGTCGGCAGCGCGGGTTCCTGATTCTCCCGGACGAATTGGCCTCTCGCTGCTGAAAACCTTCATGCCAGCCAAGCAGGGAAGTAGCTGGAGTGGACATTCCGAATAAGAGCGGCAAACTAACTATGCGGCTCGCTGATTCTGAGCCAAACCTGGCGGGATCAAACCTTGAAAAATCAGAATTCAATGTGGCTAAAACCAACTGTTGTGCCCTCCTCAGAGCTCCAACCAGACCGAAAGCCGCCGAAAAGATCTGCGAACTTCACCGGTCATGAGATGAGTTCCCTGTCTGCCCTGAAAATTCCCTGATGCGCTAAAGGAATCCCCTGTTCGGGTTTCAAAATTCCCTGTTCCACCGAGTAGGGAATTCGCCAAAAAACCTTCGGCGAACCGGGGCTTTTTCGACGCTCGGTCGGCGTGATTGAGGTTCTAAATCGAGGAAATTCCCTGTTATTTCCCTGTTTAGCAGGGAATTTGGGGCGGAGAGGGGTTCGCAACAGACTGCGTCATCCGCCATCGAGTCCTTCTCCGTTTACAATTCGGCCAGAGATGATCGAAATACGCGCCTGCGCGGCCGATTTTGCGCAGCTCGTGGCAGCGGAGAACGTTACGAACCGCGGATTCGGCCGACGACGAAATGCATCTGGCCACGATCGCGGATGAACAAGCGGATGTGGCTGGTTATTTCCGGAACCGGAACCTTGCCGCCATGCTGCTCAGGCGCGCAAACCATTAAGTTAATTCAGAGACAGGCCCCTAGCGCAGCTCGAAGTCTTCATATCCCTTCGCAGCAACCTCGGCAAAGATCTTACGATAGAGCGGCACGCCGCCAGCGAATAACAGGAAGCGGCCACGCACGTTCTCGGGATTGGTGCTACCGAAGAACCATGAATCCTGCATTTCATTGATTAACAATCCTTTCGCCGATTCATAGCAGCGCTTGGTCCATGCGTCTTCGGCTTCGGGGGTTGCGGTCATGGTCTCGAAACCGTTCTTGCGCATATAGCGGATGCAGTCGACGATCCACTCGACGTTGGTCTCGACGCAGCGGGGGATATTGCAAAACACCGCCGGGTTGTGCGGCCCCATGATGGCCCACAGGTTTGGGAAGCCCGAGAACTGAACGCCAAGGTTGGTCCTTGGCCCGTCGGACCAATGCTCTTGCAGGGATCGGCCGCGTTGGCCGCGAATATCCATACGCAGGAGCTCGCCAGTCACGCTATGAAACCCCGTGGCATAAATAATCACGTCGAGTTCGTGTAGCTTGTTACCGGTTTCGATCCCCGTGGGGGTAATCCTCTTGATCGGCGTTTCGCGCAAATCAACCAATCTGACATTGTTGCGATTGAACGTCTCGTAGTAATTCTTCTCTCCGGGACACCGCTTCGTGCCAAACGTGTGCTTCGGAATTAGTTTTTCAGCTATCTCGGGATCGGAGACGCGTTCGCGGATCTTGGAGGCGAGGAACTCGGCAACCTCATCCGCGGCGTCCTGTGACATAAAGGAGTCACTGTAATTGCCCAGCCACAAAGCGAACCCGCCGCGGTCGTACAACTCCTGATAGCGGGCGAGGCGCTCCGCTTTCGGCACGCCCATCGCGGTTCGCGGGTCCGGTTCGTGAATGAAGCCGGCCCAGGTGCGTTTGCACAGTGCGAAAATCTCGTGTGCCTTTTCTGTGAGCGCCCGTTGCTCCTCCGCGATAATCGGACGGTTGCGGAGCGGGGTGCACCAATTCGCGGTGCGCTGAAAAACTGTCAACGGTTCACAGTCGGGGGCGATAGTCTGAATGATCTGGACGGCAGTCGGGCCGGTGCCGATGATGCCGACTCGCTTGCCAGTGAAGTCGACCGGCTCTTTCGGCCAGCGCGCACTGTGTAGCGACAGGCCTGCGAAGTCTTCAACCCCTTCATAGTCCGGAAACTGATGCGCCGAAAGCAGCCCGGTGGCGCAGATGACGTAGCGCGCAGGGGCGCGCACGCCGTTGTGAGTCTCAATCTCCCACCTCTTGTCAGCTTCGTCGTACATAACGGTCGCAACGCGCGCGTTGCACTCAATGTCGCGTTTGAGATCGAATTTGTCTGCGACAAAATGCAAATACCGTTCGATTTCCGGCTGACCCGAGAAATGCTCACTCCACTTCCATTCGTCTATCAGTTCCTGGGAGAAGGAGTATTGGTAGGTATAGCTCTCAGAGTCGAAACGGGCACCCGGGTAGCGATTCCAGTACCAGGTGCCGCCGATATCGCTGCCGGCCTCGAACACCCGTGCCGAGAGGCCGAGCTCGCGGAGTTTATAGAGAGCATACAAGCCAGACACACCGGCACCGATTACGATAGCATCATAGCGCTGGGTCATGATTATAACCCTCCGTGGTTAGCGGTCAGTTTGTATTTCAAACGAGTAATTGTCAGATGTTGCCGATCGGCCAGTCATGATCAGGCGGCTTCGTCTGGTTGATTGTCAGTTTGAGTGAGTAGCGTGTTTTGCAGGATCGACCTGGACATCATCGGCAAACTTCACCCCGGCACGAACTAGCGGTAGTAGCTGAGCGCCACCGAGGCGCCGCCAGCGCAGCACGTGCTTTCTGATCGAATGAAGATGAGAACCCGAACGTCAGCATCCTCTCGAAGTTGACATAAAAGCGCGTCCGACTTCAAATTGAGCCGTGTTCGCAGGTTCCCCCAAGCGGCTATGCATCGCGGATTCATACCACGCGCCTAACCCCCAACGGTGCGGCCAATTCGATGTCGCGATACTCGCAACGCCCTTGGCCGTGCTGAAAAATACTGGCGGCGATTAGCCAGACGGCGATAATCCGGGCGGGAGGAGAACCGATCGCATTTTGATAATCGCGCCAGAGGTCGCGCTCTTCGTCGATCCATCGGCCGAGGCCCTCTTGCCCCGAGCGGATCGCGATATGGGTCTCGCGCTGGCGCCACGAAGCGACAGGGCATCGAAAGCTGCGTTCGGGTTCGAGCGCGGCGCTCCATAAATAGGTAAGGTCTTGGCCGTTGTCGAATTCGACCGCCAAGCTCAGGTAGTCATGGGTGGCTAGGGAATCCTCGGCCCGGGCCGACGGCAGGCTTTCAACCTTCCATGACCATCGCAGCCGGGTGTCGGGCGTAAACGGCGCCTCCAAAGACCTTTGCAAAATCATCGCATCGTTGTCGCATTGGCAGCGAATTACGGCGGCCCCCGGCGTATCGACTCGGCTGAACACTCCGGCATCGCCAAGCGACGGCAGGTATCTCCAACCCTCAGGAACGACGACAGGGTTGCGCAGGCGCCGAAGCTCCTCTTCGGCGAAGCGCGCCGCCGGGCCTGTGCGCTGCGCTAGCTCACGTAGTCCATGGGCGGCGTCGGCTCGCCAGCGGATGACGAGAACGGTAAATCCGCCGGCGGCCGACTCTTCTAATACGGCGGCGTTGGCCATCCGCCCATACGCATCCACCCATTGCCCCGGAAACACATTGCTGAGATAAAGGCGCCCTGAATGCCCGGCGGTGAAAGTGAGCGAACCTTTGGGAGTCCTGAACATCTCTGCGCGTTCGCCGATCCGCAGCCAGAGCGCAGAATACGCTTCGACCCAGGCCTGAGGATGTTTCTTGATCCACGCCCGGCCCGCGCAAAACACGCTTAGCCGATCGCCGGCCACAACTTCGATTCCGGTATCCGTCCAAGGCGGCCGATCGGCCGGTACATGTACAAACCAATATCGATCCATCGAATCCTGATGCGCCGGAATCTTGCCCCGCCTTTCGAGCAACAAAGCGAACTCATCTTCGAAACGGCGGACGTCGGATGAAATCGAGTCCATTGCTTACGCAGCTCCCTTCGCTGGTTCCACCGCACGTCTTGCTCTCGATTCGGAACCCCAACGAAAAGAATCCGGCCCGCGGCGGCAGGCCGTCGGGAGCGGCCGGTTACGCGGCAATGCCCGCAAACCCGCATCTGTCCTGATTGTTTTTTTAGTCAGCTTCATTGTTAGGCGGCACCTGCTCCACCGGTTCTGCCTCCTCCAGCTTGCGCTACAAGGTCTTGCGATCGATTTGCAGAATTGCTGCCGCTTCGCGTTTGTTCCCGTTCACCGACTCCAGAACGGCCCGCACGTACTCACGCTCCAGCAGGTCAAGGCTCAGACGCCGGTCTACGGCCTCTTCGATCGCTCGCCTCGGCGACATGTCGTAGCCGGCGACCTTCGGGGGTAGGTCCTTGGTTGTTAGCGTGTTATCACGGCATAGAATGATTGCTCTTTGAATTGCGTTCTGTAGTTCACGAATATTCCCGGGCCAACGGTAGCGCATCAGGCGCGTCATCGCGTCCGGGTCGAGTTCGGGCACAGCCTTACCCGCCTCGGCACTTGCACGCGACAGGAAGTGTTTGACAAGCAACGCGATGTCTTCGGGCCGCTCGCGCAGCGGCGGCACCGCCAAGGTGAAGGTGGCCAGTCGATAGTACAGGTCGGATCTGAATCGTCCTCGTTCCATCAGTTCCTCCAGGTCGGAGTTGGTGGCGGCGACAACGCGCACGTCGACGGGAGTCTCTTCAGTTGCACCTATCGGCCGTACTCTCTTGTCCTCAATGACGCGCAGCAGCTTGGTCTACAGGGTCAGTGGCATCTCGCCGATCTCGTCCAGGAACAGCGTCCCACCGTGGGCCGCCACGAACGGCCCGGTCTTGCCTTGGCGAGCGTCTGTGAAAGACCCGCGTACGTGGCCAAACAGCTTACTTTCGATCAGATTTTCGGGAATCGCCGCGCAGTTGATCGGTACGAAGGGGCGTTCGCGGCGCGAGCTCTCGAAATGCAACGCACGGGCCAAGAGGTCCTTGCCCGTGCCGCTCTCGCCCGTGATCAGCACGCTGGCTGTGCTGTCTGTAATCTGCTGCAGCATTTGCAATACCGCCACCATGCGTGGATTCGCGGCGATGATGCCGGGAAGACCCTAGCTGTGTGCGAGCTCGCCACGCAGCCGTCTCACCTCCTGGCGAAGTTGGCGGTTCTCGAGCGCTCGCGAAACGACCAGCAGCAGCTCGTCGTTGCTGAAGGGTTTGGTGATGTAGTCGAAGGCGCCGAGCTTCATCGACTCGACCGCAGTCTGGATCGAACCGAAGGCGGTTATGATGACGACCGGCAGGTTGGGCGCGATGCGTTTCAGCTCCAGTTGGAGCCGATGGCCGCCCATGCCGCTCATCCGAAGGTCCGACACGAGAACGTCAGGATTCTCCAGCTTCGCGAGCGCCAGCGCGTCGGCCCCTGTATTGGTTCCGATCGATCGGTAGCCGGCCTCGCGCAGCACGTCGCATAGGACGTCCGCCATCTCACGGTCGTCATCAACCACCAACACTGACGCTTGCGCTTCGCTCATGTCCCGCTACCAGCGCTCCGGCCGACCCCGGGCTCCGTCCGTGATTGCGGCGGCCACCGGCATCGTCACGAAAAAGCGCGTCCCGTCGGATGCGGATTCGAAGCTTATCTCACCCCCATGATCGCGCATAATCGATTGGCTGACCGCAAGCCCCATACCTGTTCCCTTGCCGGGTTCCTTAGTGGTGAAGAATGGGTCGAATACGCGCGAGCGGTCCACCGCCGCTATGCCCGGTCCAGTATCCGCGAAAGTGATTCGAGCTGAGCGGTCCTCGCATTGACGGCGAGATTCACGAATACCTGCTGGAGCTGGTCGGCGTCACACTTGACGGTCAGCGGTTGATCGCCCAGTTCAGCGATCAACTGAATGTTCGTCGCACCCGGCCAACCGCTTGCGCTGCTCAGCAGCATCGAGCTTGGCGAGGCCAAAACGCGATACCTCAAGACCCGCTCGCTCGAGCGAATTGCCGCCCAGAATCTCCGGCGCGAAGAGGAGCTTTACGCCAAGAAGATCACGCCAATGAAGGACGTGCTCGCGGCCCGCGCCGACCATGATACGGCGCTTGCCGAGTACAAGGCGGCTCGCGAGACGTTGAGCCTTCTCATTGCGCCCGACGAGCTGAAGCATCTCGAGGGGTCGCACAATAGCCGTCCACTGTCGGAGTTTTCGCTGACCTCGCCGATTGCCAGCACACTGGTGCGGCGCAACCTGACACTCGGTCAGGCGGTCGACCGCGATCGTCCTCTAATGACGGTCATCGACCTCGACCATATGTCGGGTCACTACCAACGTTTTCGAGCACGACCTGGGCAAGCTGCGGATTGGCGCCAAGGCGCTGGTTAGAGTCGACGCTTACCCGGGACGGCTCTTCGAAGGCCATGTCTTTTATATCGGCGATGAGCTCGATAGTAGGACCCGGACCGTCGCCGCGCGAATCGAAGTGCCCAACCCCGACCATTTGCTGAAATCCGGGATGTTCGCCCATGCCGACATCAACGGCAGCAACGGCGGCGTCCAGGTGCTGGTCGTGCCGCTCTCGGCTGTCTACGACTTCGACAGCGGCAAGCTGGCCTTCGTTGCGCTAGGCCAGGACAGATTCGTCGCGCGGAGGCTTAAGCTCGGGGTCGTTGGTGAGAGGGACGCCGAGGTCGGCGGCGGCTTGCGCGAGGGCGAGCAAGTCGTTGTGCGGGGCGGGCTGGCGCTCAAGGCCCTGCTACTCAACCATACTTCGAGCTAGTGGCGATGGCGCGACGACTGTTCGAGGTAGCGCTCAGCAACCGCCTGATGACGATAATCCTGATCGTCATTTCCGTCGCGCTCGTGGTGCGTGCGATGGTGGCGTTGCCGATAGACGCCTCGCCTGACGTCACGCCCAACGTTGTCACGATCGTCACCGACGCGCTGGGGCTCGGCCCGATCGAGGTCGAAAAGCTCATCACCTTTCCAATCGAGGTCACGATGCGCGGGCTGCCGGGGATCAAGGAGATCCGTTCGATCTCGCGGTTCGGCCTCTCCTCGGTCTCGGTCTATTTCGAGGAGCAGCTCGACATCTACTTCGCTCGTCGCCTTGTGATGGAGCGGCTGCCGTCGGCGGCCGCAATGATCCCGAGAGGTTATGGGCCGCCTGAGATGACACCCGTCTCGACCACCCTTGGCGAGATCTTCCAGTTCGAGGTTGTCGATCCGACACGCTCGCTGATGGAGCTGCGATCGATCCTCGACTGGCAGATAACCCCCCGTCTTAAGGAAGTATCGAGAGTGGTCGAAGTCAACAGCTACGGAGGCGAACTCAAGACCTACGAGGTAGAACTCCGACCCGAGTCGTTAGTGGCCTACAGACTTTCGTTGCGGGATGTCTTCCGCGCCCTCCAAGCCAACAACCTAAGCGCCGAAGGAGGCTATATAGTCCACAACGGTGAGCAACAGGGTAGCCGGGGCTCGGGTATGATCACATCGCTCGCCGACGTCGGGAATATCGTAGTCGGAAGCCACCTTGGTGTCCCGATCTACATCCGCAACCTCGGGCGGGCCGTCTTCGCTCCGATGATCCGTCAGGGCGCGGTCACCCGCGATGGCAACGGCGAGACCGTAGCCGGCGTGGTGATGCTGCTTGTTGGTCAGAACTCACGAATCGTCGTCGACCGAGTCAAAGCCAAGCTTTCGCAAATCGAGGGCGATTTGCCGACTGGCGTGAAGGTGATTCCTTACTATGACCGCGCGGATCTCATCCAGCGCACGATCAGCACTGTCGCGCACAATCTTGCCGAAGGTGCGATCCTGGTCTTGGTACTGCTTTTCCTCTTCCTCGGCGATATCCGGGCTAGCTTGATCGTCGCCGCAGTCATCCCACTATCGATGCTGGCGGCGTTCGTCGGGATGAATTGGATAGGTGTATCGGGAAATCTAATGAGTCTCGGCGCAATTGACTTTGGACTTATCGTCGACGGCTCAGTTGTCATGATGGAGAACATTTATCGGCGGCTGGCCGCCGCCGACCGGTCCGGCACCTCGATGGCTCATCGCGTATTCGAGGCCGGCGGCGAAGTGCTGCGCCCGATCGTCTTCGCGATCGGGATAATCATTGTCGTCTACCTGCCGATCCTGAGCTTTCACGAAGTCGAAGGAAAGATGTTCCGGCCGATGGCGCTGACGGTCATTTTCGCTCTCTGTGGCTCTCTCGTATTCGCGCTTACGCTGGTGCCCGTGCTGGCATCACTGCTTTTGCGCCCCGGTGTCCATCGCGAGCCCTGGCTGAGCCGGGTCGCGAGCCGGTTGCATGAGCGATTCGGCCGGGCAGCGTCCCGGCACGCGCTGGTTGAGCTTGCGCCGAATCTGGTCGATCAATTGAGAGATGCAATTCGCTTTCTCGCAACCGATCGAGTCGCGGGTCAACGACATGATCGCCGGCGTCAAGGGCGACGTCGCAATCCATATCTATGGCGACGACATGGCCGGGATGCTGAGAATCGGGCGGCAAATCGAGGAGCTCTTGGGCGGATTGCGGGGCGCGGCCGATCTGAAAATGATTCCCCGCAGCGGTCTGCCGTCGGTCAATATAGAACTCGACCGCGCCGCCGTCGCGCGCTATGGGATTAATGTTTCCGACGTACTTGCGGCGGTCGCGACGATTGGCGGCCACGTGGTAGGGCAAGTGGTCGAAGGACAGGCCCGCTATCCGCTTCAAGTGCGTTTCGACCAGGCCTCGCGCGTGACTTAGGCGCGGTCGAAGACATCCAAGTCGGGGCCCCGGATGGCACGCTCATCCCGCTCGCCCAGCTGACGCATCTGAAGGTCAATGAAGGACCGGTGTCCATATGGCGGCAGAACCTGACGCGCCGCGTCACTGTCGCCGCCAACGTGCGCGGCACCGACCTCGGAAGCTTTGTCGCGAAGGCCCGGCCCGCAGTCGAGCAACAGGTCCATCTGCCCCGCGGATGGCACATCGAGTGGGGCGGCCAATATGAAAACTTGCAGCGCGCCTCGCATCGGCTCATGGTGCTGGTGCCTGCCTCGCTGGTTCTCGATCCTCGTCCTTCTCTACAACACGTTCAGCTCGATGAGGATTGGACTAATGATCTTCGGCAATGTCCTGCTCGCCGCTTCGGGTGGAATTCTCGCCCTGCTGGTGCGCGGCCTAACTTTCTCGATTACGGCTGGCGTGGGGTTCATCACGCCCTTTGGCGTTTCAGTGCTGAACGGCGTTGTGCTGGTCTCCGAGATCAATCGTTTGCGCGAGATCGGCCATCCTACCGCGGAGGCGCTCATCCAGGCCTCGCGCGAGCGGCTGAGGCCCATCCTGATGGCGTCGCTGGTTGCGCTGTTCGGGTTCGTCCCGATGGCACTGTCTCATGGCGCGGGCGCGGAGGTGCAGCGCCCGCTGGCCACAATCGTGATCGGCGGGCTCATCACCTCGACCCCGTTCACGCTTTACGTCCTGCCAATTATCTACGGCTGGTTCGTTCCGGATAACGGAGCATCCGCCTCGCAGTTCCAGCCTCCAACCGAATCATGACATCGCGCGCTCGAGCTTTTTTCGCCCGAGAGCTTAAGCGACGCGAACTCTATCTTTCGCCCCCTCGAGGCGTGAATAGGAAAACCTGGCGAACGCTTCGAGAATCGGTTGTAGCCGATGTGAGCGTCGCTCTCATCGCAAGACGTTCTGAAACGCTCGCAACACAAGCAATCATCACCTCAGCATGGGATTCGTGGCCAAATGCCTCACGCGCCCGGAAATTCGCCACAGAGTCGAAGAGTCTCACGAGGGTGCCGCGCATCTGCCGATTGGCACGGTGCTCGCTCCTGTTGTTGGAGGTCCGCACGAGCTGGAAATCATTCTTATGTGAAAAGGAGATACCGATGAAACGCTACATGTCGATCGCCGCGCTGTTCGCGGTGCTGGCGATGGCGGCCCCATTGTCGATTTCGGCATTTGCAGATGAGCCTGCAACGTCATCCGCTATCGCCCACTACATCCAAAACGCTCGTACGCCCGAAGATCACGAAGCTATCGCGGGACATTTTGATTCGGAGGCGGCGCAGGCGATGACGACGGCGGAACAATACACAGAGTTCAATTGCCATCACTCAAAAACTACCGAACTTCAGAAGAGCGGTACGTGGACGACTCATCAATCGACCACCAACCCTGAAGCTAAGCTGGCGAAGAAGGGAGCGGGCAAGGAAGCGAAGTTGTGCCCCAAGTCCGCGGGGGCCTGGACATCACGTTCGTAGCAGAATAATCCCCAAGACGCTTGAATGTCAGCCACGGCTATTTGTCGTTCCTTAGCAGGTATTGAGCATGAGCACTCTTCGGATCGCAGTTATAAGCTCACCGCGTAGCGGTAACACGTGGGTGCGTTCCGTACTGGGAGACATTCTTGGGCTTCAGCAGTTCGCCGTGCACAATTACATTGAACTCGAGAACATTCCGGATCGATGCATTGTGCAGCTGCATTGGTATCGCGAACCAAATCTTCAGCGATTTCTCGGTGGCCGCTGTTTTAAGGTGCTGGTGCTCGCACGTCATCCACTCGATGTGCTCGTCTCTATGTTAAATTTCATTCGCCACGAGCCCCTGACGGCTCGTTGGCTCGAAGGCAATGCCGAGATCCCCAAGAGTCTTGCAGGGCAAGCACCTACTTCCCAGGATTTTCTTAAATATGCGATGAGTTGGGGGGCCGAAAATTTGCTTGGGGTCTCGTACCAGTGGTGGCACGATCTTGGCGCGATCAAGGTTCGCTATGAGGAGCTTGTTCGACAGCCGACCGGGGCACTTCTCAACCTGGCTCGCGCGTTCGATCCTGGTGCGCGCGACGAAAATGGAGCTATCGACCGATTCAGTCTGCCGTTCTTTCAAAAGCTACCCAACAAACATGGGTGGCAGGGAAGACCGGGTTTATGGCGTCAGCTAATTGTCTATTCTGATGCGCGGGCGATATACAGAAGGCATAAACGTATCTTTGACGTAATGGGTTATTCGGTCCGGCCTTACCTGCTCACACGCGCTGCCGCACTCCAGCAGTGGAAGGAACTGACAATAGAAAAAGCGGTGGTCTAGTTTGTCGAGAACCGCGGCGGGCTGACTAATCAGGTGCACGAGCTGGCGGCTTAACGCAGGCATTGCGATCGAGGGACAATCTCGTGGCAGACGAGGCTGCTTGGTTGCTCGGGTCGGCAGGGACTGCTGGCCGATAGTTATCGCCGCGCGTGAGCAGTTGCCCAGATGATGCGCGCATTCTTGTTCGCCAGCCCACGGACTTGGCGGGCAGTCGTTCTGCGGTGTTATTAATCCTTCTTCTACCAATCGCCGAGAGGGGCCGAGTCCTTTCGCCGACTCAAACTTCGCTCGAATGCAAAAAATGCGGCTTCGGTAAGTTCCCTTGTCCTTGCTGAAAATTCTCTCCCAACAAAAATCGGAACAGGTAGGAAGCCAAGGGCGACCAGCTGAGATGAACCGGCGCACGGCGCAGCCTGTACTATAAGCGGCTGTCGCGCGATCCAGATCTAAAAAACGCCATCAATACGACGATTCGCAGACCGTGTGGTGCCGGCCGCGGGCGTAACCAATGGCAGGCAGTAGTTGGTGCGGTCAGGCCGCGAGGCGCTGGTAGCGATGGTGCAACCCGCCGACTTGCGGGATGGCGATGACTCGATCGCTCCGCGGTGGTTGGACGCAGCGCGAGTGCGGACAATCCTTGTCGAGTGAGAGATGCGTTCGGGTCAGGTGGTAATAGTCCACGTATGATGAAAGGACGCGGCGCAAATGGCGTTCGTTAAAGATGATGACGTGGTCAAGCATTCCCGCCGGATCGAGCCGATCACGCGCTCGACGTAAGGATTCTGCCACGGTGAGCGTGGTGCCGTGACCAATTCAGTGATTCCCATCGCCGCGACCCGCTTGCTGAAGACCGAGCCGTACGAGGCGTCGCGGTCGCGCAGCACAAAGCTGGGAGCTGTGTCCCACGGAAACGCTTCAATTACCTGCTGCGAAAGCCACGCTGCCGTGTAGGGACGGGGCTCTTCGCACAGGCGTTGCGATTCATGGATCGCATGTTCGGCCTGTTCTCGGTGGCCGTTCAGTCCGGCACCGGCATCGAAGTGCCCGGACCCATCGTGGGCGATTCGTTGTTGTGTCGGCAATACGAACACCTGTCGCTCTTGATCCTTACCGCCGCGGCGCTGACGGTCAGCGTGCTGGCGTCGCTGCCGACCTTGGTAGTGATGTGAACGATGGCATCGACCTGGCGGCCCCATTTAGCGAGCGCCAGATCGCGCAGCTTTTCATTGATATGGGTGCTGTCGATCGCTTCGGGCGAGAACGGCTCGCTGTAGCTCAGATCGCCGAGCTTGTCATACGGATCGTCGAGGCCGCCGGTCGACATCAGGATTCGCTGCCGGTCGAGCATCGTGTTGCCCTGCTGAATCATCTTCGGCGTGTTCTGCTGCTGCATCTGCATCGCCTGGCAGCCCATCGCGCCCAACGCGGCGCCCAGGGCGATCGCCGCGAGCCCTGGAAAAGACCACGCCGCTCGCTTCACCGCTCGGCCGGCGGATCCCGGCCCGATTGCCCATGCCACATTGATACCGACGAACACTTCCATGACCTTCGCCCTCCCGTGGCTGAGGATCCAGAGCGACCGAAACCCGTCTTCGGATGGCCACGAGCAGGGTCTGTTGAGGCAGGGTCTGTTAATGATCAATATCGTCCTTGCGTTCCGACCGGAGAATCGCGACCCTGCTGCCGTCGCCTTCGCACCAGGAGCCTGTTCAGTTGTCGAGAACTCACAACAGGATTAGCAACAGGTTGCACCGACGCCCAAATCCGCGCCGCGCTGGCAACTCCGATTCGGAAGGGCGCGCCGGCAAGGACTCGACGAACTCCCGCGTCCCGCTGCTCGAACGCGACAGAGCGCGCATCGCGATCATCGAACCAAGTCGTGTCATCAAAGCCATCGATGTCGCCGAGCATTGTGTGCTGTGTTTCTTCCAGGAAGTCATCGCCGAGCTCGTGCGTGAGGGTGCCCAGGCGCGACACGTGCACAATGGCGAGAGCGAAGCAGGCGACTACCCGGTCTACGAGCTGGATTATGGAGGTCGACGGCTCGCCATCGTTCATCCTGGAGTCGGTGCTTCCAGCGCGGCGGCGCGTCTGGAGCACATGATCGCCCTTGGATGCCGTAAGTTCGTCGCCTGCGGCGGCGCCGGAGTCCTTGTCGGATCCATAAGCGTCGGGCACATCGTCGTACCGACCGCGGCGATTCGCGACGAGGGGACGTCCTATCACTACCTGCCGCCGGCGCGCGAGGTCGCACCAACACGGCGCGCGCTCGAGGCGGTCGAGGCAGTACTGCGGGAGAACAATCACGATTACGTCCGCGGCAAGACCTGGACCACCGACGCAGTGTATCGAGAGACGCGCCCGCGGATGGCGCGGCGGCAGCGCGAAGGGTGCGTCGTGGTCGAGATGGAGGCGGCGGCGTTCTTCGCGGTGGCACGCTTTCGCCGCGTCGAGTTCGCGGAAATCCTCTATGGCGGTGATAGCCTCGCCGGCCCGCGATGGGATCCCCGTGGGTGGAACCGTCACGCGATGCGCGAGCGGCTTTTTCATCTCGCCGCCGAGGCCTGCCTTCGGCTGTAAACCCCGCTCTGGATCCAGTGTGCATCGTGTACGATGGCGCCTCAAAGCGCAGACCGCGGCGCGGCGCCTCGATGTCGCGCGAAGGCCCGCGTCGCTCACGGCGCGAAGCGCTCGCGCACCCATCCGCTCATCAAATCCATCAGGCGCGACCGCGGATCACCGAGATCCGCCCGGCTGCCGCCCGCGCGCATGAAGTGGTCGGCGCCCTCGATGAATTCCAACTGCTTGTCGATGGCGCCCGAGGCCGCTAACTGGGCGTGCGCGTCGGCGATGAAGATGTCCTGGTCGGCCATCGCGCCCACCACGAGCGTTGGGACCGTCACCGCCGGCAGGTTGCGGATCAGGTTGGCGCGCGAGGAGAGGCCAGACCAGGTTGATAGCCAGGCCTCGGGCGTCGCGACGTGCGCGAGACCGAAGGCATGGTAGTTGAAAAGGTCGGGCCGCGGCGAAAAGATCGAGCCCACCGTGCGTTCCGACGGATCCAGCGTGAGGTCGAGATAATTGGGGTTGGCCTGGGTGCGGTAGATGACCATGATCTGCGGGCGCATCGCGCGCCGCTGTATCAACGCGCGATCCGCTGCGGGCGCCGCCGCGAAATCGGGCCTCTTTGAAGCCGCGCGCGCCTGTTCCGCCGCGGCCAGATGGCTACGCGCGATCGCGTCGAGGCGCGCGACGCGCGCGCGCTGCGCGGCGCGATAGCGCTCGAGCCATTGCGGCGCGTAGCGGCTGGGCTCGGGCGGCGTGCGATAACCATTACGTTCGTCGTAGATGTCGAGTTCGGGATCGCTCGCCAATGGGTCATGCTCGTCGGCCACCGCCGCGTCGATCGATCCCATCAGGACTATCCCCTGCCCCGGATGCGCCGCGAGCAGGATCAGGCCGTCGGCCGGCGGCAGCTCGAAGCGGTTGAGGTCGGGCGGTCCGCCGCCTGGCGGCGCGGCAACGCGCTCGCCCTTGGGCGCGCGCGCCTGCGCGTCGTAGTAAGCGAAGAGCGAGCCGCCGCCCGAATTCCCCAGCATCACGATCCGCTCGAAACCCTCCTCCTCGCGCAGAAAGCCTATCGCGGCTGCGAGATCGAGTAGCAGGTTCTCATGCAGCATCATCGTGTCGTTGTTGAGGTAGCGCGTGTTGAGCGCGCAGGCGGCGAAGCCGGCCTCGACCCAGTACGGGATGGTGTAATGGTGGGCGAAGTCGGCGCGCGGATGCGCCATCAGGATTACCGTGCGCGGATTGCCGCGCGGCGGCCGATATAGAATCGCTCGCGCCTTGCCGCCGTCACCCGCATAGAGCTGCACCACGCGCTGACGCACTGCGGGATCGATGTTGGGGAAATCTATCGGGTAGCGCGTCTGGTAATCGGCCGGCGCCGTGGGCATCGCAAGACACCTCCTCCTTCAGGGACTGATTTCCTGCCTGATTAGCATATCCGTGCGCGCGCGAGCGTATCCCGAATTACTGCTCGTCCAAGGGGCCGGACTATCCAAGTCAGTTTCCGCCTTGACGCAACCCCGGAGCGCGCCTAGGCTCACGCAGGCCAGTAACGCTCCTGAGATTGCTTTTTTATGTTCGGGAGTGTCCTCGGAAACACACTGCCTACCCGCGGGTCAATGATTAAGAGCCACGCACGACTCGAAAAGGTAGTACGAAGCGGCCCGCCGATGATTGAGGTTTAACAGACTAGGAGGCCCGGAAAATGACGCCCGAGGAAGAATTGATCCAACGTTATTTCGATGCCTTCAATCGCCACGACATCGAGGGAGTAATGGCGTGCTTTCACGGGAACCCTGCGATGGTGGGAACTGACGGTCAGCGCCACGAAGGACGGGACGAAGTCCGACGGCGGTATGAGAGCGAGTTCGCGCTCATGCCAGATTGCCGCTGCGATCTGCGGCTCTTCACTGGAAATTCGGGCCGGGCCGTGGCCGAATCGCTCTTCCATGGCACCCGGCCGCTAAGCGGGAGAGTAATCGAGGCGGTCGGCGCCGAGGTGATTGAGATCGTAGACGGCAAAATCAAAGAGATCCGCGATTATCATCGCCCACTGTCGGCCAAGGCCGCGTAGCGGCATACAAAGCCTCACTGCGTCCCGCGTCGGCGGCAACGGCGCTCCAGAAGGGGTTTCGTATGACGCGGTGTTTCGCTGAATTTTTTTCCGTTATTTCACTGCCGCGCTGTCCTTGGCGTCGACGGGCAGTGCGCCGCGGAACCGGACGCGTATACTATGCGCCATTCCAATACTCAGTTCCCTTGCAGACGAGCGGCCAACTGTGAGACAAAATCCGCAATAACTGTAACGAAGTTTTCCACGGCCTGTTCTGCTCACCGCTTGACGAGCGACTAGTTGCGCGCTGCTCGTCATGGATTTCAGGAGGGGTCCGATGCTGGGAAGAAAAGCTGGCTTATCGGTGGTTTGGCTGGCCGCTGTGTCCATGATCTCCGGATGCACGGGTATGAGCGAAAGGGAGCAGTGCATGCTGCTCGGCGCAGGCGCGGGCGTGATAGTCGGCGGAGGAGCGGCGGCTGGCACGGTCGCAGTTCATGGCAATCGTGACCAATTCGCCTGGGCCGTTCCCGCTGGCGTAGTAGGCGGCGCCCTTATCGGTGGCTTGGCTGGCTATCTCCTGTGCCCGTCGCCACCACCGCCGCCACCGCCTCCTCCGCCGTCACCCCCTCCACCTCCGCCGCCGCCACCACCGCCACCACCGGAGAAAATTATCCTGCGTGGCGTCCATTTTGACTTTGACAAGGCAAATATCCGTCCGCAGGACGCCGCCGTGCTCGACGAGGCCGCGGAAACCCTGAAGTCGCATCCGAACGTGACGGTCAACG
>Ga0185299_10002443_pt1 | contig 28525 bp, 33 predicted proteins | sample PaiPotPPA55metaG_FD_128002 | JGI IMG/M metagenome (GOLD analysis project Ga0185299, IMG submission 128002) | Iron sulfur acid spring bacterial and archeal communities from Banff, Canada, to study Microbial Dark Matter (Phase II) - Paint Pots PPA... ...
ATCACCTCGGAATGGTGGCCGGCTTCAGTTCGGAACGGTGGCCGGCATCAAATCGGAATTCCGGCCGACATCAAATCGGAATACCTGGCCGGAATGCGTCGGAATCTGCAGCCGTTTCGGCAGATGTCCTTGTTTATGCTCACTTTTTTGCAGATTTTGGCGGTCTCCCCGCCCCCTTTACAGGGATTTACAGGGGGGGGAAGCCTGGGGTGCACTGGTGGGGTGCACCCCAGTCAACCGACATTGGCAAGCATTCCGAGGAGGGCTCCATGATGTCTCAGTGCCGCCTCTCCTCTGTGGGCCGGATGGCAACCACTGCTTCCTACGGAGCGTCCACTATTCTCGCAGCCGGATCGTGAAGGTTGATCCCCGATAGGCTCGCTTTCGACCGTGATGTCGCCGCCCATCATCTGGCAAAAGCGCCGGCTGATGGCGAGGCCAAGGCCCGTGCCGCCGTATTTGCTCGCCGTGGCAGAAGATGCCTGGGAAAACTCTTGGAATAGCTTGCCCATCTGCTCCGGTGTCATGCCGATGCCGGTGTCAGTAACTGCGAGCATGATCCAGTCGTGGCCGTTCTCCTGCTCTTCGTGAGCGGCGATGGTGACGGTGCCTTTCTCAGTAAACTTGTTGGCGTTGCTCGCCAGGTTGAGCAGAGATTGCCGGAAGCGGGTTTGGTCGGCGTGGATCCTACCGAGGTCTGCTGGGCAGTCGATCACAAGGCCGTTGCCGTTCTTGGAGGCCATCGGCTCGATGGTCTTGGCCACGTCCTGGATCAGCGGCACCAGCGGGAACGATTCCAAATGAAGCTCCATGCGCCCCGCCTCGATCTTGGACAAATCCAGGATGTCGTTGATCAAGGCGAGCAAGTGCCGGGCTGCGCGGAGCACGCGGTCGAGCGGCTCGGTGTCCTGCTTTGCAGCTAACGGCTGAGAAGCGGTTTTCCAAACAGCGACGGGATGAGATCATCGAGGAATAAGAGCAGTTGAGCTCGGGCGCCAATCCTGCTCCCTCCTTCCGTATTGAGAGGGACGATCGCTTCGGCGGCTAGCTGCCAAGTCACCGCCACATATGATAGCCCTGGATTCATCGTCGCGGCAGTTTTTTCTCCCCGCGGTGAATCAAACGAAAATTCGATAAGAGGCACAAGTTGGTTCAATGGCTCGTGTTTGGGGAGCTTGCCGGGCGTGAACCGGCTCGTCAGGTACAGCGTGCTGAACTCAAGGGCAAAGCCCCAGTGGAGCGTATCCACTTTGCGGGTAATCATCGGGCTGAGTTGCCCGGTCTGGTCATCAATACCGAAATTTACCGCGCTCCCCGTCGTCGGGTGTTCGAGCGACACGGCCCCGGTCATGCCGAATGGTCGGAGCCACGCAAGGCTATCGGGAAGGTCGCCGAAGCCTTTGCCGAAGAAAACGCCGGGAATGATTAGATGGGGTGCGTTGGCTCCTATCCCTTGGGCACCTGAATGCCCAATCCCCCATGACAGCGCCGCCGCGACCAACGTTTCATGCAGATCATTCCTGTAAACCTCGCCTTTGATCGTGAGGTTCGTTGTGTCGAACCCGGACCGCGACGCCACGCCCCAATCCCGGTGAACCCACCCGCTGTCGATACCCACACCGAGCGTCTTCGTCAGCAGGCGAAACAATGACCAGCTATAGCGGTTATCGAGAACGTCGCCACCATCGCCAGGATGCTTGGACGTTGAAAAGTTAGGGACTATCGCTTCATCAGCAACGGCGGGGTCATCGAAAGTAAGCGTACCGGGAAAGAAGCGGTTGCCGGCAATGCCGTGCGCATGCGCACAATGAGCGCTGCCCAGCATCACCAATGCCAGCAGAAGACGCCACTGCAACATTGCAGAACCCCCAGGGATCGTATACCCTACCCCACTATCTTATGCAAGGGGCTTATGCGATGACGCACACGGTTCGAGACAAGTCCAAGTTGCTGGCACGGGTGCGACGCATTCGCGGCCAGGTCGAAGCTATCGAGCGCGCGCTTGAGGCCGAGCTGGGTTGTGCCGATGTGCTTCAAGTTATTGCCTCGGTGCGCGGCGCCGTGAACGGCTTGATGGCCGAGGTGGTTGAGGATCATGTTCGCTGCCATGTGGCTGCTCCCAGCCTTCCGGCCAAGGAGCGCGCCGAGCATGCTGACGAGTTGATTGAATTCGTGCGCGCCTATCTGAAGTAATCGTCCGCTTCGGGTCATGGAGAGACGAACTCGCCGCGAGCAAAACGGGTCCACAGCACCTCAGTGAGCGGAATTCATTGGCACCGTCAAAGGCTTCCGGGTAGTGCCAACAGCAGACGTGGAGATTGTGAAGCATTGCGCGCCGGTGCCGGGTGCCAGCGCGCCCGGCGACTACGCGTTCGAGCCGGCTGGAGAGACGCACACGCTTGTCGTTCCGGACGATGTTCAGGAGGATGGCGACGCTGTCCACGTCACCGGCGGCTGCATCTACATCGACCCTTATGGGGTCGCCGGCTGAGCATGAATACTGGGAGATGAATCATGGCGAGCACATTCAAAGTTGGCGATCACGTGACCTGGAGCTCCGAGGCGGGGCACGTCAGCGGCAGGATTGTGAAAGTGCACACGAAGAATGTGAATTATAAAGGATACGTCCACCATGCGAGCAAGGATGACCCTCAGTACGAGATCAAGAGCGACAAGACGGATCACATCGCCTTGCACAAGACAGCAGCGCTGAAGCTCATTCGCCGGTGATTAATCGCACGACGCCTGAGCATCATCCTTGGCCATCGCCTCGTTATGCTGCAACCTGTAGGACGATGTTGCCGCACCTGCGCAGCAACAACACGAGCAACAACATATCGGAGCCGAGGAAGCGCCAACCAGCCTCTACACTCAGATGTAGCTGCCCATCCTGCCGAGGCATCCGCATTGCCTCGGCCGCTCGGGAGACGCGGTCACGCTTTACCCTGTCTGACGCATTTTCTCCGATCTTGGAAGCTGCCAGCTCGGCCGGATGAAATGGCAGGTGTAACCGTCTGGATACCGTTCCAAGTAGTCCTGATGTTCCAGCTCTGCCTCCCAAAAGGGACCCGCAGGCGCCACTTCTGTGACCACTTTGCCAGGCCAAAGTCCCGACGCGTCAACATCAGCGATGGTATCCAGCGCGATCTGTCGTTGCTGGTCGTTAGTGAAGAAGATGGCCGAGCGGTAGCTCGTTCCGACATCGTTGCCTTGGCGATTCCGTGTGGTCGGATCATGGATCTGAAAGAAGAATTCCAGAAGCTGGCGATAACTGATCCTTTGAGGGTCAAATACGATCTCGATTGCTTCGGCATGAGTGCCGTGATTGCGATGAGTCGCGTTTGGCACGTCGCCGCCCGTGTAACCGACCCGGGTCGAAATCACGCCAGGATAGCGGCGTAACAAATCCTGCATGCCCCAAAAGCAGCCGCCGGCAAGGACTGCACGTTCGGTCGATGATGTCATCTCGCCTCTCCTGAGTTTCGAGCAGCTTATGGCATTGGTTAGTTGTGGGACGATAAAGCGGATTTCAATGGAGTTGACGCATAATTCCGTGTGCCGCAGTCATTTGCGCAAGTCGTCAACACTAGCCCGCCCTTCTCGATGACAAAACTCGCGATTCGATCGACACCTTCGCCACTCTTCAAACTCGTAAAAATGAAAGGCCGCTTTGCGCGCATTCTCGATGCATCCGCCTCCATTACCGCAAGGCTTGCACCTACCAGAGGAGCCAAATCTATCTTGTTGATAACGAGAAGATCGGAACGCGTAATACCGGGGCCACCCTTGCGCGGTATCTTTTCACCGGCCGCGACGTCGATCACGTAGACGCGGAAAGGGCCGTGAGGAGTTGCGCCCATGCGGGCATGGAAGTCTGGCCTGACAGCAAGGGTCATGAGCGAAATAGCCTTGTGTATTGTGTCTCATGCGCCAGCTCCGCAATTCAAGCAGCTTGGCCCGGTCATTGTCCATGGCGCAGCGCCAGGCTTCAACGAAGAAAATCGCCTCATTTCGTCCCGAGCCGTGGCAAAGATCTGCTTCCAACCAGTCGACGAGACTTTCGCGATCATGGACATCACCCGCCTCGACAGCCCACTCGAGGCCGTGTGAATAGCTGTACGCGCCTACGGGGAATGCAGGCGACAGCCAGCTCTGCAGTCGCAAAAGCGCCTGCGGCGGAAAGCGGCATGGTTCATCACGCATGATGATGCTCACTATGATCATGGTTGTGATGGTGGCCATCACCACTGTAAGCGCCGCCTTCCGGCTGGAACGGCTCCTGCAGCTTTACAAGCTCCGCTCCGAAGCGATGGAGCATCTCCTCGATCACATGATCGGGTCGAATTCGAAGCACCTGGTCGCGAATTTCAGTCGGCAGATGCCGGTTTCCCAGATGCCAGGCAAGGCGCATGAGCTGATTGGGATCCTTGTGCCTGACTTCGACAACAGGCTCCGCAGCGGCCCGCACCTTGAGCAATCTTCCATCGTCAAGTTGCAAGGCGTCGCCATCGGCCATCGCAACCGCTTTCGCAAGATCGAGAAGGACATCCTCGCCCTGATCCGTCATCAGGCGAATGCGCCGGCGGTGGCGCGCGTCGAAATCGAGCGTGAGAGTGCCGGCCGCCATTTCTTCAGGCCAATGTCCGGCGGGCCGATGAATTGAAGCGTGCTGCATTGTCATATCAATACATGAAGTAGAGTTGCGCCATGGGCAGCACGCGTGCGGGCTCGCAGGTGAGAAGCCGGCCGTCGGCTCGCACTTCGTAGGTTTCCGGGTTGATCTCCATCCGAGGCGTCGCGCTGTTCAGGGCCATGGAATGCTTGCCGATTTTGCGCGTATTCATGACGGGAAGGAGTCGTTTGGCGATCCCGGACACGGCGCGTTTTTCCAACGCCGCCTGGCTGACGAATGTAACCGAGCTTTGCGTCAACGAGCGGCCGAAGGCGCCGAACATCGGCCGGCAATATTCCGGCTGTGGATTGGGAATGAATGCGTTGGCGTCTCCCATACGTACACTTGGCTGCCACGGTTACATAGCCCATCATTCTTTCAGAACTTAGGGTCGATCTCAATGATGACTCTACAAAGAGTCAGCCTGCTTCCCTCCTATCGACCCACGAGCCGATGGAGGCTCTGACATGCTCCCAACCTTGACAAGTACGGGGGGCATCCCCGTTACGCACTCGGTTCATTATCGTCAACGATCGTGTGCCGTCCCGAGGCGCGACTTGCGCGATATGCGGCAGGAAGATCGAAACAGGCTACGTTCGCGAATCACTGACGCGCCTGCTCTACTGCGGTAGTGAGTGCATTCAGAACACGCAAAGCGCCGATTGTCGCCCTCAACCATCGCACCGAGTGACGTATCATGAAATGTGCAAATCCTGATTGCGATCGCGGCATTGGCCTCGTGTCTCACCAGCGCGGTTGGTTCGACAAGCGACGCTACTGTTCCAGGCAATGCCGGGATGCCTGCATGCTGGGGCGGCGGAAACGATCGGAACAAGCACGAATTGCCACGACCTACTTCGAATGGCTCTTCTTTCAACACCCACAGCCTGCTCGTCTGCCGGTTCGGTCGAATTTCCGACGTTAATCTCATATGACGATTCGAATCATGGGCTGTTTGCAGCAGCGCATGAGTCAGGTTCTGGCAGATTTTATAGGTGACCGCCGCGTCGACCGACCTTGGGAGTAGCTGTCATGCCTCGCACGGTCAACGCGCAGACCGGGACGGCCTACGCGTCGGAGCTGACTGACGCCATAGTCGCGACAGGCTTACCAGGCGATCTTGAGAAATCGATCTGCCGTGATAAACGGCGCGCGCCACTACAGTTGAACCTAGTACGGCGTTTCCAAATTCGTGCCGGCGTATGAACGGATGGTGCGGCAGATAGGTTCGGACCATGTCGTTGTATTTTCCCATGTCGGCAGGCGGGAGCGTTACCCGGCCAGTGCCCTCTAGGGACTTCGACTCGACATACTGCGCGAGCAGCGCCATTTGCTCCTCGGCGTCATAAACTTCATCCGGCAGCGCTGATTTGCATTGCGCGCTCAGTAGTTCCCGCAATTTAGCCTGTTCGCGGCTCAGTATCTCGTACAAAACCGCCTCGATTAGTCCCCATGCCTCGCGGCCGCCGTATGATTTGAGGTTGTTAGCGACCGTGACGAAATCATCGATCTTAGCTAAGATGGACCCTACCGCCGCAAGCACGGGGGCGAAGCCTGCGAATGCCCTGCCTTGCTCGTTCTGCCACAGCTGTCCCGCTGCCAAACCAAGCACGTTTTCGATTGCATCAAAGAAGGCGGCTATGAGATTTCGGGCGGCTTCCGGGTGTTGCTGATACTGCGAGCCGGGTTTAGCAGCCGTCGCGGCATACGCCTGGATTAGCTGCCAGGCTCCCTCCTTGTCGAAGAACCCGACTTTAGCCGTGGCGCGTGTAATTCCCGGCGCTGCGAGCTCAATCCATTGCCGCGCCAACTCGATCGACTCGAACCTCGCCAAGAAGACCAGCTTGGGCCGGGAGGTAACACTTCGGTTGCTCAGCAAAAGCTCGGCGGTGGTTACGAGAAAACTCTCGATTCCCGTCTCGTTCGACAACAATCTCCCTTCGTCGAGAGCGTCTATGATCACTGGAATCTTGCCCTCATGGAACGCGGCTACGGGATCGCTTTTGTCGGCGGCTTGCAGATCGGTCAGCAGAGTGTGGAGAGATCCGGTGTAAACTGAGACTTTAGCCAGGTCGAGGATCGGCGCCTTAAGTGCCGCCGACACCTGTCTCGCCAACGTGCTCTTACCGACCGCTGCAGACGCTTCGATGAAAATGATCTCCTTCTGGATGATAGATGGGTCCTTCCCCGGAATATCCAGTCTTGGCGCGACGAATGGCCTTGGCGGCTCCGCGATGAAGAGGTGTCCTGTCCGGCCAACCTTCGGAAAATGGACGGGGCGGCTCAACACGTTAACGAGTACGTTCAGCGCAATTTCCGACATATATGGCTTCTTCGGGCGAAGGCCGCACGTTTTACAATTCCGGGACCTCTGGTTCAATGGTTAATGGCTTCACCATTAAACGCGACCGATCGGAATGCCTTATGTCGCTCCCATGTCGCACGAAGTTCGGGACTAGCGCTTCATTGTACGTTGAGCCTGGGATCGTGGCTCTCGGTGCCTTGTTAATCTGCGCAAGCGCCGGGTTGTTGTCGGTGGTATTGGGCCCCGACAATTATTGGGATTTGGGCTTCTATCATCTCTATGCCCCCTGGGCATATCTGCACGAACGATACCTATATGATGTGGCACCCGCGGAATGGCAGAGCTACTTCAATCCGGTCGCGGACTTTCTGTTTTATGGACTGACGTCCTCGATCCTGAACGGGACGCCGCGGATCATCGCATTCATTATGGGCGCGGTGCACGGCCTCAATGTCGTCCTCGTTGTGGCGATTGCCTGGCATGTCCTTCGTCCACGGGGGCGGTGGGCGCGTGTGGCGCTGTGCGCCGCAGCCACTCTGATCGGTGTCTCCGGGGCCGGCTTCGTACCTCTGCTCGGAACGACTTCAAATGATCTCGTCAATTCGATTTTCGTGCTGGGCGCGCTCCTTGGCATTCTCCGTATTGCCGGGTCGTCAAGCGAACGCACGGCTTGGCGCGACTTTGCGTGGCCAGGATTGTCAGCCGGTGTCGGGCTCGGTTTGAAATACACGGCGGCAGTCTACATTCCAGGACTTGCCGTCATTGCTCTCCTGGCGGCCGCTCGGCGCAGGGCTCCCGCGGGGCTGGTCGTCTTCAGCGTTTCCGCTGCTCTCGGCTTTCTGGCTTTGGGCGGACATCATCTGCTCACGCTGTGGCGAGATTTCGGTAATCCGGTATTCCCGATGCTCAACAACATCTTTCAGTCCCCGTATTATGATCCCATCTCCGCTGCCGACGATCAATTCCGGCCGCGCGATCTCTGGCAAATGATTGCTTATCCGTTCTATTGGATCAAAACCAACATCTACCTCGTATCGGAAAAGCCGCTTCGTGACTGGCGCGGCGCGATCGCCTATCTGGCGATCTTCGCCGCATTGGTGACTCGGCTTGTCCGCTTGGTCCACGACGAGCCGCGACGGAATGCCGTCGGAGAGTCCTGCGGCCTGGGTCTCGTGTTCATCTTTGTCATTATCTCGTATTTCGCCTGGGCGCTCGCATTCGGCAATTATCGCTACGGCGTGACGCTGGAAATGCTGACCGGCGTCGCCATCGTGGGCGCATTGATACTGGTCATGTGGGGGCGCCTGCTCCGTATCGGCGCCGCGGTCGTATTGCTGATCGTAGCAGCGGCGACGACGGTCTATCCGGATTGGGGACGCGGCAGGTATGGCGACCGCTACATCGATGTCCGCGTGCCACCATTGCCGCCGAACAGTGTCGTGCTCATCGCCAGTGGGCAGCCGGTAGCCTATTTTATTCCATTCGCCGAGCCTACTGCACAATTTCTCGGCATCGAGAACGATTTTCTAAAGCTGTCGCAGCACAACCGGCTAGTGTCCGAGATCAAATCGCTAATGCGAACCTCGGGCCGGCCAAAGTTCATCGTCAGCGTGGGTGAATTCAACAGCGGCAGACTCGACCACCTGCTGGCGCAATTCGACTTGGCGCTCGGCCGATCGCCCTGCCAGCCGATTTGGTCGAACCTGGAGTATCCGGCCTTGAGCCTTTGTCCAGCGGTGCCGCGCTGATCTAGAAACGCAGAAGTAGAAGCAGCTACCTAAGGAAGGAACAACCATGCGATACCGTACAAAAGATGGGCTGTTGATCGAGGCCGAGACATCGCTCGAAATAGTTCGCCGCCTGCGTGAGGCGAGTTGGGGTGAACAAGACCTCAGCGATCAGGCATTCATGGAGGCAGTTGCGGATCGCATGTACCAAGAAGGCATTCACGTTTCAACGGTCAGCCCCGACATTTTCGTTGCTGGGCTGTTGATCGCCGGGCTACTCAAGCGCGAAATTGAAGGCGCGCGGTCGAATGAGACCGGTCAGCAGATCGATAACTGAGGAAACTGCAATGGGCAGGTTGCACTTAGCTAGCTTAGCTAGGAGGAGATAATGGGCGATGCAGATTTTGTGAGAGAAACCATTCAAACATTGAACAGTCATGCGGCAGAACTGGAATCCATGTACAGGGGGGTAATGGCAGCGGCGAAAAATCGGACGGAAATTCCGAACGTTAAGCACATTTTTCAAGAAATGGCGGAAGCGTCTAGGGAATGCGATGAGATGCTCGAAATATATTATGGAGACGAAGATCCGCTCCCACCTGACGTGCGTCGGGCAATTCAACGAATACAGGATCAATTGTCCAACTGTGCGAGTGCGTTCGTTGCATACATGGCGATTGCACGGCTAACGCTAGGTTAGGTCCGAGTTATGATCGCGGCGCTTTGCGACCTCGATAACCCTAGCGCAGGCGAGGCCCGCAGCCGCAAAGCGGGGCGTCAACCCCTATGCCTTCTTCACTTCGAAGGTACGCTGAATTGGTACGTCGTCGAAGAAAAATTTTATTGTGTATTGTCCAACTGTCAGCTCTGGAGCAAGGACCCTAACCGCCGCAGGATAAATTGTGTCTTTCTCAAGAACGACCGTTTGTTTCGGACTTTCAATTACCGTCTGACCTTTGGGATCGGTAAGTGAAATTCTCGTCTCGCAAGGCCCTTCACCTCCGCGAGCAAACAATACAGCCATGAGAGATGGAATCACAATATCTTTTTGAAGGACAATATCGTCGTTTCGAAAGACGCCAATAATGCTGAGCTTGTTATTGACCTCCTCCCTCACATCTTCGCAAAGGAGGAAGGAAGAACCATCGGATTTTGGCAATGACTTATTCATAAACTGGGTTCACTTTCATAACTGGTTCACCGCGCCAGGTGTGAAATGAGCGCGAAACACTTGTCGCAGCAATCGGTGGGCTGCACCCAAGGCATTTAGATGCAGCCCTTGCTTCACCCCATATCGCTCGCCGTAGTACGCGGCTCTCATCCTGTCTTCGCTCCGTAAAACTGGCACCAGCCGTCAGGACTGATCGGGTCGACCACGATTTTACAAGAGTCCGGCGGCGTCACAAACTGAATGCAGGTCGAGCATTTCTGGCCGTTTTTTGGGGTATCCTGATATTTGGATATTTCGTGAGTTAGTTTGGTTTGAGCCAAGGCAGTACGAGCGGCTGGCCCGCTTAGAATGAATCCTCCCGCAGCAATCGATATGCTATTCAATAGAATTGCGCGGCGAGAGGCGCTCCCAGCGGGTCCGGTTGTTGACTTCGACACGGCATTACCTCCCTTTGAGCTTCAAGTTGAGGCAAGATTTCTTCCGGAGGACCATTTTCCGCTTTCTAGCTCCCGCCGCAAGCTCAAACGTTCCTCCACCCCTTGGGATATTCGATGATTTCTCTTGGATGTCAATTCGTGGACTCTGAACGCGACGCGACCGGCATGATGGCCGTTGCTGTGGTCAACGCGGGCATTTCCAGGTATGCCGGGCTGCTGCTCTCCTCATGCGAATTTGCCGTCCGGACCGGCAATCATTCTTGCCGCCGGGCTCATCTATGGCACTGTCGATCGCGCTTAGACCCTTTGGCGGGCTGATCTGGCTCGTTTGCCGCGGCGACACCTTCAGGCGTGACGGGGTTTTGAGCGCGCACAGGATCGCCTATATAGCCGGCGAGAGGGTTTGAAGTTCCCATGGCCAAGTTGCGAACCGGTAGCCTCTTCAATCCCGACGCCGTGCCATAGTCTTAAAAATCACCAGCGTGCCTTTGATTGCCGGAGCTCGCATCGGGGTAGGCCACAACCCCGCACGAGCTCCAGAACCGGGACGCCAGGAGGGTCCGTATGTCCGAACAGTCTTCGTCCGAAAAAGTGCCCGTAACGGTGCTGACCGGCTATCTCGGTGCCGGCAAGACGACCTTGCTCAACCGCATCCTTTCCGAACCGCACGGCAAGAAATACGCCGTGATCGTGAATGAGTTCGGCGAGATCGGCATCGACAACGATCTCGTGGTGGGCGCCGACGAGGAAGTGTTCGAGATGAACAATGGCTGCATCTGCTGCACCGTGCGTGGCGACCTCATGCGCATCCTCGACGGGTTGTTGCGGCGGAAGGAAAAATTCGACGCCATCATCGTCGAGACCACGGGGCTCGCCGACCCGGCTCCGGTCGCTCAGACGTTCTTCATGGACGATAATCTAGGCCGCAAAACCAAGCTCGATGCCATCGTCACCGTGGCCGATGCCAAGTGGCTTAGCGAGCGGCTGAAGGATGCGCCGGAAGCGAAGAACCAGATTGCGTTTGCCGACGTGATCTTGATCAACAAGACCGATCTCGTCTCAGCCGACGAGCTAAGCGACGTCGAAGCGCGCATTCGCGGCATCAACCCCTACGCCAAGCTGCATAAGACCGAACGTGCCAAGATTCCTCTTGACGCGGTTTTGGACCGCAGCGCCTTTGACCTCGATCGCATTCTCGATCTGGAGCCGGCCTTTCTCGAGGGCGACGAGCACGACCACGGTCATGAGCACGGCAATGAGCACGGCGATCACCATCACGACGACGATCACAAGCCCGCGCATGCGCACGGCGGGTTGAAGCACTACCACGACGAGGAGATGCAATCGATCGCGCTTCGCACCGACAAGCCGCTAGACCCCGACAAGTTTTTCCCCTGGGTCCAGGATCTCGTGCAGAAAGAAGGTCCCAGCATTTTGCGTAGCAAGGGCATTCTCGCCTTCAAGGATGACGATCAGCGCTTTGTCTTTCAAGGCGTGCACATGATCCTCGACGGCGATCACCAGCGCCCCTGGGGCAAGGACGAGAAGCGCGAGAGCCGCATCGTCTTCATCGGCCGCAACCTGCCGGGAAAAAAGATCACCGACGGGTTCGAGAGCTGTATTGCTTGATGCTTCCCCCTTGGGGGATCGGCGGCTCGAGTCGTTGCAGCCCCTCGGGATGATCAGCAGGTGCTTTGTCCGTGGTGCGTTGTGCAATCCAGCGTAGGATTCGACTGCGCGAGGGAGCTTTGCATGGAAGCTGGTAAGAGCGTGAGAGCGACTCCGAACGCGACCGCGCACATAATTGAACGTAGCATTGTCATTCCCCTCCGCTGCCGGTCAAAATGGCTTCGATGAGTAGACCCGCTTACGCTTCAAATTATTCCTGCGTTCCGCGCGGCAACGTAAAACGATAATGAAGGGGGAGGTTGATACCCGCCCCGAAGTTCTTACGAGCAATGCAAGACGACCGCGAGCGGCACCAATAATGGTGCGTGGAAAATCAGTGGTATCGGCGATATGGTCCAGGCGGAGCCGCGCCGGAATTCACCGCGCGGGCGGCGACGTCAATGACCCTCATCACGAATGGTTGAAACCCCGGAATAACCGCTTCTGGTCTGAGTCAATCCGGGTATCGCAGCATTGAGCTTGCCCCAATGACACGATCGCATAGAGCGGTTCACCGCGCGCTCTGGCCTGTACTCAGTATCATGGTAGCGGTTGGGCTGACCATGGCACTGCTGTTGCGGCCGCCGGCGCCGCCTGGAGCTCCACAAGAGGTGGAGGAGCCGAGGCCATGAGTGCAGGCTTTCGGCTTGTCCGCTGGAATCCTGCAAAGGTCGTCTACGATGCCATCCTGCTGGTGGGGGTGGCGGTCTATATCGGGGCCTATCTGATCGTCGCGCATCGACTCGAGCCTCCAAAGGATCTGCCAAGCGCGATCGATTTCCGTATTCGTGTTTTTGGCAGCTGCGCATTCCTGATGCTGACCATCGTGCTCGCGATCGGCCCGTTGGCTAGGCTCGATCGCCGCTTCCTGATGGTGCTCTACAACCGGCGCCATTTCGGAGTGCTGACATTTTTCGTCGCGTTAACGCACGCTGGCTTTGTGGTCGAATGGTTCGCGGTGCAGAATGCATTGCCGAGCCTTTATGATGAAATGACCAAAGCTTCGGATTACCTGAAGTTCATCGGCTTTCCCTACAAGACCCTCGGGCTCGTTGCCCTTTTCATCTTGTTCCTTATGGCGGGGACCAGTCACGATTACTGGCTCGCGCTCCTCACGCCGGCAGTCTGGAAGGGGCTGCACATGGCGGTTTACGTTGCGTACGCGCTCATCGTGATGCACGTTGCGCTCGGCATCCTGCAAGGTGACAGCAATCCGCCGGTTCTTGCGATGCTAATAGGCGGCTTTGCCTCTGTGACGGCGCTGCATCTCATCACGGGTTGGCGGGAGCGAGCGGGCGATCGCGGCCGCGCCTCATCACAGGAAGGCTGGCTCGCCGTCGGGCCGCCCGGTTCCATCCCAGACAAGGGCGCTCGCATCGTCGCGGCCCCGGGCGGCGAGCGCATAGCGGTGTTTCGCGACGGATCGCAAATCGGCGCAGTTTCCAATCTTTGCGCCCACCAGGGCGGACCACTCGGGGAGGGCCGCATTATCAGGGGTTATGTGACCTGTCCGTGGCACGGGTACCAATACCGCCTCGCGGATGGCTGCGCACCGGCGCCCTACAAAGAGAAGCTCGCGACCTATCGCGTCCGCATCGCGGCGGGGGTGGTCGAGATTGACCCAAATCCACTGCCACCCGGCACGCCGGCCGCGATCAGCTGCGATTGAAATCGCGGGCGCGATCTGTCTGATCAGGCCGTCCGCTCTGCGCCCAAGCTGGCGGGGGCCAATGTAACGGCGCTCCGCGGCAAAAATCGATGACGGCTCTGAACAGTTTTGGTGGCTCACACCATTTATTTCTTTCCCAAGCCTAATGGCTTTTCATGTCCTTTGCCGCATCACGCGCCAACTCGCTCAATAGCTTTTGCGCTAACAAAACCTGTGCATTATGATCGATGGAGGCGCCAAGATCGCCATAGGAGGCACTCTTATAGCCGTATACGGAAGAGACATGGATTGCCTTGCCATCCGATACGTAGGAGCCCTCTATCTGTTTCTTTAGAGATTGGTCGAGGAAAGAGATCTGGTCGGTCGCCATGTGTGCACTCCTCTCTGTTGGTGTTGTTATATCCCAATCTCAGCGTTTTATCAAGGCGCGAAATGGCCGGCCCTCCCCAACCAAACATTGGAGCTTCCCGAAAGTCTTTGAGATGCTCTGTGGTGCCAGAGGTCGCCGCGCGCAGCAAAGATGAGGCGCGGCGGATCGCGGTGAATTTCGCTAAGTTACCCGAATTACTCCGGCGCGAGGCACGATAATCGCGTCAAGATCAGCGTGGCTGAGGCGCTCGCGTTCTAATAGCTGTCCAGCGACCAGCGCAATGTGCAGCCAGTGCGCTTGCACCATGTCGCGAGCAACAATCTCGCGCCATCGGATGAAAGCAGTAGCTTGTTCGTCAGAGCCACATACGCGCAAACCTAGTTCTGCGATTGTGTCGTAATCCCATTGGCCGTGCGCCTTTCGCCATGATCGCGGATTGTGACGCTTCTGCGCTATTGGGCCAGCAAAGCAAATCGTTATTGCGCTCTCAACGCGAAGCCGCGCCTCGTCAGAGCCGTCGATATCAAGCTGAAATCCGTGCAGGGGATTGGCGTGAAGGATGACATGCCCTGCCGTATCGACTGTCGGAACGATCGTCGCGGACTGCGGTTTGTAGCCCAACAAGTAAGCGATAACCGCGTGACCGGCCTCGTGGTATGCCGTGGCTTCGATCTGAGATTTGCTTCGCTTTGTCATTGGCTGTAAAGGCGCGCGGCCACCGACGAGCCGGCCATGCGTCTTCCAAAGTGCGCGAGCTTGGCAGCTACAGCGCCGCAAGTGCTGTTATTGCAGCGTGCCGCCGCCGGGTAAATGCAGCCGCAATAGAGGGATCAGCGCTAAGCAACGGGATCAGCGCTAAGCAACGATCCTGGAAACGTACATCGCGTTGAGAGACGATTTGCTCCATCTGTTGGCGCAACTCGCCCATCTCATCATCTCGATCGATGTCAGCAAGTAGTTTCACGAAGCTAATCCAGTGATGCGGGGCAAGGGGCTTGTCGGTACGCGCGTCGAGCTCGCTGGCGATCTCGTTGATGAAGTCGGAAACGATCGTCATTGTTCTAAAGGACGGCGCGGCAAGCGTCGCCGACCCCACGGAGAACGTTCCGAGACGTGACAATTTTGTCAGTCTCGCGGCCTGGTGGCAGGCTCCTTCTGTATCTCTTCAATGATAAGACCACCCTTGACGCGCTCGTCTGCGATCACTCGCCAGTCTACCTCACCATCGAAGCCAAGCTTAGGGACAAGCTTCTGCTTAAGGTTGGTACTAGCCTCCTCGACTTGCTTAAGCTTGTCAGAGAACTCAGCAGTAGCGGTAAAGTATTGAGCTGCTGCGTGTTGTAGCTCTGCATCAGCCTTGATGTACTTAGGCGATATTGGGGTACGCCTTAGAACTTTCACCTTGGGTTGGGCCGCCTCTGGTTCGGCTTCAGCCATTGTCATAACTCCTGTCCATGCTCGCCTCCCAGCGATGGCCAATCATATTACAATAAAGAGGCCGGTGCGTGGGGCAAAACGTCAAGATTGCAAGGCGCGGCTACCGGCTTGTAGCGCCCATCCTGCGTCCCCTTCTGCTGCCCTGGTAGCGTGTCAAGACGAGAGGGCAATATGCCTGCCGCGCTACCACGCCCCATCCTCAACGATCTTGGCTGCGTCGGGCACAGGAGCAGTTTGTTCGTCAGCAATGAGGCCGCCGACTGGGCGCGGTCTACTTTCGGTATTGCTCGTCGCTCACGTGCTCCATCCAATCGACGGGCTTGCCGTTTAGCGCCTCCTGAACGGCGATATGGGTCATTGCCGTCGTGGGAGTTGCCCCATGCCAATGCTTCTCGCCGGGCGGAAACCAGACCACGTCATCCGGTCGGATTTCCTCAATAGGCCCGCCCCAACGCTGCACCCACCCGCAGCCGGACGTGACGATTAAAGTCTGCCCGAGTGGATGCGTATGCCATGCGGTGCGGGCACCCGGCTCAAAGGTGACCCTGTTCCCCGTTGCGCGAGCCGGTTCCGTGGCCTGAAACAATGGGTCAATGCGGACGGTGCCGGTGAACCACTCTGCCGGCCCCTTACCGGACCGCTGTGAACCGGCTCGTTTGATTTCCATGGCTCTCTCCTGTGGGTAACCCTCGACTACCTTCTGACGACAAAATATGCATACTAATCGCACGAATTCAGCCAAAAACTGCATGAGGGCAATAATGACCAAGGACGAAAGGCCGATAATGGCCAAGGACGAGCTGGAAGGGCGGATTCGGGCACTTGAGGCCGTTCTGATCGAGCTACAAGAGGTAACGCCCGATGTTATTGATGCGGCTAAGGAATACTTGAGAGACCCAAAACGGTGGCCCGATCCAAAGAAGGCAGAGGTGCGGCTTCAAATCGCCGGCAATCTCGACGAGCACGCGGAAAAAGCCCTCGATGATCTGAAATGGCGCAAAAATCATAAATGATCGAACGCGCCTCAGTGGGCGGCCTCAAACAAATCGGCCGTTGCTTGCTTCGGCGGGTAAAGCAACCATGGACTCTCCGAAGCGGCCGCGCGGTTGTATGGAGAGATTCGTGGGAATCTGGAAACTAAGGCGCCGCCAGACGAAAGAGGCGGAAACAGATATGCTCAACCTACCGCCGCCGCGCCACGTCTCGACTCTACCGCCGTTCTTCGTCGGAGGGTCGTGAGAAGATTATAAGTAAAAGCCCGACCACGGCTATGCCGGCGCCGTAATAGACCCATCGGATCATGAAGCGCTCGCCGGGATAGGCGAAAAAGCGGGAGCCATGTCCCATAAAGCCCAGTCCCGCGATCAAAGCGAGAACTCCGATGGCTCTCAGTAGCGCGTGCATTCTAAGCCGACATGCCAGATTTTGTTGAATTAGGCGAAGCAGGCATTGCCGTGGAACATACTATGCGGCATCGGCGTTCGCTTCAACTTCATTTGCGACGAGATGCTTGGTGGCGTGAGCGACGAGCCCGCTCTGAGGACTGGCAGGCCTTTCAGTGCCTTCAGAAAATCGCTATTCTTCCCCCGGTTATCGATGGCCAAGCGAACGAAGCGCAATGGTTCGAAAAACGAAGGCGAAGGTCTCAAAGAAGCGCACCCAGGCAGGCAAAAAGTCGGTCAGGCGTGCGGTTGGCAAGAAGTCGAGGAAAACTGCAAAGATGTTAGCCGCGAAGAAATTACGGAAGCGCGTGACCAGCCGGAAAGGCGTAAGCCCACACACACAAGAAGCGTCGTCAGCGGTTGAAACTGCGGTTATTGACGCGGTCGATGAGCCGATCCCGGGTGTTATGCGCGTAACCGAGATTGAGGAGACCCGTGTTACGTTGCCCGATCCGGACGCTCCGATGTCCCGTGATATTCCCGAGCCAGATAGCCTCGGTGGGTAAGTCTAAAGCGTGCCCGCAGTCCGGCAGAAACTCCAGCTATCGCACCATGCAGACTTCCGCGACCAGTTCCGACCGACGTCCACCTCGGTCGCTGGTACCTCACAGGCGCTGTCGGCGACGCCGCCAACGTCGGCCGCCTCGTCCTCGCCTGGCTGAGGCTTCTTTTGCGCCTGCTACTGATCGCGCGCGCCCGCCTCAGCCATCCCGATAACGCTCAATCCGGCTTCTTAACGGCCGACTAAGCAGCAGCCTCCGCGATCTTCTTCTCCGGCTTCTGCGGCGCGGGCTTCTTCGGCAGCGTCACCGTGAGCACGTCCTGCTTGAAGCTTGCCTCGATCTGCTCGGCATCGACACCTGCAGGCAACGCGGTCCTCAGGATCGGATACCGCTTGTGAGCCTTCAAACGGCGGAATGACTGCACCAACGCGATCGAGAGTCTGATGGCCGTGCTGCGGAAGGTCCGCCACAACATCACCGTGCCCTGGTTCGGCATCAGGATCGACGCCGCTCCCGGCCTGAACGCCCGGTTCAAGGCGACGCGCGAGTCGGACGAGCGGGCAACGCGTCCGGTTTCGACAGGCTCGTGGTGCTCTATCGCGACCGGCAATTGCAGCACCGTAGCGGTTTGGCCAGCGACCAGCCGCGTGACCTTCAGAACTTGCCCATCTGGGAATTCCAACGCGTCGTGCTGAACGTGCGGATCGTTCATATCGATCTGCCGAAAACGTGCGACCTTGTGCTTCACACGGGCCTTGCCGAAAAGGCTGAAGGCGGGCTCGTACCGGACATAGTCGTCGAAGGCCAGTTCCGTTCCGGGCAGCAGGCAGACCGCGACCTTGGGTGGACCGTCATGAATTACCAGCTTGGCGCCGTGCTCCCCGACGGCGGCAAAGCCACGCGTGGTTGATCTCGCAAGTTCCGTCGTAACCAGCTTGTCACTGACCTTGGCGGGCCGCGAGGAGAGGTGATGCAGACTGTAGTCGCACATGGAGCTCCTCCATTAGCTCGGACTGGGCACCCCCCTTAAGAACGAAGACGCATCGCGAGCATCGATGTGGACGAATGCATGCAACCGCCTGTCGTGGGGGAGAAATTGGCGATTATGCTCTTGACACCACCAGATGACCGACCCGGCTAATGTCCCAGAGCAATGTCCCAACTTTGTCGAATTAGGCGAAGCGGGCATACGGCGAGGCTACCACGGCGTGGGTAGTGCCTCAAGCCCGAAAAGATGCACCCGGAAGGATTATTTTATAATGGCAGTACGGCCGCTCGCGCCGGATAGGCAAGTGCGGCATGATTTCAAACGGAGGCACTACCGAATGCCGCCAACCTCGCCGCCGCCCGCTCTGCCGCGCGGCGTTTTGCAGAGCGATTCCAGGACCAATATCCAGCCGCCGTCGCATGCTTGCGCAACGACCTCGACGAGCTCCTGATCTGCTTCCGCTACAAATCCGAGGCCGAGCGCCGCGCCGTGCGAACAACCAACGCCATCGAGCGTCGCTTCCGCGAAGTCCGGCGGCGGACCAGGCCCTGCAGAGGTGCTAGGTCCGGTGAAAGCGATTAAAGGCCATCAAAACTTCTCCCCAGCGCCACTGGCCTCATCCTCTTGCGCACCCTCCAGGTCTTTCACTTTGAGGCCCTGCTCTATGAAAAAGCGGTATTGCGCAAAATTCTCCTCATAGAAAGCTTTGTCCTCCACTGGCCCGACAATCTCAAAGGCGTAGTTATAAAACTGGCCGGATGGCGACTTGTCTTTAAACGCGGCCATTTCAAGAATCACGCCAAAAGACGGGGCACGCAGGACCTTCAATTTACCGATCAACTTGGTTGCCGCCTTGACGGCCGCCCGCTGCAATATCACCACCGCAGGCGGCAAATCTCGCCGATCCGGAAATGAGCATACGATCGAATACATGCGCGTGGCAGCAGGCGGCGAATTAGGATCGCTCGGATTATAGCTGCCCCGTCTATCAAGACCCGATGCCGCCACCGTGCGGGCAGTCCGCCACTTCACTTCGTGGCCGCTCTTGAGCTTAACGGTAAACTCGGTATCGGCGGGCGTCCAATGCTTGCCGTCGTCGGCTCGAGCCAGAATGCCGCCGCCCGCCTCCCGCGGACGCCACAGAATAAAGCGCCTGTCGATGTAAACTGGGCAAATGCGAACCGTCGATCCGAACGATTCATCGATCAGGCTGTGCCAAAACTCGCCCGGCTTAGCGTTGTTGAATTCAGTAAGCTCGGGCGACGGTGCCTGAAGCAGTTGCAGTCGCGGCATTTCTACGTCGCCAACACCAAGCCTGCCAAGGCCCGCATGCTTCTGCATGAATGCTGGCAACTGCGTCTTAGCCATTATGATGTTCTCCTGGGCCGCGTGGACGAATTCACTCAAGGTACATGATTGAGGGTTCCCCGCCGGGATTCAATGTGATTCGTGGATTGCCGACTGACTCGGAGGGTCGGCATGTCCACGATGACGGAACTGGATTGGCAGGCGGCGGTTGCGGGGTTCCGCGCGTCGCCGCCGCGACGCAGCAACAAGGGCCGTAAAGTCAGCGCCGCCACGACCGCGGCCCGGTCGGAATAATCGCAGCAGCCGCCGGGCCTCGAGCTCGGCCCTGGTCTCGGCGCTGATCATGCCGCGGTCGGCGCTTAATAACATGCGAAAAAAATACGTATTTGTCCCCTTGCGTTTTCCAGCCATCGGTCTAGCATTACCTTAAATTTACGCCCCCGATCGTGTGGACCTGAGGACGACGGATGGCGGGCGAGAGGCCCCTGTAGTGGAGCATTAACTTACCGCCGCCGATCATGTGGATCTGAGGACGACGGATGATGAGCGAGAAGCCCTTGGCGTCCCTGCGATGGCTGTCCATTGTTTCGCTCGCGACGATTGCAGGCATCGGGGCCGGGCTGCCGGCCGTGGCGAACGCCGCCGAAACCGATGCGGCGGCGGGCCAACAAATATTCCAGGAAAAATGCACCCCCTGTCACACCGTGGGCAAAGGCCCTCTCGTTGGCCCCGACCTGAAGGGCGTCACCAAGGAGCGCCCGCACGAATGGCTGGAGCAATGGATCGCAGCACCAGATGCAATGCTCGCCAAGAAAGACCCGGTTGCCACCAGCTTGCTGCACCAGTTCCACGACGTGCCGATGCCCAACCCGGGACTCAGCGCCGCCCAGGTCAACGCCGTCATCGCTTATCTGGAAACTGCAGAGGCGCAGCCTTCTGCGACGGCACCGGCCACGGCCGCGCCCGCCGTCCAGGGTAACCCTGAGATCGGCAAAGAGCTGTTCACCGGCGTGGCGCGCTTTGCCAACGGCGGGCCGCCGTGCATGGCCTGTCATAGCGTCGGCGGCATCGGGGCCCTGGGCGGCGGGCAGCTTGGGCCGGACTTGACCGGAGCGGTCGCGAAGTTCGGCGGAGCGGCCGGGTTCGACGCCTTCCTCGCCGGCACGCCCACGCCCACGATGAAAGCGGTATGGTCGAAAGCCCCGCTGACCACCCAAGAGCGCGCGAGCGTGGTTTCCTTCCTCGGCCAGGCCGGCGTGAGCCAACGCCCGGCGCAAGCGATATGGCAACTCGGGGGTCTGGCTGCGCTGGGCGCTGTGATCCTGCTGGCGGTCGCGGGTTGGAACTGGCGGAACCGGCTACGCTTCGGGGTATGGCGTCCGATGGTGGCCGCACCCACCACCGGGCCTGGCGCTTTTCATCGAACCATCACCGATGAAGGAAGGCACCAGCATAAGGGTCCGTACCACGGCGGTTGGTTTACGGGTCCGTACCACGACGGTTGGAAGGCCAGGTTTAAGTGAGCGGCAACAACACGCCTCGCGGCCCGGCGAACGCACCGAGGAGACGCTGATGAGCTGGATACTCGACCTAGTCAACCCTCAGGAGCGCAAGTGGGAGGAGTTCTACCGCAACCGCTGGTCGCACGACAACGTCATACGCAGCACGCATGGCGTCAACTGCACTGGCGGCTGCTCCTGGGCGATCTACGTGAAGGACGGGATTGTCACCTGGGAGATGCAGCAGACCGACTACCCGTTGCTCGAGAAAGGTTTGCCACCCTATGAGCCGCGCGGCTGCCAGCGCGGCATCTCCGCATCCTGGTATGTCTACAGCCCGATCAGGGTGAAATATCCATATGTACGCGGCCCGCTGCTCGACCTGTGGCGCGAAGCAAAAAGCAAGCATTCCGATCCGGTGCAGGCCTGGGGCGCGCTGGTCGAGGACCCACAAAAGCGTTCGCGCATCCAGCAGGCGCGCGGCAAAGGCGGTTTCCGCCGCGCCAAGTGGGACGACGTGTCGGAGCTGATCGCCGCTGCCAGCCTGTACACGGCGCGCAAGTGGGGGCCGGACCGGGTGATGGGCTTCTCGCCGATCCCGGCGATGTCGTTTTTCTCCTATGCGGCGGGTTCGCGCTTCCTCCAGCTGTTCGGCGGCGTGAACATGAGCTTCTACGACTGGTACGCCGACCTGCCAACCTCGTTCCCGGAGGTTTGGGGCGACCAGACCGACGTGTGCGAAAGCGCGGACTGGTACAACAGCAAGTTCATCGTCTCGATGGCGTCGAACCTGAACATGACCCGCACCCCGGACGTGCACTTCATCGCGGAGGCGCGCACCGAGGGGACCAAGTTCGTAGTCCTCGCGCCGGACTTCAGCCAAATCGCCAAGTACTGCGACGAGTGGATCCCGATCCAGGCGGGACAGGACGGCGCGCTATGGATGGCGGTCAATCACGTCATCCTCAAGGAGTTCTACGTCGACCGCCAAGTCCCTTATTTCGTCGATTACCTCAAGCGTTACACCGATTGTCCGTTCCTCGTCGAGCTGGTCCGCGATGGGAAGGGTTATCGCGCGGGGCAGCTGCTGCGTGCCAAGCGCCTGGCGCGCTACCAGGACGTCGAGCACGGCGACTGGAAGATGCTGGTACTCGACGCCAAAAGCAGCGAGCCGCGCATGCCCAAGGGCCAGGTCGGCTTTCGCTGGGGCGAGAAAGGCAAGTGGAACCTGTCCCAGGAGGACGGCCTGGACAACAGCCCCATTGATGCAGTGCTGAGCTTCATCGATCAATCTGATGCTGTGGTCCAGGTGGATTTCGACGATTTCGCCAACGGAGTGCCGGAGGCTGCAACCCCCACCGTCGCGCGCGGCGTGCCGGTGCGGCGCATCGCCACCGCGAGCGGCGAGGTACTGGTGACCACCGCCTTCGACCTGCTGATAGCCCAGTGCGGCGTGGGCCGTGGCCTCGCGGGCGCCTACCCGTCGAGCTACGACGACGCGGACGCGCTGTTCACGCCGGCGTGGCAGGAGCGCTTCACCGGCATCGGCCGCGAGACGACGATAAGGTTTGCGCGCGAGTTTGCCCGTAACGCGGAGCTCACTCAAGGCCGTTCCATGGTCATCGTGGGCGCCAGCGCCAATCACTGGTACTACAACAATCTCATCTACCGCTCGGCCATCACCGCGCTGATTCTGTGCGGCTGCTGTGGACGCAACGGCGGCGGGATGAACCACTACGTCGGCCAGGAAAAGCTTGCCCCCCAAGCACCCTGGTTGACGCTCGCTTTCGCCACCGACTGGGTCAAGCCGCCGCGGCGTGTGCAGTCGCCGACCTGGCATTACTGCAATAGCGATCAGTGGCGCTACGAGAGGGAGTTCACCGAGTACGGCCTGACGAGCCCAAAGCCGCGCTGGGCCAAGGGTCATGCTATAGACCTCCTGGCAAAGGCGGTGCGCTTGGGCTGGATGCCCATGCACCCGCAATTCAACCGCAATCCGCTCGACATCGTGACCGAGGCCGAGCGCGCCGGCGCCAAGACCGACAGCGAGATCGTTGGGCGCGTCGTCGAGCAGCTCGTCAACAAGAAGCTGCGCTTTTCAGTCGAGGATCCCGATGCCGCGGAGAACTGGCCGCGGGTATGGTTCATCTGGCGCGGCAACGCCATCTCGGCGAGCGCCAAGGGGATGGAATTCTTCTTGCGCCATTACCTCGGGACGCACGACAACGCCATCGCCGCCGATCGCGCCAGCGGCAAGACGAAGACGGTGCAGTACCGCGACCCGGCGCCGCGCGGAAAGTTTGACCTGGTGGTCGACATCAATTTCCGCATGGATTCCTCGGCGCTCTATTCCGACATCGTGCTGCCGGCGGCCTTCTGGTACGAGAAGAACGATCTCAACTCGACCGATCTGCATTCGTTCATCCATAATCTCGGCGAGGCGGTGCCGCCGGTGTGGGAATCCAAGACGGACTGGAATATTTTCAAGCTGCTCGCGCGCAAGGTGAGCGAAATGGCGCCCCTCGCCTTTCCCAAGCCGGTGCGCGACCTGGTCTGCGCGCCGCTCATGCACGACACGCCTGACGAGCTGGCGCAGCCGCAGGTCCTCGACTGGGCCGAGGGCGAGTGCGCGCCGGTGCCGGGCAAGACCATGCCGCATCTGCGGGTGGTCGAGCGCGACTACGCGAACCTGTACAACAAATTCATCTCGTTCGGGCCGATGGCGCGCGAGGACGGCCTCTCCTGTAACGGCGTGCACGTCAATATCAAGACGCAGTACGACCAAATGCTCGAGAATCCCGTTATGCCGATGCCCGACCCGAGGCACATGCGTTGCGTCGAGTGGGGCGGCAAACGTTATCCGAGCCTCGAGGACGTGCTGGACGCGTGCAACACGCTGCTATTGACCGCGCCCGAGACCAACGGCGAGGCTTGCTGGCAGGCCTTCCATCATGAAGAGGAGCGCGTCGGCCTTCCGCTCACCGACCTCGCCGAAAACGTGCGCGGCGTTGTTATGAACTTCGGCGACATCACGCGCCAGCCGAAGCGCCTGCTCATCAGCCCGTGCTGGAGCGGCATGGTCAACGACGGCCGCGCCTACTCCGCCTGGTGCATGAACGTCGAGCGGCTAATACCTTGGCGCACGCTCACCGGCCGCCAAACGCTGTACGTCGACCACCCCTGGTACCTCGACTTCGGCGAGCACATCTCGACCTACAAGCCCAAGCTCGAGCCGCGCAAGACCGGCGACATCGTGAAAAGCCGGGTCGACGACCGCTCCCTGGTGTTGAACTACATCACGCCGCACGGCAAATGGAACATCCACTCCACCTACAAGGACAACCACCGCATGTTGCTGCTGTCGCGCGGCATGGATCCGGTGTGGATCAACGACCGGGACGCCGCGCGGGTAGGGATCGAGGATAACGACTGGGTCGAGATCTACAATGACAACGGCGTGATAGTGACCCGCGCCAATGTGAGCCGCCGGATCCAGCCGGGCACCTGCATGTACTATCACGCGGTCGAGCGCACGGTGTACATCCCGAAATCGCAGGAGCGCGGGCGGCGGCGCGCCGGCGGACACAACAGCGTGACGCGCACCCGCATCAACCCGGTGTTTCTGGCGGGCGGCTACGCCCAGTTCACTTACGGCTTCAACTACTGGGGCCCCACCGGGATCTTTACGCGCGATACCCATGTCGTCGTGCGCAAGATGGAGAAGCTGGAATGGTAGTTGTGGTTGGCGCCGCGACTCATTCGCATGAGCTGGCGTCGGCGCAAGTCAGCGCGCCGGCGCAAGTCGGCGTCGGAAAGTACGTGACCATCAACTACACGCTGCGCACCAACGGCGCGATCCGCCACATCCGTTCGTCGATCTGGGGCGACGAGCCGCTGCAGTATCTGCACGGCAGCGGGCGGCTGCTGCCCGCCCTCGAACGAGCCCTCGAGGGCAAGGTGGAGGGCGATCGCTTCGTGGTGACCCTGCCGCCAGAAGAGGCTTACGGCGCGCGCGACAAGGCGTTGCAGCAGCGGGTGCCCGCCGAGACGTTTGGCGGCGCGGACCAAGTCGAGCCGGGGATGTGTTTTCTCGCGCATAGCGAGGATGGCCACCGCGTCGAGAACGTGATGGTCACCGAGGTCGACGAAGAGAACGGCTTCGTGCTGGTCGATACCAATCATCCGCTCGCCGGGATGACGCTCGAGTTCGAGGTCTGTGTGGTGGCCATACGCGATGCCCCGGCGACAGCGGGATGCGGCAAGGCATAGGAACCAAGGGCAGAGGAACCAAGGCAGAGGATTGAAGGAGGACAACACATGGAGATCCGATCTCAAGTTTCAATGGTGTTTCACCTGGATAAGTGCATCGGCTGCCACACCTGCACCATCGCGTGCAAGAACATCTGGACCGACCGCAAGGGCACCGAGTACATGTACTGGAACAACGTGGAGACCAAGCCGGGCACGGGATACCCGACACGTTGGGAGGACCAGACCAAATACCGCGGCGGCTGGGTGGTCGACGGGAAGAAGCAGAAGCGGCTGCGGCTGCGCCTGCAGGGCAAATGGGGAACGCTGAGCAACATCTTCTATAACCCCGTTCTGCCCCAGCTCGACGACTATTTCGAGCCCTGGACCTACGACTACCAGAACCTGTTCGACGCGCCTGAAGGCGACGACCAGCCCACCGCGCGCGCCATCTCGATGGTTACCGGCAAGTACATGGACACCATCGAGGCGGGGCCGAACTGGGACGACGACCTGGGCGGCTCGCAGGTCTACGCAAACAATGATCCGAACTTCGACGGCGCCTCCGAGGAGGAAATGCGCCAGATTCAGGAGATCGATCGGACCGTCTTCTTCTATCTGCCGCGTATCTGCAACCATTGTCTCAATCCGGGCTGCGTGGCGGCCTGCCCGCAAGGGGCGATCTATAAGCGCGGCGAGGACGGCGTGGTGCTGGTCAGCCAGGAACGATGCCGCGCTTGGCGCATGTGCATCTCGGGCTGCCCCTACAAGAAAACTTACTTCAACTGGTCGACCGGCAAGGCCGAGAAGTGCATCCTGTGCTATCCGCGCCTCGAAAGCGGGCAGCCTCCGGCGTGCTTCCACTCATGCGTGGGGCGTATCCGCTATATCGGCCTGCTGCTCTACGACGCAGACGCCATCGAGGAGGCGGCCAAGGCGCCGCAAGAATCGCTGGTGCAGGCGCAGCGCGACGTGATCAAGGACCCCTTCGATCCGGAGGTGATCGCGGCCGCCAAGGCGAGTGGGATTCCCGATTCGAAGATCGAGGCGGCGCAAAAGTCGCCCGTCTACCAGTTCGTCAAGAAGTGGAATCTCGCGCTGCCGCTGCATCCGGAGTTCCGCACCCTGCCGATGCTCTTCTACGTGCCGCCGCTGGGCCCGGTGCTCGCCAAAACGGAGAACGGCGTGTACGACAACGTGGCCGTGGAGGGAAGGTTGGGGCCGTTGATGAGCTCGCTCGAAGGATCGCGCGTGTCGATGCGCTATATGGCGAGCCTGTTGACGGGAGGCAATGAACAGATCATCCGCGACGTCTATCGCAAGCTGGTCGCGGTGCGCGTCTACATGCGCGCGAAGCACGTCAAGGATATACCTGCGGACGAGGTGGAAAGAGCGCTCGCCGAAGGCAAGACTAATGCGGCCGAGGTAGAGGCGATCTTCCGGCTCACCTCGCTGGTCACCTTCGAAGAGCGGTTCGTGGTTCCGCCCATGGAGCGCGACACCTCGGTCGAGTCTATGTTTCCGGTGCTCGATCCGGTCTCGCGCAACTACCCGGTTCACAAAGGTGCGGTCGGTACCGGCTTTCACATCGATCCGCAAAGAGGACCATGAGCTAGAGGACCATGAGCCTCTTTTCGAACCGCGCACAGATTCTGTTTTCGCGCCGCGCGCAGGTCTTGGGGCTGTTCGCGGACATCCTCGATTATCCCGCCCCGGGACTGGCACGCAAGGCGGCCGAATGCGCCGCGCTGATCGGCGCGGCGCAACCGGAGGCGGCCGCCTTGCTGGAGAGCTTCCACGGCTTTGCCGAGGAGACCTCGCTCGGCAAGCTTCAGGAGGTTTACAGCGGCTTTTTTGACCTGAACTCGATCTGCCATCCGTATGTGGGTTATCAGCTGTTCGGCGAGAACTACAAACGCAGCAGCTTGCTGGTCGGGCTCAAGAAAGCCTATCGCGCCGAGGGATTCGAAGCGGACACCAGTGACATTCCCGACCGGCTGTCGATCGTGCTGCGCTTTGTTGCCCACAGCAAGGACGGGGAGGAAATCGACGAACTACTGAGCCGGGGGTTGCTGCCGGCGCTCGCGCGCATGACGACTAAGCCCGAATCCGACGCCCACCAGCACGACGGACCGATTGATATCGACGGCCACACCGGCATAGAACGCGCGAAGATCGACGACCGCGAAGAACGCAGGCAGCTCAAAGGCCAGAGCCAGGGCGACATTCTTGGCGCTGGCTTCCTGCTGGCGATGAGCGAAGATTACGACAAGGATGCCAGCGAAAAACGCGCGCACCCCTACCATCAGGCGCTCGAGGCGCTGCGTCTTTTGCTGGAAGTTGGCTTGACGAAGAAAAGCCCCGGTCTCGCTGCCGAGCAAGAACGCGTTCGTACCTGGACGCGCGAGCATTTCAATCTCGCCGACGGCGAAACCATCATGGTGTCGGAGCTCCCCTGTTCCGATCCCGGCTGCCCGCCGGTCGAAACGCACCTCGTGTTCTGGACGCAAGCCGGGCGTCACCAATTCAAGGTTTTCAAGCCGCTCGCGGAGGTCCTCCCAGACGACCTGCTAGGTTTGCGAGTGTGAGGAGGCACGTCCCATGAGTGACATCGTCCTGTTTGCGGCTTTTCCGTATGTGGCGGTCGTGCTGGCGATCTGGGGCGGTGTCCACCGCTACCGCCACGATCGCTTTTCCTACTCCACCCTGTCCTCGCAGCTTCTGGAAAACCGCAGTCTGTTCTGGGGCTCGGTGCCGTGGCATTACGGCATCGTCATCGTTTTGCTGGCGCACCTGCTCGGGTTCCTTGTGCCCGGCATGTGGGCGAGTCTCACAGCTGCGCCGGCAGCCCTGTATACGATCGAGATCGTGGGCTTCGCGTTCGGGTTTGCCGCGCTGGTGGGGCTGTGCGTACTGTTCGTGCGCCGCCTCTCCTATGAGCGTATCCGCGCCGTGACCAGCACCATCGACTGGGTGCTGCTGGCAGTACTGTTGGTGCAGGTGGCGCTCGGCGTCTATGTTTCGCTGGTCTACCGCTGGGGCGCCGACTGGTATGTAGACACGGCCGTACCGTGGCTTGTC
>Ga0185299_10002445_pt1 | contig 28511 bp, 26 predicted proteins | sample PaiPotPPA55metaG_FD_128002 | JGI IMG/M metagenome (GOLD analysis project Ga0185299, IMG submission 128002) | Iron sulfur acid spring bacterial and archeal communities from Banff, Canada, to study Microbial Dark Matter (Phase II) - Paint Pots PPA... ...
GCGGCGCCACTCGCTCCCATTGCGCATCATTCAAAACCAGCCGAATCAATGCCGCCTCCTCAGTCGGCAGCCTTGAATCAAACTTTCCGCAAAATGGGAATCCCACTATGAATGTCAACAGGCCTTAGCACAATTGACATCAGGAGGAAATATATCGATGTAGGCGGAAAACATAATGGGCGGCTCGAAGAATCCCTCTTCCAAGCGCCATGCAAATCAGATTCAAGACTCTCAGGCTCCGAGCTCAGGAGGTTGTGGTGGGACAGCTTGGTTTCTTCGATTTGAACCGGCGCTACGAAGGTCTCAACGAAAAGAACGATCCACTTGTGGCGATCGCGGCGACGGTTCCCTTCGAGTCGGTCCGGCCGAAGCTGAAGGCGGCGCTGCTTAAAGGCGAGCTTCGCAGGAGCGACGCGGAGCGCAAGAGTTCGGCGGGACGCAAGCCTTGGGATGAAGTCGTGATCTTCAAGGCGCTGGTATTGCAGGCGCTCTACAATCTCTCCGACGATCACGCGGAATACCAGCTTCGCGATCGCCTCTCGTTCCTGCGGTTTCCCGGCCTTGGTCTTGAAGACGCGGTTCCGGACGCCAAAACCCTTTGGCTCTATCGCGAGGCGCTGGCGAAAGCCGGCGCGGCGGAAGAATTGTTCGATTTGTTCGACGGATTCCTGAAAGACAAGGGCTATCTCGCCCTGGGTGGGCAGATCATCGACGCGACGAGGAAGGCAAGACGCCGGAAGACTGGAAATCCAAGACGGCCAAGAACCGCCAGAAGGACAAGGACGCGCGCTGGACGAGGAAGCATGAACGCTCGTATTTCGGTTACAAGAACCATATCGGCGTCGATCGCCGGCACAAATTCGTGCGCCGTTACGTGGTGAGCGACGCGAGCGTGCACGACAGTCAAAAGTTCGAAGATGTTCACGATACGAGCAACACGGCTTCGGACGTGTGGGCCGACAGCGCCTATCGCAGCACTGAGATCGAGGAAAAGCTCGCCGAGCGCGGCCTGAAGAGCCGCATTCATCGCAGGGCCTATCGCAATCGCGAACTCAGTGAGGCGCAGAAGGCGGCCAATACGACGCGCTCGAAGGTGCGCGCCCGCGTCGAGCATGTATTCGGTGATCAAAAGAACGGCATGGGAGCCGAGATTGTGCGCACCATCGGCATCGTTCGCGCGCGGTGCAAGATCGGAATGACGAACCTCGCCTACAACATGCGCCGCTTCGTCTGTCTCGAAAGGATGGCGACCGCGAGCGGGTGAACCGGCGCGTCATGCGTGCCGGCAGCGTGAGTGAATCAAGCAAAGCCGCGGCCCGAAAAACCGGTGGCGACTTCAAAACAGACTCGATGAGAGGCCGAGGATTGAACGATCTGCCGCGCCGCGACATCGAACGCCAGTCATCACACCAAAAGTGAATATTTTTCGAGCCGCCCTGGAGATTACGGCACGAAAAACGGACCATGACGGCGGTGGCCATGTGACTGACGAACGTCTTTTCGACAATTGGTTTGATCCGATCGAGATGGAGCTTCGCATGAAGGTGCGCGGCTTCATCGAGACGATGAGCGAGGAAGAACTTGAGACGGCGGTATCGCGTCGGCGCTACGGACGCCCTGCAGGCCCGCTGCCGGAGGATGACGCGGCGACTATCGCCGGCCACCGGCAGGCGATCGAGTCGACGCGCGGGCATGTGATCTATTCCTGCATCTGGCCGCTGACTGAGAGCGAGGAGAGGACGGTCGAGACCCTGAACGACCCTCGTTGCTACAATGTCGTCGTCGAACGCGTTTCCGGCGCCAACTCCGCGCGAGGCGGCAGCGTTCGAGCGCGCGGCTCGTGGGCATTTCGCTGCGGGGATTGGGCAGCAGCGTGAAACGGAAGGGTCCGCTCTTCACCGCGAGAAAGCCGTTCGAGAAATGCTGATTGTAAAGGACAAGCGAGACGTGATACTGGCTCGTGGCGACAGGCTGGCTCAGCCCAGCCCTTGGCATAACCAACGGAAATGGCAGATGAATTCTAAAACTCTCACGACCTTTGGGTGCCTGGGCGATTTTCCGCCTCTCGACGGGACGATAGAATTCTACGGGCGCGTCAACGCTCTCATGAAACCGACTATGACCGTGTTGGATTTGGGTGCCAGCACGGCTCTCTGGCGCCAGCAAGACCCGAGTGAATATCGCTGTTCGTTGCGCCCGGCAAAAGGCAAGGTCGCCAAGCTAATTGGGGCCGATATTGATCCCGCGGTCCTCACGAATAAAACCACCGACGAGAATTTGCTCATCGAAAATGGACATGTCCCGTTGCCCGATTTGTCCGTGGACATGATCATCTGCGACTATGTGCTCGAACATGTCGAGGACCCAGAGGCCATGGAGCGAGAAACCTGTCGGCTGCTCAAACCCGGCGGTGTGTTCTGCGGGCGCACGCCGCACCGGTGGAATTATGTGAGCATAGGCGCGAGGGTCGTGTCCAATGCGCGACATGGAAAGCTCATCAAGCATCTTCAGCCCGTGCGGGGTGGAACAGATTTTTTTCCCACATACTATCGCGTGAACACCATGAACGCGATCGGTCGTATTTGGCGAGCTGAAAACTGGGCCGATCACAGCTACTTATACACGTCGGAGCCAACATATCACTTCGGCTCGTCCCTCGTTTATGCGTTCTTGTCCATGGCGCACAAGATGTTGCCGATGGCGCTCACCGGTAATATTTTCTTCTTCCTCGTAAGAAGATAGAAGCACGCGCTTTCAAGCGAACGGAAACCGGTCGGCCAGCTCGACGTAACAACTCTTAGCCCGACTTCACCAACTGAGGGGGTTGTGCGACGCCAAGCTGCTGAAATCCTTGGGACGCAGCTTCAAAGGTGGCACTACAGGAGATGAGCGCTCACCGCGACTTCTCGGCTGTTCCGGACAGTGATTTTCGGCGGCGGCTGAGCGGGAAGTTGGAGCTTCAACTGTCGAAGCAGGAGCAACTGATCCTTCTCTGGCTCCGTATAACGGGACAAGACGACCACCCGATCGTCCGTCGTGGGCAGTTCGACGTCGATCATCTGCATGGCGGCGAGTTTTTCGAGCACGACCCTCGCCGTCAATCCCGGCGCCAGCGTCTTCAGCCGCTGTTTCAGCGTGACCAGCAGACAATAGTCCAGAAACGCAATGAAAATATGGGCTTCGATTCGGGTTTCTAGCTGGTGATAGATGGGACGGATCGACAGATCGTTCTTCAACTCCTTGAACGCTTGCTCGACCTCGACCAATTGCAGATAGAGCCGCCACAGATTCCCGGGATCATCGCTCTTGATATTGGAGCGCAGCAAATAGCTGCCTTCGCGCCGCCGCGCCTGCCGTAATTTCTTCCGGTCCAGCGCGAAGTGTAATGTTTCGGATGTGACCGGCTGATCCTTCGTCGGCGTGTGGATGACCAGCAGCGTATAGGCCTTCCCGGCCTCCTTCTTGGCCGCGCCGAAGTTGAGCAATAGTTCGTCGCGCGTCAGGTCTTGTCGTTGCAGTCCGCGCAGACGCCTGATCAGTTTTTTCAACCCGCGCCGACGCATCGATTGCTCCTTGTCGCGCCGGCCTTGGCTGCGAGCGAGAACATATGTCTCTTCCTCGTGTTCGATCAGTTTGACCCGCACGCTCTCGCGCACCTCCTCCCACGGCTTGGTGAGAAACGCCTTCTCGAGTTGCGTGAGCCGTCGTCGTGGCGAGCCGGCCAGATAATGGATCGGCGTTTCGGAATTTCGCATCTCGGCCAACACTTCCTCGGTCGGAATGCCGCGATCCATCACCCACGTGCGTTTGGCCTTGCCATATTGCTTCTCGATCTTGGCCAGAAACTCCTTCAGTGTCGTCTTGTCCGAGGTGTTGCCGCCCGACTTCGTAGGCCAATGGAAAACCATCCGGCGTGACGATCAGCGCGATCACGATTTGCACGCAATCGGAACGCTCGTCGCGGCTGTAGCCTGACCAGTATCATATATCACTCATGCTGAACGCGCTCCAGGAAGATCGGCCGGCAATCACAACTTCCACCGCCGCGTGTATTCTCCCATTACCACCTCAGCCCGTGAACGCGAATATTTTCCCGTCGAGTAACCGAGCCTATTTGGAACGACCTTCTGGCCGTGCCACTCCTTGATCGGTATCGAGAATCCGGTCTTGCCGCGGCGGAGCAGGCTTGGTGGCAAAGCGAGTGGGGCATGCGCGGCAAGATCGCTCCGTGAAGGCATCAGATCGCTGCCAATCAGCGGCGCGACCTCCTTGAACAGGAACCAATCGACGAGCGGTGTGCGGACCTCGAGCGAATGCGCCATGCTCGCCCAGTCGGCGTCGCGCAGGAGCTGATTGCGCATGTACCAGCTGATTTCCAATAGCGCGACCGCCGACACGGGATCGATGCCTTCCGCGGTGTGTTTCAATGCTTCCCTCAGCTCTAGCTGCGCGAGCCCGGCGCGCACCAGGTCGGGATCGAGGATTTCCGGCAGCTCCCACGGCATGAACAAGCCGCGCCGCAGTAAATAGGCCGATCCGATATCGGTCCCGTATTCGAAGAGACTAGCATATTTCGGCGAGGCGAGGCGCCTGACGAGTGGCGCCGAAACGACGCGAATGGCGCGCCCCAAGCCTCTGACCGTGCCGAATGGCCTTAAGAAGTCGACCAAGCGCGGCACGGAGTGGAAAGAGGAATAGCCGGCGAGGAGTTCGTCGCCGCCGAGCCCTGACAGCGCTACCTTGATCCCGTGCTCGGCGACGACCTTGCTGACGAGGTAGGAGTTCACGCCGTCAATCGAAGGCTGATCCATCGCGTCGAAGATGGAATCGTGCAAATCGTCGAAGGTGCTGCGTTTCAAGCGACAGGATGTATGGCGCCCTCCCACGGCGCGGGCCACTTCTTCCGCGAGCGGCCCTTCGTCCAGGTCCGTTCCCACGAATTCGTCGAAGGTCAAAGTGAAGGTGCATAGCGCCTCATCGATGACAGAGCCCGCGATGCTTGTGATGAGCGAGGAATCAAGACCCGATGACAAAAACACGCCGATTGGCACGTCGGCGACGAGATGATCATGCACGCTGCGTTTGATCGATGAAAGGACGAGGTCGCGGGCCTCTTGCTTGGACTTGGGCCGGTTCTCTGCTCCCCGGCGGCTGAGCGCGTCGTGGAATGATGCGAAACGGCGCGGCTGCCCCATGCCGTTCCAATCCACCACGACGGACGAACCCGCTGGCAACGCGCTCACTCCTTCGATGATCGTATGGGGCTCCGGAACACAGCCGAGCATGAAAAAGCCCACCTTGGCGGCTGGATTGGCCCGTCGTTCGACGGCGGACGACCGCAGCAGCGCCTTGACCTCCGAGGCGAAGCGCAAAACCCCGTCCTTCTCGTGGTAGTAGAGCGGCTTGATCCCATAAGGGTCGCGGGCTAGGAACAGCCGCTTAGCGTCGCCGTCCCAGATTGCGAAGGCGTACATGCCGCGCAGGCGGCCCACCATGTCCTCGCCGTAGCGTGCATAAAGATGGAGGAGAACCTCCGTGTCGGTTCGTGAGCGGAAGACGGCGCTTTGATCTTCGAGCTCTCGGCGGAGGTCGCGAAAATTGTAGATTTCGCCGTTGAAAGTGACGTGCAGGTCGCGTCCAGGCAGCGACATGGGCTGAGCGCCGGCCTGCGTCAGGTCGATGATCGCGAGCCGACGGTGCGCGAGCCCGACGCGTCCGCCCTCAAGAATGAGCATGCCGTGCCCGTCCGGCCCGCGGTGCGCGAGAGCGCCGTTGATGGCCGCTAGTTCAGCCGCCGCAACCGGAGCCGGACGCGCCGTCCAACAGACAAATCCCGCCACTCCACACACTTGTCAGACTCCTAAAATTTCAAACAATTTTTCGAAACAAGCGTGTCACAACTCGGCGTCGTCAACGAAGATCGATTTCCGAAGCGGCTGAGCGGCATCACCTATATCCACGTATCATTGAGATTGCGGTGCGTCATATTGCCCTAAACGGAGCGGCCGCGAAAGGCCCGATGGACCAATAACAGTCCGCGTGATGGCGACGATCGGGGTGCCGTCCGCTGCAACGATCAGACTCTCTCCACCACTCAGCTCGTCTCCAGCGCCAAGATCTATGCTATCGCGCAATTCCTGTTTTATGTGGTAGGCGTAAGCACCTCCATCTTCGCAGCATGGGTAAGCTACCACTTATGGGAAAAGCATTTTCTTCGTTTGAAAGCCATTCTCGCTCCAGATAAAGAAAGTTCGCTCGTTCCGACTTCGCTGCGTAGCGAAAGCTACTAGGCACCGGCGCACCACAGGCGCTGATTGATGCGGCAATGGAGATTCGCTAGATGGCCAATTGGATTCCTCAACTTGTCCGCCGGACCGCGGAACGTCTGAGCAGGAACATCGTCTTCAAGACCAGGCTCCCTGAAAGGTTCGGGAGCCGACCAATCTACCTGTCGCCCGGCAACCATCTTGCCGTGTTGAAACCCGGAGAAAGTCGCTTCGAAGGCTATTTGCTGGGATATGCCGACAGATTTGTGGACGAAGGTTCGGTCGTCTGGGACATCGGCGCGAACATGGGGATGTTCACCTATCCAGCGGCCCATAAAGCGGGCAAGAAAGGCTTCGTGCTGGCGATCGAACCCGATCCGTTCAACCAACTGATCCTGCAACGCACACGCGTTCATCCCGCCAACGCGGACATCAATGTCGTGATTTTACCGATCGCCGTTTCCCTAGAAGTCGGAACCGCCACGTTACAAATTCCCAACCGGAGGCGCTCGGCGAACTCCCTGGTCGGGGGCGTGCAAGAGACGCAAATGGGCGGGGTTCGCGAAACCGTCACGGCGGTCACCGTAACGCTCGATTGGATTCTTGAGCGGTTTCCCGCACCCAGCTTCATTAAATGCGACGCCGAAGGCGCGGAAGCCTGGATTCTCGAGGGCGCCACGAAACTACTCAAGGAGGTTCGGCCCCTGATCAACATCGAGATGCCCAGGCAAAACGCGGAATATTGTAAGAGCGTCTTCTTGCAAAACGACTATGTGACCTTCAGCGCCTATGATCCCGTGACGCCTGGGAAGGAGCTTACCGCCCTCGACGAGATCTGGGAGGTTCTCGCCATTCCACGCGAGAAGGTGACAGCTTTCGTGGGGCGGTGAGTCGTCTCGTGCCCTAATGCGCATCGGATATCGCCTCGAGTCACGGTTCGATGGAACCGGTCGCGGCACTCGTGCGTCCGTCTGCGGCTGGAATACGCCAACCATGGTTGGACCTACGACTTCGCCGGGGCCGAACCCATGACGGCAGGAAATATCGCATGCTCAATGTAATCGACGAATTTACGCGCGAACGCCTCGCGATCCGGATCAACCGCAAGCTAAAGGCCGTGGATGTCAGCGATGTTCTCTCGGACCTGTTCATCCTGCGGGGCGTGGCTGGCCATGTTCGTGCCCCGGCCGTAGCGCATCGGCCCGCCATGCACTAACATTCAACTTGGATCACCCCATGGGGGCTGGCCATCTTGTCTTGTGATTCTCGGCGCATCGCTCTTCGTCAGACGGAACATCATGTCGGACGTATAGATTCCACCCTGGGGGGAGGCCTTTTCGATGAGGAAATAGGCCTTAATGAGCTGCCGGATGCCCTGCCAGGCGGCATAGCGGATGCCGCTCTTGAGCCCATGCCGAATGGGCCCGACTTCCCGGAATTCGACCGTGCCGAAACCGGCCAAGTGCATGAGCTGCCGAACCAGACTCGGCGTGAACGCCATCTGGTGAGTGAAGTCCCAGTATCGGGTTATGCCGCCGAAGGGAGACGTCGCATTGGGGACCATCGCGACGAGGCGGCCTCCCGGCCGAAGGGATCGCTGCGCGGCATCGAGAAGCGAGACGAGAGCGTTCTTGTCCAGATGTTCGAGGATATTTAGCGCGAAGATTAGATCGATCGAATCCGGGGTGCGTTCGGCGAGAAAGGCAACCACATCCTGGCAGACGAATTCGGTCGTTGAATGACGGCCCGCAAAGGCGATCTCCGAAGCCGACAGATTGACGCCGGTGACGGAGCGGGCGCCACACTCGATCGCCAGCTTGCACACCTCTCCGGTTCCCGAGCCGAGATCTATGACATCCTTGCCACGAACATCGCACCAGTCGCCCAGACGGCGTGCGATGCCCGCCACGACAGAGTCGTAGTCCTGATCGATTACACCCCATGACTCGACGTGGTCTCGAAGTAATTCTCAACGACACGGCGATGCGCTTCTAGTTCAACCGGCATTCTAGGTTGCTCCTCCGCCTGCCGAGCAGGGCGGCTCCTGTTTGATCTGGACCATTTTCCAGCTTATAAGTCAACCTCGTCTCGTCGATGGCCGATCCCGCCGCCAATGGATATTTGAAATGCTGACTATCGGGCGATGGCAACCTCAATCTTGTCATCGAGACGCCAAAATATCCGGCATCGCTGGCCTTCTCGCGAGAACGGCTTCTCGTCGGCAGCTCTTTCCCAGGCACCGGCTCCGATTGCGGCGGGCAGCGAGGAAACGATCGTTTTTTCCGGCGTCGCCGCACGTGACGAAGTCGCTGTCCGGGGTCCAAGTGGGCCAATGCTGAAGAGCGCTGGGCAGAATGTCATCGGCCAATTGGCCTCCATGCTCGTCTCGATCATCGACCGCGTCCTGGTCGTCGGGCTCTTGCTTAGGTACTGGGGGCCGAACAGATTCTCGGATTGGAGCATTCTGCAAGCCGCCGCTTTCCTTCTGAGCTTTGCCGAACTCGGCGTGCAAATCTATTTGCTCAACCTTGAGCAATCAGCCTTCGCCCGCAAGGATCGAGACGGGTTCGCCCGCGCGGTCGCCTTGGCGCTTGGCATCTACGGCGCGCTTTCCGTGATACTGGCTGTAGGTCTCGCAATAACAGTTCTGCTCGTCGCCCCTTCCATATTCGCACTGCAGACACTCGACCGACCCGATGCGCGTCTCATCTTCCTGTTGCTGGGGTTCGGGGTCATTGTCGGTATGGGCCAGGCCACAACTTCGTCGGTTTATGCGGCGACTGGGCGTTTCGCGCGCTCGGTCGTGCTGTCGGCACTGATTCAACTCGCGTCGACCTGCGCAACAATCGCCGCGATCCTTCTCGGCGGCGGCCCGGTGGCTCTTGCTGCCGTTTTCTTTCTCGTCTGGGGCCTCGGCGGACCGGCGGCGAGCCTGTTCGACATGCGACGGACGACGGAATGGGCTCGCGTCGCGCCGGCTTTCCCCAACATGCGCGAATTGCGGGACGGCGTCCGACATGTGAAGTGGTTCGCATTTCAGCAGGGCGCCCCCGTCCTGTGGTTGCAGTTTCCGGTCATGATCCTGAACTATTTCCATCTTGTGGGTGCCCCCCTTGCATCGTTCTTGGTTCTTAGGACCTGCGCTAATCTTGTTCGGCAATGTATAAGTTTCGCCGTGCTCGGCGTTGGCATCGAAATCGCAACCATTATGCATCGCGACAACGAGCGGCGTGCCTTGCAGCTCGCGCAGGAAACCGGGACGTTAATCTCTGCGCTTTCGGCAGCGATAGCGGCTGTGCTGCTCGCCATGGGTGCGCCTCTCATTCGCCATTGGACGCATGATTCTACCCTGTTCGACCCAAGCATTGCCGCGCTGCTCGTCGCACCCGTCCTGCTGACCGCTCCCCTTCTGAGTATTATCAGCCTGTTGCAGTTCTCGAACCGGTCGGCCGCAGTCGGCATTCCGCGCCTCCTGCAGGTCGCTTTCGGTTTCTTCCTCTGCGTCGCTGGAGCGTGGCGGTTCGGCGTAGTGGGAGCCGCCGCCGGGCTAGCGCTTGCCGAAACGGGGGCGCTGTGGCTCTCGCTCTTCTTCGCGCGCGGTTCCTTTTTTGGCGAATGGTCTGTAATGACCCCATACTTCCTCAACGCTGCGCTGGCGGCGATAATCGGGGCGAGCTGGAGCTTCCTCGTGGCGGAGGCGCTGCAGAGCATAATTTCACCCTGGAGCCTCAGCGGATTCCTGGTCGATCTGGCGTTGTGGGCGATTTTGGCGATTCTGCCGACTGGCCTGCTTTCTTTGCCTTCCCACGCCCGGAAACGAATGATGGCGGCGATGATCGCCCATGTCGACCGTCCCTGATGCGCCAGTCGAATTGACCGCCGTCCTCGTCGTGCGATATGGGCAGATCTGTGAAGGGGGATCCTGTGCAGGAAGGAAGGTCGGATAGATTGATGAAGCTCGCTGTCAAGCTCTTCGGACGGCGCACGCTCTGGCGCCTCGGGCGGCTGGCTTACGTGACTGCGCGTGGCGAGGGGCCGAACCGGATCGAAACGAATGGCGAAGCCGCATTGCAGCGCCGTTTGGCGCGTCACGCAACACGGACGGCGGACGTCTTCGTCTGTCTGGATATAGGCGCCAACGTCGGGTATTGGGCCGAAAGTCTCGTCTCCGCTTGCCGTGACGAGGGCGTGGAGCGGCTACATCTGATTGCCTTCGAGCCTTCCGAGGCATCGCGGGAAGAATTGGACCGCTGCTTCGAACGGATTCGAGGAACCTATTGGCTAGAGGTGCGGGCGTCGGCCATTGCCGATTTCATCGGCACGGCTCTCTTCGACATGACTGGCGGGACCGCAGGCACGAATTCGCTGGTTGCGGACACGGGCAATATATCGGCAACATCAGTTTCGATCACGACCGTGAGCCAAGTATTCGCTGAAGGCGCGATTAACTGTGCGCTTTTCGTCAAGTCGGACGTCGAAGGGTTCGATCCTCTCGTAATCAAGGGCGCGTTGCCGCTCCTGCGCGAAGGCCGCATCGGCGTGTTGCAATTCGAGTACACCATCCGCTGGATCGCGAGTCGATCGTTCCTCAAGGATATTTTCGAAATCATCGCGGGCCTTCCCTATCAGATCGGCAAACTCGTGTCCGACGGAATCGAACTCCACGAGGAATGGCATCCTGAACTCGAACGTTTCATCGAGACGAATTACGTCCTCGTCCGCAATGATCTCGTTGCCGACGTCGGCGCGAGACGAGGCCGGTTCGATGCCTACAATACTTACGCCAAGGCCGAGATGAGCGATTTGGGATCGGGCGGCCCCGGTGCGAAGCAATTTAGATTGCGCGCCCAAGTACCGTGACCGTCGGCGCCTGACGTAGACGATCCGTGACGAACGTCCAGTTCTTGACCCAGATCTCGTTGTCGGTGACGGAGTTCCCCGGCATCGGCGCAGCGGGGGCGTCGAGCCGGCGGGAAATGGGATCGTAGATCGCGCGCGAAAAGCCATTTTCGCGAAGGATTTGGCGCACATCCTCGTCGTCGCGCCCGTATTTGCGGCTCTGGCCGTTGAGTTCGACGATGACCGCCTGGAGCCGCGGAGAGGCGAGGATGCGCGGCGCCCCGGCGAGCACTTCGCTCTCGAAGCCTTCGACATCGAGTTTGATGAGGTCCGGGGCATCGCCCTTGATGTCGTCGTCGAGCCGAACCACGGGACATTCGAACGACGTGGGTAAAGGATCGCTGTCGAGGGCGACGTGATTCACCGTATCGAGATTTGCGGTAAATCGCACGACGGCGGGAGTGGAGCCGAGAGCGGCGGCCCGTATTGTCACGAGATCGCCGAGCCGGTTCAGGAAGACGTTGTCCTGAAGATGCCGGATCGTCGCTGGTGCCGGCTCATAGGCGAAACTGCGTGCCTTGGCGACCCCCGAGGCGAGGATCGAATAGGAGCCGATGTTGGCGCCGATGTCGGCGAAGAGATCGCCCTTCCGCAGGAAATGGATGACGAAGGCCATGTCCTGAAATTCATGCAGCCCATAGTAGACGTTGCCGGTCGCCCCCGACATGCCGCGCCGGACGACAAGGCGCGTCCCCCCCACGAAATCGACGAGGATCCCCCCGCCAAACAGCCGCGAAGCGACTTGCCATCTCGCCACGCGGGCCAGGGCGAACAGGGGGCGGCCGCATGTGAGGGGATGATTGATCAACACGCGCAGCGAACTCGGCAGGCTTAACATTCCGATCCTTCCTCGCCAGAACAATTGCCCGTTCAGTATGTTGTTTGCGACAGTTCAAGCCAGCGCCCCCGATCGCTTGCTTTCGAGACTCAGTCAATTTCCATGAGTTCGGTCATCTGTTGTGCGCGCGTGTCGTAGCTATAGGCGGGCACGCAGCGGCGATATGCCCGCTCGATCATCTTGGCCCTCATCTCCGGATGCGCCAGGTAGAAATCAATCTGGTTCGCCAATTCCTCTCCGCTCGAGAAAACGCCGATCTCGGAGGCGGGGCCGAACAGGCTACGCACTTCCTCGTTATCGATGTGCAGCATGAAGCCCTTTGCTGCGGGGATTTCGAACGTGCGCGTGGAGACGAGGTCCTCCCAATCGCCGCTGCCGGGCACCCGGCCAGCGTGAACGGCGACGTTGATGCGACTCTTCTGCATGAACCTGGCGTAGGCGAACCCAAGCGCTGCGTTGGCAATTAGGCAGGGCTCGAGAATGGTGCGCTCGACATAGTCGAGCCAGCGATTGCCGATGATGCCGAAGCGTCGCGCCGGCTGGCGCTGCCGCAGATCGAGCATCCAGTCGAACTTGTGCGGCGAATGGTTGCCAATGAACATGATGTCGTACTCGTAATCGGATTCCTGCATGGAGACGAGATAGGGCCTGTGCACGCTCGAGCAGTAGCCGTGATGCACGAATTCAACGCGCTGCTTCGGAAACGCCCTGCGCAGGAAGTCGAGCTGGAACGACTTCGACGTGAAGACGAGATCATACAGCTTAATGGTCTCCAGCTCTGTCCCAGCGTGGGAGAAATGGAAATCGGGATAGAACATAACGAGCTCGACGCCGCGAGAGCGGATCTCAGTCAAAGCGTCGCGATCAATGAAGCTGCCTTTGACCGTGAAAAAGATATCGGGGTCGACGAGGCGGACGGCGTCGAGGACCGCTCGACAATAGTTCCGGCGGTGGCGGTCGGCAACGAGACGATTGATGCCCCGCAGGATGAAATCGCCGGCCGCGTCAGAAAAAAAGTGCCCGAGGTCGACTCGTTGCACCGCCCAGCCAGCACGCTCGAAGCCGTCGGCCAAGCCCTGGCAACCAGAACCCTCCCAGAATTCGCCGGCGAAGACCATGGTTCGCATTGATGACCTATTGAATACTCCGGCGCCCGTTGACGTATGAGAGTGCGCGATGCACCCCCTCCACCGCTCGTGCCAAGCTGTTCTCCTCGAAAATCTCGAGAGACCTTCGCGCCAGAGCAGCGTACAGGCCCTGGTCGCGATAAAGAGACCAGAGATGCTCGACTACTTCGTCAACGCGGCGCGGTTCGAACACCATCGCATTTTCACCCGGACGGACGATGTCGCTGGCCCCGACCGCGCCCGAGGCGGAGGTGCAAATGATTGGTAATCCAACGCATGCCGCCTCGTAGAAGATCATTCCGCGATTTTCCAACTCGGAAGCGTGCACGAGCACGTCGGAAGCGGCATAGAGAGAGGGCAAGCCGTCGATGTTCACGAAACCCAGCAACGTGGAGCGATTACCGTTTCGAACGATGGCAGCTTCCACTTGTGCTCTCTGATCGCCGTCGCCTGCGATAAGATGAACAACCGACCGATCCTTGACTCGTTCAGACAGGATACCGACCGCATTCACCGTGTCTTCTGTTCGCTTGAAGCTTTGAAGCTTTCCGACACTGAGTACGACAAATGCCGATTCATGGATACCGAGTTCCTGTCGTACTTTCGCACGGACGGAGGCCCTCTTGGCTCGAATGGCGCGGTACGTCAGCTCGTCGATTGTAAACGGACTGCGGAACATAGCCGATGGCGAAACACCATATGCTCTCAGGTATGCTTCATTCTCGTCACCGCTGGTGAGGAAGGCCGTATAAAACTTCAGGATGAGCTTTAGCACCGGCTTCTTGAACAACCGCTTGGCTGGTGTCAGACGCTCATTGCGTAGTGACGAGTCCGACACCAGAAGCGCAGGAATGCGGTGCTTGGCCGCCCAGAAAAGCGCTCTAAGGATCGTTTTGAGACTATAACCGTTGGTAATAATTGCATCCGGCCGGAATGAGGACAGAGCCGACGTGATGCTCGGATTATCAACCGAGCTGAATGAAATCCTGCTTACCGCGTCTCCCCCAGGAAGGAACACATGATCGTAACCATCAGTAAGCCGTCCGGCCCATTGGATCATGACCCCCATGCCCGAATCAGGATAGGGTATTTGTCCCAGCCTTGTACAGAAAAAGACTCTTAGTTCAATGGCTTTGTTCCGCGCCAATGCCTCGTATAGCCAAACCGAATATTGGATCGGATGGGAAACGACGATGCCGAGCCGCGTCGGACGCGTTGACGATTGCTCGTTCATCATTGTGCGCTCAGGAATTCGTGCAGCACCGATGCGCCGCGCGCGCACGACGGCGTCCAGCGCCGCCTGCAGTCCCGCGAGGCTCGCGGCCATCCCGCACTCGCCGTAGATCCGAACGGAGGCAGCGGACATGGAGGCACGCAATTCCGGATGGCTTGCGAGCCGTCGCATCGCCCCGGCCAGCGCCCCAATGTCGCCGCAGGGATAGACGATCGTGTTCTTCGCTGGCCGTGCAATGTCTGTCGGCCCGATCGCGCCGACATGATCGCTGACGATCATCGGAAGGCCGACGCAGGCCGCCTCAGAGCAGGCGAGAGGATGAGGATCGGCTTCAGACGGGTGAACAAGGATGTCCGCGGCCGCATAGAAATCCGGTAGACGATCGAGATTGACGAATCCAGCGAGCCGAATGCGCTCAGTCGCCCCAGCGACTCGTAGCGCAAGCGCATCGCGTTCCGCTCCGTCCCCACACAGCACCGCGAAGACGCGCTCATCGCGCGGAGTTTCTCCGAGCTGCAGCGTGGCCTCTACGAAGTCGCCTGGTCGTTTTCTAGGTGAAAGCTTGCCGATGGAGAGAAACACGAGATCCGCCTCGCCGATCCGGAGCTCGCTTCGCAGTCGAGCGCGTCGCGAGGTTCGTTCATCACGCACGCGCAAGAACAGGTTCTCATCGATCGGTAAAGGGGTCCGGAACATGCGGTTCGCGGATACGCCAAAATGCGCATACATCCGCTCGTTCTCGTCGCCGACCGTGAGGAAAGCCGAGGCCTGCGCGAGAAGAGGGCAGAAGATGCAGGCGCGCGCCGCCCAGCCCACCAGGCTGCGATATTTTCCGCCCAGATATCCGTCGGAAGCCATGAGAACGGGGATGCCCCGCTTTCGAGACCAGAACAGTGCGCGCAGAGCGGTTTTTTGCGCGTAGCCGCTAACCATGACAGCATCGGGTACGAAGGCTGTGAGCGCGGCTCCGATGGAGGGGTTGTCGACGGAGGAGAACGAGATCGAGACAATGCGATCGGCCTCGGGCAGAAAGTCATAATCGTAACCGGACGTGAAATCGGCATCCCATTTGAACGAGACGCCCATTTCTGGGTCATGGAATGTTTCCGAGCCAATCCGCGAGCAGAAGAACACCTTGAGTTCGATCGACCGCTCCTTCGCAATCGCCCTGTAGAAGGGCACGAAGTGCTGGATCGGATGAGAGATGACGATGGCGAGACGCGTCGGGCGGGTCGGCAATTCCTCGTTCATTATTGTGCACTCAGGAATTCATGTAGCATCGGCGCGAAGCGCCCGCGAAAGCGCGGATAACGGAGAAGAGTAGCGGGAAGCCTCTCATCGGCGGCCACGCGCGCGATACGACCGGAGCCCGGCGAAGCATATTGTGCGCCGATGCGCAAGCTATTATTCATAAAATGTTGGCGCCAAGGGCCTATTCCCTTTTACTTCGACCGGGGGACCGCCGCAAGCATGCCCGGGTCTCACAATTGCGGCAGGCCGCATGCCAAGTGCCGGCGTCCCGGGCCGCGATTGGCTGGTCTCTTCATTGGATCTAATCATGCTCCGAAACATAGCATTTTCGTAGCATTTTAACGGGGCGAGAAAATGACCAGCGGCGCCTGCTCCAAGGTCGCCGGACCCAGATTCGGCTTCATCTGCCGACATCGTGCCCGACAAAGGACGCTCTGCGTCTTGTCCTCTCTTGCGCTTCGCGCCTTGTCACGTAGGCGACGGGGCGAATATCCCGAACGTAACCTTTTCCCATCAACCTGGAGCTCATCGTCGATGCCGACACCGCCGGTGGAGCGCCATGCACGCCCCTGGACGGCTAAAGTCGAAATAAATCACGCCGCTGGGCGAAGGTGCAGTCCTTGCCCGAAATCCCGCGCGGTGGCATTATGAGGTCGAAATTGACGACCATCTGTGGATTGTCGGACAAGTCCAATGCATCGGGACGCGACTTCAGTCGACGGAGCAATGGCGACTCCAGCGTCGCCAATGACGACATCTAAGAGGAGGAGAGATGCAGTTCGAAAGCAAGCGATTGAAAGAGTTGGCCACCCCGGCGAGCCAAGAGGGCAACAAGAAATGGTGGACCGCTCACACGATGAGCTACGATTGGAAGGAAAAGTCGGACCTGGATAAATTCAGCCTTGCTTGGTTCGACGACATTGATCATCGATTTTTGTATGCTGCTCGGCTTTTTTCGGATGCCTCCAATCCTTTCAACGTGCTCATGGATACAGAGCACTTAAGGGAGAAGAGGATTCTCGAAATAGGCTGCGGCATGGGCTTGCATTGTGAGATGATCGCACGGGCAGGCGCAGATGTGACTGCGATCGACCTGTCCCCGGTCTCCATAAGCGCCACGATGCGCCGGCTTGAGCTGAAAAGTCTGACGGCCGACGTGCGTCAGATGGATGCCGAGGTGCTCGATTTTCCGTCCGACTCCTTCGACATGGTATGGTCATGGGGTGTGATCCACCACTCTTCGCGGACAGGGCGGATCGTACGCGAAATCGAGCGCGTGCTGCGGCCCGGTGGCAAGGCACGGATCATGGTCTACAATCTCGAAGGGATGTCAGCGTACATCACGCTTACAACGCGCTACCTCCTCGGATTCTGGCGCGGTCGATCAATCGATGAGTTGCTGTGGCAATCGAGTGATGGATTCACCGCACGGTACTATACCCGCGATGGTCTCATGGATCTCCTGGCGACGTTTTTTGACGATGTCGACGTGGTGGTGCTTGGCGGGGACGCGGATGCTGTTCCGTTGCCGCGGGCTCTTCGGCGCTACGCCCTCAAGCTGGTTCCCCTTACGCGTCAGCAGGCATTGGTGCGTAGCCGCGGTTCACTCCTTTTCGCTGTCGTCGGAAAAACTGCGTGACGGAGATATCTCGACCTATTCGGATCATCATGTCTGCTCAATTCCTCGCTTCTGGCATCGGCGGCATCTGCACAGTCGCGCGCATGACGGCAACTGCCTTGTCACGCCACTATGGTGTAGGGGCGCTCGCCTGTCAGGACGAAGCAGACCACGCGATCGGACGCGTGCCTGTGCGCACATTCGCCAACGACCGCCTGCGCTTCGCGCTGTCCAATTTCCTTGAATCTCGGCACGCGACTCATGTCATCTATGACTTCGCAGGCACCGCACGCGTCCATGTCCCTGCACCATTCTTGTGGCGCCCATATGCCGTCTGGGTGCACGGCTGGGAAGTGTGGCACGAGTCGCCGCCAAAATATCTCAGGGCAATCGCCGGCGCAGATCTCGTCCTTGTGAACAGCGCATATACCTTGAGGCGCGCAGGGAAGGTGTTTCCCGCTGGGATCGACGTTAGAGTCTGCCCGCTCGCGACACCTGAAGACAGTCCGGTTGCAGCCATCGGACCGTCGGACGGACCACCGACCGTGATGCTCCTTGGTCGCGCTGACGAGCTGTTCGCAAAGGGTCACGATATCCTCATCGATGTCTGGCCAGATGTCGTGTCGGCCGTGCCAGATGCAAGACTCCTGCTCGTCGGTGGCGGAAGCGCGTTGCCCAAGGTCCGCGACCTGGCCGCGGCCTCGCCCGCCCGCGGGGCAATCGAGATCGTTGGTTTTGTTTCTGCCGAAGGTCTGGAGGCTTGTTGGCGGCGGGCAAGTGTGTTCGCCATGCTGGGCTTTGCCGAGGGCTTCGGTCTCACCTATGTGGACGCTATGCGCCACGGATTGCCGGTGGTCGCGTCAACCGACGACGGAGGGCAGGAAGTGAACGTCGATGGCGTGACCGGATTCAACGTTGCGCGCTCCAATAAGCGGCGACTGACAGAGATCCTCGTGGCTTTCCTGCGCGACAGGCATTACGCGACCGTACTGGGTGCATCCGGACTTGAGCGTTGGCGCGAGCATTTCTCCTTCTCAGTATTTGAGAAACGTCTTGTCGCAGCGACCCATGATTTCCTGTCAGCCTGAAGGGCGCCCAGTGCAGGCCACAGCCTCGATCTCCCCGGCGCGGAATCCCCCTCTCGCAGTTACGAGCCGAGCGTCCGGGATTTTGCGCATGACATCGGGCCAAGCGTCGATCAGGAGGTCATGGCCCTTGTAATCCTGGGCCATGTTCGCCATAATGAGAATGCTCGGAGGGCCACTCACCGCGACGATCTCGGCGGGCTCGTCCTCGAGCGTGGCGGGCCAGCAGACTTTCGCGTGCTCAAACCCACCATGAAGCCGATCGGCGTTGTCGCGGGTGAAGCGGCTGCTTACAAAAATCGTGTGGGCGTCCCTCATGACGCGCAGATAATCCCAGCGCATCGGCTCCCAGGCCTCGGCGCCGTGAACCCAGACCGCATAAGGGCGCCCGAGGAGCCGATTGAAAAGATGAACGCGGGCCGACCCGGCGAAATCATACAGGAAATGAGACGCCGTCAGGCCGGCGACCTGAGCGGCGAGGAGGAAACCTGCGCGCGACCCACCGAAACAACGGACCGGATTACCAAGATCGTCGATCGGTCCGTTCTCGGCCGCGGCGAGGAGGGTGGCGGGAAGCATTTCGTCCGCGGCCGCGCGCGATACCGCCGGAGCCGGGCGAAGCATATTGTGCGCCAATGCACAACCTGTTGTTCATAAGGTTTAGAGCTCCAATGGCAGATTCACTCTTATTTCAGCCGGGGCGCCGCCGCAAGCATACGCGGGCCTCACAATTGCGAAGGCCCACATGCCAAGTGTCGGCGTCCCGGGCCGCGATGGCTTCAGTTTCTTCGTTCGGCCTAATCATGCTCCGAAACGTAGCATTTTAGAAACCCGCTGAGAGAGCACGGCGGGGCGTTGATGATAAGTCGCGTCACCCGCGACGCTCAGCAAGAGTAAGCATATAGCAGCGAGAACATCAACCAACAGCCCGTCGTTCATACCTCGTCCTACAAGCTCAATGAAGCCGCCTGATAGGATTCGAATTGCGGAAACGTTGTACCAGGCACCAGAGGGAACCATTAGGGACTTGACCGGAAGGCTTCCGACAAGTGTGTGTTCAACGAACTGCTGCAGATCGCGGCGGCCTAAGTCCATTTTAGTAGCATTTTAATCGAGCCAGAAAATGACCCCCAATTTGGAGAACGCCAGTGAGCGCGAGTCCTTGCGGGGGCGGTGCTATGCGACCAATGGTCGTGATGTCTGGAAAGCACCATCTGGCTTTGCTGCCGGGACCCGCGCGCTGCTGCGATCTGCCACAATCAGCCTGTCTTCTTTCGTCCCACGACAAGTTGAATCGCGCGCGGTCCGCTGCATCTATTTGCACACAGTCATGGAAGACGAGAGGCGTGGATTTGAGCATCTTGTGAAGCTAATCGGCTCCCAAGGAGACGTAATCGGAACGCGTGAGATTATAGATATCATCTCAGGTCGCGTCCCGCTGGATGGCAGGTATTTTCACATCTCCTTCGACGACGGTTTCGCCGGCGTCGTCCGGAACGCTGTCCCCATTCTCATCGACCACCGGATGACCGCCACGATTTTCGTCACGACAGCCTTCGTTGACGCCGATTTCGACGACGTGGCCGCCTATTGCACGCGCACTATGGACTATGCCGCGCCCATCGAGGTAGCCGGCTGGGAAGAGTTGCGCCGAGCCCACGCAGCGGCGTTCGAGATCGGATCACACACTCACCACCATGCACGTCTCTCCACCGTGTCCAGAGATGCGAACCGCATGATGGTGGAATTAGAGAGTTCTAAGTCGCTCATCGAGCAGAAACTTGGCGCGCCCTGCATCTCGATCGCCTGGCCATATGGAACGGATGCCAATATCGACGAGACGGCGCTCGCGGCCATCCGGCGGGCTGGATACGAGGCGTGCTTCAGCGGCGTTCGAGGCCGCGTCATCCCAGGGACGACCAGCCCTCTTCGGATTCCCCGACATCAGGTGGAGGCAGGCTGGCCATATGCGCACAAGAGGGCGTGGATCGCCGGTCTCGGAGAGCGCACCACCCGATGAAGATTGCTTTCCTGACCTGCATCCGCCACGGCGCCTGCGGCTTGGCCCTACAGGAAGTGATCAAATCGCCAAAAGTGGAGGTCGCCGGCGTAATTTTTTCGCATGAATCGCGGCGCCCGCCAATTCGGAAGCGCGTTATGCGCCGCGCCCGCAAGATTGCGAAGATTGGCATTTTGGGCGCCGTAAACGGACTGCGGTTGCGGAAATGGTTCTTACACACGAAAGCAATGGATATCTTCGAGGCCGCCGCGCAAGCGGGTGTCCCGATCCATGAAGTCGAGTGGATGAACTCCGACGACGTGGGCGAACTTCTCGGCAAGATGAACGTCGATCTCGGGATATCGCTCGGCTGTGGCTATATCGGAGCGCGGGTATTTATGCGCCCGCGTTTCGGCATGATCAACTATCACGGAGAACTGCTTCCCGAATATCCGGGAGCGCAGAGCATCATCTGGGCGATCCACGAGGGCGCCAGCGAGACGGGCGTCACGATTCACCGAATTGACGCCAAAATCGATAGCGGTGATATTCTGCTGCGGTGCGAATTTCCAATCCACTTTCGCCGGAGCCTGCGCGCGACGGTCGAAGCAACGCAACGCGAGATCCACCCACACCTCCCAGCGGCGATTCGGCACGCTTGCGAAGATTTCGAAGATCTTGCCGCCCGCGCGGAGAAACAGCCGCATAGGCCGTCTTTCACCACGCCGAGCTTTGCCCAGTTTCTGCGCATGGTGCGCAACAATCGACGGTCATTCCGTTTGTCGCTGCCGGCGCGCAGTCGGGAGCAAAGCCGCCGACAGCGACTTGAATGGCCCTTCGGGAGTTGCGTAGAGCGGTTGTGGCGCCGCCTGCGACGTTTTCACTGAAATCGAATGGCGAGATCGGCAACGATCCTCTTGGCGGCCTTGCCATCCCATAGCGGTGGGATACGGCCGGCCTTTCCGCCAGTCGCCAGAATGTCTCGTGCCGCCGAGACGACCGCATCCGGCTGGATACCGACCAAGGTATTCGTGCCGCGAGTGATGGGGATCGGGCGCTCGGTCGAGGTACGCAAAGTGAGACAAGGCACGCCGAGACCTGTGGTTTCTTCCTGCATGCCGCCTGAATCGGTCATGACGAGCCGCGCGCTGCGCATCAGTCCGATCATCGAGAGGCAGCCCATCGGCTGCGTCAGGAGCACATCGCGACCATCGATTACATCCCGCACCGCCGATCGCGCGACGAGACGCTGAGTTCTCGGATGCGCGGGGAAGACGATGGGCAACTGGCTTGAGATTTCCGCCAAAGCGCGGAGGAGGGGGCCAAGTATCGCAGGATCGTCGATTACTCGGCCGGTGCAGCGTCGCGACGGCGTAACCCGAACACGCGCGGGTAAGGAAATTGTCCGACGCGCCGGCCTCGCGCATCGTCTTCTCGAACGGCTCGGCGCGCGGCAGGCAGGGCAATAGGCTGTCAATCATCACATTGCCGCCAAAGACGATCCGTTGCGGATCGACCCCTCACGTTGGAGATTGGTTTCCGCTTCGGCCTCTGTCGTATAAAGTGCATCGCTTAGCCGGTCGGTGAGGAGCCGGTTGATCTCTTCGGCATGGTCTCGTCAAAACTGCGCAATCCCGCCTCGACATGGACGACCGGTATGCCTTTTCTTCCTGGCCACCAGCGCCGCGGCAACCGTCGAATTCACGTCGCCGATGACGAGGACGACATCGGGGCGACGCGCATCAATCACCTCATCCATTCCGATCATGACTTTCGCTGTTTGGACGGCGTGACCGCCCGAGCCGATGTCGAGCGACAGATCCGGCTTCCGGATACCGAGGTCGCGGAAGAAGACGCTGGTCATTCGCGCATCGTAATGCTGGCCGGTATGCAGGATCACAGCCTCGCACGCCGGATGATCGTCGAGTGCTGCAACGATCGGAGCGAGCTTCACGAAATTGGGCCGCGCGCGGGCCACGCACATGACTTCAAGCCACCGCGAACCGTTCATCTCGGCAGTTCCGGACGGCATTAGACCGGCGATATGATGTAGTCGCCAGCCGGGAGATCGGCGGGGGCGGGCGCGAGAGCCACCGAATGTGTCAATAACGTGCGCCGGAATTCGATGATCCGAGCCTCGTGACGGAAAGGGATCAAACGCTCGAGCGCCGTCTTCGACTTGAGAACCTGCCTCGTCCCTGGACCGAGTTCAAACCAGAGGCAAGGCCGATCACGTTCCAGCACCGGAAGAAGGCCTCGAATCGCCTCGAGTTCGAAGCCCTGGACGTCGATCTTGATCGCGTCGACGCCGCTGACGCCGTGCGCGGCGAGATAGTCGGCGCCTTGCACCAATGATGCGGATCCAACCTCGATCAGTGGCGTGTCGTATTGTTCGGCATGGCAGAAGGTGCCGAGGCCCAAGTTCGACTTCCCGGTCAGATAGAATGGTAGCTGCGCGCCCCGATCCCCGAGGCCGACCCGATGCAGCATGACGTTCGGGAGCTGGTTGAGAGCGACGTTCTTCTCGAACTGGGCCCAGACCGCCGGATTTGGCTCGAAGGCATGGACGCGCTTGAAAGCTCGCGCGAATCGTAATGAATGAGTCCCTACGTTGGCGCCCACGTCGAGGATGATGCCGCGCCGTTCGGGCGGCACGATCGAGAGGAATAGTTCGATTAGCTGCTCCTCGTAGTTGCCGAAAAGGTAAACATTCCGATCGATAAACGACCTGAGATTGCCAGCGAACGTCGTTCCGTCGTTGACGACGAGGAATTCAGCGGATGCCGATGCGGGCACTATGCTATCGACCACACGCATCCAACCGCGAAAGCGGCGCAGCGGACGTAACGCACGCGCGAGTTGAGCGCGCAGAAGAGGATGACGTTCCACTGAAGATGTACGATTTTCATCACCACGTCGCATTACAAGCCACAGTGCAAAAAACCGGCGCCCGCAGGCAATGTGCCAAACGACCCGTCCGAACCGTGCAGTCCAGCGACCCTACTTGAAAGATGCTCTCGTCGCAACTAAGCTTTCGCTGACCCTGACGCCCTTATAGAACCCGTCAGCGCGGGCCATGATGCGAATCCTTTTTCTCTCCCATTACTATCCTCCCGAGGTAAACGCGCCAGCCAACCGCGTCAGCGAGCTCGCACGGGAATGGACTAGCGCCGGGCATCAGGTCGTCGTGGTCACTTGCGCCCCCAACCATCCTTACGGCAGGTTGCACCCGCCTTATCGCAATAGACTATTTAAGCGAGAGAATTTCGACGGCATAGAGGTCATCAGGGTCTGGACCTATCTTGCACCGAATGCAGGCTTCTTTCATCGCATCATCAATTACCTCTCGTTCCTCTTCTCCGTCTCGGCACAGGTGGGACGTCTGCCGGCGACCGATGTCGTCGTCTCGACCTCGCCTCAGTTCCTCTGCGGGCTCGCCGGCTTCGTCGTTGCGCGGGTGAAGCGCGCTCCGTGGGTTCTGGAAATCAGGGATCTGTGGCCGGAGAGCATCGTCACCGTCGGCGCGATGCGTCGCAGCGCACTTATCTATCTGCTCGAACAAATGGAAGGCTGGGCCTATCGCACTGCCGACCGCATCGTGTCGGTAACCAAATCCTTCGTGCCGCATTTCGTCGGGAAGGGGGCCGATCGAGGCAAGATATCGGTGATCACGAATGGCGTGGACATCAAAGCCTTTGACGACGCAAGAGACGCGGAAGCCTTCCGCGCCATGCACGGCCTTCGCGGCAAGTTCGTCGCGAGCTATATCGGAACGCACGGGATGGCGCACCGCCTCGAGACAATTCTCGAAGCTGCCGAGCTCACACGCGACGATCCACGCATCGCTTTTCTCATGGTCGGAGCTGGCGCCGAGCGGGACAGGCTAATAGCGATGAGGGCGCGAAAGCGCCTTGACAATGTCGTCATGCTCGCACAGATGCCGCGATCGGCCATGCCAGGCGTATGGGGCGCCTCTGACGTCAGCCTCGTCCTGCTTAAGGACGACCCGCTCTTTCACAAGGTAATCCCCTCGAAAATTTTCGAGGCGATGGCCATGCGTCGTCCCATCGTGCTGGGTTTAGAGGGCGAGGCCAAGGAGATCGTGGTGGACGGCGGATGCGGCATCGCAATCAGACCCGGCAACGGCGAGGATCTCGCCGCCGCCCTGCGCCGACTCGTCGACGATCCGAAGCTGGTCGCGGAGCTCGGGTTGAAGGGGCGGCGCCTGGTCGTCGAGCACTACGACCGATGCAAACTCGCCGCGCATTATCTGGCGATACTCCAGGAAACGGTGCGCGCGACCTCGAAGGGGGGCGGCGTTCCCGCGCCCGGCGTTAGCGAATGAACGAACGAGGTAGCCGATCGCTGCTCGATGGCCTCACGGACCTCGTCCACCGCATTGCATTCGCGCGGCATGTTCCGCTTCGGCAAATCCTGCGAAGGCTCTACCTCGGCGCCAAACGCCGCGTGCTCGAGCGGCTCGGACAAGGGGACTTGCAGGCGCCCGAAGACACGCGGCCAGCTTCCGCGCCGCCTTTACCCCTCTTTCCTGCTCGGCTGGGGGCTCTAGTGCGCGTCGACGGTGAAGGGGGAGCGGTCATCCGCCCACAACCCACAATCCAACAAAAAAGTGTACCACTCAGTTCAGAGGGATTCACTCAATCGCCGCAAAGCCCGATTGCTCGCGCAAAACCGGATTCCTCTTTTGCCGAACGCCCTCCAGAGCCTACGGATGCGGGCTTCCGGTTCACTTTCCTGCACCGGATGCGCGACCTGGCCAGCCCGATCGCGTGGCAGACCGCCAGCGCTGATCGCCGTGATCAGCTCTGGTCCATGCATCTTCACTATATGGAGTACCTGGAGGAAGCGAGCGACGCCGATTTCACGCGGCTAGTTGAAGATTGGCTCAATGCCAACCGGCCATATGGACCTCGTTACTGGCACGACACATGGAACAGTTACGCTGTTTCCCTGCGCACCGTGGTTTGGATGCAGCAATGGGCTGCGCGCCCGTCACTTGACCCGGGTTTGCGTGCCCGCATGGCGCAGAGTGTTGCCGGACAGATCGCTTTTCTCGCTGGCAACCTCGAGACGGACATCGGCGGCAACCATCTCGTCAAGAACGCTAAGTCGCTGGTCTGGGCCTCCAGCTTCTTCCGGGGGCGTGCGGCGCAGCGGTGGCGGCGTAACGGTGTGCGCCTGCTTCAACGGATTCTCGATGACCAAATCCTGCCCGACGGTCTGCACTACGAACGCTCCCTGTCGTACCATACTCAGGTCTTCGCCGATCTCCTCGAATGCCGCTATGTGCTCGGCCCCGGAGCGATCGGCGCACGGCTTGATGCAGCACTCGACGGCATGGCGCAGGCGATCGCCGACCTCACCCATCCCGACGGTGGACCGCCGCTCTTCAACGATTCGGGTCTGCATATGGCCTACGCGTCTGCGGACTGCCTTTCGGCTTACAAGAAGCTGACCGGCGCGCGGCCCGAGCCACGGGCGAGCGCGAGTTATGCCAATGCCGGTTATTTCTGCCTGCGCACAGGCCTCGATTTCCTCATCGTAGATTGCGGCCCTATTGCTCCGGATGCATTGCCCGCGCACGGTCACGGCGACATACTCTCCTTCGAGTGGAGCGTCGACGGCAGGCGGATCGTCGTCGATCCTGGCGTTTTCGAATATGTCGCTGGCGAACTGCGAATGCTGAGCCGCTCGTGCCGGTCGCACAACACTGTTGCTCTCGATTCGCTCGACCAAGCTGAGTTTTTCAGTGATTTCCGCGTTGGGCGGCGCCCGTGTGTTACCGTGCGACGGCTCGAGACGAGTGACGGAACCATGCTTATCGAGGGCGCACACGACGGCTTCGCACGCGCCACCGGGCGGCCCGTCCACCTGCGCAGCTTCTGCGCGCGCCGCAATCGCGTGTCGATCCGAGATCGATTTGAGGGCACGTCGCGCGGAACGGCCCGCGCAGGCCTCCTGCTCCATCCTGATGTGACAGTCCAACAAGATGGAGCCAACGTGCTGCTCTCGGCCGATAAATTGCAGATCGAGCTCCGTGCAAACCGGCCCGCCGCCCTCGCCGATACGGCGTGGTGGCCCGATCTGGGGGTGGCGATCGCGACGAAGCGGATCGAATTCACTTTCCCCGCAGACGGCGCGCTTACCATCGATCTCGAAGTGCGTGCGCGTCCCGGCTCGGGGAGCAACGGCGCAAACGCAAAAACATCAACGGTGCGCGATGACGGCGCTCAGGCGCCGTTGTGACCTGGCAGCCGCTTGAGGTTGGCCTCGTAGAAAGGAACGTCTTCGGGCATCACCTTCCTTCAGGACTGCCCAGACCTTGTCGGAACTGCATCGGCGCGCAAAGAGCCATGTTGGCGAGAAAGGCCGTGGCCTCGGACGGCATCACGCGCTGGATCAGCAAGTCCCGCGAGTCCCGTTCGTGGAAGAACGTCATCCCCGCACAGACGAGGAGCGTTCAATCAGTTCGGCGATCTGGAACGCTGCGTCCTGCGTCCCGGCAATGTTCACAGCGCCGATGACTGGGACGGCGTGCTGAAGCCGGTCGTGGTGCGTTATCGCGGTAAGGTATAAATCGCGGAGGGAAAGTGTACCACTGAACCAGCTTGGCGCTGTGACGTTTGAAGGCGGCGCAAAAGTGTACCGGTCCTGCTAGGCCGTCTCGATGCCGCTGATCGGCATTGCGGGGCTGGAAGGATGTTCACAGTGGAACTTTATGCCAAGATCAGACATGCGGTGATGGTTGACGGGCTTAGCCGCAGAGAAGCAGCGAAGTGGTTTGGCGTTCACCGCAATACGATCACGAAGATGCTGAGTTTTTCAGTTCCGCCGGGCTACCGCCGGCGCGAACGGCCGGCATCCAAGAAGCTGGGGCGTGGATCGACGCCATTTTTGAAGGCGACCGCCGCGTTCACAAGAAGCAACGGCACACGGCGCATCGGATTTTCGAGCGGCTGCGGGACGAGCAAGGGTTTACCGGCGGCTACACGATCGTGCGTGAGTATGTGGCGCAGGCGATGCTACGGACGCGGGAGATGTTCGTGCCGTTGAGCCATTGTCCAGGTCATGCGCAAGCGGATTTCGGCGAGGCGGATGGGTACATCGGCGGCAAGAAGGTTCGCTTCCACAAGGCGTATCCAGCCGAAACGGCGGAAGCCTTTTGCGATGGCCATGTGGCGGCATTCGATTTCTTCGGCGGCGTGCCGAAATCGATTCTGTACGACAACACCAAACTGGCGGTAGCCAAGATAGTGAAGAGCGGACGGCGACAGCGCTCGAAGATGTTCGCTGAGCTGCAGAGGCATTACCTATTTGAAGATCGCTTTGGGCGACCAGGCAAGGGCAACGATAAAGACAAGGTGGAAGGTCTGGCCGGCTATGTCCGGCGCAATTTCATGACGCCGTTGCCGGTGGCAGAGAGTTTTGATGCGTTCAACGCCCGGCTCGTCGATGCCTGCACCAAGCGGCGTCAGGCGATCTTACGCAGCCACAGGACGGCAATCGCCGAGCGGATGCAGGCGGACCTGGCGGCATTCATGAAGTTGCCGCCAACGCCCTATGACGCCTGTGACAAAGTCAACACCCGGGACTCATCCTTGTCGCTCGTGCGCTACAAGAATAACGATTACTCGGCGCCGACCCGCTACGGCCATCAAGAGGTTCTGGCGAAGGGATATGTCGACCGGGTTGAGATCGTCCGCCGTGATGCGACGATCGCCGTGCATCCGCGCAGCTACGAGACGGCCGATTTCATCTACAACCCCCTGCATTATTTGGCGTTGCTGGAACAAAAGACCAAGGCGCTCGATCAAGCGGCGCCTCTGGACAATTGGCGACTTGCGGACTGTGTTCATCGGCTACGGCGACTCATGGAAGCGCGGATGGGGACAGCCGGACGGCGCGAGTTCATCCAGGTGCTGCGGTTGATGGAGGACTTCCATCAGCACCAGGTCGAGCAGGCTGTAAGCGAAGCGCTGCGGCTCGGCGCGATCAGCTTCGATGCAGTGAAGATGCTGCTGCTGGCCAGACTGGAGAACCGGCCGGCCCGGCTCGATCTGACGTTCTACCCTTATCTGTATAAGTTTTAACTTAATCTGACGGACGGTGTCTTCCGAGGCTCGATTTGAGCCATGGCGGGGGCGGAGCTGGCCGGGGTTGCGCAGCCCCCGCC
>Ga0185299_10002446_pt1 | contig 28509 bp, 27 predicted proteins | sample PaiPotPPA55metaG_FD_128002 | JGI IMG/M metagenome (GOLD analysis project Ga0185299, IMG submission 128002) | Iron sulfur acid spring bacterial and archeal communities from Banff, Canada, to study Microbial Dark Matter (Phase II) - Paint Pots PPA... ...
AATGTGCCGCATGATACTTGAGCGGGTGGGGGTACTTTTTATGGGAGTGATTAAGGTTACTATGATCTGTCATGCAAATCTCTTTCTGCCGACGTGTTCGGTCAGGTCGTACCGCTCGTTGACACCGACTGCATCCTTCAGTTGGGTCGTTCCCACTTCCCCGCCCCACTTCTTTGCGTATCCCTTCAGGAAGTTTGGAATCGCACGGTCATAGAGAGACTTTGCCCATTCGCCGCCGACTTTCAGGTCATCACCCTTCAATGAACGGAGACCGTTCACATTAGGTTCTGCCTTCATGAGTTTTTGTGCCGGCTCCTTCCCGATGTAGTCTGCAAGCTGCTCCGGCTTTACCTGTTTGTCGATAACGCGGTCGCCGTCCTTATTGGCTGTGAGTCTCTGTGCCTCGGGGTTGTAGTGGATTTCATCAACTTGTTTACTGAGGTCATAACGTGCGGCCTGCTGGTCTTCTGTCGTCCATGCAAGACGGTCATATCCATTCTCAGCAGCATGCCGAAGCATTCGTTTGATGACGAGTTCGTGCCAGTCGGATTTGAAAGGAGCTTGCGGAACGCCCTGCCCACTCTTGATCTTGCCAAAGGTAAGTGCGTCTTTCATCGCTTGCGCCTGATTCATAGTGCCGGGATGGCGCGTAAAGTTGAAGGGCGAGATCACTCAGAACGACTTCGAGTTGATGAAATTCACCATCGAAGCGGAGACGCAGAAGATTGCCGACGAAATAACGTCTTTGGATTCAGAGTCTTCAAAGTTCGAGGAGTTGAGTAAGAAGACAGATGTCGCGGCCGTCAACCGCTAACGGTTTAGGTCCACACCCCGGCGATTTCAATCCGCGCTCAGCCAGTACTCGCATCGGTTCTGGATTGTCGGCAAACGGAAGCTATCCAGAAACGGGCTTCGAGGAGATCAGCGGATGATCTCCTCGAAGCCGACTTCTGGCCCGGAATAATTTCCGGATAAACCGCGATCCAACTGGAACCGGTGCCGACGACGCTCCGGTCGACGTAAACTCCGAGGTCGGGAATTCTCGACAACGGGGAACGTCTCATCGGGAGGCGCCCGCGGGGGATGCCGACTCGACGGCGTGATGCATTGCTGCCCCCCCGGTTTTGAAGATCACACAGTGTGTTCTGAACCGTTATGAAAATTCTCTACTCTACCTGATTCTTCAAGAACTTTCCAGGATGACGTTTTGACGCATTCTGATCCCGGTCGACCCACTCTGAGCATACAACTATCACGTTTTTATCACTGCATTGCCTGCGAGGAGCGCTTGCTCAGCCCCGCAGCGCGGCGGTTTATGAGTACACAGAAGGGTTCTGATCGGTTTGGAAAATTCTCTACTCGATTTCTCAACAGCTTGCAAATCCACCAGATTTAATCGTTATGATCCGATTTGTCGCGTTGTGACCATAGAACTACTACAGTCTTACTACAGCCGTCCGAACGACTGCCGAGGTGGCGCAGCGAGTCGAGCAGAGCAGGCGCTTCTGGATCTCGACGCCCGAGGTCAAAGGGAAAGACATGGTTTCGCATCAACCCCTTGAATTTCCGTACGCGCGAGAAGTACATGGAGGGTTATTCGATTTATTTTTGCAAAGTGTCGCGCGGCGCTGCCAGGAAAACCGGTGGCAACCAAGGTGACGGATTAGTACTTCCTTAGCTGCTGGATGTGTTCGCACCGTGAGTGCAATCGTCCGTCTTCTTTTTGACTGCATTATCCCAGGTTTTGAAAAAGCCGGAGTCACTGCGCCAGGCCCACCCGCTGGAGCAGATCCTGAAATCGCGGGTCGTTGCGAAGCAGGTCATAGACCGGATCAACTTTCAGGGCCGTCAGCCCATTGGAATGCTGATCGTACGCTTTTTCCAACCGCGCGAAGGTTTGATTCTTGTTCCCAGCGCTGGCATAAGCCCACGCGAGGATATAAGGGTCGATCCGGTGTTGCCGGCTGAAACGCTCCAATTCTTGCAGGGCATGTTGCGATTGCGGCTCCCGTCGCAAACGGCCATACACGTAAGCGCGGATTGCCCAGTAGAATGGTTGACCGACGGTACGACGCTTACTTTCGATATCAGCAAGCGCTTCCGCGAACATTCCCTTTTCTACATAGGCCGCCGTGATAAGGTGGGCGCGCGGGAAATCCGGTTCCATTTCCAGCACGGCACGCCATTTCTCGATCGCGCGATCATATTGTCGTGAGTTGTATAGAATGGCGCCATTATCTGCCGCGATAATTAAGGAAAGCGGGTCCAACTGACGGGCTCGCTCGCTCTCGCGGAGCGCGTCGTCGAATTCCCCCCGCCACATCAAATGCTCGGCATACCAATGGTGGGCGGTGGCGTAGTTGGGGTTCAGCTCGATCGCGCGACGATATTCCTTCTCCGCGGTTTGCCAGTCCCAATCATAATTTTGGACGATCAAAGCCAGCGCGGTGTGCGCATCCGGCAGCTTGTCGTCAATTTGCAGGGCTCGCAGTGCCGCCGCCCGAGCCTGCGGCATGTACTTGATAGAGGACGCTGCGCTGTAGCCGGTCAGCAGCACATAGGAATCCGCCAGTCCCACATACGCGCGCGCGTAATTGGGATCCTTGGTGGTGGCTTGCTGGAAATACTCGATCGCTTGTTGGAACCCGGGAATGGTTCTCTTGCTCAGAAAATATTGTCCTTTTAGATAAAGGTCATAGGCCTGGTACACTTGAGGAGACAGTGAGGACATCGCATTCGGTGTTTGCGGTCTGTGGTCGCCCAGAGTGAGCTGAATCTCATCAGCGATTTCCTGCGCAATCTCGCCTTGCACAATCAGCAGGCTGCTTAGTTCCCGGTCATACTTTCGCGCCCAAAGGTGGGTTTGATCCTTCACTTGAATCAACTGAGCCGTGATGCGCACATGATCCGAATCGCGACGTACTCCGCCCTCCAGCAGGTATTGCACTCCCAGATCTCGGCCAATCTGTTCCAGCGGCGTCGAGCTGTTTTTATAGTGCATTACGGACGTGCGGGCGATGACCCCCAGTTGCTTGGGATCGAGATTCCCTAGCTGCGAGATCATTTCTTCGGTAAGGCCGTCGCTGAAGTAGTCCTGCGAGGAATCTCCAGTGAGATTCTGGAAAGGGAGCACGGCCAGCATCAATCGTCCGTTCGGCGGTTGAGGACTTCGGGATCGAGACCGAATCCACCCGGCGCCAGCCGCGATCAGGAGAACCAACAGCCCACCGGCCAAAATCAACCGGATTCGTCGGGGTCGCTTCAGGCGAGTCTGCAGAGTCGCGGGAGCCGTCGCTCGAGGTACGGCGATGTCGGTCGCCACCAGTCGTGGTCCGACCTCGGCCACGGGCGCGATAAAACGATACCCTTGCCCGGTGATGGTCTGGATGAAACGCGGTTGTTCGGCATTGTCCTTCAGCACCTGACGGATCTTGCGGATGGCGCCGTTGATGCTGTTGTCGGTATCGAGAAAGGCGCCTTTGCCCCAGACCCGCTCGACAATCTGCTCGCGCGCAATGATCAGTCCCCTGTGCTCGATGAGAAGGAGCAGAATCTCGAGCGGAATCCGCTCCAGCTTGAGCACACGACCTGCGCGACGGAGTTTATAGGATTGGGCATCGAGTTCGACATCATCCCCAAACCGGATCGGATTCTGGATACTAACGGGCCCCGTAGCCACAGAAATTCTCCCGCGCGTCGAGCACCGGTAGCCCACCCGTGCTCCGCTTACGACTGCATCGGCCTCGCTTAGTGATCTTTGGGGGGACCACCAGGCACGTGTTCGGGATTCTACCTTACTTTCGCCGGATTGCGGCATCTTCCCTATATTCAATCGGTTGGAACGACACAAGAATTAAGGACGCGACATACATCCCGCTATTGTGGAGTCGGCCCGAATCCACCAGTATGGGCGGAACTTGGGGATCTGCCGCGCGCATTAGGGTTCTTAACCCAACAACCAAATACCATCAGGAGTGCACCATGACTATTGCTTCCGTGCTCACCCGCCTCTTTGGAGTCCGTGCGACTGGCTTCCGCAGCGCTCTTGGCCGCCCTGCTTCACTGGAGCGAAACCGGCACTCTTTCCTATCCCGGCGACCCAATCTGATGAAATTTTTCCGGGTGCTGGCGCCGACCGCACTCACCCTGTTGGTTTCGTTTCCAGCAATGGCCCAAATCCCGGCGATAAATGCGTTCAATGGATACCCCGCCTGCAGCGATGTAGACCTTTCGCAGCAGTCCCCTCCCGACATCGCTCGCATTACTCCCGAGTGGAAGCCCATTGTGCTGGATACGCCCCCGCCAAATAACCCTCCCACCATCCTGGAGGGATTCGTTGCTCCGCCGCCTTCCGACGAAGACTCTTCCTCTCAGGCAAAGGCAGAGGTTTCCGAAGAAGAGGTGCCTTGGAACCACATGACGCATGACTTCACAACCAAGATCGTGCCCGACGACCCGTATAAATACCTTCTGTCGTCATGGACGCGATTCCCCGGCTACTCGATTACATTGCCCGGAACCGACTCCCAAGCCGCCGCTGCCTGTGGCCTGCTTGGCTACACCTACGTCGGAAATAACCAGTGCCAACTGGCCGCCCCGGATACAAGTCCTTGTCCCGATGGCAGCAGCAGCAACACTTGCATTCGCACCGACATGGAAGTCGAATGGGAGAACGCGAGTGATATGCATGTCAATAACGACGATGACCTGAAGTGGGGCGCGCTCCCGCAATATGCCTACCCGGCCTTCGGGGACCGGGTGTGGGTCGAGGGACGATGGATTTTCGACTGCGGCCACACAGGAGTCGAAAGCATATCCCACTCCGACCAGATTCCAAATCTCAAAGACTACGTTAAGTTCGAGACGGAAATTCATCCTCCGCGGGCGCTGGCGACTTTTCGCCTTAACCATCCCGCAGTAACGGATTCCAACTCCCAGTCGAACGCACCAGCCAGCTGGCTGCCGGTTACGGGCAACCCGGTCAACTCCTTCGGGCTCCCGTACGGACCAACCTCAGTCCCGGTCACCGAGGCAGATATCTTCATCAGCGGTAATGGCGGAGGCGCGAACGACATATGCAATCTTGTGGCAGATGATTGCAGTAATTGGGGAGGCCATTCGGGACCCTGGATCCCGGTGAATGATAGAAATTATGTCTTCGACGTCTACCCACCGGGAGCCGACTATAAGACCCTGGATCCAACTGGGACTGGACGGACGTTCAAAGTCATACCACCCATCCCGGACGCCTCGTTGCAGTGGCGTACCGTGGACAAATCAAGCTACATTCCCCAGCACGCATGCGGCTCGGACCCCAGCAGCTGCGTGGGATTGCCCCCGGATCACGTTCTTATCTGCTTGTTAGACGCGAACACGCCGCCACCAGACCAGACAGAAACGAGTTGTCCATCTCCCGTGCCTGCGCAGCCCACGCGTGTGAGAGTCATCCTCAAGTTCGCCGGCACCAGCGCCAACTACTTCGCCCAAAGCGTGCTCGTGGGCTGGGATGACGTTCCGGCTCCGCCCACAACCCTGCCCGTGCGGACCTTCCAGGTAAGCCTCCATAAGTTCATCGTGGACAAAAACGGGGAAACCGTGATCTCTGGAGATTGGCGCGTATTCGTCAATGTCGGCGGTCAGTGGCGCTACATTAGCAGCATGGCTGCCGACCCCAATACCAGTGACTGCGATCACAGCGGCACCTTTAGCGACGATACACTTACTGGAAATGCGGATGAGAACTGCTTCAGCTACGATTCGCATCCCTGGATTGTCAGCGTCCAGCAGGGCACAGACATTAACGTCGGGGTGGGCGGTTTCGAATCAGACGATATCGACAGCGATTACTGCCCTTCCTCCCCGGATCCTTTCTTTGGCTGTAACTTCGATGCCGAATCGTACATCACCCTCTTCCGGGCGAATGACGACCGCATAGGAACCTTGAGTCTCAAAATACCAGCCCCCGACTACACTGCGGGCCAGATGGTTGCGCTCACGTCCGTGTCTGCGATGGCGCCGCCTCGATTCACCACGACAAATTTGGGAGACCTTTGCAAACTGAGCCTCCCGCTTACCTGCGACGAATTGCAGTACACAGTCGAATTTCGCGTGGCGGAAGTGGCGCCCATACCGGCTCCTGTCAGTGGCGCCCTGCAAATCGGCGACCCTCACTACAATAGTTACGTCTCGTCCGCCACGCCGTTCACGCTTTCGAGCTCTGATGCGAGCGCTCAGGGGTTCCAGTACCGCTTCCACCGTCAAGGGGACGTCCTGCCAACCTACGCCTCGACGCCCTTCCCGGTGCACTGGACGAACGCCAATTTCGCGGCCAATGCCAGCTCGGTCAACGTAAACCTCACCGGCACTGGCCTCGCTGACGGGGCGTACGATTTTCAATACTCTGCCAACAGTTTTGCCAACCTGCTGGAGCCTCGGCACACCGCCACAACCATCCTCGATAACACGCCGCCGGTGGCCACCATCAGTCAGCCCACCGCGACCCAATACACTCACGCCGACATTCTGACGGTCAGCTATCTCGTCTCCGACGGAACCGGCTCGGGCGTGAAGAGCTCCACTCCCAAAATCGATGGCTCGACCACTCTTCCCGACAACACTCCCGTCACCGGGAATGGTCAGATGATTCCCCTGCTCATCATGTCGCTCGGCCAGCACACGTTCTCGGTCGATTCGGTCGATAACGTGAATAACTCCGGCACCAATTCGGTGACCTTCTCCATCATCGTTACACCCGACAGCCTGAAAACGGAGGTGAACGAATTTCTGGGACTCGGCTGTATTGACAATTCGGGGATCGCAAATTCGCTCGCCTCAAAGATGGCCGCGGTCCAAAATGCGGTCGCCAATGGACAGATTCAAGCCGCCATAAACATCCTGTCGGCCTTTATCAAAGAGGTCCAGGCGCAAGCGGGCAAGCACATCTCCACGACCTGCACCGCTGGCGGGCACCTGTACCACCCGGTGCAGACCCTCCTTGGTGACGCCCAGTACCTGCTGGGAACTTTGGGCGGCCAATTGACAGCTGACGCCATCCTGGGCTCCGTCCTCAACTCCACCCTGCTTGGCGTTTCCGGAGCGACGGTCAATTTGCTGAATTCGACGAAGGCCGTAATCGCCAGCGCCACCACTGATGAGACCGGCTTCTACTATTTCGCCGCGACCGGCGGATTGACCATCGGGAAAACCTATACCGTCAAAGTAACACTTCCGAGTGGTTACAAGAGTTCCATGCCGTCCTCGCAAAGCTTCAACTGGTCGGGGAACACGGTTACGCTAGCGAATTTCGGTCTGCGCTGACAGTGTCAACTGCCCAGCAGTAGGTGTCGGGGGGCGTACAGGCCGGAAAACGGGACGTGCATCGAGACGAGGTCAAGGAGCGCTGCGCAAACTCGGCATGTGCGGCGCACCAGCTTTGCCTCATAGCTGAAGGGGAGTCGAATCCCTTTGCGCCTTGCTTTTATTGCCGCAAACAGTCGTATACACTAAGAATCCGGTTGTTAGTGAAATTGATTCCATAACAATGTCGGCTCCCACGCCCGAGTAGACTTTGGTGGTGCCAACCAACCAAGGCCCGTGAGAAAGGAGCCGAACAATGATCATTATTATTAGGATGCGACTACCACCCGGGTTTCCAACGCTGGCGCCTCCGATCACCCTCATTACGCCTGCACATAACGAAGAGAAATCCATTTGCACAGCGGTACGGAACTTGCTGGATCTGGATTATCCGCAACTCGAAGTCATCGTCGTAAATGATGGGTCATCAGATCGCACCCTGCAAATGATGCAGCAAGAGTTTCGGCTGCGGTTAGTGAGAGCGGTGTACGTCCCGCAAGTGACCAGCGCTCCGGTCCGGGGGCTATACCGAAGCGACGTCGACGTACGACTTCTTGTCGTGGATAAGGAACCGGCGGGCAGCAAGGCGGATGCGGTGAATGCAGGTTTGAATGCGGCGACCTCGCCGTATGTGTGCATTGTCGACGCGGACTCTGTGCTCGAGCGGGACGCGTTGCTGCGAATCATGGTGCCGGTACTGGCAGACCCGAAGCGCGTCGTTTCGGTTGGTGGAATTGTCCGGGTGTTGAACGCGTCAGAGATCGAAGGAGGGCGCATGCGCCGGGTGCGCCTGCCGAGGAAAAGCATCGAAGTCATTCAGGTGGTCGAATATTTGCGTGCTTTCTTGATTGGAAGAGAAGCATGGGCGCGGGGAAACATGCTGACGATTATTTCCGGTGCATTCGGCGTTTTCCGAACCGATCTGGTGCTGGCGGTGGGGGGCTATCGATCTCGCGCAATTGGCGAAGATTTCGATCTGGTAACGCGCTTGCACCGCCACCTACTGGATAAAGGCGCGGACTACTGCATCGAGTTTGTCCCGGACCCGGTGTGCTGGACGGAAGTGCCATCGGACCTGCGATCGCTCGGGAGACAGCGCGCTCGCTGGCACAAGGGTCTGCTGGATGTGCTGTGGCCGAACAGGGACATGCTCTTCCGGCCGCGTTATGGACGTATCGGATGCCTGACGCTTCCTTACCTGTGGCTGTTCGAATTTCTGGCCCCTGTCATCGAATTGGGTGGCATCGCGACGATTATATTGGCAGCATGCTTTGGCGTGTTGAGCGGGGTGTTCTGTCTGCAGTTTCTCCTCTTCGGATATGCGTTTGCAACGGTGATTTCCATTGGTTCCGTGCTGCAAGAAGAACTGACTTACAAAAGGTACAACGATTGGCAGGACGTGGCTCGGCTCGTAAGTTACTGCTTCCTTGAACATTTTCCTTATCGGCAATTGCATATGATCTGGCGATTGCAGGGCCTTTGGCAGTACTTGCGAGGCGACATGGTCTGGAGACCGATGAAACGACAGGGGCTGCCAGTCGTTGAGACACCCTGAAAGGTTTTTTCAACATCCATAGGCGATTACATTCACGACGCGATTGCTGGTGAACCGGGGGCGTGACCTGTGGCACAGGGCACTGGATGGTGCAGGCGCGCACGCGGATCATGAACCCGTTGCAAGCGGTGGCAAGCGGTGGCGCTCATCGCATCAGCATTTTGAGCCTTATCGAACAGCGTCCGTTTCCCGCACAATTGGGAGTGCGACATCTCCATGGAACTTATAACTTTAGTAATTAGCCCCTGCCCTTCTTCCCTGCGACACTTCGATTGAGACAGAAGTCATACACAAGTCGTGAAACATGTTACGTCAATCAAATCTGCCAATCACTGGTACCGTCTTGGTCGCCGATGATCAGGCGGCAAATCGCGAATTGTTAGAGGAACTCCTCACAGCACAGGGATGCAAAGTGATTACTGTGCCGGACGGCGCCGCTGCGCTTGAGGAACTTACCCGGACTCAATGTGACTTAGTGCTTCTGGACGTGATGATGCCTCACCTGAATGGGTTTGAGGTATGCGAGAAAATCAAGAACAACCCGGACACATATTTGATTCCGGTGATTATGATTACGGCGCTTTCCGACAAGCAGGATCGGATAGAAGGCATCAGGGTTGGAGCAGATGACTTTTTGAGTCGTCCTTTGGATCGAACCGAACTGCTGGCTCGTGTAAGGTCCCTTTTAAAGCTCAAGCAGCGCACGGATGAACTGGAGCGGGCGGAGTCAGTTCTGTTCTCGTTGGCCCGGAGCATTGAAGGCAAAGATCCCTACACCCATGGTCATTGTGAACGCTTGTCCGATTATTCAACTCGCCTAGGCGAGCACCTGGGGCTTTCTGAAGATCAACTCATTGCGCTGCGGCGCGCCGGAATTGTGCACGACGTTGGGAAAATTGCAGTGCCTGACGCAATTCTCTTGAAGCCTGGCAGGTTGACCGCCGACGAATGGAAGCTGATCCAAGAGCATCCCGTCGTAGGCGAGCGCATCTGCGCGCCTTTGAAATCGTTTCGCTTCGTGCTTCCGATTATTCGACACCACCACGAGAAATTCGACGGCTCAGGCTATCCAGATGGACTTCGGGGAGAGGGCATACCCGTGACTGCACGGGTGCTGCAGGTTGTCGATGTCTATGATGCGCTGACCACCGATAGGCCCTATAAGAAGGCCTTTTCCATCACTGACGCGTTGCAAACCATGAAACAAGAAGTAGGCAAAGGGTGGTGGGACCCTCGCATTTTTGACCAGTTCGAGCGGCTGGTCAGAAGCGGCACCGCAGATTTTCTCTCTCGTGGGGCCGCTGCCGGTGAGCAGAGTTAAGGGCAGGAATATTTTGCAGAGGATACTTACCATGAACCGTCGTTCTTGCCCTTCTATCTACGCCCGGCGCGTCGCGACTGGATTTACGTTCGAAACAAACAAATTGTGGCCGGCGCAATCGATTTGGCGCCCCATCGTTGTGATCGTTCTTCTCGTGCTTGCGGGCCTGGTCGCTGAGAGTCACGCCGATCCGCAAACAATCACGAAGGCCGACGAACCCCTGAAGCAGCTGAGCCTGGCAGATCTGGGCAACGTCGAAGTTACGACCACCTCAAAAGAACCGGAGGCGGTTTGGCAGACCCCTGCGGCCGTTTTCGTCATTACCCAAGAGGATATCCGCCGGTCTGGCGCCAGGAATATTCCCGAAGTTCTGCGCTTGGCGCCAGGGGTTGAAGTGGCACAAGTCGACTCGGATCACTGGTCTGTGGGCATACGCGGGTTTGGAGCGGTGATCGCCAGCAAACTGCTCGTACTGATCGACGGACGGAGCGTTTACACGCCGCTTTTCGCGGGTGTTTATTGGCAAGTCCAGGCCACCCCGCTAGAGGACATTGAGCGCATTGAGGTGATTCGTGGGCCGGGCGGCACTATTTGGGGTGCGAATGCCGTTGACGGAGTGATCAACATCATCACCAAGAGCGCCACAGATACCCACGGATCGATGCTATCCCTGGGTGGCGGGAATGTTGAGCAGGGCACCGGCGGCTTCCGCTATGGGGGCGGGAATGGTCGGGGTTTCAATTATCGTATTTATGGCATGGGCTTTACTCGTGGTCCCCAGTTCCATTCCGACCACAGGAACTTTGACGATTGGCGAATGGGCCAGGCCGGGTTCCGCACGGACTGGGAACGGGGCTCCCGCGATACCTTTACCTTTCAAGGCGACGTCTACCGTGAGATTGCCGGAGAAACGACCACATACGCACTGTATTCGCCTCCCTCACAAGTAACCGTTGATGCGAATGCGCAATTAACGGGCGGGAATCTCCTGGCCCGCTGGAAGCGCGTGCTGAACGATCGATCCGACTTCCAGGTTCAGGCTTACTTTGACCGCACGAATCATTTCGAGCCTGAATTCGGAGAGACTCGGGACACGTTGGACATCGACTTCCTCTATCATTTGACCCTGCCGGGGCAGCAAAACTTTCTCTGGGGGGTGGGCGCGCGCGTCAGTCCGTCGAATCTTGTGCAAACCGTCCCGACGATCGATTTCCTGCCCCACCACCTTACCGACCATATCTATAGTGGTTTCGTGCAGGACGAGATTCCCTTCTTTAACCGCCGGCTTTCGCTAACCCTGGGGTCGAAGTTTCAACATAACAACTACAACGGTTTCGAGGTGCAACCGAGCGCGCGTCTGCTATGGAACCGCACGCCCCGACAATCCTTCTGGGCCTCCGTTACCCGAGCCGTCCGAACTCCCTCCCGTCTCGACGAGGACATTCAGCTCACGGATTTTGCGACGGTGACGCCCCTCCCAATTTATTTACGCGTCGACGGCAACCGCCAGTTTCGTTCCGAAGAATTGATCGCCTATGAAACCGGATTCCGAGCCCTGGCGACGTCTCACTTTTATCTTGATCTTGCGCTGTTTTACAACAGCTATCGCGATCTCTATAGCTTTCAAGTAGGCGCGCCATTTCTTGAAAACGCGCCACTGCCGGCGCATGCTGTGATTCCGCTGCTGACCACTAACGGAATCAGAGGCACCACGAAAGGCTTCGAAGTGACGCCCGATTGGAAGCCGACGAGTTGGTGGGAACTGAAAACCTCGTATTCGCACCTAGAGATGCATATGAAAGATGGGCCGGGAAGCAATGACCCCACCACCGCCCACAATTATGTGGGATCGAGCCCACGGCACCAGGTGGTGGTTCAGTCTTTCGTGAAACTGCCAAGAAAACTCGAGGTTGGTCAAACCTATCGCTATGTAAGCGCGTTGTCAGCCCAGATGGTCAAAAGTTACAGTACCGCGGACGCGCATCTCTCTTGGCAAACCACCCCAGAGCTTGAATTTTCTGTGGTGGGAGAAAACTTGCTCCAACCTCAACATAGCGAGTTCGGAGGCGACCCTGGGTCGCTTGTCGGAATCAAGCGAAGCGTCTATGCAAAGATAACCTGGAGACGCGCTGCGAATTGATCCTTATGGGACATGCTCACAGCACGGGATTCCTCCGCGATATTCCAGAAGGACGCGCGCCTTGGAGTTCGCGTGGTTTTCGGCCGTGGTTCATGGCTATGGCCGTAGCATGGGTGCTGGTTGCCGTTCCATTCCTGCGGGCCCAGAGTCTAAAGCCCACTGACTACGACGTGAAGGCCGCCTATCTTTACAATTTTGGCCACTTCGTCGAATGGCCGGCGAATGTCGCATCGGCCCACAACGAGTCCTTCACGGTCTGCGTTCTTGGCCAAGATCCCTTTGGCCCAGTTCTTGATACAACGCTTGCAGGTGAAACGATAGCGGGAAAGAGAGTTGCCGCCAAGCGAATCTCCACTCCACAAGAGTCGGGCAATTGCCAGATTCTTTTCCTGAGCTCCGCCGAGGAAGCCCGACTTAACACCATCATCAGAGCCCTGAATAAACAGGCTGTTTTGACCGTGAGTGACATGCCGGAGTTTTCCCAGCGAGGCGGCATGATCCAGTTTGTCCTGGAAGGCAAGAAAGTCCGCTTTGAGGTCAACCTCGCTGCTGTGCAACATGCTGGCCTGACTTTGAGTTCTGAACTGCTCAAGGTCGCGACCACGGTAAGGAGAAATTCTTCGTCCGGAGATTGACACACGATGCCCAAAGTCCAACACTATTCAATCTCCAGGAAGCTCACCTTAATTAACATGCTGGTGAGTGTTGTGGCGTTGCTCTTGGCTAGTGGCGGCTTTTGTGCCTATGACCTGTACAGCTTTCGCAGGGCCCTGGTGCGAAACGTCTCCATCCAAGCCCAAATCATCGGAGACAATACCGCCTCTGCCCTGTTGTTCAACGATCCCCACTCCGCGGAGAATACGTTATCTGCGTTGCGCGCCAACCCCAACCTTATGTACGCCCAGATCTACACCCGCGACGGTCAGCCTTTCGCGGGATACTGGCGTGATCGCGCGGGCAAGACCGGGGCTCTGCCCATTATTCCTGAAGGTCAAATACAGAACCATTGGTTCACCGACGGAAATCTGGGACTAGCGCGGTCGATCATTTTCCAGGGCAAACCAACGGGAACTGTCTACATCCGCTCAGATTTGGGAGCGATGAATGACCGGCTGAAGAGCTACGCTCTGATCGTCGTTGTCGTATTACTCGTCTCCCTGCTGGTCGCCCTAGGTGTTGGCCTGGCGATAAACGGTTTCATGGGCTCACTCTATTCCAAGCTGGAGACGGGCAACCGATTTATCAACCTCTCGGTCGACATGTTTTGTGTTGCTGGTTTCGATGGATTTTTCAAGAGCCTCAACCCCTCCTTTGAGAGAACCCTGGGTTTTACCGATGAGGAGCTTCTTGCCAAGCCTTACCTGGAGTTCATCCATCCAGACGATCGCCAAGCTACGACTGCTCAAGCGCACCGGGTTGAAACCCATGAAGTCCTTGCCTTTGAAAATCGCTATCTATGCAAAGACGGCTCTTACAAATGGCTCTTGTGGAATGCCGTATCCGTACCCGAGCAGGAGGTTATCTACGCCGTCGCACGTGACATCACCGAGCGCAAGCGGGACGAAGCGGAAAAGCACAAATTCGCAGAGAGGCTGGCCGCCAGCAATCAAGAGCTCGAACTCCGCAACCGCGAAGTAGAGCGCGCAACCCATCTGAAGAGTAAGTTCCTCGCCAGCATGAGCCACGAGTTGAGAACTCCGTTAAATGCGATCGTGGGATTTTCAGACCTCCTGGCCGAGCAGACAGCCGGCGAGCTCAATGACAAGCAGAAGCGCTTCGTGAATCACATCAAAGAGGGCTCAGCGCATTTATTGCAATTGATTAATGACATTCTGGATCTATCGAAGATCGAAGCCGGGCAGCTCGAAATCCGGTGCGAGGACTTCCAAGTCCAGGATGCTTTGCCCGAGGTCCTTTCCACCATCCGCCCGCTTGCCATGGCGAAGAACATTGAGGTTCAACAAAAGTTGAGAACAGGTAGGCCGGTCTATGCGGATCGGGTCCGGTTCAAGCAGATCCTCTACAACCTGCTGAGCAACGCGGTGAAATTCACACCGAAGGGAGGCCGAATCGAGATTGATTGCTTTGAAAGTGTCGACCAAATTGGTCTATCGGTGACCGATACCGGGATCGGCATACGGCCGGAGGATCAAGAGGTTGTCTTCGAGGAGTTCCGGCAGGTCGAGGGTGAGCGAGGTGCGGTGAATGAAGGCACCGGCCTGGGTCTTGCTATTACAAAGAGATTGGTCGAACAGCAAGGGGGCAAGATTTCGCTGTCGAGTGAGATAGGGAGAGGCAGCCGGTTTACGTTCACGCTCCCAGCTGGATCCGAAGTATCCAAGCCAGCGCGTGTAAGCCCTCCCCGCATTCTCCCTGCCACGGCCGGCGGCAACTCGGGGAAACCACTCATTCTGGTTGTCGATGACGAAACCTCTTCTCGTGAGCTCTTGGCCAGCTATTTGAATTCGGAATATCGGATTGCGTTCGCCGAGTCGGGAGTCGAAGCGGTTGAGAAAGCTGCGCAGCTACAACCCGACGCCATCACTTTAGATCTAGCGATGCCCGGAGGCAGCGGCCTAGACGCCCTGGTGACGCTCAGGAAGACTCCGGAGACGGCAAACGTCCCGATCATTATCGTTTCAATCGTTGATGAAGAGAAGGTAGGCTTTGCTTTGGGTGCTGCGGATTACCTCATCAAGCCAATTCGCAAAACGGTTCTTCTGGAAACGATTCGGAAGTATGTGCCGTCTCAGGGCGACGATGACTCTGAGATTCTACTCGTCGACGATGATCCTGGATCGCTTGAGATGTTGGAAGAGACCCTTCGGTCGGCAGGCTACGAAACTCAAAGCGTCCGGAGTGGTGCGAGGGCTCTAGAAGTGCTTTCTTCCAAGGTGGTGAGTGCAGTCCTACTCGATCTTCTGATGCCCGGGATGGACGGTTTTGAAGTCATCCGACATGTGCGAGGTCAAGCGACTTTGGCGGACCTGCCGATTCTCGTGATGACTGCTAAGACCCTGGCGCCAGAAGAGATAGCACTGCTCAGCCGCGAAACCCAGGCGCTGTTTCAAAAGAATGGCTCCTGGCAGCAGCATCTCGTTGCCGAGGTTGCAAGGGTTGTTCCGAGCCGCAAGCGGGCAAAGTCCGCGGGGCAGCCATGACGAAGATACTGATTGCCGAAGACAATGCCGTTAACCGGGAACTGCTCCGCGAGTTGCTTGAAGTACGTGGGTACGCCGTGGAGGAGGCGTGTGACGGCGAAGAAGCGCTTCGCATGATTGAACGGGCTCAACCGGACCTACTGCTGCTTGACATCGGCATGCCGCTACTGGACGGGTTTGGTGTCGTGTGCAAAATCCGGGAGAATCCGCGCCTGGCTTCATTGCCTGTAGTGGCGGTTACTGCGTACGCCATGCAGGGCGACCGGGAAAAGATCTTGAATTCAAAGTTTGATGGCTATCTGTCGAAGCCCGTGAATGCGCGTGCCCTCGCCGAAGAGCTCGAACGCCTTCTTGGTAAACGAGAGAATCGAGATGCCCCTCCGAATCCATCGCACAAGGGCCAAGTAAGCGAGAAGACACGCGCAGCAGGTAGTGGCGAATAGCGCAGTTTGCAATTCTCGATCCTGCGGGTGGTCGCCAGCGTTTATCTGTCTACTTCGGCGATGAATCTTCGGATCGACTCCTCATTTTGTCTGCTCACGTTCGTGAACTGGATACCTTGCCGAGTTTCCTTTGTCCAGACCACTGTTCCAGTTGCCTCCAGGGAGACACCGGAAACGGGCAACCGGAATGACAGTCGCACCGTATCCTTGGGGTGCAAGTTGCCGACTTCCACTTGTATCCCGCTCTGGCTAAGGTTCCAGGTCACTCCGCGTAACGCTCGATCACCGACCTGGCAAACCACCTCGGTTTGGAGCGGAACACGTGCGGATCGGCGGCGATTGTCCAGCATTCCACCACACACGGTCCGGAACAATATGCCCAGCTTTTGTCTATCGACGGGCTTCTGCAGGAAGAACGTCGCTCCGATGGAAAATACCTGTTGCATGGTGTCTCTCTCATCCCGACCGGTCACGATGATAATTGGAGTAGATTTGTTCCAGGACGACTTGCGAATCAGGCGGGCAAGATCGAAGCCGCTCAGGTTGGGCATTTCCAGGTCCAGGAAAATTCCGTCAAATTTTTCCTGATTGATCATGCCGACCGCTTTCTCGCTGTCACTGACGGGATGGACCCGCGCTTTCAAGGACGTGAAAACCTCGACCATTAACTCCAGGCTTGCGAGGTCATCTTCCACGACAAGGAGTTTCAGTGGTGTCACGGGTCGATCCTCCTCTAAACCCATTCTCATCCGACCATCATAGACGCACGTCAAAGTCAACGGTGGACCAGCCTGGTTCCGGGCTCAACGTCCGGTGGAATACCTGCCGCCAGAGCTGAAGGGCTCGTTGCCTACCCTGGAGGCACTGGAGGAGCTGAGTAGGTTGGTCCGTCAGCATCGACCGAAGGATGCACGAAACGCCATTACTGAAGTACCTCTCGAAAGGTTGAATTGTCACACAGAATACCTTGGGCATGTTCATCTTGAATCTGATCCGACAGGACGTCCAGGAAGAGACCATCGGGCGGAGTTCCAGCTGAGCTATCCCCTTCGCTTACAAGGAGCCAATCAGGCACTGAGATTTCTCTTCATGCATTCGCGACGCCTGATCATTCGTCACACTCTCGTTTCGCTCTCGTTCGTGCTGCTATACCTTCTGCTGAACCGGCCTGAAGTTATTTTCTTTTCTCGCATTGGATTCGTTGCCTGGTATCCGGCAATCGGTCTGGCTATGGCGCTCATGCTGGGCGTAAGTCCTTGGTACGCGCTTGTGGTTTGTTTGGCCGATGCACTTGCCGGCAAGATTGTGTACGCACAGGCGGCTATGTCGTTCGGCAACACGATCGGCGCCGTGGGAATTGCTGTTTGTTATGGCGCGGCGACATACGTGTTGCGCGGTCCTCTCCAGATCGATCTCGGCCTGCGTCGTCGACGAGATGTCGTCCGCTACGTTTTGGTGAGTGCCACCGCCGCCACAGCAGCGACCATCATTGGTGTCTCATGTTTGATCGCGGATCACAGCATTACTTGGAGTGAATACAAGGCTTCTGCGCTAGGATGGTTTTTGGGTGATGCCATCGGCTTAGTGGGCATCGCCCCGTTTCTTCTCGTCCATGTACTTCCGCATATTCGCAATTGGCTCTTGCCGAGGCGCGCCCAGTTCGACCCAACCAAGGCGCAATCTCCCGGGAAAAAGCCCAGTCTTGCTTCGCTGGCAGAAAGCTGCGGCCAAAGTGCCACAATATTGGCCGTCCTATGGGTGATGTTCGGAAGCGAAGTGTCTCGTTACAGTTATTTCTATTTGGGTTTCATTCCGGTCATCTGGATTGCTATGCGCCAGGGAGTCCGGCGAGTTGTCACCGCGGTCCTTGTGCTAAACTTTGGAATCGTGGTCGCCATGCATTTGTTCCCTCCCACGGCGGCCATCTTCGCCAAAGTCGCCCTCTTCATGCTGGTTGTGTCCGCAGTCGGACTGGCCGTCGGGTCCGAGGTCAGCGAGCGACACCGCCTGGCGATCGACCTGAACAAACAAACCACGTACTTAAACTCGCTGATACAAAATAGCCCCCTAGGGATTGTGGTTCTCGATCGGCAAGGCCATGTCGAGCTGGCAAATTCCGCTTTCGAGAAACTCTTCCAGTATGACCGACACGAGCTCGCCTCTTTCGATATTCGAGATATGGGGATATCCGACGATAAGGCTCGGGACTCCGGGCCACTGATTTTGCAGATCTTCGCGGGAAACGCGGTGCAGAGGACAGTGCGACAGTGGCGCAAGGACGGGCAGATTCTTGACCTGGCACTGCATGGCGTCCCCCTGCTACAAGACAATGAAGTGCGGGGCGCATACCTGATCTACCAGGATGTTTCGGGCCAGGTCAGCGCCGCAGAAGCACAGCGGCAACATGCGGAGTCTTTGGATCAGCTAGTAAAGGAGCTGGAACTCCGCACAAAACAGACGACCTCATTGAATGAAATGGGGGCTCTGCTGGCGTGTAGCGGGACGGTTAAAGAAGCCTGCGCCATCGTCGCTAACTCGGTGCAGAAGCTTTTCCCTCACGCTCTTTCCGGAGCGCTTTATTTGTTCAGGTCGTCGCGAGACCTCATCGAGGCAGCGGTTCGGTGGGGGAAAAAGGACGCATTAGCGCCGACATTTCCGCCCGACGCATGCTGGTCTCTGCGCCATGGCCAGCCACATTGGAGTGGGCATCCGGGAGAAGGCATTGCCTGCCAACATTTGACCAAGAGTTCAACTGCCGAGTCTCTATGCCTGCCGATGGTCGCGCAGGGGAACACGGTTGGCGTCTTGCATCTGGAATTCGAAAGCGCAGCGAATCTCCGACATGATTCTGAAAAGCAGGGTTTTAGGGACTCTCATCAGCGGCTGGCCGTCAGTGCGGCCTCGCAGATCGCCCTCTTGCTGGCTAGTCTGCAGCTGCGTGAAACCCTTCGTGAACAGTCGATTCGCGATCCGCTGACTCGCCTATTCAACCGTCGCTTCCTGGAGGAGTCGCTCGAAAGGGAACTGGAGCTGGCTAGCCGCAAAAGGCAATCTGTAGCTGTTCTTTTTCTGGATCTCGACCACTTCAAGAGATTCAATGACACCTTCGGCCATGATGCGGGGGACAGGGTGTTACAGTCCCTGGCTGATCTGTTTCGCATATTCTTCCGCGCCACTGATATATGCTGCCGCTACGGCGGGGAGGAGTTCGCCATTATCCTGCCTGAGTCGTCTGCGCAAGACGCGGTTAAACGCGCGGACGCGCTGCGCTCCGAAGTAAAAAGCCTACGCTTGAAGTATAAGAAGCAGACTCTTGGACAGCTTACGCTCTCGGCGGGTGTAGCCGCGTTTCCGGAGCACGGATCAACATCCGGCGAACTGCTCAAGACCGCGGACAAATGCCTCTATGAATCCAAATCCCGCGGTCGGGACGTTGTGACTGTTGCTGTTCCACAAAACGCCTGACCGTCGCCTCGATTTGGATCTGTAATTCCGCCGCTGCAGATGCGTCGGCAAAAGTGATCGGTCGAGGACATCATAGCTAACGCACGCGAAATAGAACACGGTTATGGCCTTGCGTGGCCTTTAGATCCAATGCGAGTGATAGGATTGCTTGATGCCAAAAACACTGATGCAGTCTGTAATCAGCGAGCTCCAGAAGGAACGAAAACGACTTGAGGATGAACTGCACCGCGTAGCAGCCGCCCTCACCGCTTTCGGAAACGTCTACATGCATGGGCGCCGACCAACTCGCAAAAAGCGAACTATTTCGGCTGCAGGGCGCAAGAGAATTGCGGCTGCTCAACGGGCGCGGTGGGCAAAGATCAAGGGTCGAAAGGTTATTTCAATCAGTTCCCGCAAGGGACGCACAATGTCCCCGGCTGCCCGCAAAAGGATTGCCGCAGCCCAGAAAGCGCGCTGGGCAAAGTGGCGGCAGGCCCAAAAATTGTCTTAGGTTCGCAACCCCCATGTGCCATGTCGAAGCCACGTCGCAATACGGCCTCCCATCCGTCGGAGATCGGTCCGGTCAGTAACCGATGCGAACGGACAGCCTGTTCACTCCGAATACTACGTACAGAGCTTGGCCCGGCACGGAAACGATTTCGAAATCCCAACGGAACACGCCTAGAAGCGCAGAACGGCGGTGTCACAGTATCCCGTCAGACGCACCAGTCTGGCGGGGGAGTTTGAAACTCCGGTGACCGTGAAACTGGTCTCAAATGGCCGGAGTAAGAAGGGTCGAATTGTTCTTGCCATCCCAGTCATCGACGATACCTCATGGCTGCTGGGATTGGACTTTGACAGCCCGGAGAACTTCTGGGGAATCGAATCCCGCAATCGAAGCTCCGAGACCGCGATGACAATCAGGCAACGGCTCAAGCTAAGCCGAAGGTGACGGGATTCATCCGCGAGGGTGATCGGCGCAAACATGGGAGGTAAACTCTTTGTCGCGCTGCAACTCGAAGTTGCGCATCACTTGTGAACTTTCCCAAGCCCCAGTCTTTTGTAGCTGCTTTCACCACAGACAGTCACGATGAGGATCGGATGTAAAACAAGGTGGGATAGGTTGACTCTCGACACCAAGGGTGGAATCATTATTTTCGTCGAGCGGAATCGCAGTTTATCCGCAGACGTAACGTTTTTCTTCATGGGAAGTTCCCTTCTGCGCATTCGGAATTCTTGAGAGGGGGCCAATCATGACACCCGTAGCGGCTGCCAAGAAACGCCGCAAATTCAATCCCCAAGCATTTCTTTCGACCATCGACGGCGGCAGAACCATCTCATCTTTTGCCAAAAAGCAGACGATTTTTGCTCAGAGCGACTTGTCCGACGCTGTTTTTTACATTCAAGAAGGGCGGGTAAAACTCACTGTTGTAGCCAAAGGTGGGAAAGAAGCCACAATAGGGATTCTGACTCACGGCGATTTCTTTGGAGAAGGTTGCCTTGCGGGGCAGCCCCTCCGCATGTGCTCGGCAACAGCACTGGCCGATTGCTCTGTCATGCGAATCGATAAGAAGTCCATGATAGAAGTGCTTCACCGGGAACGTGCGTTCTCCGATATGTTCGTGGCATATTTGCTGACACGGAACATCCGATACGAAGAGGATTTGGTTGACCAGCTTTTCAATTCCAGCGAGAAAAGCCTGGCCCGGATATTGCTATTGCTTGCTCATTTCGGCAAGAACGGAAAGCTCGAAGTCGCGATTCCCAAGATCAGTCAGGAAACTCTAGCGGAGATGGTGGGCACAACTCGCTCGCGAGTCAACTTCTTCATGAATAGGTTCAGGAAGTTGGGCTTCGTTCGCTCCAACGGTGGGCTTGAAATCCACAGTTCACTTCTCAGCATCGTACTCCACGACTAGCTTCTGACCAGAAATCCCAAACTCCGCACACCGCTCCGGCTTCCGCTATTCTTCAAATCCAGCCAGATCAATTGCCAGAACTGTGCAGTTTGGACCAGCGCAACAATTCTTTCCAAGCCTATGCTGGCAATATGACGCATATCACCATCAAGCCCATACCCAAATTACGTAAGGCTCCCCCCGTCATATCCCGGGGCGATCCCTGACTCAGATCGTGCAAAGAAACCACGCCTCGCCGAGCCCGCGACTACCGACCAGGAACTGAGTCCCGGAGATCGCGTCGAGGGCTTGGGCAACTTTGGAAAGCCGACTGGGGAATTGGGCACGGTTGAGCAAGCTAACGAAGATGACGCAGTCGTCAAGTGGGATGATGACGGTCGTATGAGACTCCGCCAACTCTGGCTCAAGAAGGTTTAGCTCGTAACAAGGTTGGGCGGATCTGCTAAGTCCGAGGCCGATCCAGCAAGTTTCTAGAAACTTGCTTTAAGCGAACTTCCCCACCTCAGACTGCCCGTGACTGTCCCTGCCATTGAAGTCTGCATTTCTTGCAATCGATGCTCGCACTGCGATGTGCGCCGAGATTGAAGGGGTAGTGAAGGGAAAGATCGATGCGACGCAAACTCGTCCTCTGGTTTGTATTATTGATTGCCGGATTTCTCACTGGGTTCATCCTGCAGTATTCCAGACTGCAGCGGGTGCAGCAGGAACTCTCTGCCTCGACAAAACAATTGGGATCCTGTCAGTCCAGCGAGCAATATTCGCAGCTTCGCGACACAGCCACGATGATGTATCTGGAGACCGTGCAGAAGAACTACGGGAAGGCCGGGGAGTATTCGAAAGAGTTTTTTGATCAAGCTCAGAGAATTGTGAGCAGCACGGACGACTCTGCACTCCGCACCTTGCTTCATAACACCCTGGCAACCCGCGATCAAATCACGGCGGATCTGGCCAAGGGAGACGCCGCCGCACTTTCAGAAATACAGCAAGTCTTATCCAAACTTGAGCAGACAGCAAAGCAGCATTGACGAAAGTTCGCACTATTGGGACACTACCCAAATTCCGGGCACCCTGAGACGCGCTCAGTTCCTAAAACAGTTCTTTCTGGAACACTTCGATGCGATGTTTTTGGTCGTTGCAACCGAATGGCTTAGCAGCTTCAGATCCTATGGGTTTATGGAACGAGGTGAGAATACACTGGCCGCGACAGGATCGCGCCGCTGGGGTTCCTCAAGAATGCGGGCGGCCTGGTTTACTCTGAGGCCGCTTTCTTCTTCGGGACTTGTGCCGGACGGCGCTCCAACTTCTTTTCCAGTCCTTCAGCCCGCCGCTGTGCTTTATCTGATCTTGTACGCTTCTTTGCCATGTTCATAGTTTGCTCCGTTTTCGTTCTCAACGCCAGCGCTGCCAGACAACGTAGGCGAGCCATATCAGAGAAATGTAGAGTAGGACTTCAGGCCACCAAAATGACAAGGATTGGGATGCTCTAAAAAAACTCCTATTAGCAATTTAATAGGGAGCCAAAAGGAAGCTGCATCGCAGAGTGTTCTCAAAACCTCTAGTTGCCAAGATATACACTCGACCAGCCAGCGTTCTGCGGTTTTGGAAATTCGGGTAGTGTCCTAAGCGGCGCTGAAAACTGGTGGCGGCCTCGGAAGGAAATTGTCCGATAGTGTTCAAGATTGACCATCGTGTGCATCGGTTCTGGGGCATTATCTCTCCGACATGACAAAAGAACTCAGCCCAAAACAGGCCCTCTCCGTCCGATGCCCGACTTGTGGTGCTGCTTCAGGGGAGAAGTGTGAACTTAGCACCGGCCAACCGCGCAACGAGCCGCATCGAGACCGCCGAGTGATCGCGAAAGACTAATAGGTTGGCGGCACTTGCTGCTAATGAGCAAGACCCGGAAAAACTGACAGAGCGTGTCCGTGAAATTGATCGGCTCCTCACCGAAGAGCCAGACCGCCTCGACCGAGCGCGGATTCCCTCCAAGCCTTCAGAGTAGCGGTCGCGGTCGCTAGGCTGCGGCCTCAGCTAGTTTCGCTCCCATCAAGCTGCGCACGGTTTCCATGAGTTGCGCATCCACCTCATCTGCGATCACCATTACGTCTAAAAGCACTTGGTTCTGATCGAGTTCGCTCTGATGAAGATGTAGTGTGCCGAATGTGGCGACTTGGAACACCCGCGACTCGTCAATGAGCATAGAGGCAGAGTAACCCTGCGCACTCCGTAGTTGTCCGTGCGCGGCAGCGGCAACGGAGACGGGCGAACGGGCATCCCTAGCAAGGCGCAGGCGGGAAATCAGGTCGTGGTACAGCTTGGGCAGATGGCCCGTGCGGTCTGAATCGCTAAGTGGAATGTCGACCAGTTCGGGAATCAGATTCACCCGCCGCAGCCAAGAAGATGCCTGAGTTTATTGAGCTTAGTAAGAAGTACGACCCGAAGGGCAAGTTCCGCAATGAGTACCTGAACAGGAACATCTTCAGCAGTTAAAAACTTATTGGCGATATGCGCCCCAGCGGCTGCCACCAAAAGCAAATGCAATTATCGCTGTGAGCGTGGATGAAAGCCAACCCACAAAATGTGGTGTCTTGCGCGCCTTCCGCGAACTTTGGCAGTCCCCGCAGTTTGTTAGTCATTGAAAAACCAAGTACACCGACACTCACACGGTGGAAGTCGTAGGGTTCAAATCCTACAGCGCCCACCATTTCCTTTCTCGGGTTTACAGGGGAATCAACTCCGAGAGCCCAACCCACAGCTCAACATTAACCTCCACTTGGTACAAAATACCTGTCAGGTCAATCCTCGGTTACCGCTTCAATTTCTAACTCAAGCTGGCCCGCCGCATTCCCGCATTCCGAATCGCAAGTTATGCTGATCACGAAGCTGAAGAACAACCAAAGAAAATTGTGGCCATTTTGTGGCCAGAACAGGCGTCAATTTCCGTTATTGACCACAACTTTACTACGTCAAGGAATGACCCTGCGCGTCCACGTAGCGAAAGCGAATTGATGTGTTTTCCGTTACTTGCAAAATGGCAGCTCTAGCGGAAGTTTTCAGACTCGCAGATTCTCAATCTTTAAGAGTTTGTTTTCAACGCCTTACGATTGGTAGTTGCAATCAATTTGCAAGCAACCGGATTATGACACTTTGGCGAAACAACGCGAAAAATTGATGGTAGACCCGACGGAAATCGAATCCGTATACCCGCTTGAGAGTGCGGTATGCTAACCGTTAGATGACGGGGCCACAAACCGTCCAACCTTCATGCGGGAAAAGTATAGCAGCCGAAGCTACTCTTTCCGCCCTCCTCATACGACTCCCAGAGGGCAACCAAGTCGCTGCTACTACCCCGCTTTTGCGTGGCGATCTTACTTGCGCTGCTTAAAGTTGATTTACGTCTACTCCAAGCTTTTGACAAACAACTTCCTTTACGGCACGCCGTTTTCGCTGGCTCTTGAACTGTGATTGCGCCATAATTCACTGCAGTTGATGCAAGTCGCGAGAGGAGAGGTGCGATATTGGGAAAACGCCGAGAGCCCCGCGTGCAGGCAAGACTGCAAGTCCGGATTGCCGGGATCGATGCCAGCGGACGTGCTCTTCTCCAGATGGTTCCGACGCGCAACATCAGTCGGCAAGGGGCCTTATTAGCAGGCATTCAAGGCAAGGTGAAGCTCGGGGAGACTATTGCCATTACCTACAAGAACAGCAAAGCCCGGTTCCTGGTGACCTGGGTAGGCGACGCCGGCACCGAGAGAGCGGGTCAAATTGGTGTCCAGTGTGTAGACCCAGAAAAGTGCATTTGGGATACAACAATTCTGCCGCCAATGGCTGCCGACACGTACGCCGCATTGCCCGCCAAGGTGCAAATTGGGAGTTGAGCTGCATATCGAGGGTGCCGAAGGGGTTGTCTCCGGGCAGTGCTGCCCTAGCTCAGTGTCGGTGCGGCTAAGACGGTTTGTCCAGTCCCTACTTAGGTCTTCGCGAGTGTGCGGTATGGAAGGTTCAACGGGCTATAGGCAACAGACCTGATAAGATCCGGGACGATCAGGACAATCGGATTGCAAGATTGAATAGGCACAGAGCGAGCCATCTCGCGGAATCTCATCCAACTCAAGGCCGATTTTTGCCCTTGCCGTACTGATAGTCGGCGTTTTCACTGCGATCGCCGTTGCTCGCAGCCCACGCGACCACCTCCGTCACGGCCGGGCGTTCCCTGGTGAGCAGAAACTGGTGCTCATCTTTGAGGCGCTGCAGGCCGCCTGGCGTTATGTAGTTGTTGCTTGGCGTCGCGGCCTCGTCCCCTTGCGGTTTTCTTGTAAACCCTTTTCGCATATCTTAGACCTTCCAGCGCGAATCCAGTGGGTGCCACAAAGCTCTCAGGATGTGGATAGTGCGATGTCTGTTCATACGTTGTCGCCTCGATTCTGCCCTGAAATTGCTCAAGCACTATCCACAAATGAAATTGGCGCAACGCCCCAAGAGAGCTTGCCGACCACACGCAGATTTCCTGTAAATGATCTCCGTCTCCTCGAGACTGGATCTTCGCACGCAGGAAGCCGTGAAAGAATTAGAGGCCCCCAGTGAACGCGGAGTGAAAACACTGTAGGTTGTCCGAGTTCCTGGAGAGTTCGTCTGCCCTAACTGATTGTTTCACGTCTTCCAATCTCTTATTGATTCGATCCGTCATCTCGGACAAGTGCGAGCGAAGGCATGCTCAGCGCGGAATACTCGCGCAAAGTCGCCTAGCGTCTACCCGTCTACCGGCTCCGAGTGGATCACGGGCAATCCGGAAGTTATCGGTTTGCCCGTCGGATTAGTAGGGATAAATGCGCTTGTAGTGATGGACGAAGCGACTCACAATTTGAGGAATGCGCGAGGAGACTCAGACTCTGGATCTGATCCCCATTCAACATCAAGGTCCAGGGAACCCATAATTTTGATCATTTAGTTAAACAGAGAGTAGCCAATTCATCCGTAAAGTATTGAATTGGCGTCCCCGACGGGATTTGAACCCGTGTTACCGCCGTGAAAGGGCGACCCCCTGACGGCTTTACAAGAACTTAGAGGGCGCAGGTGGTGCTGTAAATACCTCTAAGACACCCGTGGGAGCAGCAGGAACAGCTTATCGTTACTTCATCGTTACATGAAGAATCAGACATAGTTGCTCATGCAAATGGCGCGTTAAACTACCGATAAAACGTAGCCTTGCCATGCTACCGCAGGTAGTAGGAGGTTGAAATACATGGCCAAGAGATCAGCACTGCGAATAGGTCGCCGGAAACGCTCGCACCAGCTCGACCAAGATGAGACCCGCATTCCCATCAATCGTGAGACCGCGGAGATCATTGCTCAGCAAAAGAAGCTGTTTCGAGAACAGTTCGGCCGTGAACCGGGGCCGGATGATCCATTGTTTTTCGAGCCAGGCGTCGCCGTTCCCCAATTTCTCAGTGATGAGTCCACTGATGAAATATGGGAGAGTTTATTGCAGGCTGCTGGCGATTCTGGAATAGATCCCGTACCTTCCGCCCTATGTAACGTGACACAAGGGTTAAGGCACAAATTTATAGCCCATGCCGTGTACCGTGAGAAGGTGTGACGGGTGCGAAGGGTCGCTCTCCAGTTTCTGCCGTAACCTCAGGATGTGGTTGTCCACCGTTCGGGTACAGGGGTAGTTCTGGTAACCCCAAACTTCATTGAGAAGTTCATCCCGCGAGATCACGCGCTCGGCGTTCTTTGCCAAGAACTCCAGTGTCTTAAATTCCATTGGAGTGACTGCGATCTTCTCGCCACCACGAGTGATCTCGGTCTTGGAAAAATCCACCATCACGTCCGCATAGACATATATGTCTGCGCCCTCCGGACTGAAGCGCGACGCACGCCTGATTAACGCACGCAGACGGGCAACGAGTTCCCTTGGGCTGAATGGTATGGTCACGTAATCGTCGGCACCCATTTCCAGGAGAAGGACCTTGTCCGCAACATCTGGGCTCGCGCTAAGAATTACAAGGGGCAGACTAGAAGTTAAGTCCGCAATTTTCCTGCAAAGATCACACCCCGAAGATCCTGGGTGCTGTAGATCGAGGATCACTGCGGAGAATGGTCTTTGGCGAAGCCTCTCCAGACCAGCCACGCTATCTGGAACAACCTCGACCTCATATCCTTCCGAGGAAAAAAGCCGCTGCAGAATCTTCCGCAAAGCACTATCGTCCTCGATGACCAAAATCCGATCCATTGTGGCTGGTCGCAGTTCGGACATTGGAGTGTTCAAAGTTGCTGCCAAGGTAGTGGTTCCCATAAGCTCTTCCTCTTTCTCCAGAATCGCCGCTCGATTCACACTTCTCCTACACAGCGTGCGAGCCCTTCTCGTGCGTTTCGGTGATGAGAGAAGCCTCTCGATAGTGGGATAGTGGTGCACCGGGAGTGCTGCGGAGTGACTCGCGAACTGCCTTCCGGGCTCTGGCGAGGCGTGACATAACGGTTCCAATCGGGATCGACAATATTTCCCCGATCTCCCGGTAAGACGCATCTTCAACATCACACAGCAAAATGACTTCGCGAAAGATGACTGGCAGCTGCGCGATTGCGCACCGAACTGCATCGTTGCCGGAACGATCGATAAGCAGCGACTCAGGAGTGACGGAACTTGCGGGCAACACAGGGAAATCCTCGTCTGAGACCATAGCGTCGGTCATGCGCCGCTCCAGTGTTGAGCACGAACTCAGAAACGTGTTCTTCAGGATTCGAAATATCCACGCCCGGAAATTTGTGCCAGACTGAAACGATGCGAAGCTGCGTAAAGCCTTGAGATAGGTTTCTTGTACGAGATCCTCGGCATCGTTCGAGTTGTGCACCAGCCAGCGCGCGAAGTTGTAAAGGGAATTGAACAGAAGCATGGCTAACTCTTCGAACCCTGCCAACGGTTGACCGTCCTGTGAGGATGAAGCCCCGAATCGGACCATCCCTTGTGAGCCAAGTCCAATGCGACTCATTTGCCTTCTCCTGAATCCGCTCGCACCCCGGTTGCAGCCTAAGCATGCAACTGATTCGTCGGAGGCCAAACTCTAGGACAATTGCATAGACTTGGATGGACCACACAACAATAAGTTTCGGATGCGGTAACCAATCTCGGCCGCGGGCAGCGGCTTTGAATTCAGGTGGGCTTCAGATCGC
>Ga0185299_10002447_pt1 | contig 28504 bp, 22 predicted proteins | sample PaiPotPPA55metaG_FD_128002 | JGI IMG/M metagenome (GOLD analysis project Ga0185299, IMG submission 128002) | Iron sulfur acid spring bacterial and archeal communities from Banff, Canada, to study Microbial Dark Matter (Phase II) - Paint Pots PPA... ...
TGAAGTCGGCGTCAGATCTGCGCAGACTCTCTACTCACAATTCTCAGGAAACACACTCCGGAGCCGCTTTTTTAACCTTGCCGGCATTCGCGGCATCGATGCGGATGCGGCTGACGCGTGCCGTTTCCTGAACCAGATCGTCAGTGACGCGAGCGCCTTCGCCCGCCATTACCGAACCCGCGGCTAAAGCAAAGCGCAACGCGTCAGCCTGATCCTCGAAATATAGAATGACTTGCCCGGACATAGGAATTCTCCCGAGTTTGGACTAGGTTCTACTGCAGTGGAAAGATCTTCGACAATGGCGCGTCGCCAAGCCTGATTCAGGTCGAGCTTTCTACGATTGTCGAGGAACCGCTCTTCCGATCAAAGTGCTTTTCTTGGTTCGTCCAGCTCAGAAGTACGCGGGCCACACCGGTAATTTCGGACTGTCTTTTGCCTTGGGTGGGTTCCTGACGGAATATGCGACCCAGCCTAAGATTGCGCTTTAATGATCGGTCGAAGCATCTCCCACTACCAGATCACAGCCAAGCTTGGCGGCGGGGGGATGGGCGTCGTCCACAAGGCCGAAGACACGCGCCTTCACCGCACGGTGGCGCTGAAGGTTTTGGCGGATGATTCCGCCAAAGACCCAGCGGCCCTAGAACGATTCCGCCGCGAGGCGCAGGCGGCATTGGGACACTATCGGCTTGCTCGATCCTGATCCTGGACACGGACACGCTGCAGAGGGACAATCAAGACATGGGGACCGCAAACAGTTGGCACCAGGATGAAGCTAGCCGATCTGCGACGATGGGACACCGATGCAGTGATGGCTGCCCGGGCAGGTCACGCGGCAGGCGTTCTAGAAGTTTCCTACTGCTCGCGATCGCGACTTACATTTGTTCCAGTCTCGTTCTTTGTTCCGTTCGGCTTTGGGCGCAAACTCCCGGTTCGCCGAGCGAAGATGTCAACACTTCCGGCACGGATACAATCGAGCCGCAATACAGTAATGTAAATCCCACCCGCACCACCGAGAGCCATACCCACAGTGGCAATCGCACGGAGGACAACCGATCGGTCCAGGTCCTCGGAAGCGACGGACATTTCGAACCTTACCAGGACATCGAAACCACAACCGTACAGGTCAATGCATCCACGGTTCGAACCACTACGCGCACCTTCGGCCGGGATTCCGATGGCGCAAAAACCCTGGTGCAGGTAACGGAGGAAGAAAAACACACACTCCCGGGAGGAGATTCCAGCCTGGTGCGCTCCACCTCGAATCCCGACGCCAACGGCAATCTCCAGTTGGTGCAGCGCCAGATCGAAGAGACGAAAACGATCAGCAAGGATGTGGAGGAAACGAAGACCACAGTAATGCTCCCGGGCGGCAATGGAGACCTGGCTCCAGCGATGAAGACGCAAGAACGCCGTCAACAGGGAACTGACGGCACGATTGACTCTCGAAAAACCACGCTGTTTCCCAATGGGAACGGAGACTGGCAAGTCGGAGAAACGAAGCAAACTACGATCCATCAAGAAGGCAAGAATCGCAGCAGCGAGCAGACCGTCTCGCGCTCCGACCTTGATGGCCATCTAGACGAGGTATCGAGAACTGTAAGTAAAGAATCTGAGAGCGCTCCCGGACAAACGGTGAAATCCGTTGAAACTGATTCCCTCGACGCTCCGGGAGTGACTCGGGACGGCAGTCTGCACCCTGTTGAGCTTACAACCACGATCCGAAAAACTACTTCCTCGGGCCAGCAAACCAGCAATCAGGAAGTGGAAAAGCCCGATCCCGGCGATCCGGGCGCGGGTTTGCGAGTGACCACAGTCACCATCGACACGGTAAGTCCAAGTTCTTCCGGATCGCACGCCACGCGAAGCATCGAAGCGCTGGATGCGAACGACAATCTTGGGATCGTCTCCGTGGATACTGCGCAAACGACGAAGAGTCAGGCTGTTCAGGTACAGATCGCGCCTTCGGAAAAGCCAAAATAGTTGCAGGCAAACGCAAAGGCCTAAGACCAGAGTAATGGTCGGGACGGGCAGATTTGAACTGCCGACCCCTCGCACCCCAAGCGAGTGCTCTACCAGGCTGAGCCACGTCCCGACGAGGAAGGAACCCGCTGCAATGCATTCGCGGCGGATGGGGTTCAACTCAAGGATTTTACCACCCGTGGGTTGTTTTGGCCCGGCTTGAATGAGATTTTGGCAGTCGTGCAGTTAGCGTAAGCGCCAGGCTGGTTGATCGGGGATCCCTTCGGCTTCGCTCAGGGCAGGGTCTTCACTTGCCTTCAAGACGGCTACGCTCCGCATGACCTCATAACAAGATTCTGGCTAATCCCGACAGGAAGACGGAAGCGGGTTGAATCCGGGGGCAAGCTGGAAGTCCATTGGAGTCGCAATCTGCACTCGCAGCTTTATCCGAACTAGCGCGCCGGTCTTGGGATCGGTTTTGTGGGAAGAGACGGTAACCTTGAGCTGTCCCTTTCTCGCTTCGTCGACCGCGTTGGTGTAGTCGGACAGTGCCTTGTCTGGGTCAGGGGTCTGATAAGACCGCAGGACGTTGCCGATCAGGCCGGAAACCCGATCGTAGTCGGACCGGTTCAGCAGGAAATTCATCACATGCGGATGACCTAAAGAAGAATCGACACTCTCGCCATATCCGGGTCCGAGGGTTTGGTTGGGATTCTGCCGCAAGGGCAGATTTGCGGGGTAAACGTAATCTTTCGTGTTCTCTTCCGCCGGAACGATGTCGATGAACCACCCCGACTCCTTTCCGCTCTTCACCCGAAACAACAAGCCTGCGCCCAGCTCGCGCTCAAAGTCGTCATGAGCATTGAGAGCTACCTTGAAGAAGACGGAATGGCACGCAAAGGACGATTGTGCCCGGACTCCTATCGTGGCCAGCAGACACAGCGGCAATGAAACGGCACGCAGTATTAGACCTGCACGCAAGATGAACATAGGCCTTAGCCTTTTTTCCGTTTGCACTTGGGAACTGGCCGATCTTCCAGGATCGCGAACTGAATTTTTTTCTCCACCGGATCGATGCGGTCCACCAGAACACGAATCCTTTGTCCCAAGCTGTATGTTTTGCGCGAGTGCTGGCCGCTGATCTGGCGCGTGTTTTCGTGGTAGGTGTAAAAGTCGTCGGTGAGCGTGTTCAGCGGCACCAGGCCTTCGACGAACAAATCGGTGAGCTCAACGAAGAAGCCGAACTTGGTGACGCTCGTAATCAGACCGTCGAAGTCTTCGCCCACCCGGTCTTGCATAAACTTGACCTTCTTCCACTCCATGAGCTCGCGCTCCGCATCATCGGCGCGGCGCTCGGATTGGCTTGATTCCTCGGCGATTTCGTGCAGCTCTTCCAGCGAAATAGGGCCGCCCAGCGGCTCGTTGGCTTCGAGGTGCAGGCTGTGATCGCGGCGCTTCGACCAAGGCGATGGCGCGTCCGCTTCCGCGTGGAGTGGACGGCCAGCTCGTGACGTCTCAGGGGCTGAAGCCCTATTATGCTGATCGCTCGACGCGGCCCTGAAGCGCCGCTCTTCCACGGTAGTGGATGCAGAAGGGAATTTTCCTAACGGAACCTTGCCCTCGTGAGTATCTGCAGATTCGCGCAATACTTCTTTCAAAATACGATGCACGATCAGGTCAGGATAGCGGCGGATCGGCGAAGTGAAGTGCGTATAGCTGGTGGCCGCCAGGGCGAAGTGTCCGAGGTTCTCCTGCGAGTAGCGGGCCTGCTTCAGAGAGCGCAGCATCAGGTAGCTCAGGATGCGCTCTTCCGGTTTCCCAGCGATTTTGGCGGCCAGCTTCTGGTACATCCGCGGTGTTATGTGGACCTCCTTCGGAATTTCAATCGTGCGTGCTTGTTTTCCTGTACCGCGCGCAGCACGCTTGTCCGTTCTGAACTGCACGCGGTGAATGGGCAGCGGACCAACGCCCAACGAATATCCAAAGGTTGCGGCAATGACTTCGAAATCGTAGACGCGCTTGGCGTCCGGCTTTTCGTGAACCCGGTAAAGAGAAGCCACGCGTTTCGATTCCAGATACTGCGCTACGCACTCATTGGCCGAAAGCATAAACTCTTCGATCAGCCGATGAGCGATGTTGCGCTCGGAGCGAGTGATGCTTTTCATCAATCCAAATTCGTCAAACTGGATGACCGGCTCGGGCAAGTCGAAGTCGATCGAGCCGCGACGCTGGCGTTTGCGATTGAGAATCATAGCCAGGTCGCGCATGAGTTCGAACCTGGGCACGAGCGAGGAGTACCGTTCGCGCGCGGCGGCATCCCCTTGGAGTACGGCGTTGACGGCGGTGTAAGTCATGCGCTCGGCCGAACGAATCACGCCTTCGGATAATTCGTAGTCCACGATTTCCCCGTGAGGATCAATTTGCATCACGCATGACAGCACGAGCCGGTCCAGATGCGGGCGCAAGCTGCAAATGTCCGTCGACAATTCAAGCGGCAGCATGGGCACGGCACGGTCGGGGAAGTAGACGCTGGTGCCGCGCAGCCGCGCTTCCTGATCGAGTGCTGAGTCAGGTGTGACGTATTGGGCGACGTCAGCGATGTGCACTTGCAACTCAAAATTGCCGTTCGCAAGTTTGCTGACCGTGACAGCATCATCGAAGTCGCGCGCGGTTTCGCCGTCGATCGTGACAATTGGCAGTGTGCGAAAGTCGCGCCGGTGCTGAAGCTCGCGGGCAGGGATCCCGGTGGAAACGTTTCGGGCCTCTTCGAGCGTTGCCGCGGGGAAGTGGTGCGGGAGATGAAACTTGCGGATGGTGATTTCGACGTCCACTCCGAAGTCATCCTGCCGGCCAAGAATTTCAATCACGCGCCCGCGCGGATTCTGAGTGGGCGTGGGCCAGTCAGTAATTTCTACGTCAACGACTACCTCTTCGAGATCCTCCCATTCGGAGCGGTGAGCAGCTTCGCTGCCGAGCACGCGATCGACCGATCGCGTGCCTTCGCCTTTGGGGTTCTCGGCATCCCTTGCGTTCTCAGCGGTTTTAGTCTGCGGAAACTCAAGGCCCGCCGGAATCACAACATCCTGCGTGATCTTGCTGTCCAGGGGCTTCACGAAATTGTGACGGCCGCCGTAATGAAAAACTCCAACCACGGTCGGATGAGCGCGCACCACCGGCCTTACGATTCGGCCTTCGGTTCGCCCATCGGGACGCGTCGCGACAATGTCCACCAGCACGCGGTCGCCATGCATGGCGTTGCCAACGGCGTGGGGTGGGATGAAGATATCTCCCTGCAGCCGCGACTTGAGTGCAGCACTGAGTGAAGTTGCGTCTGGAATCACGAAGCCGAAACCGTCGCGATGCATGGTGAGGCGGCCGATAACGAGATTCTTGTCGGGTGCAGGTTGCGGCAGAGCGTAACGGTCAGAATTTAGCTGCACCAATTCCCCGGCTGCGACGAGTTTCTGTAGACGAGAGTCGAGTTCTCCACGACCGTCTCCATGCAGGCCAAGCTCGCGCACCAATTGCTTGAATCCGGCAGCGTGCTTGGGCTGGCGAGCTATATGTTTGAGGATCGTGGAATCGGAGAGCATAGGAGCTGTCAGCTTTCAGGATACTCGAGGCCCGGCCTCCGACACAGCGCGCGGAAGAGCGACGCCAACAAATCAGAATGTTTCCGGAGCATGAAAGTAAAGCCGGTCCGAATACTTATTCGGACCGGCTCAAGTTTATCGTTTATCGACGATCGATGGCGCCTGTGGGCTATTCTCCGCGCGGCAATCCTGAATTGTTTACCCTAGATTGTTCGCTGGTCTATTGCACCCCCAGATCTTTAACGTATTCATTGTTGTAGGCGAGCGGCGGATCACCGTTCCCGTTCATGGTGCTGGCGCCGTTTCCGGTGGGTGTGTCGCGGTCGAAGGACCAGAAGCGCGCGGTCGCCAGACCATTGGATTTGACGAAGCTAAGCATGGTATCGACGTTAGCCAAGCTGGTGACCTCGTCCTGAGTATCGTTTTGGCCGATGTCCACGGTGAGCCCAATGTGATTGAAGGGAATGCCGGATTGTTGGTTAAGCGCCTGCGCCGCTTCAATTGCGGATTGCCCCATATCGCAGAGGTTATTCACGACGACGCAGTTGTTCGCATTGGTGGAGCCGTAGTCCATCGCCATGAGGTTGACCACGTAGTTGCCACCCAGCCCCAGGCGCTTGATTTCGCTGACGACCAGCGTGCCCACGCTGCCCCCAGTAATGGGATTGGTTGCGGTGGTGCCGAGCGACTGGATGGTAAAGCTGAATTGCAAGTTGGGGAACTGCGCTTCAGCCGCGATGGTGGCGTTGATCAGATCGTCGACAATGGTTTGCGACTGGCCCAGTTCGATGTCGAAGTCGACACCTACCAGGTTTGCCGAATTGTATGAGTTGATGAAGTTAATCAACCCCTGCCCGCTGGGGCAGTCGAACGAACCGGCGGAGCCGCCGGTGCTGATGATGTAGTTCTTGCCGGCCGCGACGAAGTCCTGGACGTTGGTAGCTTCCATGGCTGGCGAGATGCCGCCCCAATTCTCCGAGCCGCAGGTGCCGGTGGCAAAAGCCCAGACCAGCGTCTTGTTCGGCATGGCGGTAGTCACCGGTTCGACCGTGCCGGTTACTGCGGATTGCTGTTGGCCGGTGTTAAAGTTGGCGTTTATCGTCACATCTTTGTAGACGGCATAGGTAAAGCCGGCCGGTTCTCCGCCGCCTCCGCTGCCCGCTGCCGTTGTTACGTGCAAGGGTGCGCTCTGCGTCGAGGTGCCAAAGGAATCTATCCCGGCAACGGTGAAGGTGTAAGTGGTTTGCGGGGACAGTCCAACCGCCATCAAACTGGTGCCCGCTGAACTGCCGATTGCGGCGCCGTTCTCGAAAACCGTGTATTGCGTGACGGAACAGTTAGACGCAGCTGTTGACGCGGTCCAACTCAGAGTGGTGCTGCTGCTGGTGGTTCCCGACGCGGTCAGATTCGTGGGAGCGTTTGGCGGGGTAGCGCAGGCAGAGCAGCTTCCGGTGGATGTCCACGGTTGGCCGCTTCCGGCTGGGCCATTGTTTGTGGAGGGATTTTGGTTTTCCGTCCAAAAATTGTTCGCATAATTCACTCCGTTTACGCTCGCCGTCATCCCAGCGGTTGCATAGACCTGAGTGGGACTCCATGCGGGCGCGCATCCCCCACTCCCTCCCCCGCCGCCGCTCGCCGATGTGGTCACGCTCAGCGACGAACTCTGGCCCGATGTACCGTCAGAGTCAGTCGCTTCGACGGTGAACTTGTACGTGGTCGAAGCGGCAAGGCCAGAGACGGAAAGGGACGTGCCGGACGTGGTGCCAATCGAGCTTCCATTTTCGAGTACGGCGTAGCTGCTGATACTACAGTTGGCGGGTGGAGTTACCGCAGTCCAACTCACGGTTGTGCCGGAGCTGGTTGTTCCGGACGAAGACAATCCAGTGGGAGTGCTGGGCGCAGACGCACAGCTGCTACCGCCTCCACCGCCGCTGACCGGTTGCCAAAGAGCAGGAACATTCGGAGGCTCCCACCCCACTTCGGACGTGTGCGCCTGGATGCATTCGTATTCGACGCCGTTATACATCACCAGTGCGCCAACCGCATAGGCCGTGTTGGGTGCCCAATTGGGAATACTCTGGGCTGAAGCTGCTGAGGGCAGCAAGAGCACGATCAGAAAGCAGAGCAGAAGTAGGGAGAGGAAAGCACGCTTCATGGAGAGCTCCTTATTCGGGGGAGATATGCTTTCTCCGCCCGCGGTTGAGGGAAGGGAGGCCCCGGCCACAGTCGCGCCAGGCGAGTTCGAGCTATCAGCTATAGAGCAGTTGAGAGAGTCGTTCGGAGATAAACTTCGTGCATAGCGATATTCATTGCGTTAGCCATACACGTATCACCCATGTGCTCTATAGCATGTTTAATACGGAAGAAGCGTACTCCCAGGGCGAGGCTCTGCACTCTAGCTAAATGGTTTTTGTTCCGGGATGCGAACTCCAATTCGGCCCGCAACCCAGTAAGTGGTTGAAAAGACAGGGCAGGAAAGACAGAGGCAAGATGATCCAGCCGCTTACGAAATTAGCCCCTCAAGCGAAAACTTGTCCCAAAAAACGAACACACCCTTGATGGAGGCGACGAATGATAGAAGCGACAAAACCGCAGAGCGCTAGTCTGAAAACACTGGAGGACGAGAAAGTTTTCTCTACCAACTATCCCCGCCGCCGCGTGGCGGCCAAGCGTAGAGCATGCGCCGGATCATCGCAATCTGCCCGATGTGATAGCTGTTGTGCAAGACCATCTGCCAGAGCACAGCTTCGAGTGTCCCGGCAATCTTGGTTTCTCCCGCGTGCACACTTTTGATCTGCCGCTGCAATTCTTCGGCTGAAGATCTCGCCAGGTCGGAAAAGTCAGCCAGCAGACCGGCAAAGCGTTCTCGCAAACGATCCCAATCATGCGCATCCGCAGGCGAGGGCGCTTGCGGGAAACTCTCCGCGTTGTGCTCCGGAAATGCCGGCTTCTCGCCGCGAATTCGGCGCAGCTCGTAGTCCATCCAGTAGTTCATGTGGAAGACGAGTTGCCCGATGGAGTGGGGAAATCCTGCGACGGGTCGGGCGGCCAGGTCCGCAGCAAGGTCTTCGACACAGGCTATCGGATCTGCGTGACTGCCTTTGCCACGGAGCAATTCAGTCAGTGCGCGAGAAGGCATGGCGTGTGAATTTCAGCCCCTCGCCGCAAAATATTTCTCTTCCAGAATGCCGCGATGATGCACTTCGTGCCCCGCAATGATGTAAGCCAGCGCCCGCACCGTGACTTCATTCTGGTTCGCAATCCCGCGCCGCAGCCACGCCGCCTCGTCAAGATTGCGCAACAGCGACAGCGTTGCGCGGCGCACGGCAATAAAATCTTCCACCAGATCGGCGAGCGGACGTTGCGCAAACCGACCATTGCGCACGTAATCGTCCTGCTCAAAGCCCTCCATGGGCGCAGAGTCGGCACGCGAGATGCGCAGGGCCCGATAGGCGAAGATGCGCTCGCTGTCGCAAATGTGGCCGATAACTTCCTTGGCGCTCCATTTCTCCGGCGCGTAGCGAAAGTCGCCATCCTCCTCGTCACGGCCAGAGAGTAGCAGCATCGTCTGCCGACGTTGCTGGTCAAGCGTGTTCAGAATTTCCTCGCCCTGAATCAAGGAGATATAGCGTTCGTAATAGGGCGCATATTCACCGGGCTGTGGCCGGGCAACGGTGACGGCTTGAGGTGCAATGACGGCTGGTTCAAACATGTTTTGCTCCTGGGAGGCCGGTGGCTCGTGCAAGTCTTCGAGCCGAAAGCATACTCCTACAGACTCTTGAACTGTAAAGACGGTAGCATCAAGCGGGAATCCTTACACGGTGAGGGTGCCGAAATGGCAGGTTCAGCGATGTCAGCCAACAATTCCGCAAGATCACGAAAGTGCGTACCAGGGTAAGAAACTCGATTGAAAATAAAGGGATTTCCACAGTGCTCAACTTGAGACAGCGGAGTACAATTTCATTTGGTCACGCAAGTGCGGCACGTGATCCCAATCCCAACAAGGAAAGGAACTTTTTCTCCATGTGGAAGCCGACGAATCAGCCTACGACCCCTGGCCGGCCAGCAGAGCCGGAGCGTCCAACCATGTCTACTCCGAGCGCGCCTGCGAGTATGGCGAGTGAGCCCGCTGTTGTTCCGCGTCCGGTGAGCGCCACCACAACCACTGCGGACCAGGCGACCATCGGCAAATCGCTGGTAATCAAGGGCGAGGTGACTGGATCGGAATCGCTTTATATTGATGGCCGGGTAGAAGGCTCGATCAGCCTGGCGGGCAACCGCGTCACCATCGGACGTAACGGAGTTGTTGCGGCCAACATCAACGCCCGTGAAATCGTAGTGCTCGGCAAAGTGCGCGGCAACCTCACTGCCAGCGACCGCGTGGATATCCGCAGCGACGGTTCGCTCACCGGCGACGTAGTCGCGGCGCGCATCTCCATTGAAGATGGCGCCTACTTTAAGGGTGGCATCGACATTCGCAAAGGCGGCCAGCCCACGCAGCAGAAGGCCAACGGCGAGGACAAGAGCGTTCCAGCACCCGAGCCAACGGCGGTTGGCGCGCGAGCGTAGAGCCTCGCGCAGCGCTGTTTCTGTCGACTGGTCGGCCACCGTGAACATCAAAGGCGGACACTTGCATGGAAATGCAAGTGTCCGCTTTTTTCTGGCTCTGGAAGCTGCTTGCAAGCCGCCCTCGGGTTCGCCAAACGCCGGCCTTTGCTGCCCAAGCCCACTGCTCTTCCCCGGATCTCCTACAGGAGTCGTGTTTTTGGGTTTAATATAGCGGCATCCGTAGGGCGTGACAGCGCTGCGCCCCCGTGAGTCTCCCGGCCCAATTTGCTAGCTCGTGCTCGGCGAGGTCTACAAATGCCGGAGTTCCCATCCCGACCAGCCGCCCTTACCCCGGCTGACAGTTCGCTGTCCGGAACCGTGACTGGCCGTTTTCTGATCCGAGGCCAGCTCGGTGCCGTTGGCATGGGCGAGGTGTATCGCGCCGATGACCTCCGGCTGAAGCGGACGGTTGCCCTCAAGCGCATGTCCCCGCATCTGCGCACCGCTCAACTCTACCGCCAGCGTTTCCTCAAAGAAGCCGAGCGTGGCGAGCGGCGTGATCCGAACGTGATCATCCGGCCCTAGAACGCTTGCAGAGCAGCAGAACCGGGGGGGCGCATCGCTTCTTTGCTCTGGCGTTCGGCAGCACCATGAGGATGTTGCCGCCTTGCGGCGGCGCATATTCTTAGGCAGGCTCGCATCTAGCTACGGTTGCGTTCCCGCCTCCAGAATCTCCTTGCTCTCACCCTCGGCGACTGCGGGATACGCGGTTTTGCGCCGCCGCAGGTCGTTCGGCAGTTGCGAGCGCAACAGCCACAGCCCCGCCGCAGTTGCGGCGGCCCAGGTGATCGAAATCAATCCCAGTTGCACCAAGTCACCGATTCTGCTGCCGTGGCCGGAGACGAACGGCGTAATACCCTTCGCGACTTCCAGGCTGACGCCGCCGGCGACCACTGCGGTGAGCGCGGATTTTCCTAACTCAGCCCAACGCAGCGTTCTCAGCGAAACCATTTTGCGGTAGTGCAGCAGGAAGGCCAGCGCCAGCAGATTCGCTCCTATGCCGATGTCGGAGGCCCAGGCCAGGCCGACTACGCCATAACTGCGAAAGAGCAGGGAATAAACCGGCAGCGAGGCGCCGGTGATGACGGTGACGGCAGCCATGGGAGTCAATGTGTCGCCGGCGGCGTAGAAGGCGCGGGCGTAGAGTCCCTGGGCCGACCAGAGCGCGAGGGAAAGCGAGAACCAGAAAAAATACTCGGCCGTGGTCTGCGTGTCGGAAACGAGGAAACGTCCCCGGCGATAGACGAGATCGATCAGCGGAAAGGCGGCGGCCATCATCCATCCGGTGGCGAGAAAGGATGCGGCGGAGACGCGATAGACGGAATCGTTCACCGTGGCGGCGAATTCCTCCAAGCGCTTTTCGTTGAACAGGCGCGCGAAAAATGGCAGAGAGGCTTGTCCCGTAGCCTGGCCCAGGACGGCGATGGGCACAGCCAAGAGGCGCTTGGCATAGTTGAGGCGCGCAATATCGCCAATGCCGCTGGAGGCATAGTGCCGCAGGATCCAGTCGTCGGCCGTGACCAGGGAGACGCCGAGCATCAGCGGCACGGAAAGCCGCACCCACTCCCGGAACGCCGGATTCATGACGTCAAACGAAGGACGATAGCCCGTGCCGATGCGCGCCGCACCAATCACGCTGGCCATGAACGGGCCGGCCACGGCTCCCGCGAGCGCGCCATAAGCGAGGGAAGCAATCCCGAGATGCGGCCCACCAATCACACCGCCAAGAATGATGAAGACGTTGTACAGCAGCGGCCCGAAGGCCGGGAAAAGAAAAAGGCGGTGCGAGAGAAGAACGGCGGAGACTACTCCTCCAACGTAAAAGAAAATCTGCGCGGGCAGCAGAATGCGGGTCAGATTGACGGTCAACGCCACTTGCGCCGGCGAGAAACCGCGGAACATCCAGCGCACGAACTGGGGCGTGAAAATTTCCGCGAGGACGGTGCCTGCAATCATCACGGAACTCATGACCGTGATGACAACGGAGAATGTGTGCTTCGCATCGGCATCGCGCTTCTCGGCGAGGAATCGCGTATAGATCGAGATAAATGTAATGGAAGCCGCGCCGCCAGCCACAATGTAGTTGAGCCAATCGGGCAAGGTAAAGGCGGCAACGTAGGCGTCGGTCTGCGGTCCCGCGCCGAAGGCATATGCGATGTAGGCTTCGCGGATGTAGCCGATGACCCGAGACAGCATCACGGCCCCCATCAGCAGCAGCGTGGCTGAGAACGCGGTATGCTGATGCGAAGGGCGAAAGAACCGCAGAAGTTTGCTCATGGGCCGCAGATTTACGCCGCTACAAACTCCGAGCCTTCGTTAGCCGCATGCAATCGACGTAAATTTCCTCGTAAGCCTATCAGAGGCATCGGGCACACGGTTGAATTTATCGGCGCAGTCAACCTCCCGCGGTTCCCTTATCGACACTGGCACCGCCGGCATCGAGCTATCGCCGCAGCGACTTGCGCAGGAGGTAGTACTCATTGATCGGCCGGTCGTCGCTTAAGGCAGGCGTGGCGGGCGACAGGGCAATAAACGCATCGATGGGCATTTCGATGAGCAGATCTCCGAATTGATGTTCCGCGTTTTTCTCGGGTCCCCACTCCACAAAATCGACAGCGGCAGCGGCGGGAAGGCGGCTGGCTAACTCGCTTGCCGAACGCGTCGGCATGGGTTGATCGCTGGCGAGAAAGTGAAACCCCGGGCTTCGCGCGGCGCCTCCTTCATAAGTAAACGCGCGGACGTAGGGAAAGGATCGGCGCAAGGCGAGCGCAACTGCCGCTAAATCTTCGCGGTCGCCGGAGGGCAGCCACTGTTGCAAGATACCTCCAGGACGCAGACGCTCCCGAACCACGGAATAGAAGTCCTCCGAGTAGAGCAAGCTGGACCCGGCCGCCTCCACGGGTGGCGGAGGATCGATGGTGATGATGTCGTATTGCTGACCGGTGCGTTCGAGGTAGCGGCGTCCGTCGTCGACCACAACGTGCGCCAGAGGAGAACTCAGCACCTGCGAAGCGTCGCTGTGGAAATAGCTGAACAAGCGAGGGACGCTAGGTACAAGATCTACGACTGTGACCGGAATTCCCCAAGAGCGCAAGGAGCGAAACGTTGTTCCCATGCCAAAGCAAATGACCAAAGCATCTTGCGGAGGCCGGTCCAGGAAAGCCAATGGAAGGTGCGCCATCATTTTGGTGACCGGCGTCAGCGAGGTCATGGTGTAGCCATTCACCAGCAGGTACTTATGCATGCCGCTTCCAGTTGCGATGACGGTCGCGGTTGAATCCCGGAGCACGCGGCTGCTTTTACCGTACTCCTGCTCGTAACCCTCACTCGTCAGGAATATTCCGCACACCAGTGGCAACAATAGATACGATGCGATCCGAGGCGCAAAACCAAACCCCGGGCCAGTCGAAACCATGGGACGAAGACCGAGGACGAGCCAAGGCAACGCGAGTAATATAAGCGCCCAGCGCTCGCTCATCCAGGGCAGGAGCAGGAAGCCAGCGAGCAACGGACCAAGAATGCAGCCCAGAACATTTACCGCGTACGCTTTGCCTGCGTTTGCTGGATTGCCCCGCGCCCAACGGTCCACGAGCATAGGCGTCAGAAAACCGAGCATGCCAGCGAAGGGTGCGATGCCCAGCAGCAACCGCACGGGAGAGTTCAGAACAATCTTCGGACTGGCAGCCAGCAGCGGCAATACGGCGAAAAGAGCAAGCAGCGTCCAGAGCAGAACATCTTCCTTTTCGTGGTGAAGACTCCACCGGCGGTAGATGCTCGATCCAAAGAAGGTGGCGACCAGGTAGACAGTCAGAATTAATGCAAAGGCGTAGACCACCGTCCCGACGTAGGGCGTGAATTGCCGGACCCAAACTACTTCCATACCCATACTGGTCAGGCCGCTGGCGAACAGCAGGACCAAAAGAAATCCTTCGCCAGTGGCCGTCGCCGATTCACTCGCGATCGAGGCGACCTCGCGAACTTCTTTCGGTTGCACCCGGATCGACACCAGCAGCGCCAGGAAAGCGATCAGGCAGTTGCACGCGGCACCCACCCTCAGAGTTCCGTGAAAGCCCAACAACTCAATCAAGAATAAAGGGATCACGGTGCCCGAGACCGCGCCCGCAACATTAGCCATGTAAAGGTAGCTGAACGACTTGGAAGACTCCGGAGGAAACGCGCGCTGAATCGCCAACATGACGACGGGAATGGTGGCGCCCATCAATGCGCACCACGGAATCAAGGCAAGAGCGACCCAGATGCCGGACACTAAGTAGTACTCCGTTGAGGAGGTTGACCCCAGCCGTTCCAGAATGCTGCGGCCGAAGCCAAGTTCGTACGGCACGAGGATGCCTGAGACGCCTATCAGCGCCTCAATCACAGCGTAAAAGCGGAGGGCCGGGAAACCGATCTTGTCTCCATACCTGCGAATCCATTTTCCGCTAGCCCATGAGCCTAGCCCCAATCCGCCCATGAAGACTGACAGCACGATGGAGACCATTGCGGTAGTGACACCGAACTGCGCCATCGACAGGCGCAGCCAGACGAGTTCGTAAAGGACGCTGCAGAATCCGGAGATAAAAAAGAATGTAAAGTACCAGAGCACGGCACCCTCTTTCTATTTGCGCTTAAGCTCGAAGTGGTTAAGCCTTGGCTTCAGGTTAACGTTGGTATTTTCTCCGACGGTGACTTTCAAATTCAAACTACGCCACTTCACGGTAAACCGAAAACTCTTCCCGTCGGATGATCCTCAGGTATAACTCTTCACTTCTGCAATCACTTACGCCATGATGTGCGTTTGAGAGCGCTTGCGGCGCAATGCATTGTCTCCCGCCATGGTACGGTGCCGCAAAGTGACTTTGGTGCGGCCGGATGACTTTGGTGCAGAGTTGATACGCCGTTTGAAGAAACCGGACATCTCCGGATGAGATCATCGATTCTTGCAAGAAGGCGAACCCGAGGGCAAAGATATTTCGAGTTGCAGACAAGAAATCCGTTCCAGCTTGCCGTGCCGCTCGAATGATTTCATACTCGAAGCCGGCGAAGCCGGGGAGCTACCGTGAAGTGGGTTTTAATATTAGCGGGCGCGTCGTGGTTTGCTTCGGCTGCTTCAGCCCAGGTTTTTTCTTCGTCTTCGCAGCGCGGCGCCTCCGAGCGCCCGGCCACGGAACAGAAACTTGCCGTCACTGTCACCGATGAAAACGGAGTCGCCGTCAGCTCCGCGCGCGTACAGGTACAGCTTTCACCGCCCGCCATCCCCTTGCGCTGCGAAACCGATTTCGCCGGTCACTGCGAAATCCCCGCCTTGCCTTCCGGAACTTATGAACTGCATGTCGAGAAGGTCGGATACTACGCAGCTTCCCAGTCCAACGTGCAAAGTAACGTCGCCAACCTGCAAGTCACCCTGTTCCATCAGCAAGAGGCGCATGAGGTGGTGAACGTGACGGAATCCACTCCGGCCATTGATCCCGCTCAGGTCTCGAGCAAAGAGGAGCTCACCGGCTCGGAGATTCTCGACATTCCCTACCCTGCGACGCACGACTACCGTAACGCCCTCAACTTCATTCCCGGGGTCACGCCCGATGCTTTTGGCCAGGCGCATTTCGCGGGTGCGGAAACTTGGCAAACACTCGTGCTGCTGGACGGCTTTAACGTTTCCCAGCCCACCACTGGCCAGTTGTTCTTGCGGACCAGCATCGACTCATTCCGCACCATCGAGGTTACTCCCAGCCGCGAGCCTGCCGAGTATGGCAAGGGATCTGGCGGAGCGCTCGCGCTGAATACGCGCATGGGCGATGATCATTTCCACGTTACGTCATTCGACTTCATTCCGTCGGCGCAGACCACCAAAGGGATCTCACTCAGTCAGTGGACACCCATTGTTACGGTGTCCGGGCCAATTCGGAAAGGGAAGACGTGGTTCATCGACGCGCTCAGCGGCGAATACGACGACAATCTGGTGAAACAACTGCCAGCCGGTTCCGACAGAGACCACGTCTGGCGCATGGACAACCTCGCCAAGTTGCAATCGAACCTGACCACCCGCAACCTCGTCACGCTCAGCTTTTTGTCGAACTACTATCACGATCCATTCGCAGGACTCTCGCTTCTTCAGCCTCAGCCGAGCACAGATATTGATGCCGAGACTACTTACATTGGCTCGCTCAAAGACCAATACTACTTCCGCAGCGGTGCGCTGCTCGAAAGTGGTTTTGGCGTGGACCAGTACAGTGTGGCGCTCACCCCGCATGGAGACAGCCCTTACATCGTGCTGGCGCCGGGACCGTCAGGCAATCAGGGAGCTGCGGGTAACTTCTTCGAGCAGCGGAACACTCTGGCCCGCAGAGTACAGGCCCTCTCAAACCTTTACCTTCCACCTTACCAGTGGCACGGACGTCACGATATTAAAGTGGGCACAGACCTCGACCGTTTGAATTATGATGCGCAGTTCCTGCGGCATCCTGTCTCGTTCCTGCAACCGGGCCAACCGCCGACAGGTCAGACTGCGCTGCCATGTCCTACCGATGCGAATGGCGTTCCTATCGTTCCCGCGACGAGTTGCACGCGCTATTCGGTTTTCTCCCCGGGCAACTACTCCACAATCTACAACGCGGAAGCCAGCGCCTACGCCGAAGATCGCTGGCTTATTACGAATCGTCTGCTGCTCGAGCCCGGATTGCGCTTCGACTGGGATGAGCTCGTGCGGACTCCGCTGTTCTCACCCCGCCTGGCAGGGACTTACATTCTGGACGATGAAGCAAACACCAAGCTCTCGGCGGGAATTGGAATTGTTTACGACAACACCACTCTGGGATTGATCCATCAGCCGCTTGAAGGACAGAGGATCGACTACTTTTTTGACGCGAAGGGAGATCCGACGGACGAAAATGGCAACCCGGCCAGTGCTCCTGTACCGGTGCCGACGACGTTCGCGGTGAACCGAAACTCACTGGTCGAGCCGCGGTACTTAAACTGGAGTCTTGGCCTGGAGAAGAAACTGCCTGCCGCGATCTTTCTGAAGCTCGAGTTCCTCGAGAAACGCGGCGTCCATGGCCTCGCGTACAACACGCTGAATGGCTCGTTGAGCGGCAACTTCCTGCTCGAGAATGGACGCGACGACCGGTACGACGCTTTCGAGATCAGCATGCGCCACCACTTCCGCCAGCGCTACGAGATTTTCGGCGCCTACACGTTCTCGCGCTCCCGCACCAACCAGGTTTTCGATTTCAGTTTGGACATTCCGTTGTTGAGCAAGCAGCTACCCGGTCCCTATCCCTGGGATACACCCAACCGCTTCGTGGGTTGGGGAATATTGCCGTTCTTCAATTTGAATTTGCCGATCCTGCACAAAGTGGACTTGGTTTACTCCGCCGAAGCGCGTACTGGACTGCCTTTCCTGGCGACCACGGATCAGGGACAAATTGCCCCCGGAGCGCCTCCGGGAACTTTTCGTCTTCCCACGTATTACACCGTCAATCTGCAGTTCGAAAAACACTTTCATCTCTTCAGACGCTATTGGGCCCTGCGCGGCGGATTTGACAACGTGACCAACCATGCCAACCCCGATCTCGCCAACGGTGTCCTCGATCCAACGCATCCCGTCCCGACGTTCATCGACGCCAATGGCCGCGCCGTCACCGGTATCATCCGCTACCTGGGAAAAGAGTGATTTTCAGAGGTTGATTTTCAAATCTTCAGCACGAGCTTGCCGTAGTTCTTGCCTTCCTGCAAAAGTTGGTAGGCTTCTGTCGCGTTCTCCAGGGGAAAGACTCTCCCGATTACCGGCATTAACTTTCTCTGCTCGATCCATTCGGAAAGTTGCTTCCATGCGGGCGCCATGATCTCCCGCTTCTGCGAGAGGTAGGTCAGCCACAAGCCCTGGATGCTGGCGGATTTTGCATACATCGAACGGATGTCGAGTTGCGGGGGTTTGCCGGTGGCGCTGCCGTACTGGATAACGCGGCCGAAGTCGCGCAGGCAGCGCAGGCTTTTTGCGGTGTGCTCACCGCCGAGCATCTCGAAGACTGCATCCACGCCTTCGCCGTGAGTGAGCTTGTTCACGACGTCCTCGTAGTCGTTCTGTTTGTAGTTGATTCCATGCTGCAGGCCGAGTTCCTTTACCCGCGCCAGCTTTTCGTCTGACGACGAAGTCCCATACATTTCAATGCCTAGAATATGTCCGATCTGTACGGCTGCCGTGCCAACCCCTCCGGCGACGGCGTGAATCAGCACGCGATGAGTGCGGCCCGCCGCGGGCGGCTGTGTCATGCCCGCCTGCCAATAGCCGAGATATGCGGTGAAGTAATTGACTGGGAAAGCCGCAGCCTGTTCGTCGGTCCAGTGGCCGGGAGCTGGCCAGAGCATGTGCTCGTAGGCGGCCACTTTTTCTGCGAAAGCGCCCCACTGCATGTACCCCATCACACGACGCTGGCTGCTCTCCTCCGCACCAGCGAACTCGCGCCCGGCAATGAGTGGTGGCGGCGGCGCTCCGGGATAGCCGCCTCGAGTGGTCATAAGGTCGGCAAAATTCAGTCCTCCGGCGGCAACGCGGACAAGGGTTTGTCCCGCTTGCAAAATCGGCTCTGCAGCTTCCTGGACCGCCAGTGCCTCGGGACCGGACAGGCTGGGTATCACGAGGGCTTTCATCCCATCGAGTTTAGCAGGATAGTTTTCTGCGCTCCGCCATCCACCTCGCGTAGGCAACGTCGGTAAAAACGAATGAAGGTGGACCCTGTTGAGGTTGAATCCAGCAGAACTGGATCCTGACTCACAGGGGCCACCTTCCCGGACAAATCGGCGTCGGGTTACGTTACATCACAACGAAAACCGCGACGCGAACGCCGGGGTGAAGCAAATCAAAGAGGAAATATTCTCCATCGACGTAATCGATGTAGCAGTCGTCGGTATAAGCCCAGCCTACCGGCCAGACATCAACGAGCTGAAAGCTATAGCCGCCGTACTGAAATTGCGGCTGACCTGACACAATCACCGTCTTTGCGGTGAAGGTATGGCTGCGGCCGAAATGAGCGTGGAACTTGTCATCGGGAATATGCCCGCCTCTGCCAGCTGGCTGGCCGTGTGCCTGTTGGTGATCCGGATGTTCTTGTCCTTCCTGAGCATGCTCGGCGGGCTGCTCTGGATGTTCTTGCCGATTTGGCATAGCTTTTTCGTGGGACTGCTCTTGCGCCGGTTTTTCTTCCTGCTTTGAGGGCTTGGCCTCATCCGGACGCGAGGGTTTGGCCTCATCCTGTTTGGGTTGCGGTTTAGCTTCTTCCTGGTGCGCAGGTTTCTCTTCCTGCGGCTTTTCATCTTGCGCATAAACCAGGGCCGCACTTCCTACCAGCACCGAGAGAATCGCTAGATTCAAAAATCTGAAACTTCGCATGAACATCCTCCAAGGCAGTCCTTAAGGCTTAATGCCCGATGATCTGCATGTTCCTTCAGCAGATCCTGGATTGCTGGTGTGAGATGCCGACTATCGCCAATCGGGGCTTGGGGCGAAACTGTAGCGCGAGCGGTATAAAACTGTACGCAACCGGTGGTTGGGAGCCGGCGGGGTCTAATCTTTAGTTTTTTTCGGAGATTTACCTTCGGGTATATACTTTGGGCGTTGGTTACTGAGATCTTCCCGGCTAGCCTCCACGGGCCGGGACGGGGCGTACATTCATTCCCCTAATTCTTGCGCGTCCCGCATGCTGATTTGCCGATTCCCGCTGGGGCGGCGAGGAAATGGCACCGGCACATCGAGCCAGAGTAGGGCAACATTGCGTCCGGCGGAGGTCATACTGTGGATTTAATTCTGGTACGTCTTCTTTTTGTCATCGTAGTTTCGGCTACCTGCTACTTCATTGGGCCGTTCGGGCAATCTCAAAATGTGGATGCCGGGATCGGCGCACTGGTTGGAGCGGCAAGCGTTCTATTTGAATGGAAGCTGCGCGGAGTTAGCCTAAAACGGCTGATCGGCGCGGCCATCGGGAGCATTCTCGGCATCTGCGGGGCCTACCTGTTTGCTCTGGTCATTCGCAGCGGTGTGCCTGCCGGCAAGACCCAGAATTTCCTGCAAATCCTGGTGATGCTGCTGATGGCCTATGTGGGTCTGATCGTGGGCGCGAGTAAGGGCGATCTGCTTAATCTTGCTGCGCTCGGCGGAATTTTTGGCGGCGAGAAGCAGGGCCGGAAAAGCTACAAGATTCTCGACACGAGCGTGATCATCGACGGTCGAATTGCCGACATTGCTGAAACCGGATTTCTCGACGGTGTCATTGTCACGCCGCAGTTCGTATTGCGGGAACTGCAGCTCGTTGCCGATTCTGCGGACTCGCTGAAACGCAACCGCGGGCGTCGCGGCCTCGACGTTCTGCAGCGTTTGCAGAAAATGGCGACTCTGCAGATCCAGATTGTCGAAGATGATTTCCCCGCCGTTCGCGAAGTCGATCTCAAGCTGATCGAGTTGGCCAAAGTCTACGAGGGCAAGATCATCACCAATGACTTCAACCTAAACAAGGTGGCACAGCTGCAAGGCGTCGCGGTGCTCAATATCAACGAACTGGCGAACTCGCTCAAGCCCATCGTGCTGCCGGGCGAGATCATGAAGGTGTTCATCCTGAAAGAAGGCAAGGAATATAACCAGGGCGTCGCTTATCTGGACGACGGCACCATGGTTGTGGTGGATAACGCACGGAAGATGATTGGCAAGACCATCGACGTTTCGGTCACTTCAGTGCTGCAAACGACTGCCGGGAAGATGATCTTCGGGAAGTGGGATGAACGCGCCTTCACGCGAACCACCATTTCAATCCCGCCCGCAGCGCCGGTAGTCACAAGCACGACGGCGCCGGCCACGGTGCCAGTGGCTTTGGCGGAAACCAAGCCGAGTCAGTCTTAGAATATTAATCGTGGACGGATGTAACCGAGATCGTGTCGCCAGTCAGCGTGCCGGCAATTTTGACCCGCGCTCCTGCTGCATGCTTCAGCGCTGCCGCTTTGCCTTCGAGAACATACATTTTGTCTCCATCCACCAGAGCGAATCGCTCCCCGGAGTGGACGCAAACCCGCGTGCAGTCGGCGGCTGTCTTTCCAACGGCAGCGGAGTGTTTTGCGCCGCAGTGTGTGTCAGTGATGATGCCCTCATAGATCTGTTGCACGACGTCTGACGGAACAACCTCCGACCGAACAACCGAGGATTGCGCCTGTGGCGATGATTCGGGTTCGTTGATGCCAGCTCTGGCCCCTGCTCCCACGCTTGCAATAAAAATCCCCGAGGCACAGGCAATGGCGCTGGCCAAGCCGAGCATCTTAAGCCAGAAGCCGACCTTGAATGTCCTCATCATGAAGTTGGTACCCGCTTTTGCCTTGGGGGTTGCACGCCCTTTGCCCTCGCACCTTAGAATTGCAAGTAAGATGCCATGCCGGGCCAGCCTTTTGCGAGCAACCTAACTGTATGAGTCAACGGGGAGTTGGCGACAGCGGGCAAGCCGAAGCCTTCCGATTCATTCGAATCCTGCGTGCAAAATGTTCTCTGCATTGGCTTTTGCGCCGGGTTAGGGGGCCTGCAACCATCCGAATTGTTTAGCACTGCCGTTCAGGTTGGCGCTAATCCGACTCGCAGCGCAGCCAGGGTGCAATGTCATGGTTAGCGATTGATTCCGTGCAGCCGACCATGCGAGTTATTCCGTTGCATTCCTCGACAAATCGACCTTAGTGGAGAGTTCCGCATCCGGAAGTCTCGACCGTGAATTCGGTCAACCCGATTGTGCCGTCAGCACGGCGAGGACAATGATCGTCGCAACCGTGACAGTGTCAAAGAGCACATGCAGCGTATTCGGCCGGATGCCATTGTGTTCCGGAAAAAAGGAGTGCGTCGCTTTGTACATCACATGATACCGGGCGGCCCGCTTGGGCTCTGGACGAAAAAGATATGGAATCCACCAGGCCGTCAACGAGCCGTAGCATGCCAGCCCGTAAGTGATCCACAGCCACCAAAAGAGCCACCCAGGATAGGCTCTGCCAAAGTAGAAGGCACTGGCGGCAAGTCCGATCGCAACCGGAGTGAGGTTGACGAACGTGGTAATCAGGAGTTTGCTGGTGGGCAACTCCGCCCGAACGCCTTTCAGGTTATTGAGTGTTCCGAGAGGAATCCAGTTGTGAAACGCCACGAACAGCACAACGAAAGACTGAAGTGCGAGTAGCGCGACCGTCGTGATGCGATGCATGAGACCTCGGATTATACGGCACAGTTGCCTTTAGTCCCTGCCGGACTATCCCGGCCAGACCGAGCCTTGTTTGTAGGTGCGGCTTTCTAGGCTCTCCGCGGGGGGGCATCCAAATTCGGATGGTTGCGGGGTTTGCGGAAGTGATTGAAAGGGAAGAAACTCTGGTTGCGTAGGCTCGTTTTGGTCTGTAGGCCGTAAAGCCGCGCCTGTGGCACACTAGCTTCATGTCCAGCCTTACTCTCGGCGACCTTGAACTTACAGTTTTTTCTGACGGAACCTATCCGCTCGACGGCGGCGCGTTTTTCGGCGTCGTTCCCAAAATTATGTGGTCGCGCAAATTAACGGCTGATGATCAGAACTACGTGCAGGCGGGGCTCAACTCGCTGCTCATTCGCATGGAGACGCCCCGCACCGGGAAGCAAAACGTTCTGGTGGAAACGGGGATGGGCAACAAATTGTCTGAGCGCATGGTCAAATTCTACGGCCAGCCCGCGAAGTTGCTGGCCAATCTGAGCGCCGGCGGGATATCGCCGGAAGAGATCGACATCGTGATCAATACCCACCTTCATTTCGATCATTGCGGCTGGAATACGGTGCGCGACAAAAACGGCAAAATCGTCCCAACTTTTCCGCGCGCGAAATACTACGCGCCGGAGGGTGAGTGGCAATATGCGCGGCGTCCGAGCGAACGAGACGCTATCAGTTATATCCCTGACAATTACGACCCGCTGGTGCAAAGCGGCCAGATGACGCTACTCAAAGGCGGCGAGGAAATCGTCCCCGGCATTTCTGTGAAAACTTTCCCCGGCCACACCGCGCACATGCAAGCTGTGATCGTGAATGGCCACCCTGGCTCCGAGAATCGCCCAGGTTTTGAAAGGGCGCGGCTTCCAGCCGCGCCGCCAGCCACTCACGGAGAGAACGGGGCTTTAGCCGCTGAGTCCGTGATCGCCTGCTACATTTCCGACCTTATCCCTACGGCGGCACACATTGACCTCACCTGGGGAATGAGCTTCGATCTTTACCCGCTGCAAACGATCGAGAGCAAGAAGCAGTACTACGCGAAGGCCATCGCGGAGAAGTGGCGAACGGTTTTTACACATGATGCCAAGACGCCTTGGGCTTATGTGGAGAAGGATGAGGCGGGGAAGATGGTGGCAAGGGCGGTGTAGGCTATCGCCACCCTTACAGACTTGGGATTGCGCCATCAGTTTCGCGAGAGAGAGCGCCTGCGCTACTCAGCCGCGTTTCAAAAAACTCTTCGACCTTACGCAGAATCTCCACCGCGCTCTTCGATTCGTAAATCGCCTTGCGCAGCGCCGCCCCGCCGGGCACGCCGTGGGTGAACCAGGAGGCGAATTGTTTCATCTTGCCGACAGCGTCAGGCAGTTCTTCTTCGATCAGCATCTGGAAATAGGTGCGAATCATCTGGTAACGGTCGGCTTCCGTGGGCTCGTCATAGGGATTGGTGACTGTAAAAGATTCCGGCAATGGCCATGGGGGGACAGCCGCCCTTGGCTGTCCTTCGGGCCGAAGGCCCGATTCCCTTGCATCTAGGTCATTGTCGGCGGCAAAATCAGTCGAGCTTCGCCCGACCGGACAGCCGAGGGCGGCTGTCCCCACACGGCCATTGCCACCGCAGTATTGCTGAATCTGCCGGAAGATCCACGGATTCGACGGGGCGGTACGGCCGATCATTACGGCGTCGCACCCGGTTTGCGTGACCATGGAGCAGGCATCTTCCGGCCTGCGGATGTCGCCGTTGCCGATCACCGGAATCTTTACCGCGGCCTTCACGGCAGCGATCCACTCCCAGCGGGCCTGGCCGCTATAGCCCTGCTCGCGAGTCCGCGCGTGCAACGCTACGGCCGCAAGCCCACAGGATTCCGCCATGCGGGCCAGCTCCACACAGACGATTTCATCATCACTCCAGCCGGCGCGAAATTTCACCGTGAACGGAATCGTCACCGCCGCCCGCACGGCTTCGAAGATGCGCCCGATGGCCGGCAGATCGCGCAACAAGCCGGAACCTCCGTTGCACTTCACGACTTTTTTTGCCGGACAGCCTAGGTTCAAATCTACGAGGTCGAAGCCGAGCCCCTCGACCATGCGCGCGGCCTCGGCCATCACTTGCGGATCGCTGCCAAAAAGCTGAGCCGAGATGGGATGCTCGTCTTCATAGAAATGGAGGTAGCGCTTGGCCTTCTGATCTTTTTTGCGGAGCACGCCGTCGGCCGAGGTGAACTCAGTCATGATCAGGCCGCATCCGCCGAGGTTGCGGATGAAGCGGCGGAAGACTGTATCGGTAACTCCGGCCATGGGTGCGAGGACCGTGGCCGGGGAGATTGTGACCCTGCCGATTGCAAGGCTCTCGGGTACTGGCAGCGGAGGCGCAGTTTGGCGGACGAGAGTGTCCGCCCCACATCCGACCGAGTTGTCCCAGAACTTCTTCACGGTTCCATTCTACTTGCCCTGCAAAACGAAGGCCCCCGCCGCTTGGCGAGGGCTGATTTTTCCGACTTATCCGTGCAGCTCCGCGCAAATCCGTGGCCCGTTACTTCTTGGCCAACTCAGGCTTGGCGGGAGCAGGGGCGTTTTTAGCGTACTTGCGGCGGAAACGCTCCACGCGCCCGGCGGTATCCATCAGCTTCTGCTTGCCGGTGAAGAAGGGATGGCAGGCGGAACAGATTTCTACGGAGATGTCGCCCTTGTGAGTGGAACGGGTAACAAATGCATTGCCGCAGGCGCAGTGCACGCGAATTTCGTTATAAGCGGGATGAATGGCTGCTTTCATAGGAGTCTAAGCCTCGATTCAGAACCTTTAGATTCTACTGGAATGGCGCGGGATTCAGCAATGCAGGTGCAAGCTGGTAGGGGTGGTCGGGGGTAGGGGAGCAGTTTAACCCGAACGGTGCGGTGCTTGCGGGAGATCCCTCGGCCCGCTGGTGAAAACGCGGGCCTTCGGGATGACGCCGCAAAGATAGAGCCGCTAGATTTTCAAAACGGCGCCACTACCGAACGGCTCTTTATCTTTAATCTTTATCTTTATCTTTAGAAGCGGAATAAATAGGACACTTTCACGAAAAACTGCCGGCTATCGTTCATGTAGCCCTTCGCTGTATGCAGCCCCGCCAATCCTTCGGGGCCCGGAAACAGGTCGTGGTCAAGGTTCTGCAGGTCACTGTTGTACCCAAGGTAGATCGCCGTGCCGGGATGCACCAGGTACGTGAGCAGGAAGTCGGCGTTGAACTCCTTCTCGGTCGGCAGGTTGGTAAACGGATACACGGTATTACCCGGGGTGTTCGCCAGAAGGGAGTTGTATTGCAGAATCACACGCAGGGAGAGCTCAGGAGTGAATTGCCAATTCCACTTGCTGCGCACGATGTGGTTGTCAAAGATACCTCGTCCTAGATGCATGCCGGGGTTTTGAGCGAGGGCCAGAAGATATTCATTGTCTGTCGCCCGCAGCCGTTCAAACAGATATGTGTTTTCGATCTTCAACGGCTTGACTGGACGAAACGTCAATGTGCCGGTGGCCGTATCCAGGCGCGAGTCAAGAGACTGTGGCAGAGCCTGCGCTGCCGGCACGAAATTCACTCCGTCTCCCCAGGAGTAACTCGCGCCCACCGTAACCTTCCGAAAGTAGCCAGTTTGGAAGGTCGCCGAGCTTTGGTGTTCGTGATAATCGAAGTTATGGTTCACGGACAAATTCAGGAACGAAAAGTCCTGTGGCCGGAGCCGCTCGCGCAACTCGATATAAGGAGAGAGCCAAATGTGCGTCTGTCCTCGTCCTTCGATTCTCAGATAGGGGTCGTAGTACGTATCCAAGCGATTGCCTTCGTGATCGAATACGTAGCGCTGAATCAATGAGGGCCCCCAAGCCAGAAGCCAGCCTTGCTTCGGGCGGAAGCGGTAGTAGATCGTATTGTAGAAACCGCGAATATCAACCCGGTTCACGAATCCCGGCACGGTGACGAAGCCGGGACTAACATCCTGGTAGCTCCCGATATAGTTGAAATGCAGGCCATTGCGGCGGACCTCGACTTTATCGGCGGGACCGGCAAAGTGATTCCCGTTTCCAAAGTTCCCGGAGCTGAAGGGGAACAGGTTGTATTCGCAGGTTGTCTCCAGGTTGGCGGTATTCAGCCCTTGTAAGTTGCTCGTACTCGTTACAGCCTGAGCATCCAATACCCAGTTAGAGTTGAACTTAAATCGTGTGTCCACTCCGCCGACACGGTTAAATTCGCCGGTTGCCGGGCATTCCCAATCGCTGTAGATTGCGCCTACGCTCGCCTGCTTGAAAATATCGCGGCTCACCCGCGCAATCGTGAAATAGGATCGATCGCCCGAAAGGGTATCCGAGCATATGGGCGACGTAGGGGGGCAGAAAGTCGGTACCGCCATCCCGGGGGCGCGATCATCGGTAGCTATCAAGCCAACTGAATACGGTCCTTCCTTCCCCGTCAGGCGAATTCCGGCGGAGGGATCCTGAATGTTGCGCGTGAAAAACAAGTCGATGGGCGTGCGGAAATAGTCTTCGTTCTCCAAAAAGAATGGTCGCTTTTCGGGAAAATATACCTCGAAGCGCTGGTTCACGGTGATCTGCGGATCCTCCGACTCGACCTGGCTGAAATCGGGATTAGCTGTCATGTCCACTACGAAGTGGTCGTGGATCACGAACTTGGCATCCATCCCAATTTGTCCCTGCGCCTCCGCATTCTGAAAAAACGGGTTGTCAGGATCGCGCTGGTCCAGCCCCCGGAATCCGCGCATGATTCCGTAAGGAATCAGCTCGACGTCGCGGCCCGGTGAAATTCCTTCCAGCCCGTCTAACGTGGCTGCTTGTCCCAATCTGCCCTGCACTTTGTAGGAGACCTGGGGCCAGAAAGCATCTTCGTTTTTGCGAACGATTCCGCGATACAAAATAATTCCCCACTCCTGCTGTTTCGTCGCCGGAAAGCGCAGACTCTTGAATGGAATCGCCATCCACGCTACGAAGCCGCGGCTGGTAACCTTGCCCCGCGAATCCCACACCGTGTCGAAGGAGGTGTCGAAATTTCCGTTGACCTCCTGCCGGTTCGCTTCGGTCCAGATTGCGTCCCACTGCACTCCTAGCGGCGTCGTCTGGAAGGCATAGGCGCGACGCCGATCGTGGAAGGTATCGAGCATGACTTCGACTTCGTCATCGTCATAAATATCTTCGCGCCGCGACATGCGCGCCCGCACCTTCTTGGGGTCGTCGAAACAAACAAACACGACATAGAGATTCTTCTGGTCATAGCCCAGGTAAGCCGCAGTCTCCTCCGAGACCTCCTCGCCATCGTGCGGGTTGCGCTGCAAAAACCCCGTAACTTTCGCCATTTGTTGAGCTAGATCACTTTCAGGCTTCATGCCGAGGAAGTCCTCCAGCGCGGGAGAGTGTGCCAAACGCGGAATCGTCAGGATTGGCGGTACCTCATTCGGTGGCCTCGGTGCCGCCTTCGTCTGAGGATTCTTGATGGCCGGCTCCGGCAACTGAGCCGACGGCGAAGGGATCTGCAGCGACGGGGCTGGTTTTTGTCCAGGTGGTGCGGGATTGGCGTCGGTTGGGGGAGGGGGGTTCTGCGGAGTTATCTGCTGATTTTGAGAGGTAGGATCCTGCTGCGCGGCGGCGGCCTGCGAGGGAACGCTGACGTTTTGAGATGCCGCCTCCGCCGGCCAAGACGAAGCTACGGCCAGCTCTGCGCCGGAAAAGGCGAGAACAGCCGCGCTTGCCCATGTCACGAACTTCTTAGGAAGACGACACCGCACTGAGGCCAACCGGAATACTCCCTCGCCGTTCCCCGCCCCCAACAGGGAAGTGAGCAAGATACACCATTCCTACCCCTACAAGACAAAAAAAGGTTGTTTGTACCGAATCGCGAAATAGATGGCGATTGGGCTTTGCCGGACGGTTGATTAGCTTAGTAATGGAGTTAGTTCAGCGGCGGCCGCCCATCGAAGCCGTGGACGCGCCGGCATGAATCGCGCCTTCGGGCTACATTTCTCGGGCGGCACCAGACTTAGGGAAGCTCTGAGCAACCATCGATTTTGAAGGCGGCGGGAATTTCAGGACCTGCACAGGTCACGAACTCCCCCCGTATTGCTTGCGGCCTC
>Ga0185299_10002448_pt1 | contig 28501 bp, 20 predicted proteins | sample PaiPotPPA55metaG_FD_128002 | JGI IMG/M metagenome (GOLD analysis project Ga0185299, IMG submission 128002) | Iron sulfur acid spring bacterial and archeal communities from Banff, Canada, to study Microbial Dark Matter (Phase II) - Paint Pots PPA... ...
CTTCGCTTCAGTCGGGAATTCCCAGCCGTTCCAATTCAAAAAGGGTTTGCCACCTGATTTTTCTGCCACATGCGAAATCCGCCAAGAAAAGCGTTTTCATTGCTGCCCAGCTGCGCTCCCGCCGGCAGCTTCTTCAATTTCTTGCAATTCCCCCCGCCCAGCACTACGTAGTCCGCATCGAGCGCGACCTTCAAGCTCTTCGTAATCTTGGCCACATACCGCCGCCATTTCTTCTTCCCCATTCCCTCGAGGCCGCGCAATCCAAGATAGTCCTCATATGTTTTCCCGTGTTTGTAAACAAGATGCGCCAACTCCATCGGCTGCAGGACTCCCTCGACGATCATCGCCGATCCCAGTCCAGTGCCCAATCCCAGAAACAACATGCGTCGCCCCTTGTAGCTGCCAAGCGCCTGCATGGCCGCATCATTAATAATTTTTATCGGACAGCCAAACGCTTTGTGAAAGTTGAATCCCACCCAGCCGCGCCCCAGGTTGTGCGGTTCGCGAAGCGGATGCCCATTGATAATCGGCCCGGGATAGCCGAGCGAGATGCAATCGAACTTCCAATCGGCCACGGCCCTTTTCACCAAACTAACCATCTTGCGCGGCGTCATCGTCGGACCAGACGGATATTTTCGCGGTTCTTTCTGCCCCGTCGCCAAAAGCTTCACGTTTGTTCCGCCGACGTCGATCACAAGAACTCTCGGAGATTTTACCGTCTGCGCAGCTTTCATGACTGCTCCTGTACGAGTCGAACCTTCATTTCGTCTGTTCCAAGGCCAACCGATTCTAGGGTGAACCGACCATTGAGCGAAGAACATTCGCAGTTTAGGCGAAAACGGCCCGCCGCTCATCTTGCTGCGGCCTGCTCGTGTGGCAAGTTGTTGTCTATAGTGTAGGGAAAGCGTATTATGCGCGAGTTGGAGGTTCAACTCGAAAATTCCTGCTGAATACTCCCCCGCACGTAGCCAGCCCCTACTAGTGCAGAAAACGTGAACTGAACTTTCCTGAGTTCGTTGTTTTCAATGCTTCCAGAACCGTTGTGCCGTTAAAAAAGGAGAATCTAAATGCAGATAGCTCGTTTTCGCCCATTGCTAGCCCTTTGTTGTGTCGTTCTGTTCTCGACCCTCTCTCAGTCCGCCGCCGCCGCGACCCTTTGCGTCAACTCCGCTGGCTCCCACGGCTGCTTCTCGAGTATCCAAGCAGCCGTCAGTCATGCCCATGCGAACGACGTGATTGACGTTAGAGCCGGTACCTACAAGGAGGACGTGGTCATTGGCATTCCGCTTTCACTCATCGGTGCCGACGACGATTCATCCATCATCGACGCCACCGGATTTGCGCATGGCATTTTTGTGGACGGTCTAGACAATTCCGGCCTCCACAATGTGACTATTGCCGGATTCACTGTGAAGAATGCCCTGTTCGAAGGGATTCTCGTCGTCAGCGCTTCGGACGTCACGATTCGCGACAATCGCATTGTGGACAATGACAAATCCTCGGGCCTGTTATTCACGGGGGCGCCGACCGGCTGCCCCGGCCAGCCTGGCGATGGAACTTACGAGAACGATGAAACCAGCGACTGCGGCGGCGGTCTTCACCTGATCGGAACGGTGCGCTCGATCGTATCTGGCAACCGGATCACGGGCAATGCCGATGGCATCCTGATTAGCGACGAGACCGCGGAAAGCCGCGACAATCTGCTGATCCATAACACCGTTAAGAACAACCCCCTCGAGTGCGGCATCGTTCTTGCCTCACATCCGCCCATGGGCTCGATTGGCTCTCCCCACCATGGCATCGACCACAACACCGTGGCAGAGAATATCTCCACTGACAACGGCGTCCAAATTGGAGGCGCAGGAGTGGGGCTTTTTTCCGATGGCAACGGCCCCGGCCGAGTCTCGGATAACGTGATTATTCGAAACAAATTGACCGGCAACGGATTGGGAGGCGTCACACTTCACACGCATGTGGGGCCGGCTTTTGGCGCTCCCGCCGATAACATGGACGGAAACATGATCATCGCCAACTTCATCGCCGGAAACCTCGCCGACAGTTTCGACACGGCCACGCCCGGCCGCGTGGGGATCAACATCAATAGCGGCGATGGCGGCTCTCCGGTTCGCGGCACCGTCATTTCCCAGAACGTTATCCGCGACGAGGACGTCGACATTGCGGTCAACACTCCCGCCGAGGTCGATATCCATCTCAACGATTTGCTTGGCGGCAAAATCGGCGTCGTTGATGTTTGCGCCCTCGACAAATCCTCTGCGTGTACTGGCAGCATCGACGCCACTGAAAACTATTGGGGATGCCCTGCGGGTCCAGGCGGCCCAGAATGCACGACAACCAGCGGAGCCGCCATTCGCTTCACCCCTTGGCTCCAAAAACCCTCGGACGACGATGACGATCGCGACCACGACCGCCAAGACCACGACGCGCTCAACTTCAACCGCGCCGATGGCCAGCATTTCGTCGTACTGCTACTGAGCAAGCCGGCCTTCCGCAGCTGACTCTCAACGCTATGACAGAGCCCGGGCCAGCTAGCCCGGGCTGCGCCTCATTTGTATCGTTGTGAGCTCGCTGGTAAGGGCGGATGCGCACTTCAACAACCTGCTCGCATCCGGTAGACTGCGGCGATTTTATCCAGTTTCCCGGAGCAAGCCGGGCGAAAACTCGCTTGATCAATTAAGGCCTGAATCGGAAGCTGGGCCGCTTCCGGGCTGGTATAGCCATGCCGCGGGCGTGGCAGGGAGACCGCTGCCGCTCTCGGCATAACCACCGGTGATTAGTGCTTTGCCGCCGGCAAGAAGAGTTGCAGAGGCGAAGAATCGCGCGCTTCCCAGCGAGCCTGGAACTTTGGTAAACGTGCCCGTGGTTTCGTCATACAGCTCGGCGAAGGAGCCGCCTCCGGCAACAAGGACTCTGCCGTTCGGGAGTAGCGCCGCGGCTGAGGGCAACTTGAAGCGCGCAGTATTCATCGCGCCGGTGGCGGTGAATGTGCCGGAAGCAGGATCGTAAATTTCAGCGCTAGCATATTCTCCGTGCCAATCGCGGTTGTCAGAACCGCCGACGATGAGAACTTTTCCGCTGCGAAGAAGAATCGCCGCGTGCTTGTGTCGGCCCACGCTCATCTGGCCTGCCGAAGTGAACTTGCCGGTGGCGGGAGCGAAAACTTCCGCCGATCGGTAGACATTTTGCGAAGGGTAATGCCCGGAGCCTCCACCCACGATCAAAACTCTGCCATCTTTAAGAGCCGTCGCCGTATGCGCCCCGCGCGGCTCAGTCATGCTACCGGTCTGAGTAAATTCCCCCGTCGCTGGATCGTAGATCTCGGCACTGGCCAGTGCATTTTCCTGGCGATCCACGCCACCAGCGATAAGTACGCGCCCGTCCGGAATAAGAGTGGCTGTGTTTCCGGCTCGCTCGATCACCATATTGCCGGTGGGAGTGAACGCACCGGTGGCAGGATCGAATACTTCCGCGGAGCCGGGCCGATCATAACGGCCAGTCCAGCCGCCAACCATCAGCACCTTGCCGTTTTTCAAAAGTATCGCCGTGTGGCCCGAACGTCCGATCGACATGTTCGCGACGGACTGAAATGTTCCGGAACTCAGATCAAAAAGTTCGGCGGTCGGATACGGGTTGGACTCGCCACCACTGCCAGCAAATCCGCCAGCGATGAGGACCTTGCCGTTCGGCAGGAGCGTGGAACTGTGGCTGGCACGTGCGATGTGCATCCCCGCGATTTCCGACACCGAACCGGGCCCAGAGGGCCAGGGAGCGCCAGGAAGTGAGAAGCAAAGCAACGGCACGAGCATCAACGAGAGCAGTAAGAATCCAAGTGTCTTAGCAGGACGCGATTTCATGGGACCCCTCGCAAGTTGGTTTTGCTGACGTGCAAGACGCGCGGAAGCAGCAAGGTGTTAACAGAGGTGTGCTAAGGGATGTGGAAATTAGTGCGGCGAGAGAGTTGTAGAAAAGCTTTCCTGCGCAGCGGTGTCATAGAGATGAAGCAGTTGAGCGGCGCGCTTGAGCAAATCGGCGGGCAGGTCGCCGGGCTGATAGTCAACCCAGCCCGTAGTGAAGTTGAGCGGGATTTTTTGGCCCGAGGAGCTTACTTCGACGGCGCCGAGACGATTCAAAACCTGTTTAACTTCGTTTACGCCACATTCTGGAAGCAACAGAAGAAAGTCGTCGTCGCTGAGCCGCGCGGCAATGTCCGAGCCGCGGCTCGCTTTTTTCAGGCAGCGGCCGAGTTCCTTGAGCGCGGCGTCTACCGCAGGCTTACCGTATCGCGCGCTGAGGTGCGCGAACTCATCCACGTGGACGGTGGCGAGACTCAGCGCCGTGTTTTGGCGCCGCGCGCGAGCTACTTCTTTTCCGAGATGCTGCTCGAGAGAAGAGCGCGTGTACAAGCCCGTCACCGGGTCAAGGCCAACCGATTCCAATATCTGCTGTGGGACAGCTGGCGAATCTACTGCCAAGCCTGTGAGTTGCCTTCGCAGACGCCTAAACGACCACTGCCGATAGACCAGCCAGCCATTGAAAATGAGAATCAAACACAATGTCGCCCAGCGCGCCTGATCGGATCGGATTTCGTAAAAATAATCCGCATGCCGAAAGAAGGAATGAATCGAGGAAAGTAGGAAGGCGACAGCCGAGAGTACGGTAACGGACAATGTGGAAAACCACAGCCACCACTCGTGCCGGGAAATTTTCTGTGGGTTGGCGCCTTCTGGCAAAACGCGGAAACTGCCGGAGCCCTCGAGAGGCGAGGGTTTTGGCTTGCGTGCGGATATTCCCAAGAAAGATTTCATTTTGCGAACGGTGGAACCGTGCTGCCATCACTGTAGTCGCGCGCAACGAACGGAGGCAACATCGAAAACGTACAGGCTCGCACGATTCAAGAACCTGCCCATCCGGGCAGGCGTAGCAGGAAACTACAACGCCATGCCGTTTGGCAGAGTCGCCGTGGGAGATTTCGCTGCCGGCAGAGAAGTGTGTTCGAGCACGCGGCGCGCATAGAGCGCGACGTTCTTGACACGTGCAGCGTACGCCGGGTTGGGATTGCGAATGCCGCCGTTGTACGCGCCGATGGCTTGATCGACGTCGCCGTCGAAGCGATCCAGTAAATCGCGGAGAACAAGTCCAGCGTAAGTGGTGAGGACTTCGCTGTGGACCGAATTCAGGTCGAGATCGCGCGAAGGACGCAACCGAGGCGGCAACTGGTCGTAGTGGCGCTTGTCTTTCAGATAAAGCAGATGAGCGGCGCGCAGAGTTTCGCGCGAGATTTGCCACGCGCCGATCGAGTAGTCGCTCACGAGCACGCGTTTGCGGCCGCGCTCAAGAACGATGTCGCCCCGTTCCGCGCGCTTCTTCCAAACGGCATGCGTGAGATCCCCGTTCACATCCATATAGTTGTTTTCCATCGCGCCGACTCCGAGAAAATAATCCAGCGGCAGATTGTAAAAATGCGCGACATCCAGAATGTCCGAAGCGAGCCGCAGCGCCTGATGATGCGTGAGCGGATGAGGCGCGCGGGTGCTTTGCCCGACGACGCGCCAATCCGTTTGCGATTTGAAAACAAGAAAGTCTGCCAGAGCGGGAAGCAATTGAAAGGACGGAAGCGTTTCCAGCTTTTGCTCAGTGGGAACATTGTAAGCGTTCTCGAACATGCGGCTTTGTTGTTGAGCGAGCGCGAGATTCTGCTTGGTCCACGAGACAAGTTCGTAGTGTGTGATGAAACCGTGAGATTCCATTTGGTTGAGGCGCGGGATTGCGGTGAGCTGATCGTTTTCGGTGAGCAGGAAAATTTTGTAGGAGACACGTCTCCCGGTCCTGTTTGCTGTCAGAAAAATCCTGGAAGCATCGTCCAGATCGCGGCCGCGGAGGTATTCGTAGCGAAGAAACGCTTCCAGTTGGTCGTCGAACGAGGCAATTTCCGCGCAAGCCACCTCGTTCGAGAACGGAAGAGCAATGTGCAGGCCCTGGATCTTTGGACCGAGATGCCGATGTTGCGCTGAGACGCGGATGTGCCGCGGCCAAAGGCGATCGGCAGTCCATGAAGTTAGCGCAAGTGCTGAAAGAAAGACCGCGGCTAGAGCGCGTGCGGGAAAAGGCTTTGCCGCAGAAGAATGGTGGAGAGTGCTGGTGAGTTTTTTGGCTGACATAGCTGCAGCCCTCGTTGCGTTCGATGATGATACATACTCGCAGGAGAGTAGTGCACGCCCACTGCCGAGGAAATCGATTCTGAATCGTTCCGCAAGTCACCGAAAACAAGCGTCTTAGCGAATCTGACGCTGATAAGCACGGCTTGGCTGTGGCAGAGGTGCGTGTTTCCGCGTCCATCCTTCCACAGCGATTCGTCTGCGGAGACGTAGCTCGAGCCATTGAGGCTCGGAGCTTCGCGTTTTGGGCCATGGGGTTACTCGAAGCGCAGTGCGACTAAAGGATCGATGCGCGTGGCGCGGCGCGCAGGGACGTAACAAGCCAGGAAAGCAACAGCCATCAGAAGAATTGTGATGGAGATGTAGGTGACGGGGTCCCAAACGCTAACACCGTAGAGCAGCGTGGAGGCGAACCGCGTGATGGGCAGCGCGATCGCTATGCCTGCGAGAACGCCGACTCCAGCGAGGAACATGCCTTGCCGGAGGACGAGCTTCAGGACTTGCTGCGATTGCGCGCCGAGCGCCATGCGAATGCCGATTTCGCTGGTGCGCTGCGTCACGGAATAGGACAACACTCCGTAGATTCCGATGGACGCAAGGATGAGAGCGAGCAAGCCGAAGAGGCCAAGAAGAGCAGCGCCCATGCGCGCGGCCCAGAGGCCTTGCGCGAGGAGTTGCTCGACGGTCTGCCCGTTAGTAAGGGCAAGATTGCGGTCAAGCTGGTTCACCTGAGCGCGGACCGCGCCCATAAGGGCTTCGGGGTTGCCGGTGGTGCGGACGATGAGGCTGGCCTGTGGAGAGTATTGCTGGCGCAATGGGATATAGGCGACGGGCTGAGGATCTTCTCCAACGGCACCTATGATGGTGGTGCCAACCACGCCGATAACTTGGTATTGATGGGGGTCGACGACGATGGTGAAGTGTTTGCCGAGAGGATCCTGTCCGGGCCAAACGAGATCGGCCATCGCCTTGTTGATGACTACCACCGGCGTGGTGGTCTCGCGATCGAAGTCCGTGAAATCGCGGCCACTGAGAGTGGGAATGCGGAGGGCTGCGAAGTAGCCTGGCATAACGTCATCAAACGTGACGAGGGTTCCGCGGTTGTTGGGATCGGTTTGCTCGCCTTCACGAAAGATGGTTCCCGCAAGGCCGCCATTGCCACCGCCAAGAATGCCATTGGATGACAAGGTGGCGTCTGCAACACCGGGAACGGATTTGACGCGATCGAGAGCGTCACGGAAGAACTGTTGGCCGTGATCGGGATCGTAGCGGAGGGCGCCGAGATCGAAGTTGTACTCGAAGAGATTTTTCGACTCGAAGCCAGGATTGATTTCCTGAGCTTTTTGCATGCTGCGGAGGAAAAGGCCTGCGCCGATGAGAGCAACGAGGGCCAGCGCGATTTCCGATACCACCAGCAGGCTGCGCATACGGTTGTGGGCCCAACCCATTGTTCCGCCGCGCCCGCCGGCCTTCAGAACTTCGTTGAGGTCGGTGTTAGAAGCTTTGAGCGCGGGAATGATCCCGAAGACAAGGCCAGTGAGAACAGAGATCGCAAGGGTAAAGAAGAGAACGCGTGAGTCGAAAGAGAGATCAATCGAGCCGTCGGGCAGGAACGGCGGACGGAAAGACCAGAGAAGCTTGCGGCCCCAGAAGGCAATCAGAGACCGGCCAGGCCACCGAGGAGAGAGAGCAGAGTGCTTTCGGTCAGGAGTTGGCGCACCAAGCGGAAACGGCCAGCGCCAAGAGCAGCGCGAAGAGTGAGCTCCTTTTCGCGTTTGGCGGCTTGCGCAAGCAGGAGATTGGCGAGATTCACGCAGGCGATGAGCAGCACCAGGCCGACTACGCCCATAAGGACGCCTCCGGCGAGGGAGAACTGAGCGCGCTGGTTGATGCCGAGCGCGGACTGATTGAGCGGGTAAAGTTCGCAGGTGCGACCGGGATTGTCGCGTGGATACTCCTTTTCGAGAGCGGAGGCGATTGTTTTCATGGCAGGGCGGGCCTGGTCGACGGTAACGTTCGGTTTCAGACGGCCAACGATGTTTATCCAACGCATGCGGCGGTGATTCTCGAGTTCCTTGAGCTGACCTGTCACGACGTAATCACGCATGCTGAGGGGAACCCAAAGGACGTCCGGCTGAGCGAGCGAGACGATGCCTTTGAAATTGGGTGGAGCAACACCGATGACGGTGTACGAGTTTGCATTGAGATTGATGGTCTGGCCCACGACGTTGGGGTCGGAACCAAATTGCTTGACCCAGAGCGCGTAGCTCAGAACAACGACGGGGTCGGCGCCGATCTTCTTGCCTTCGTCGGGGTAGAAAAAGCGGCCGCGGTAGGCTTTCACGCCAAGAACATCGAAGAAATTCGGGCTGACGAGAGAGGCCAGGAGCTGCTGAGGCTCAGCTTGACCGCCCCAGTTGAGGGGAAGGGGGAATGTCACAGCAGCGAGGCCGGAGAAGATGGTGTTCTGGTCGCGGTAGTCCTCATAGTTGGGGAGGGAGGTTGGTGTGAACTGAAAGTTGGTATTGGCGTCAACGGTTCTGGTGTCGCGCGTGAACATTTCGGCGAGCTGCGCCGGCTCCTGGACGGGAAGGGGATGCAAGAAAACGGCGTTGATAATAGTGAAGATAGCGGTGTTGGCGCCGATGCCGAGAGCCAGCGACAGAATGGCCACAAAGGTGAAGCCGGGGCTTTTCTTCAACATGCGCACGCCGCTGCGCAGATCCTGACTAAGTGTTCCAGCCATTTGGCGCCTCCCCAAGCACACTTGCCCGCTCAACTGATTGGGCTGACAAGTATACTGACGCGCGAACGTCCTGCCCGTTTCTGGGACGCCCAGTTTGGGTGACGCCCGCGGATTTCAGACGGGGGGCATACCCACCCCAGTTGTTTTGCGAAAAGAGTGTGGAAGCTGTTGAGGGCAAAGGGCTTGACGAATTGCGCGGGGCAAAAGAGTGCGTAAGAGTATGAAAACAAAGCATGGATAAATGCTTTGAAATGATATTGATGTGGATTCACGGGAAAAAGAGTTGAAAGTCGACAGCTCAAAGGTGAAAGGGGAAGGAAGAGAGTTAAACGCAGAGACGCTGAGCGAGCAGAGAGAGGAAAAACAGGGTGAAGTGGAGAGCGACTGGTTGAATCGCGAGGAAAGCATACGACAGGGTAGCATGGATTCTTATTACTGTCAATAACTATTATTGTATGGTATCATTCGAATAAGACGGGTGAAGTTGAGTGATTGGAAGGAGTTGGCGGGGATTTCAGGAATTCGTGAGACAGTGGAGAAGAATAAGACACGCAGCCGTTGCAAAAATGGCACAGGGCACGATACCAGGCAAAATCGGGCGGGCTACACCACATATTCTCCCATCGTTAAGAGCTTGCAGCGCTTCTCCGTTGATTAAAGCGGATAGGCTACGATAGCTCTGTGTTATTTTGACCTCTGTAAACCGTTTTCCCTATCACCTCCGATGAAGATCTCTACAGGCCAGGTTCGGTTGGGCGCATCAGATTTGAGCAATCATCTGGCGTGCCGGCACGTGACGACGCTGGACTTGCAAGTTGCACGCGGCGAGCGCGCCGCGCCCGATTGGGCTGCGCCGGACCTGAAGGTGATTCAAGAACTTGGATTACGGCATGAGGCGGCGTACCTGGCGCACCTAAGCAAACAAGGTCTGACGGTCGAAAACCTCGGTCATATCGATCACCAAGACGAAAAGCTGCTGCTGGCGAAGACGTTGGATCTTATGGAGCGGGGCGCGGAGGTGATCGCGCAGGGCGCGCTTCGAGACGGCGAATGGTTCGGGCGGCCGGATGTGCTGCGGCGAGTCGAAAAGCCCAGCGCGAGGTGGGCGTGGTCGTATGAAGTTGCGGATACGAAATTGGCGCGCGAGACGAAGGCGACGACGATTCTGCAATTGTCGCTGTATTCGGAGCTATTAGGAAAGATTCAGGGGACCATGCCGGAGTTTTTGTGGGTGGTGCCGCCGGGAGCAGGATTTGCCGGTGAGAAATACCGCGTGAGTGAATACGCGGCGTATTACCGCTATGTGAAGGGGAGACTGGTGGGGGCGGTAGGGTGGGGATTTCCTGCGGTGAAAGAAGTGGCGAGTAACGAGTGGCGAGTGGCGAGCAAAGCACAGACTGAAGTCTGTGCCACGGAGACTTATCCGGAGCCGGTGGAGCATTGCAATGTGTGCCGATGGTTTAAGGAGTGCGATGCGCGGCGGCGGGTGGACGATCACTTGTCGCTAGTGGCGGGGATTCGGCGGCAGCAGCGAGATCAATTTGAGGAGTGGAATGCAGAGACGATGGAAAAGCTGGCGGCGCTGGCGATTCCCCTGAAACAGCGGCCGAAGCACGGAGCTCGTGCGGGTTACGAACGTGCGCGGGAGCAGGCTCGTGTGCAGGTGCAAGGGCGCACGGAGAAGAAGCTGGTGCATGAAGCGCTTTTGCCGGCTGCGGCGGGAATGGGATTTTGCCGGTTGCCGGAGCCTTCGGCGGACGACATGTTCGTGGATTTGGAAGGCGACCCGTTCGTGGGCGAGCAGGGGTTGCAATACTTGTTTGGGTTTGCATTTCTGAGCGCGGAGGGCGAATGGAGTTACGAGAAAAAATGGGCATTGAATCGCGAGGAGGAAAAGAAAGGATTCGAGTGGCTGGTGGATGAAATCATGCGGCGGCGGGCGGCGAATCCGAAGATGCATGTATATCACTTCGGAGCATATGAGCCGGGCGCACTGAAGCGGCTGATGGGGATGTACGCGACGCGGGAAAACGAGATTGACCGGATGCTGCGCGCGGGAGTCCTGGTGGATTTGCATCAGGCGTTCAAGCAGAGCACGCGGGCCAGCGTGGAAGAATATTCGCTGAAGAAGATCGAAGCATTCTACGGATTTGAGCGCGCGACGCCGCTGGATTTGTCGCGGGCGGCGATGCGGTATGTGGAGCACTGGCTGGAGTTGGGACGGCTCGAAGAGGCAGACGAGGTTCCAGAGAAATTTCGCGAGACGCTCGAGGGTTATAACGGGGAGGATTGCGTTTCGACGGGGAAGCTGCGCGATTGGCTGGAGGAGGAGCGCGGGAAATTGGTGGCGGAAGGCGCGAGTTTGCCGCGGTTCATGGACGGAGAAGAGGAAGCATCCGAGGAATTGGACGAGCGGCAAAAGCGGGTGGCGGCGCTGGTTGCGAAGCTCGTGGACGGGATACCGGCAGATTCTAGCGAACGCACGGAGGAAGACCAGGCGAAGTGGTTGCTGGCGCAACTTTTGGATTGGCATCGGCGAGAGAACAAGGCGACCTATTGGGAAGGTTACCGGCTCGCGGATCTGGATGACCACGATCTGTTGGAAGAACGAGCGGGATTGGCAGGGTTGCGGTTCGTGAAGAGATTGGGAGTAGAGCGAAAGACTCCAACGGATCGGTATTCGTTCGAAAAGCAGGAGACGGAAGCGCGCATCGACAAAGACTTGTATTACAAAGCCGAGAAGTTTGGATGTGTGGTAGCGATGGATTTGGCTGACCGCAACATCGACGTGAAGAAAACGAGGAAGACTGCAGATTTGCACCCGACGGCAGTGTACGCGTGGGAGCGGCCGTTTAATGTGAAGGAGCACGCGGAAGCGCTTTTCAGAATCGGCGAACTCGTGGCGGAGAGCGGAGTCGATGCGGCGGGCCATTTTCGTGCGGGGCGCGATTTGCTGTTGCGAAGGCGGCCTCGTTTGGCTGCCGGCGAAACACTTGATGCGCTGGCGGGCGAGGAAGTAAAGAACACCGCGTGCCGAATCGCTTCGGCGCTTGAGGATTCCGTCTTTGCGATTCAGGGACCGCCGGGCGCGGGGAAGACGTTCACGGGCGCGCGGATGATTTGTGAGTTGGTGCAGGAGGGAAAGAAAATTGGCGTTACAGCGCTGAGCCACAAGGTGATACGGCATTTGTTAGACGAAGTGGCGGATGCCGCGAGGGATATGAAGACTAGCAGCGTGCGGTGCATGCAGCGAACGAACGAGGAAGCGCCTACGGCGGACATTGCGATTGCGCAGGACAACGACGAGGCGCTGGCGGCGATGGCGAGCAGAAAAGCCAACGTGCTAGGCGGAACTTCGTGGCTGTGGACTCCAGAATTAGCTTTCGAAACCGTGGACGTGCTGTTCATTGATGAAGCTGGGCAGATGGCGTTGGCGGATGTGCTGGCGGTGTCACAGGCGGCGAAGAGCATTGTGTTAATCGGCGATCCGCAACAACTGGAAAGACCGTTGAAAGGGAGCCATCCGGATGGCGCGGAGAAATCGGCGTTGGAACATCTGCTGGACGGACGGAAAACGATTGCGGCAGATATGGGATTTTTGCTGCCGGAAACGTGGAGGCTGCATCCGAAGGTTTGCGAATTTACTTCGGAGATGTTTTACGAGGGCCGGTTGGTGTCGCGCGATTTCTTGCGGAACCGCGTGATGGAGGGACATCCTTGGCTGAGTGGGGCGGGATTGTGGTTTGTGCCGGTGGAACACGAAGGGAGTAGGAACTCTTCGGCGGAGGAAGTGGATGTTGTGGCCCGAATTGTGAAGGGGCTGTTGGAGCCGGAGGTTACATGGCTCCGTGGCGCCGGGAATCCGCGCCGCTTGAAGGAAGAAGAAGACATTTTGATTGTGGCGCCGTACAACGCGCAGGTTGCGGATTTGAAGACGCGGCTGCCGAGAATGCGGATTGGGACGGTGGATAAGTTTCAGGGGCAAGAGGCGCCGGTGGTGATTTATTCGCTGACGACTTCGTCGCCGGAAGAGGCACCTCGGGGGATGGAGTTTTTGTATAGCTTGAACCGGTTGAATGTGGCGACTTCGCGGGCGATGACGGCGGTGATTGTGGTGGGGAGTCCGAGGTTGTTTGAGCCGGAATGCAGAACGCCGCGGCAGATTCAGCTTGCGAATGCTTTGTGCGCCTACCGAGAAATGGGGATTGAGGTTGACCCTACCAGGATTTAGAACATCCAGTAACCGACAAAGAAGTTTGAAGGTTGCAGGCGGATAGAGAGCACGATGAATCGTGCCCCTACAATGACATCGAGGGGCGGCGGCTATTTCGCGCGGGAGTGGGGTGGAGCTCCCTCCTGCTTGCGACCATTTGCGTGTTCATGCAATCCAATGCACGAGCGTAAGCTGCGGCGGACCTCAGAAGCCGGCTGCGGCGGAACATAAACTACAGCGGGAATGACGGGGAAGAACCATGGCCGGGAAAAATCAAGTGCGAGAATCGGTTTTGCAGGCGATTGGCAATACGCCCGTTGTGCGGCTGAGGAAAATTGTGTCGCCGGGGATGGGTGAGGTGCTGGTAAAGCTGGAGTACTACAATCCTACCGGCTCTTACAAAGATCGCATGGCATTGGCAATGATTGAAGGGGCGGAGTCGCGGGGCGAGTTGCGTCCGGGCATGCGCGTGGTGGAGTGGACGGGAGGAAGCACGGGATCGTCGCTGGCGATGGTCTGCGCGATCAAGGGCTACCGCTTCACGCCCATATCTTCGGATGGATTTTCGGACGAAAAGCTCCGGACGATGCGTCTTTTCGGCGGGGACCTGGAGATTTTTCCGGCCGAGGACGGCAAGCTGGTGCCGGAGCTTTACCAGAGGATGAAGCGGCGTGCGGAAGAATTGGCGCAGCAGCCGGGAACGTTCTACACGAACCAATTCAATAACCAGGACGCGATTCGCGCGTACATGGGAATTGGCAGGGAACTGGTAGAACAGGCGGGCACCGATTTAGCCGCGTTTTGTGGCGGAGTGGGCACAGCCGGGATGATTGTGGGCGTGTCGCGCGCTCTGAAGGAGGCCGGATGCAAAGCCCGCATTGTGGCGCTCGAGCCGGCAGGTTCGCCGGTGCTTACCACGGGAAAAGGCGGGGCACACCGCGTTGAAGGGATCGCGGCGGGGTTCCGGCCGCCGCACTTACAGACAGGCGACTTCGATGAAGTACGCACGGTGGAGGAAGGGGCAGCGCGTGAAATGGCACGACGGTTGGCGAAGGAGGAAGGAATATTCGCGGGCACGTCGTCCGGATTGAACGTTACCGCGGCGCTGCAGTTGGCGCAGGAGCTTGGGCGGGGGAGTACTGTCGCTACGGTGGCCGTAGATACGGGCTTCAAGTATCTCGCAGGGGATCTGTATCGAGAGTGAGCGAATACACTGAAAGATTCGTTACGGGCAGACTAAAAACCCTAGCTCATAGGCGGCGGATCGAAAGATGAATTCCCCATCCTTCGAGGGAGACGAAGGATGGGGAGGCCTAGACGCATGCCAATGTACGAATTTGCGGCTGATGACAGGCCGCGATACGTTACGGCCGTTGGGGCTTTTTCTTGATGGGGGGCTTCTTTTCTCCGCCCTTGGGGCTGATTAGAATCAAGAAATCTTTGGCATTGAACGGGTATCGGCGGACGGACTGTTGTCCGGTGGTACTTAAGGTGACGTCCACCCGGCGATTGTTGGCGAGGACCAGGATCGGCAGATTGCGTATCATTCTTTGCCGTTCCGCAGCACTCAGGTCAGGATTATCTGCCATCTGTTCCTTGATTTGGGCGGCAGTCAGTTGGTCCTCTTTGCCAAACGACTTCAGTTCAAAGTGGTCCGCAGGGACGCCGTGTTCAACCAGGAAGGTCTTGGTGCGGTCGACGCGCCGCTCGGTAAGAGCCTTGTTGAATTCCTCGGTACCGCGAGGGTCGGCATGACCACCGAGGATCAGGTGGGCATCCGGCATATATTTCAGGTAGTTCTTGAAGTCGTCGGCCAATGCTTTAAGGATCTCTGCCTGACTGTCTAGCAGGCCGCCTTCGGGATTCGCAGCGGTGGGCCGAGCGGTTTGGAAATAAATACTATGGAGGGCAAGCTTGGCCTCCAACTGCTTGATTTCAGGGGCCGGAGTGGGAGGGGGCGGTGGCGGCGGAGCTTGCACTTCCACGATGGTGGTGGACGAAGCGTTGAGCGGCGGGACGCGGTCATCGTTCACGTTGCAAGTGACGGTGATGCGGCCTGGTTGCGCGCCCTTCGTATTCAAAGTGGCGGTGCCACCATTGCCGGAGACATCACCGGCGCTTGCCGTGTAACTGTAAAGCAGCCTGCGGCCATCCGGGCTGCTGGCGGTCGAAGTGATGGTTGAGGACCCGTCCGTTTGTACACTCGCGGGATCTGCAGAGCATGAGATTACGGGTGGACGAGGCTGCTTCACGTTGAACCTGGCGCTGCAAGATGCAGAACCATTTTTTCTGCCATCACTCAAGTTGGCAGTGACCACGTACTCGCCGGGTTGCAAGCCGGTTGTGTCAACTTGGGCGGAGTCGCCGCTCCCAGTGACTTTCACTCCGGTACCGTTCCAGTTGTAGACGACGGTTCGCTTGGGATAGAAATTGGATCCAGTGGCCGTAGCGGTCACAGGCTCGCCTGCGAAGACTTCGGCTGGCTGTACTGAGCAAGCCGCGGTTGGCGGTGGTGGAGCGGCTCCGCCACCAAACGTCAGAACGAGGCCGGTCTGTGCTCTGAGGCCTCGGATCTCCGTGGACGGCACAGACGTTGGACCGTAACGGTAGTTGGACAACACAAAGTCAGCTCTGATCAGGCGCAGGGCAATGTGCCTGGAAACGTTGACATCAATACCGCCGCCGATCATGACGCCTAATTTGTCGACATCATGGAAGGCATCCGGCATAAGGCGATGATCGCCCACTAATACCTCAAGAAATGGGGCAAAACGATTGTGACGGAATGTAATCTTTGGACCGAAGGAGAGGTTGGAGAAAGCGGCGTCGTCAATTCTTTTCGCGAACGTGGATTCACCGCTGCCCCAATGGGTGCTGGTGTCGAGGGTGAGTCCGAGCCATTTGTCGAAATTATAGGTGACGCTGGCGCCGGCGCCGCGCGGATTCCATTCCAAGCGGCTGCTCAGGGGAAGCAACGCTCCGGGGATCTCGCCGTTTATGGTGGCGCCGGGATCAAAGACGGAGTATCCGCCGAACAGCTCCCACTTCGGAGGTGGCTGTTCCTGAGCGGCGGCGAGGGTGCCAAACGTACATAGGACAGCAATCGTTGCCGTAAGCATTGCGAAACGATGGGCAAGGCGGCCCTTTAGATGAGATAACATGCGAATATTCCTCCGAACTCCGAAAACGAGAAACCATTCATTTCAAGCGTGCACGGTTATGGACCAGCCTCAAGCTGGTCCTCTGCCGAATGCCTCATGGACAGGAAGGCACATTCACCGTATCGCTGATCAATGTGACTGCGCCCGTCCGAGCCAGCGCTCTGCCATTTAGAGTCACGCCTGAGCTAAGCGAGATGGATGCCTGAGCCATAATGGTTCCTGCGAAGGTTGTGCTGGTGCCAAGAGTCGCTGAACTGCCGACCTGCCAGAACACGTTGTGAGAGGTGGCGCCGCCCGCCATGATTACTTGGCTATTACCGGCGGCGGTCGTCAGTGTGGAGACGATCTGGAAGATCCAGACACCACTCGAAGGGCCGCTGAGGGTGAGATTGCCGGTGATTCCCAGCGAAGGCTGGGCGCTCGTGGTCCTATAAACGCCAGGGGCGAGGGTCTCCCCGCCAATATCTGCCGGGAGGACGGCACCTCCCGGTGCTCCCGCGGCGGCGTTATACGCTGTGGTTAAAGCAACCTGGGCGCTTGCGGCAACGGAATCGGCCGAATGTAGCATGCCCGTTAACATTCCCGGAGGAAATCCGACTATTGCAGATCCTGGCGACACGCCAATATCACCACTAACGTTGGTGGGCGCCGGGACTGTGGAGGTGTTGGTGACCGTGGAGCCGGCCAAAATTCCAAAACTGCAGGCCGCTCCCAACGGTATGCCGCCGGGCGTTACACAGGTGGCTGAGGTCGTGAAGGTCCATACGAAATTAGCAGCGAGCGGAACGCCGGACGTATCGGTCGCTCCAGTGGTAATGGTGGCGGTGTAAAGGGTGAGCGGCGAAAGAGCGGCCGAGGGTGTAAAGGTCGCAACACTGGTCGAGGTAACGTAGGTGACGACCCCAGCCACGCCGGCTCCGCCTGTTCCTGTCAAAGTAAATGTGGTGACGTTGATGGTCGCCGGGTTCATCGGATGGCTGAAGGTTGCGGTGATGATGGCGGTGTTGGGACAGGTGGCGACAGAGCCGTTGGCGGGAGTAACGGCGGTCACTGTAGGGGGTGGGCACGGAGGAGAGGTGGTGAAAGACCAAAAGAAATTGGAACTCAGCGTATTGCCGAACTGGTCTTGCGCACCAATCGTAATGGTGGCGACATAAAGGGAGTTTGGCGAAAGAGGGGCCGAAGGTGTAAAAGTGGCAACATTGGTCGCCGCAGCGTAGGTGACTGCTCCAGCCACGCTCGTCGAGCCGGTGGTCAATGTGAACGTCGTGGTGTTGATGGTTGCAGGGTTCATCGCTTTGCTGAAGGTTGCGTTAATGACCACGGGGTTGCCGCAAGTGAAGGTAGAGCCGTTGAGAGGATTTACGGAGATGACTGCAGGCGGGGTTAGGGGGTCACCAGGTTTCCCTGCTCCGGCATTCTTGTCCGGGTCGCCGCAGCCTGCAATTGCGGCGACCAATAGGAACGCCGGAATCCACATCTTGCAAACGTTTAATTTGCGCATTAGCTTCTCCTCTTAACCCCGTACAAGGCGTTCAATACCACTGGCGTCGCGAACCCCGAAACACACGGCACATTCAGATTTTACTAACCGTCTATTAGGAATCTGTAGTTGACCCTGTAGGTATACCAATTCTTGTTTTTGCGGTCTGTTCAATAAAGCACACATTTTAAATAGCGATTTCAGGCACTTGAATATTCATTTTTACACAGTTGCTTCGTTCGAAAGAGCCGTGTAGTGAGGTGCCGATTCAAATTCGAATGCGAGGAGCTGGCACGGCGTGCCTTGCCCCAACGACGGCCATGCAGACGCTGAAGCGAGAGAACTACTCGGAGGCGCCGAGGGGGAGGAAGTATTGGGTGCCTTTTACGGGGTCTTGGAGGCGGCGGAGGAGTTGTTGGAGGTCTTCGCTACGCTCGACGAAATCGATGTCGGAGGTGTTGATGACCAGGAGGTCGGAAGCGGCGTAGCGAAAGAAAAAGTGTTCGTAGGCGTGGGCGACTTCTTCGATGTATTTCGGGGAGATTTGGGATTCGTCGCGAGAGGCTTTTTTGGCGATGCGGGCGCGGAGGACTTCGGGTTTGGCTTGGAGGTAGACGACGAGATCGGGTGCGGGAATATCGGCGGCCAGGGATTCGTAGTAGCGATCGTAGAGTTTGAGCTCTTCGTCATCGAGATTGAGATTGGCGAAGATGCGGTCTTTTTCGAGAAGGAAATCGGAGAGGATAGGGCCGGGGGCTTCGACGGCTAGAGCTTCGCGAATGCGTTTTTGGCGTTCGAGCAGGAAGTACATTTGGGCACGGAAGGCAGCGCCGGCCTTTTCCTTGTAGAAATCGACGAGGAAGGGATTGTCTTCGCAGTCGTAGATGCGGCGGGCGTGAAGACGCTCGGCCAGGATTTTGGCTAGGGTGGTTTTGCCGACGCGGAGCGGCCCTTCAATGACGATGAAGCGGGGGGGTTGCGGACAGCGCTGTGGTTGAGGAGCGCGCTTCGCCGCGGTGGATTCGTTGGCCGCCATTGGTTCGTGGGACCTCAGGAGAAACCCCTAGAGCAACTTCTAGAGCAAACTTCTTCAACAAGCTATGCAGAGCCGAGTCGATGAACGCGATTATAGCAGAGTCGTTCTCACCTTTAGCGAGAAGACGCGGCTTCTGGTGCGCGGGACCTAAGCGGTTGGAAGAAAGCGGGAGCAGTGGGCTCCCGCACTCCAAATGCAAACGAAGGGGGGCACTGGGGTGCCGAAAAGGTGAAAATTTGTTCATGTTGAGGGCTAGTACGGGAGTTTCGAAAGTGTCAAACGGAGGTGCTAGAGGAGAGTACTGATTGGAATGTGACCAATGGGCCAGTGTCACCTGCCCTTTAGACCAGTATATTCTCCGTAGTTGAGAGTGGGGACCGAAATGCATGACTTTCAACTACTGAGGTGAAATATGCTGCTCGCAACGATACTTTTGCTTTACCCGTTTCCGCAAAGCGGGGGTGTAGCAAAGGCAGTCACGGAGCGCCCCGCAGGCGTTTCCTTAGATGTGACGAAAGATTCTTCCCTCTCCAAGGCGCTGCCGTCAGCGCCGGATCCCAAGATCAAGAGCGGCGCGGAGGTAGCTGCAGATTCGAGTTCCGCGGGTGTTACGGCGGCTCCAGCGGCTGAACCAATCGTGCCGGGGCGGGCACCCCTGGCCATTCGGCCAGGTAAGCCGATTTTTAATCCTGAAGACGTTTCGGAACGGCAAAAAAAGGTTTGGTATGCGCTGACGTTTGCTTCGTCTGGCGCGGCGGCGTTTGACGCTTGGTCGACGCGGCGGGCGATTTCCGGCGGGTATGGGACGGAAGCTAATCCTTTGCTGCGGCCGTTTGCGCACTCGAATGCGCTGTACGCGGCGACGCAAGTCAGCCCCTTGGTGCTGGATTACGTTGGACGGCGAATGATGACGAGCCGGCACCCTTTGCTACGCCGGATGTGGTGGCTGCCGCAGTCGGCGGGGACGGGGATGTCGTTGTTCGCGGGAGTGCACAACGTTGGCGTGGTGCCCGCGAACTAACGCGCTGAAACAACAGAGAAAATCAAAAGCGTCCCGGTGAATGATTTCACCGGGACGTTTTATTTTGGCAGAGGTGGCATGCGCCGGCCTGACGCGCACGCGTTTCCGCTTATTTGCTGACGACTACGATGCCGAAGGAGCCGGGCTTCATTTTACCGCGGCGCTCGCCAGCTGCTGGGGCATCGAATTCGGCGGAAGGAAGGAAGATATTGTGAGTTTTGAGGTCTAGGCCCATGGTGCGGGCGCTGCGCTTCGTGGGAACATTTTCGACGACGGTGAATTTGTCGGCGGAATCTTCGTGGATGACTGTGATGTTGCCGTCGCCGCAGGAAGCGAATGCGTAGCCGGTGGCGGGATCAAAGCCAGCGGCATCGGGGCCGTCGCAGATGGCGGGCGTGGCGACCACTTTGCCGGTGTCCGCGTTGACGACGGCCATGACTTTTTCATCGCAAACGGCGAAGAGGCGGCGGTTCTTGAGGTCCATGGCGAGGCCGGAGGGCGATTTGCAAGGCGCGAGCGGCCAGCGATGCGTTTCCGTGAGTTTCTGGGCGTCGAATTGGACGAGCTCGTTTTTGTCTTCGATGTTGACGAAGATGCTGCCCTTGCCGTCGGCAACCGCGAATTCGGGTTTGCCGCCGAGAGCGAGAGTTCCGGCAACCGTGCCGTCGGCGCCGTTGATGGCGGTGGTGTTCTGGCCGCGGCCGTTGAGAGTGAAAACGCGCTTGGTAACGCCGTCGTAGACGATGGCGTCGGGATTGGCGTCGGTCTTCACTGTGGCGAGCGTTTTTAGAGATTTGATGTCGAAGATGACGGCGGTGTTGGCGCGGCCAGCGCTGATGAAGCCGCGGCCGAGGTCGGGAGCGAGGGCGATGCCGTGGACGCCTTGCGTGTCGGGGACGTCGCCTTCGACGGCGTAGGTATCGGCGTTCATGACTACTACGTGGGAACCGTGAGAAATGTAGACGCGGCGCGCGGCGGAGTCGACATTGATATAGTCCCAGCCTTCGTCGCCGGGGATAGAGACCGTTTTGACGACGTGATAGCCGGACGGACCCGGCGCGGGTGCGGCGGCGCGCGACATTAAGCCGGCGCAGAGGATTGTCGCTGCGGAGAGCGGACCGACGACTGTGAGTGCTGCAAAACTTTTACGCATGGAAATTTCTCTCCTGGAATATATCGCCCTTGTTTAGATTGGGCGCAAGTAGATATACAGGGCGCAACCTAAACCCAAGATAAATGAGACGCAAGTGGAATCGGTATAGCGCTTCGGCTCACGCGGGCCGGGCAAGCCCGGCCCCTTCACGGCAGCTACTAGTTGGTTGTTTTGTGTTGTTGGAACCAGCCGGCGACGTAGAGCATTTTAGCTATGTGATGGCTGGGGCGGCGGCTGATGCCGTGTGGTTCTTCGGGGACGCGGACCAGGACGGCGTCTATGTTGAGGAGTTTCAGTGCCGAATAGAATTGTTCGGCTTCGGATATGGGTGTGCGGTAGTCGGCTTCGCCAGTCATCACCAGGGTGGGCGTTTTGATTTTGGCGACTAGATTGGTGAGCGAGCGCTGCATGTATTGGTCGGTGTTTTCCCAGGGATTACCGGGGAACCAGTATTTTGCGGTCCAGGGAATGTCGCTGGTGAGGACGAAGCTGTACCAATTGATGACGGGATAGAGACACGCGGCGGCGCGAAAGCGTTCGGTATGCTCGATGGTCCAGGCGGTGAGCACGCCGCCGCCGCTGCCACCGGTGACGAAAAGATTGTTGGTATCGATGTAGCCCTTGGCGATGACGGCGTCGACGCCGCTGTTGAGGTCGGCGAAATCGTCGCCAGGGTAGGCGTGGTGAATGAGATTAGCGAATTCTTCGCCGTAGCCGGTGCTGCCGCGCGGGTTGGTATAGAGGACGACATAACCCATGGAAGCCCAAACTTGCTTTTCAAAATCAAAGCGGTCGCCATAGTCACCAAAGGGACCACCGTGAATTTCCAGGATGAGAGGATATTTTTTGGTGGCGTCAAAGTCGGGCGGTTGAACGATCCAGCCCTGGATTTTGCGCTGGTCTTTTGCGGACTCATACGTGATTTCCTCGACATGGCCGGGTTTTTTCTGCTCGAGCAATTCCTGATTGAGCGAGGTGAGCACCTTCATCGCCCCCCTGTCGCTGATGGCGACATCGCCGGGGATGTCCGTGCGGCCGTAAGTGAATGCGATAGGTCCGGCGTGAGCTGCGGAAAAAGAGCCGCCGCCGTACGCGCTGGTAGAGGCTGAGACGTGATCAGCAATTTTCTTGAAAGTTCCATCGGGAGAGAGGAAGCCGATTTTTGTGTCCCCTTGTTCGTTGTATTGAAAATAGACACCGCTGTTGTCGGGCGCCCAGATGGGATTTTGGATGTCGCGATCGAGTTTGTCGGAGATGGAATGGGAACCGGAGCCATCGCGCTTCATGACGTAGAGCTTGGTGGTTTGGTGACCCTGGTAGCGGTCGTCAAAACCGGTGTAGGCAATCCATTTTCCATCGGAAGAAACGACGGGGGAATTATCCGGGCCCTTACGATTGGTGAGGGCGCGGAGAGAGCCGTCGGTAACGCTGAATTCGTAGATTTCCGTATCGAAAACCTCGTGGTCGGATTCCGGGTGGCGATTGGCGGAGACGAGGAGAAACTTTCCATCGGGCGTCCAAGTGGCGTGATTGGGGCCGAATTCGTTGCCGCCGTTCGGGAAATTTCCGTTGGTGACCTGGCGTGCGGCGCCGCCTTCGGCGGAAACAACAAAGACCTGCATGAATCCAGGTTTTAGATAGCCTGCGCCGTTGAAGCGATACACGAGGCGATCATAGGCCGTCGCTGGCTCAGCCCACTTGGCTCCCGCGGGCGGCGTGGGCAAATCGGCGAGATGAGGACCTTTGCCCAGGACAAGAGCGGAGAAAGAAAGCATTTTTCCGTCGGGAGACCATTCGATGGCGCCGGGAGATTGATCGAGATTGGTGATGCGGGCCGTTTGTCCCGAGTCCATCCAGCGAACATAAATTTGCTGCTTACCATCGGTGTCGGAGAGATACGCGAGGCGGGCGCCGTCGGGAGACCACCGCGGAGAAGCGTCGTTGTGATTGCCGGTGGTAAGGGGGCGATGATCGGTGCCGTCGGAATTAACGATCCAGAGATTCGAATAGCGCCGGTCGGTCATGGGATCGGCGAAGCGGCGCACGTAGACGATTTTTTTACCGTCGGGGGAGATTTGGGGATCGGTGGGGAGCTGGATTTGAAATTCGTCCATCACCGTAAGTTTGTGTGACGATTCTTGCGCTTGGAGCGTGCTTGGATACACCGAAAAAATAGCGACTGCAACGGCCAATGCGGACAGGTAGGGCTTGCATCTCATGAGTGGGGACCTCCTCGCTGCGGGGAGTAAACAATGAGCGGGAAATTGTGTCAAGCGCGCGATAGTTCAGCCCGGTGAGAAACAATTCTCTTTCAAGTAACGAGGAGCGATGTGTTTGGGACGTTTGTGAGCGGCTTTGCCATGATATTACGGCTCCTGTATCCGAGAAATTCATCTCGCTGATCACGACGACCTCCCAAAACACGGCTCGAAAATTCTCCGTGAAGACGTTACCTCCGCAAGTACAACGCAGGAGAACAGCACGCACTTTCTTTGCTGAAGCCAAGTTGCCGCTGACCGGTGGGGCGAAACGGGCGAGTCCCTCAGCTTTTCCACACTTCCGCCGGGGGAGTCCTTCCGTACCATTGACGCTGTTACTAGCCACTGCGGAAACTAAGTACAGTATGGCCCGCTATTCTGCTTTCCTGGGGCGCAGGGTTGAAGTGCAATACCGCGCCGGAGACATCCTTTTGCCTGCGTCCGGCACTTTTGTGGCGGATTCGGGCCGCTCCATCTTTCTCGAGCAGATTTTCGAGCAGCGTGGTTCGCAGAAGCATTTCCGGTGGGAGATCCCCTACCAATACATCATTCGGCTTGAAGAGAAAAAGGAGCCGCCCATAGAGGCTTCTGCAAGTAACTCTGGCTCTCCATCGTCTGCGGCCGCTGCTAGCGCTGAGACGCCGGCTTCCAACGCTGATCCTAAGGTGCGCAACTCAGCTGGCAACTTAAGCTCCGGCGGCGGCGCCCCTGCGATGCTTCCGCTCCAGAATCGTCCTAAGACCGCCTGACGACGACCCTGCTTTGATCCTGGGCACGACGCTTGCTGGGTGATTCGGTTACAATCAAGCCGCTGTCCATCCTACATTTTGGCCACGACGTATCGGCTTCATGCACCGTCGTGCGCAGGAGGCCATTCGTGACCCCTAATGACCGCCCCCCGACCACCATCGGCCCCGGAGTGAAAATTGGGAACGTCAGCGCCACCAGAAACATTGGTCCCGGCTCAAAAGTTGGATTGATAGGGCTTGGCCTGATGGGCCGGCCGATGGGATTGAATCTCTTGAAGGCGGGGTATTCTTTGACGGTTTGGAACCGCACCGCCTCGCGCGCGGAATCGCTGGTTGCAGCCGGCGCCAAACTTGCGACTTCACCACAGGAAGTGGCCGCCTCCTCCGAGGTGCTCATTACCATCGTCAGCGACCCGCCGGCCCTCGAGGGGGTCCTTTGGGGTAGCCCTGGATCCAGCCAGAGCGCCGGTGCCCTTGGATCTTTACGGCCCGGCAGCATTTACATTGATTCCAGCACCGTTTCGCCTGCCCTGGCCCGCAAGATTGCGGCGGCTTGCATGGAGCGCCAGATCGCGTATTTGGACGCTCCTGTGACGGGCGGCACTTGGGGCGCCGAAAAAGGAGAGCTAGTGTTCATGGTGGGCGGCGACGCCCAAGTGCTCAAGGATGCCGAGCCGGTGTTCAGTGTGATGGGAAAGCGGTGGTTTCACCTCGGTCCAAACGGCGCCGGCCAGACCATCAAGCTGGCTATGAACCTCATTCTGGCGCTGCAGGTTGACGCCTTGGCGGAAGCCTTGGCGTTGGTTGCCGCCGCGGGGCTGCAGGGCGAGAAACTCGTCGAGGTCTTGCAATCAAGCATGGCCCGGGCTGCTGTGCTGGACGTCAAGGCGCCGCTTCTTCTCAAAGGCGAATACCCGCCCAGCTTTCCCTTGCGCCTGATGCACAAAGATATGGGCTTGGCGCTGGATCTCGCCAAGGAGGCTGGCGTAGTGCTCCCGGCTGCCTCTGCTGCGTATTCCACCTACTCCGCAGTCAAGGCTGCCGCCAAAGAGGACTTGGACTACGCGGCCGTTATGAAATTCTGGGAACGTCACACTGCTTCCCGAACGGTGCCTGGGTCTTGAAAACCCTGCCGTCCGTGCCATCTCTTCGTGCACGAAAATAGTTTAAGTCTATTATCATCAACTACTTGATTGGCATGAAGAGGGGGAAATTGCTGTCAGTTTGGCATTAGGAGATGGAACGAACCGCCGCTTGCCGGTCGAGATCAAGTGCAAGATTTTGATCGAGGAGCACGGCAACGTAGCGCGAGCAGGTTTTCATTTCCCCGCTGGCCCAGGCAGAGAGAGCTGGCTGGATAGACCGGAAGGTTCTCTCCAGCTTCGCGACCACGCTGTAGTAGCCCCTTACCTCACGTAGCCACGGTGTGCCATTTTTGAGGCGGGGAGAAAACTCGTCGCAAAGCCCCAGAAGTTTTCCAAAGTCGTTGGGGCCGATGGTTTCGGCCTCGATGCCGGTCGCTGCGCGCAAAGAATCCGAGAGGGGCTGGTTGGCGGTGGTCAGCCAGATCATGCGCCACTGACTGATGGCGAATTGCGCCAGAGCCACTACTGAGAATGCGAGTATGAGGACGGCAGTCATGGTTTTTTCTTGCAGGATCAGTGTGCCAGCGCCATCCGCAGTCCCCTATAGGACGCCCGTACCAGCGAGGAGGTACCGTCCGCCCGGGCTAGGAAGGGATGACTTTCAGGGCAGCCGAAAGCGGCCAAGGCTCGCTTCTATTGCGACCCGTGCGTTGTTACTCGTTAACGCCTAAGTAACTTCTGTCCCGCAACTTGCGCGAATAATCTTGACCGCCCGGCATGCTCAATCTAGGGTGGATTCTAACGTTAGTTAAGCGGCTGCCCCTCTCATGGACGTTCAAAAGAACCTGCAAGCTCTGCCTCTTGAAGGCAACAGCGATCAAGCGATCGCGGATAACCTGCGCAAAATTGAAAAGAGGGATTGGTGGGTCTGGGCTAACTCGATTTTTGTGATGCTCCTCCTCACAGGAGCGCTAATTTCCTTCACTCTGCCCTATCTTTCGCAAGGAGCGACACCCTTCTTCAAGATCAACTTTACGGAAGCCATTTTTGGTCTGGTGGCTCTCGTCGTTCTATTCAATGCCTACACCATCTACCAGCAGGTGCTCATCAAACGGCTCAGGCGCCAGCTTGCAGAAAAGCAGCATCACTCGATGATCCTGCGCGATCTCGCCATGATTGACGCCTTAACCGGTCTCTACAACCGGAGGTTTGCCGAGCAGCGGCTCGTAGCGGAAGTAGCGCGCTCTGCTCGCAAAGGGCATCCGCTTACCGTGGTGCTGTTGGACCTTGATGAGTTCAAATACATCAACGACACTTACGGCCACGCCGCCGGGGATGTGGTGCTGCAGGAATTCGCCGCCGCTTTAAACCGAGCCATTCGCGGAGGAGATCTCGCCGTTCGGATGGGTGGCGACGAATTCCTGCTGATTCTTCCCGAATGCAATCACGAGCAATTGCAGCTTGTTTTAAACCGGCTCGGTCCTCTTGAACTGGCCTGGGAGGGCCGGAGATTCCCCATCAGGTATTCCGCCGGATGGAAGGAATATGTATCCGGCGACCAGCCCGAAAGCATTCTCGCCGCCGCCGATCAAGCACTCTACGCAAACAAGCGAGCGGCCAAAAATCCTCCTCTGCCAGACGCCGTCCCAGTCTGAATCCTCAATACTGGCGCTTAGAATTCTCTCCGCGTTGCGGGACCGCAGCCACATGATGAACTGTCTCTTGAGTTGCTCCCCGACTTGTCTGACGAGTTGGCGCTGCTTGCTCTTCGGATGATATAGAATGCCTTTCACCTTTAGGTGGTCGGGCGCGTGAATCTGCAAATCTCGGCGCAGTGAAACTCGGGCGGCTGCATTTCAGTGAGCGATTCGAGTTTCGGGAGGGTTCGAAAATGTTGCGGGGCAAAAGATCATTGGTGCTTGCTGGCGCGCTCTCGTTTGTCATAGCGCTCGGCGTGGCTGTGGCTCTGCCGCAGGCGAACGACTTGGGCCTCTTCACGAATGAGGGCAGCGTCGGGCAAACGCCAGCGGGCTGTAAGGCGCATCACGATTCCGCGAAAAGCGAATACCGCATCACCGGAGGCGGCGCCAACGTGTGGGGCGCTTCCGACGCTTTCTATTTCGTCTGGAAGAAAGTCGCGGGTGACATCACTCTCACCGCCGACATTCAATGGGTGGGAACGAGCGCCGCGGAGCATCGCAAAGCCGTCCTCATGATCCGCCAAAGTCTCGATCCCGGCTCGCCCTATGCCGATGCGGTTTCTCACGGCAACGGGCTTACTTCTTTGCAATTTCGCGGCGCTCCGAACGAACAGACCTATCAAATCGTCGCCGCCGAAGATGGGCCGTCGCGGTTGCGCATCGTCAAAAAAGGCAGCCGCTTCACGATGTATTTCGGCAAGCCAGGCGAGGAATTGAAGCCTTCCAGCCCTGTGGAATTTGTAACCCTGCAAGAGCCATTCTACGCAGGGCTGGGAGTGTGTTCGCATGTCGCGACCAGACTGGAGACCGCAATCTTCTCCAACGTAAAACTGGAAGAAAACGCGCCAGCCAAATAGGGCGCTTTTCTTTCCAGGAGGTTTGCATGGCCGAAGCAACTAATTTCCGGGATGATATTCTCGCTCTGTGTGCCCCTTCAGTTGCGCTGGATAGAAGTACACCTCCCGCAAATCGCCGGTGCTGTATCGCGGGGCCTCATCGTTGAAATGCGGTGACGCCGGATTGCCGCTCTCGCCGCCAGCCGTCACGGCTCTGGCTCGCACTTTCTCTCCAAAATCGACCACCGCAACAAAGCTGTTCCCGCTTGTGCCGTACCATTTTTTCGTTCCCGGATACGGCCGCGCTCCAAACGAGGCCAGTGAGCCCCAGACCGACGACGTGAACCCCACCGGAATGCTCGGCCCCGCATCGCTGAATGGCTGGACGATGTCGCCGGTCAGCCGTTGGAAACGGTTGATGTCGCCCCAGGGTGTCTTCCAGCTTCCGAAATCCGCTGCGAGTCTCTCGGACGCATCCGAGAGCGATTGCAGCAGCAGTTGCGCAGGCGCCTTCGTACAAATATAATCGCTCACGTATACGCCCGCTTTTTTCGCATCGGCACCCACGCGCTTCTGTACGTCCTCGCCCCAAAACACCGCGACGGAGGTCGGCACAGAACTCACTCCCCACCGCAAATCCCAGCCACCGAGCATACCAATCTGCTCGGCCACCTTCGCTTTCAGCGGATTGTCCGCGGACGCGGCGTCCCACGCCTTCACCAGGCACGGGATTGGCTTCTCAAACCACGTCAAATAACTGTCGTACGCGGCCGCAATCAGCGAACTGACTGTGAAATCTTTTCTGTCTTGCAACACTCGGATCGCGTGCAATCCCCGCGCTGATTCTCCGCCCGTCTCGACATAAACAGGAAAATCTTCTTTCTTAG
>Ga0185299_10002453_pt1 | contig 28460 bp, 28 predicted proteins | sample PaiPotPPA55metaG_FD_128002 | JGI IMG/M metagenome (GOLD analysis project Ga0185299, IMG submission 128002) | Iron sulfur acid spring bacterial and archeal communities from Banff, Canada, to study Microbial Dark Matter (Phase II) - Paint Pots PPA... ...
GATGAAGGGGGAGTAGATCTCCTCGATCCGCTGGAGCAGCGCGCAGGCCTCGGACCACGCGTACTCGAAGGTCTTGGGCTCGACGGAGTCGGGGGCGGCGATCGAGAAGACGGTGCCCATCAACGGCGTCGCATCACGTAGCAGGGCCATGGTGCGATTCTTGTCTCTAGAGGCCCGCTTGGTCGAGCGCTGACTGGAGCGACTCGGCGTAGCCCTGCGAGGTGTAGGTCGCGCCGGAGACGACATCGATGTTCGCGCTCTGGGCGGAGAGTGCCTCGGTCTTGAGTTCGGGGACGGCGACCTGCACGATCTGGTCTTCGTATCCGCCGCGGTCCGGGACCTGGAGCACGACCACGTTCGTCAGTTTGCCGCCGCTGACTACGGCCTGGACCTGCACATCGCCGAATTGGGTGCTCTCCGCGGTGCCGGTGAACGTGCCGCTCTTCACGCCCGATGTGGTCTTCGCGGCGGAGGTCGACGCGGATGCGGATGCCGACGCAGAGGCGGACGGTGTGGCGGACGCGGACGCGGACGGGCTCGGCGTCGTGCCGGCGGACGTCGTGGTCGTGCTCACTCCGCCGCTGAGCGCGCTGCCGCCGAGCGCGGTCGTCGTTCCGGTCGCCGCGCGCGATCGGAACGACAGCAGCAGGCCAAGGCCCACGGCTGTCAGTAGCAGTGCCAGTACGACTTTTCGCATGACCTTCCCTGTCTAGAGATCGAAGGATTCGACGTGGATCCGGCGGCGCGGCACCTTGGCCCGGTGCAGGCCCTTGCGTGCCGCGTGCACCAGGCCTGGCGGTCCGCACAGGTAGACCTCGCGTTCGGCCAGGTCGGGCACAAGGCGTCGGAGCTCGGCGGGGGAGAAGGGGTCCGGGCCCGTGCCGCGCGGGCCGATCAGCGGGAACAGGCCGAAGCCGCGGTCCCGGGCTATCTCGGAAAGCTCCTGGTAGAGCGGCAGTTCGGCGGTCGTGGAGGCGCGGTAGAGCAGGACCGCCGAGCCTCCGCCGCCGGGCAGCGACTCGAACAGCGCGCGCAGCGGCGTGATGCCCGCGCCGCCCGCGATCATCAGTACTTTGCCGTTCGAGCCTGGGTCGAGCCGCCGCGCGGTGAACGCGCCATACGGGCCCTCGAACCACACCTTCGTCCCCGGACGCAGATGGCTCAGCGATCCGCTCGCGTCGCCGAGGTCCTTGACCGTGATTCGCAGCCGCTGATCGTCGGGCGCGGCCGAGAGTGAGTAAGGATGCGACTGCCACCAGTGCGCGCGATCGAGGAACCGCCAGCGCAGGAACTGTCCCGGCTCGATCCGCAGTCGACGCAGATCGCGGCCGGTCAGATGCAGCGAGACGACGGTTGGCGACTCGTGTACGACGGCCTCCACGCGCACGTCGTGCCGCAGCGAGCGGTAGACCGGTACGACTAGTCGGAAGTACACGAGCAGCGTGGCGACCGTGACGTGCGCGGTGACCCAGATCATCCGGTTGCGCGGTGACGTCGAGAACTCGGCACCGTCGGCGAATTCGTGCGAGAACGCCAGGGCCATCGCCAGGTAGACGTAAAGGTGAATGTAGTACCAGGACTCGTACGCCATCTTCCGACGCACCGCGCGCGCCGAGACGATGCCGACCCACAGCAGCAGGCCGAGCGCGGCGGTGGCCATCAGCACGTCGGGATAGTCGAGTTCGAGGGTGACCGCCTCGCTGACCGGGTTCGTGTGCGCGGTCAGCGCGTATCCGATGATGATCAGCGTGGCGTGGCCGAGGGCGAGCGAGACCGTGTACTCGCCGAGCGCGCGGTGGATGCGCGTCAGCACGTCGGAGCCGACCCGGTGCTCGAGCAGCGGTATCCGGGCCATGAGTGCGACGAGTGCGAGCAGCAGGTACGCGGCGAGCATCCCGAGGACGCGCCCGGCTCCCGTCACCAGCCCGGCGGTGTTGTTGAGCGAACCCGGCGTCGTGTCCTGCCACCAGATCGAGACGACGAGGCCCGCGCCGACGACGATCGCGGCGATGAGCGCGTACGTCCAGCCGTGCCCCGGACGAGGCAGCACGGTGGCGCCACCACCTGCGGCGGGCCGCGCGTGCCCGCCGCGATGCTGGCGAGTGCTCGCGGTCTCCGTCATCGTTCCACTGTGCCTCACCTGCCTTAACGAGGAGGCGCCCGAAGCGGAGAATCGGCTAAAAATGCTGCGCGGAAGTAGTTAAGGGGCGCTCGGCGGAGCGGGTTGAGCGGCTTCGGCCGGGTCGAGCAGCTTGATCGAGATGCTCTGCTGGGCCAGCAGCCGCAGCGCGTTGAGCAGCGCCCCGCCGACCACCGTGCCGATGACCACGCCGCGCACGACCTGGTCCGGGGAGCCCATCGAGAGCACGGCCTCGACCTCCTTGCGCGCCAACTCCTCGGTCGCGTCGAAGTAGACGTCGATGAGCGGCAGGAGTTCCGGCATGTCCGCGGCGAGTACGGTGGCCACGGCGTCGGCAGCCTGGTCGAGGGCTGGGGCCTGCGGCTCGACCCGCCAGCCGCGCTGCTCGGCCATGGACTGCACGGCGGCGCGGGCCTCGCTCCACGCCGGTTCGATGCGCGTCGGTGCGGAGCGGCTGGTCACGGCGTCGTGTGCGGCGCCCATCACCTCGTCGAGCGGCAGTTGCGGGTCGTCGGAGGCGGCGAGCACGGAGCGCGTGTCGGCGACGCTGAGGTTCCCGATCTCGATCAGGGCGCGGACGAGTCGGAGCCGGGCGAGGTGCTCCGGCCCGTAGTCGGCCTGGTTGCGCGCGGTGGACCGGCCCGCGGGCAGCAGGCCTTCGCGCAGGTAGTACTTCACCGTGGGCAGCGGCACGCCGCTGGCCGCCGACAACTCGCTGATCCGCACCGGGCGGGCTCCCTTCGACTCTTGACAGCCTAGCCGGACCGAATGGATAGTGAAGCTATCCGCTATCCATTGTGCGGTGACACTGTGCGTTGAGAGGGGCAGCGATGAGCAAGGTGGTGGCCGGCCGGATGTCGGCCGACATCGAGGGGGACTTTGTCGTCTTCCTGATCGGGATGCGTTTCAACCGGCCGTGGCACGTGGTCAAGAACCTCTACGCGTTCACGGCCATGCCGCGGATGCTCGCCTATCTGCGGCGGCACCCCGAGGCCGGAATGCTGCACGCGAGGCTGGTCTTCGGTGCCTCGGGGCCGACGGTGATCCAGTACTGGCGCAGCGTGGAGCAGCTCGAGGCTTTCGCCCGCGACGCGCGGGCGCCGCACCATCCGGCCTGGAAGACCTTCAACCGGCTGGTCGGCTATAAGAAGCCCCATGTCGGCATCTGGCACGAGTCGTACCAGGTCAAGGCCGATAATTACGAGTGCCTCTACGGGAACATGCCGCGCTTCGGCCTGGCTGTGGCCGCCGAGCACGTGCCGGTCGAGCGCAAAGGCGAGACGGCGGCGGAGCGGCGTACGTCTGCTTCCTGATCAGGAGCAGCAACCTCCGCCGCAGCAACCCCCGCCCGCCGATGGCGCCGGGCCGGCTGCGCGACCTCCGACGGAGATGGCGGAGAACAGCTTGACCGTGTCCGTGTGCCCTTCGGGGCAGGTGGTCGGCTCGTTCGCCTCGGCCATCGGACGGGACTGCTCGAAGGTGGCGCCGCATGCGCGGCAGCGGTATTCGTATCGCGCCATGTTGATGAGTCTAGCGGCGTGTCCGAACCACAAGAAAAGCGACATATTGAATATCCTGCGTACGGGTTGGGCCGTGCGGCGGTGACGGCGCGAGTCCCCGGAGCGGAAGGACCTGCGCGTGCTGTGGTTGATCGCCGTGCACGCGATTGCCGCCGTCCTCGCCCCGCTGCTCGTGCGCAAGCTGGGGCGCTCGGCCTTCCTCGTGCTCGCGCTCGCCCCCACGTCCGCGTTCGGCTGGGCGTTAAGCCAGACGTCCCGCGTCATCGACGGCCACCCGGTCGAGCAGGTGACGCAGTGGGTCCCCGAGTACGGCGTCTCCCTCGCCTTCCGCCTCGACCCGCTCGGCCTCGTCCTGCTCTACCTCGCGGGCGGGATCGGGGCGCTCGTGCTCGTCTACTGCGCGCGCTATTTCGACTCGGACGAGCCGGGGCTCGGCCTGTTCGCCTGCTCGCTGACCGGCTTCGCCGGGGCGATGATCGGACTGGTACTAGCCGACGACCTGATCATTCTGTTCGTCTTCTGGGAGCTGACGACGATCCTGTCGTTCCTGCTCATCGGCCACTACGCGGACCGGCCGACCGCTCGGCGCAGCGCCCTGCGAGCCGTGACGGTCACGACCTTCGGCGGGCTCGCGCTGCTCGCCGGAGTGGTGATCCTGGGTCAGGTCGCGGGCACCTACCGGCTCTCGGCGATCCTCGCGCACCCGCCGCACGGCGCGTCCGTCACCGCCGCGCTCGTGCTGATCCTCGTCGGCTGCTTCGCCAAGTCCGCGATCTTCCCCTTCAGCCAGTGGCTGCCGGGCGCGATGGCCGCGCCGACGCCGGTCAGCGCGTACCTGCACGCCGCCGCGATGGTGAAGGCCGGCGTCTACCTCGTCGCCCGGTTCGGTCCGGCCTACGGCGGCGACCCGACCTGGCAGTGGCTCTGCCTGGCCCTCGGCGGCGCGACGATGCTGCTCGGCGGCATCAGGGCCCTGCGCGAGAACGACCTCAAGCGGGTGCTCGCCTTCGGCACGGTCAGCCAGCTCGGTTTCCTGACGGCTGTACTCGGCGCGGGGCAACGGGACACGGCCTACGCGGGCCTCGCGATGCTCCTCGCGCACGCCGTGTTCAAGGCGCCGCTTTTCCTCGGCGTCGGCCTCATCGACCATTGCACCGGCACGCGTGACCTGCGCAAACTCTCCGGACTCGGTCGCTCCCTGCCCGCGCTTTGCGTCGTGATGTGCCTCGCGGCCGTCTCCATGGCCGGGATCCCGCCGCTGCTCGGCTTCGCGGCGAAGGAATCAGTGCTCGACTCCTTCGTGGTCGGCGCGCGGCACGGCTCGGACTCCGACCCGGTCATCCTCGCGGTTCTGGTCGCGGGCTCGGGGCTGACCGTCGCCTACACGTGCCGCGTCGTGTGGGGAGCCTTCGCGCGCAAGCCGGATCTCGAAGACACGCCGGTGCACGCGGCCGCCTGGCTGGCCCTCGGCCCGGCCGCGCTGCTCGCCCTCGCCGGACTCGCTCTCGGCATCGGCGCGCCAATGCTCAACGACCTCCTCTCCGGCTACGCAGACACCCTGCCGGGGGAGCACGACGTTCACCTGTACGCGACCGGATGGAGCGGGCTCGGCGTGCCGCTGGCGCTCTCCGCGCTCGCCTGGCTCATCGGCGCAGCCCTCTTCGTCGCCCGCGAGCCGCTGCTGCGCTTCCACCGGAGCCACAAGCTGCCCGAGGGCGAAGACGTCGTCAACAACCTGCTGCTCGGCCTCGAGCGCGCGTCGTTGCAGATCACCGGCGCCGTACAGCGCGGCTCGCTGCCGGTCTACGTGGGCACGGTCTTCCTCACCGCCGTCTCCCTCGGCGTCTGGGCCCTGATCGACGGAGCGCCGTGGCACCTCCCGCACCCGACGCCGTGGTGGGAGTCGCGCACGCAGCTCGCCGTCGCGATCCTCACCTGCCTCGCCGCGATCTGCGTGCCGCTGCTCACCGGCAGGCTCGCGGCGGCGTTGGCCACCGGCGTCAGCGGGTTCGCCGTCGCGGTGCTCTTTCTGGTCGACGACGCGCCGGACCTCGCCTTCACGCAACTGGCCGCCGAGACCGTCTCGCTGATCGTGTTCGTGCTCGTACTACGCCGACTGGACCCGGGCTTCGTGCGTACGCTGCGGTCCCGCCGACGCGCCGCCCACCTCGCGTTGGCCGCGGCGACCGGCATCGTCCTCAGCTCCCTGACGTACCTGGCCGCCGCCGCGCGCCAGGCCCCGGCCGTCGCGCCCGAGTACACGGAGCTGGCCGAACATTCGGGGCTCGGCAACGTCGTCTCGGCGATCATCGTCGACTACCGCGCCTGGGACACGCTCGGCGAGAGCAGCGTCATCGCGATCTGCGCGGCCGGAGTCACCAGTCTCGTGTTCGCGCGACGCAAGGCGAGCGCGTTCGTCAGACGGCGTTCGCCGAGGGCCGCCGACCCCGCGGAAGGCGGCTGGCTCGCGGCCCGGCCGGCCGCGCTGCAGCGCTCGCTGCAACTCGAGGTCGTCGCTCGGCTGACTTATCACACGATCCTGCTCGTCTCGCTCTACCTGCTCTTCCATGGTGAGAACGGGCTCGGCGGCGGCTTCGTCGGCGGGCTGCTCGCCGGGCTCGGGCTGACGATGCGCTACCTCGCCGGAGGCCGTTACGAACTGGCCGCCGCCGCTCCGGTCGACGCGGGCGTGCTGCTGGGCGTCGGCATGGCGCTGTCCGCCGGAACCGCGCTGCTCGGCTACGCCTGGGGCCAGACCGCGCTCGCCCCCGGGCAGTTCACCGTGCACCTGCCGGTGACCGGAGCACTGACCGTGCACAGCTCGCTGCTGTTCGACATCGGTGTGTACGTCCTGGTCATCGGCCTGGTCCTGGACATCCTGCGTTCCTTCGGCTCGGAACTCGACCGGCACATCGCCGCCGACCGCAAGGCTGCTGTCGCCATGGAGGAGCTCTCGTGAACGCGGCGAGCCTGACTCTCGTCGGCACCGGCGGCCTGCTGGTGGCCTGCGGCGTCTACCAACTGATGGCGCAAAGCCTGACCCGCCTGGTGCTCGGCCTGATCATGACCGGCAACGGGCTCAACGTGCTGATCCTGGCGGCGGGCGGCCTCGGCCCGGCCGACGTGCTGACGCAGGCCATGATCCTCACCGCGATCGTGATCACGCTCGGCATGTCGGCCTACCTGCTCGCCCTCGCATACCGGAACTGGCAGCTCAACGGGGACGACCTCGTACAGGACGACGTCGAGGACCGCCGCATCTCCCGCGCCGCGCACCGTGAGGACCTGCGCAGCGACCTTCGTACGCAGCGCGCCGCGTACCGGGCCGACCGACGCGCCGCCCTCGAGGCGTCGCGCGAGCGCAAGCACGAACTGCGCGAAGCGCTCCGCGACGCACGTCGCGAGATGCGTGCCAGAGCTCGACTGCAACGGGCCATCTCCGCCCGCGCCGAAGACTACGAATACCTGGAAGAGGAGACCGAGTCGGACAGTGACTTTCAGCGTTCTTCGGGGGGTGGCCCCGCGTGAGGGCCCTCGTCCCGCTGCCGGTGCTGCTGCCGCTGTTCGCGGTCGGCATCAAGTTCCTGCTCGGCCCGCGGCGCGTGCGCGTACAGACGTTCATCTCGCTGACCGTCCTCGTCGCCGACACCGTGATCAGCTCGATCCTGCTCGTCGAGGCGGACCGGCACGGCCCGATCGTCGTCCAAGTCGGATCATTCTCCGCACCGCTCGGCATCAGCCTCGTCGTCGACCGCTTCTCCGGCCTGATGCTCGCGGTCTCCTCGGCGGTGACCCTGTGCGTGCTCGTCTACTCGCAGAGCCAGCGCTCCGCCGACGAGAACGAGGACGAGGCCGGCGCGCCGCTGGCCGTGTTCTATCCGACGTACCTCGTGCTCGCGGCCGGGATCGCGGACAGCTTCCTCGCCGGAGACCTGTTCAACCTCTACGTCGGCTTCGAGGTCATGCTGACCGCCAGCTACGTCCTGATGACCATCGGCGGCACGGACGCGCGGATCCGGCACGGCGCCGTCTACATCATGGTCGGCGCGGCCTCGTCGCTGCTGTTCGTCGCCGCGATCGCCGTGGCCTACGCCGCGTGCGGCACCGTCAACCTGGCCGACCTCGCCGTCCGACTCGCCGCGATCACCCCGGCCGCGCGACTCGCGGTACAAGTACTACTGATCACAGTATTTGCCGTGAAGGCGGCCGTCTTCCCGCTCTCCGCCTGGCTGCCCGACTCCTATCCGACCGCGCCGGCCCCGGTCACCGCCGTCTTCGCCGGACTGCTCACCAAGGTCGGCGTCTACTCGCTGATCCGCACTCAGACGCTGCTCTTCCCGCACGACCGGCAGGCGCCGCTGCTCTACACCGTCGCCGCGCTCTCGATGATCATCGGAATCCTCGGCGCCGTCGCGCAGGCCGACCTCAAACGCCTGCTGTCGTTCACGCTCGTCAGCCACGTCGGATTCCTGGTGCTGGGCCTCGCCATCGGCTCGGCGAGGGCGCTGTCCGGCGCGCTCTTCTACGCGATCACCCACATCACCGTGCAGACCTCGCTGTTCCTGGTCACCGGGCTGATCGAGCGACGCGAGGGGACCGCCGACTTCGGCCGTCTCGCCGGGCTCGCGCGGCTGGCCCCGGTGCTCGGCCTGCTGTTCTTCATCCCCGCGATGAACCTCGCCGGAATCCCGCCGCTCTCCGGCTTCCTCGCCAAGCTCGCGCTGCTCCAGGCCGCCGCCGCTGACGGTGGCGTCGGCGCGTACATCCTGCTCGCCGCGATGCTGCTGACCAGCCTGCTCACGCTCTACGCGATGACGAAGGTGTGGGCGCGGGCGTTCTGGCGGGCGCCCGGCGAAGGCCTCGGCAAGTCGCGAGAGCGGCAGATCGTGCTCCCCGGCTCCAACGCCGTGGCCGTGATCCGCAGCACCGTCGGCGACGCGCGCGGCATCGGCGGCCGACGCATCTCCACCAGCGAGAGCTACCCGGTCGGGATGCTCGGCGCGACCATCGCGCTGATCCTGCTCAGCCTCGCCTACACCGTCTGGGCCGGACCGATCGCCGAGTTCACCCAGCGCGCCGCGAACGAACTGCTGGATCCGAACTCGTACATCAACGCCGTGCACGCCGCTGCGGGAGGTGCGCATTGAAAGGACCACGCGGGCTGGGCGGACGGGCGACCAGTCCGGTAGCGCTGCCCTGGCTGCTCGGCGTCTGGCTGCTGCTGTGGGGCAGCGTCAGCCCGCTCGCCATCGTATCCGGCCTGTTCATCGCCGTCGGACTGCTCTGGGTCACGCCGCAGCCGGCCGTCGAGATCGGCCTGCGCTTTCGGCCGCTCGCCGTCGCCAGGCTGGTTTTCTTCGTCACGATCGACCTGTTCATCTCCAGCTGCCGCGTCACCTGGCACGTCGTCACGCCGCGTCTTCCGGAATCAGCGATCTACGACGTGCCGGTACGCGTGCGCGGCGGCCTGATGATCACACTGGTGGCGATCGCGGTCACGGCCGTCCCCGGCAGCACGGTGATCGACGCGCACCCGGAAGAAGGCGTCCTCGAGATCCATGTCTTCGACGCCTCCTCACCCGACGCCGAGGAGAACATCCGGCGCGACGTGCGCCTGCTCGAGCGGCGGATCACCGCGGCCTTCGGGTCCCGAGCCGAGCGGGAGCGGGCAACATGACGATGGACGAATTCTGCCTCTACGGCGCCGCCGGGATCCTCGTCGTGTCCGCGGCGCTCGTGCTGCTGCGCACGGTGCTCGGCCCGACCACGCTCGATCGCGCCGTCGGCCTGGACACGCTCTCCGCGATCTGCCTCGCCGCGATCGCCGTGGACGCGGCGGACTACCACAACGGCGAGTACCTGCCGATTCTCCTGCTCCTCGCACTCGTCGGATTCACCGGCTCCGTCTGCATCGCGCGCTTCGCCGGCGGCGAGGACGTGTCGGGCGAGGACGGCTGCACCGGACCCGACGACCTGGACCCGCTGGCCGGCACGTTGCCCGAACCGCTGCCGGAGACCGAACTGGAGAAGCGTCGCGAGGAAGGACTGTGATGGGCGTGCACGCTGCGCGGATCGCCGACGACGCGGCCGACGTGCTGATCCTCGGCGGCGCGGTCTGGTCGCTGATCGGCGGAATCGGACTGCTGCGGCTGCCGGACGTGCTCAGCCGTATGCACGCCGCGACCAAGCCGCAGGTGCTCGGGCTGCTGATGGTGCTGTTCGGCACGGCGCTGCGGCTGCGCACCGCCGACGACGTCACGACCCTGATCCTCGTCGGGCTCTTCCAGACCTGGACCGTCCCGGTCGCCGCCCAGATGATCGCGCGGGCGGCCCGGCGCGGCGGACCGGGATAGGAGCGGCCGAGGAGCGGGGGCCGGATCAGGGAGCGGGCCGAGGGCCGAGTCCGGCGCCGACGGCGCCGCCGCAGGACTGGCGCACCATCAGGCGCGTCGGCGCCAGGATCGGCCCGCCCCGCCGCCCCTCGACGCTCTCGTTGTTCACGAAGCCCAGCAGCGCGTTCACGGCCGCGGACCCGAGCGCGAGCGAGTCCTGCGCGACGGTCGTCAGCGCGGGCCGGACCAGCGCGGCCGCCTCGATGTCGTCGAAGCCGACCACCGCGATGTCGCCGGGGACGTCGAGCCCGGCGTCGGCGAAGGCGTGCATCGCCCCCAGCGCCATCTCGTCTCCTGCTACGAATACGGCGGTCGGGCGACGGCTCTTCGGCAGCTTCGCCAGCCTGCTGCCGCACGCGTAGCCGGTGTCCATGAAGAAGTCACCCGTTTGCACGTACTGCTTCGGCAGGTCGAGGCCCAGTTCGCTGACCGCCTCCTCGAAGCCCTGGATCCGGTAGGCGGCGGGCATCATGTCCAGCGGTCCGGTGATCGTCGCGATATTGCGATGGCCGAGGCCGTGCAGGTGCCGGACCGCCGTCATCGCGCCGGCGCGGTTGTCCGAGGTGACGCAGCCCGCGCGCGGCCCGGTGATGTCGGTGTCGATCGCGACGCAGGGCAGCCCGGACTCGAGCAGTTCGAGCAGCGCGGGACGCTGCCCGTCCACGCCCATCACGATCACGCCGTCGAGCTGGAACTGCCGGGCGGTCTCGAGGTACGCGCGCCGGTCCTGGTGGTCCGCGTCCACGTTCAGCAGGATCAGATGGCGGCCGGTGTCGCTCAGCGCCTGCTTGATCCCGACGAGCAGCGAGAGCAGGAACGGATGCCTGCGGCCCGCCGTCTCGTAGCTGCTGTCCCAGAGCAGGCCCACCGCGTCGGAACGGCCCCGGACCAGCGCGCGGGCCGACTGGCTCGGCCGGTAGCCGAGGCGCTCGGCCGCCTGCTGGATCTGCCGGCGCGTCTCGACGCTCACCTCCGGGTGCCCGTTGAGCGCGCGGGAGACGGTCGCCACCGACACCCCGCACTCCCGGGCCAGCTCCCTGATCCCGGCCATCGATGATCGCCCCCGTCCTGTTCTCGGCACCAGCGTGGAAAAGACGTGTCCGGTAAACGCGGCACAGCTATTGACGCATGATGGCCTGTTTCCGATACTCCAGTCCAGTACGACCGGAAACGTTTACGGCAGCTTATCGTCCCGCGGCCGGTGCCCGCACCGGCGCGCAAGGCACCCGCGCCTGCCGTTTCACGACCCACCTGAGCAGTTCGGAGCAAAGACGCGACCGCCTGCACGATACTCACCACCGCCACACCCCGGTGCGCCCCGCCCCGGCCGGACAGTACCGGCGAACATATCCGAGGCCACCGGCACCCATAACGTGTGCCTCGCATTCGACTCGGCGGCGAGCGGCGATCCGCCCTACGCCAGCCTGCACTACTGCGATTTCCCGGTCAGCTGACGCGGGATCGGACCCGGCCGGTTCGCCGCGGCGGCCACCGCGGCGAGCAGGCCGGGGAAGCGCGAATCGAGGTCTTCCCGGCGCAGCGACAGGAACCTGTGCGTGCCCTCGATCCGGGTGAACGTCACGCCCGCCTCGCGCAGGATCTTGAGATGGTGCGACAGGCTGGACTTGTGGATCGGGATGGCCAGGCCGCCGGTGGCCGCCTCGCCGCCGTCCAGCAGGTCGGTCACGATGCTGAGGCGCACCGGGTCGCTCAGCGCGTGGAAGACCGCCGTCAGCTCGATGTCCTTGCGCGCGGGATGCGCCAGCATGCGCATGCTGATCCCCACCTCTCGCCCCTGGGGACACCCACCGCCCCGGAGTTCTGTACGAATGTTCGCCAGCATCCTCACCGTAACAGGATCGCGGGCCTACGTCCCGTGATCATCCGAAGACTGCGCGATCGGCTGCCTGCTCTGTCGGTGCGGGCCGCTACGGTATCCCGCGTGACTACCGAAGAACTGACGTCGCCGACCGATCTGCGCCTGCCGCCGCTGCCCGCCTCCTGGCAGCCCGTCCTCGGCGCGGAGATCGCGAAGCCCTACTACGCGAAGCTGGACGGGTTCGTCGCGGCCGAGCGTGCCGAGCACCAGGTCTTCCCGCCGCAGGAGGACATCTTCGCGGCCCTGCAGGCCACCGCCTATCCGGACGTGCGCGTGCTGCTGCTGGGTCAGGACCCTTACCACGACGACGGCCAGGCGCACGGGCTGTGCTTCTCGGTGCGTCCCGGGGTGCGGGTGCCGCCGTCGCTGCGCAACATGTACAAGGAGCTCAACGCCGACCTCGGCCTGCCGATCCCGAAGGACGGGGACCTGCGGCCGTGGACCAAGCAGGGCGTGCTGCTGCTCAACACGGTCCTGACGGTGCGGGCCCACGAGGCCAACTCGCACAAGAAGAAGGGCTGGGAGACTTTCACCGACGCCGTCATCAGAGCCGTGAGCGACCGCGAGCAGCCCGCCGTGTTCGTGCTCTGGGGCAGCCCGGCGAAGGCCAAGAAGGCGCTGATCGACACCGAGCGGCACGTCGTGATCGAGGGCGTGCACCCCTCGCCGCTCTCGGCGAGCAAGGGCTTCCACGGCTCCCGTCCGTACTCGGCGGTCAACGAGTCGCTGGTCGGGCTCGGCTACCCGGCCATCGACTGGTCGCTCTGATCTGAATCCAGCCCCGGCGCCGCTGCTCCGGACGGGGGGACGCACCCGGCCGCGCGGCGTGGCGCCGGGAGCGCCGGCCTACCGCGCTGCTTTGATGCTGTCCTGATCACCCCGTTGTCGGATCACAGGTCCACGCGGGGAGCGGCCGTCGATCCGGACGGCTCGGGGAAGGGAGCGGTGGCGATGCGAGCTGGGTCCTGCGGTCCCCGGCAGCCCGTCGCCACCGCGACCCCGTTCGGCCAGTCCTCGCGGCACGCCCCGCTCGGCTCCGCACCCGGAGCCGGCGCGGCGACGATCTCGGTCGCGGGCCACGGCGTCACCCGCCGTGCCCCCGACCTGATGCGTGTCGTGCTCGCGGTCGAGGCGGTGCGGGAGCGGGCCGCGGCGGCGATGGCCGCGGCCGGTGCGATCGCCGACCACCTCTTCGCCGTCGCGCGGTCCGCCGGAATCGCCGCCGAGGACATCCGGACCAGCGACATCGCCCTCACCCCCGAGCGTGCCGAGGGCCCGTACGGCGCGCGGGTGACCGGATACCGGGCAGGCGAGGCCTTCCAGCTGACGATCCGTCGGCTCTACCACGCCGGGCCGACGCTGGAAATGGTGGCGGACGCGTGCCCGAGCCAAGTGCGCATCGAGACCGTCGCGTTCGACGTCACCGACCAGGAAGAGCTGCGCTGCTGCGCACGTCAGGCCGCGTACGCCGACGCGCTCTCCCGCGCCGACCACTACGCGCGGCTCGCCGGACGCGGCCTCGGGCCGCTGCAGATCCTGAACGAGCAGACCGGCTCGCCCGGCGCCTCGCGGCTGGCCGCCTTCCCGATCGGCCAGGCCGGAGGCGTCGGCCATATCGGGCCGACGCTCGCGGCCGCTTCGGCGGAGCTGCCGAGCGTGCAGGAGCAGGTCACGGTGCAGGCCGTCTTCGCCATTCATTGATATTGATCGAATTCTCACCTCTCCGCCTCAACCGATCACGGAGAACCTGCGTCTCGGTCGGTGGAGGTAAGTAATGACCAAGGGACAGTTCGCTATGCTCACGGCCGCCCTCGGCCTGGCCACGATGGGCGGGGCGGGCTACATCGCGTACGCGAGCACCTCGCCGGGCCACGCGACGACGAACAGCGGCTCGTCGGTGAACGTGCAGAGCGGCGTCACCGGCGCGGCCAGCCCGAGCCTGCCGGCGGACGGGTCGAGCGCGCAGGCCACGGGCAGCGACGCGAACGGGGTCGCGGCGTGTGTCAACGGCGAGGTCCAGGTCACCGAGCAGTCCGGCCAAGGCGCGGCCGGACACATCTCGCTGCTGCTGATCTTCCAGAACACCGGCAGCACCGCCTGCTCCCTGTACGGCTACCCCGGCGCCTCGCTCGTCGGGCCTGGCGGAGCGGACCTGCTGGACGCCAAGCGCAACCGCGCCGGTCTTGGCACCATGCCCACCGTCGTGCTGGCGGCGGGCGCCGAGGCCTCGGCGGTGCTCGAGTGGAGCGACGTGCCGAACAGCTCCGCGTCCGGCGGCTGCGACGTGCAGAACGCGGCCAGCCTTGTCGTCACCCCGCCCAACTTCACCCAGAGCAGCACGCTCACGTTCGGCGCGGGGACCCCGGTCTGCTCGGCCTTCGAGATCCACCCGGTGCTCAAGAGCGTCGGCTGACGCTCCGCGGTTTAACCGACGCTCTGGCCGATGAGATTGCCGATCAGGAAGGTCGCGCCTGCGGCGACGGCGGCCAGCAGCAGCTGCCGCAGGGCGCTGCGCCACACCGGCCGCGCGGTGAGCCTGCCGACCGCGCCGCCGCCGAGCACCGCGGCGATCGCGGACAGGGCGAGGGCCAGCCAGAGCGCGTGCGCGCCGAACAGGTAGGGCGCCAGCGGGATGATCGCGCCGAGGGTGAACGCGCCGAACGAGGCGCCCGCCGCCGTCCACGGCGAGGGCAGGTCGTGCGGGTCCACGCCGAGCTCCGCCCGCACGTGCAGGCTCAGGCCCTGGTCCGGCCGCGCCGAGACCTGCGCGGCCACCCGCCGGGCCAGCTCCTCGTCCACGCCCTGGCTGACGAACGCGGCGGCGAGCTCCGCCTGCTCGCCGATCGGGTTGCGCCGCAGTTCGTGCCGCTCCTTGGCGACCTCGGACTGGACCAGCTCGTTCTGCGAGGAGACCGAGACGTATTCGCCGGTGGCCATGGAAAAGGCTCCGGCGACCAGGCCCGCGATCCCGGTCAGCGCCACCGTGTGCGCGGACGCCCCGCCCGCGCCGACGCCGCTGATCAGCGAGACGTTCGTGACCAGGCCGTCCATCGCGCCGAAGACCGCGGGCCGCAGCCAGCCGCCGTTGACGTCCCGGTGGTGGTGCGCGGGCGGCGGGCCCGGCGTACGCACGGTCCCATGCGGCTTGTCGGTCGTGGCGGCGCTCATGGCGGTCCCCCTGCGGGTCGGATAGGGGCGGATCGGCGGATGGCTTTCAGGATATCGTCAGAGCGTCGCAATTCCAAAAGAGGGAATTCGCTTAGGAAAGGCTAACCTGCTGAGGAAAGGCTAACCTGAGCCATTCTTGTGGGAATTCTCGGAATAAAAGCAACCGAACCCGCCGGGCACGGCGTCCTGATCGACATCGGTCCACTCGGGGTTCCACGGAGGGATGTCATGAAGGTCCTCATCACCGGCGGTGCGGGTTTCATCGGCGGCACGATCGCCTCGGCGGTCCTCGACCACGGCGGCGTGCCGGTCATCCTGGACAGCCTCGTCACCGGCCGCGAATCGTTCACCGAGGGACGGATCTTCTACCGCGGCGATATCGCGGACGGCGCGCTGATCGATCGGATCTTCGCCGAGCACCCGGATATCGAGTCCGTCGTGCACTGCGCGGCGCTCATCGTCGTCCCCGAGTCGGTGAGTCGGCCTCTGCACTACTACCGGGAGAACGTCGGCAAGACCGTCGACCTGCTCGGGCACCTCGACCGCAACGACTGCCACCGGGTGCTATTCAGTTCGTCGGCCTCGATGTACAAGGAGGGCCCGGACTTCACGGTCGACGAGGACTCCGAAGTCGCCCCCGGCAGCCCGTACGCCGCGACGAAGATGATGGTCGACCGGATCCTCGCCGACGCGGCGGGCAGCGGCGAGAGCGGCCTGCGCGCCGTCTCGCTGCGCTACTTCAACCCGATCGGCGCCGACCCGAAGATGCGCACCGGGCTGCAGTTGCTCAACCCCTCGCACGCCCTCGGCAAGATGGTCGAGGCCTGGGAGAAGGGCGAGGTCTTCCGGATCACCGGCACCGACTGGCCGACCAGCGACGGCACCGGCATCCGCGACTACATCCACGTCTGGGATCTGGCCCGCGCCCACGTCGCCGCGCTGACCAGGTTCGACCAGCTCGTCGGCGGTCCTGATAAGCCCGCGCACGTCATCATCAACCTCGGCACCGGCAAGGGCGTGACGGTTCGCCAGCTCGCCGACGCCTTCGGCGCGGTCACCGGAACCCCGCTGCGCACCGAGGACGCGCCGTCCCGCCCGGGTGACGTCGTCGGCGCCTACACCCGTTGTGCCCGGTCCGCCGCGCTGCTCGACTGGCGAGCAAAGCACGAACTCGAAGACGGCATTCGCCACGCCCTGGAGTGGCGCCGTCGGCTGTTGGAGCTGGTGGCGGCCGAGGCGGTTTAGGCTAAGCGTCCAGATACGCGGTGTGAGGGAGGCAGGCGTGATCCGCTGGATATGGGCGTTCCTCGACCGGCCGCTTCCGCAGTTCGAGCGTGCCGCCGAATTCTGGTGCGCCGTGACCGACACGGACCTGTCGCCGAGACGCGGCGCCGGCGGGGAGTTCGCCACCTTCCTGCCGCGTCACGCCGACGCAGACGCCTGCCTCAAGCTCCAGGGCGTGTACGAGGGCGGCGGCGCGCATATCGATCTCGATGTCGACGACGTGGGCCAGATGACGCGCGCCGCAGTCGAGGAGCACGGCGCGAGCCTCGTCCGTCGAGACGGAGAAGACCTCTCCGTTCTGCGCACGCCCGGCGGTCAGCTGTTCTGCCTGTCCACGTGGGCCGGACACGCGCGTCACTCGCCGGTCGTCGAGCACGCGGACGGGTCCTCGAGCCGCGTCGATCAGGTGACCTTCGACATCAGCCCGGAGCATTTCGACCGGGACGCGGCGTTCTGGTCCGGCCTGACCGGGTGGGAATTGGGACAGAGCAGGGCTTCGGAGTTCGTGCGGCTTGAAGTGCCGGGGGAGTTGCCGATCCGCATCCTGCTGCAGCGCTGTGACACGCCTGGTCCGGCTGGCGCGCACGTCGATGTGGCCTGCTCGGACGTCGACCGGGTCCGCGCGCTGCATGAGAGCCTCGGTGCCCGCAAGGTCGCGGACGGCAAAGCCTGGCAGGTCATGTGTGATCCGGTCGGCGGCGTCTACTGCCTGACGCCCCGTGACCCGCGCACCGGCCTCCTGCCGGGCTGATCCGGGGCCCTCGGCCGCCCGAAGGCCTTGACAGTGCGACCAGGCTTTGTCTATCCATGACCTGTGACAACGTTGTCCTTCCGGCGCGCCCACGGCGCCCTCTTCTCCACCACGGCGATAGCCGCGCTCACCGTCGCCGGGATGATCATCCCGGCCACTGCGATGGCGGCGGGCAATCCCACGAGCAGTCAATCCCAGTCCGTAGTCTCCGATCCGGCCTCGCTGGTCGACCCGATGGTCGGGACCGGCAGCGGCGGGGCGGTGGTCGGGCAGGTCGACACCTACCCCGGTGCCTCGCTCCCGTTCGGCATGATCCAGTGGAGTCCTGACACCACGTCACGTCCCGACGGCGGCGGCTACTCCTACACCGACTCCGCGATCACCGGTTTCAGCCTCACCCACTTCTCCGGGCCCGGCTGCGCAATCGCCGGCGACTTCCCGATCCTCCCGCTGACCGGCGCCATCCCCGCTGACCCGAGCTCGGCTTCCGCCACCTTCAGCCACAGCAGCGAGACCGCCCACCCCGGTTCGTACTCGGTCACCGCAGGCGGCATACGCACGCAACTCGCCGTGACCGCGCGCACCGGCGTCGCGTCGTTCACCTATCCGGCTACGTCGCAGGCCCAGCTCCTGATCAAGTCCGCGGACAGCGCCGACGGCAGTTCATCCGCGACCTTCAACACGGTCGGCTCGACCGAGATCACCGGCGCGGTCACCAGCGGACACTTCTGCGGACAGCCCGACAGCTACACGATCTACTTCGCCGCGCGCTTCTCCCAGGCGTTCACCGCGTCGGGGAACTGGGGCGCCACCGGCTCATCGGTCTCAGGCGGCTGGCTCACCTTCGACACCAAGCACAATCCGACTGTCGGCATGCAGGTCGCCGTCTCCTACGTCAGCACGGCCGGGGCCCTCGGCAACCTCGCCGCCGAGGCGCACACGTGGTCCGTCGGTAAGGTCGCCGCGCAGGCCACGGCCGCGTGGAACCGGCAGTTGGGCACGATCGGGATCTCCGGCGGGACACGCACCCAGCAGCAGACCTTTTACACCGCGCTCTACCATGCCTCGCTCGAACCGAGCCTGTTCAACGACGCTAACGGCGCCTACCCCGGCTTCGATGACAAGGTTGCACTACGTCCAACCGGGGCACAACCAGTACGCCGATTACTCCGACTGGGATATCTACCGGTCCGAAGTACCGCTGCTCTCGACGATAGATCCAAGCATCGCCTCCGACATGGCCACGTCCCTCGTCAACGACGCCGCGCAAGGTGGTGCGCTGCCCAAGTGGCCGGTCGCGAACGCCTATACCGGCGTGATGAACGGCGACTCGTCGGATCCGATCCTCGCTGACGCCTACGCGTTCGGCGCGCGGGACTTCAACGCGTCGGCAGCGCTCGCCGACATGGTCAAGGGTGCCGACGGAACTTCGTCCGTGGGTCAAGGCTGGTTCGTCGAGCGGCCCAACGCCGCCGCGTACATCGCCGACGGCTACGTGCCGAACGTCGGGTCCGACTCGATCAGCCCGGTGCCCAACGGCGCCTCCGAAACGCTCGAATACTCCCTCGACGATTTCGCCATCTCCCGCCTCGCCGCCGACCTCGGTCAGCACTCGACCGCCGCGACCTTCACCTCGCGCTCGCAGAACTGGTCGAACATCTTCGACACCGCCGACGGCTACGTCGAGCCGCGCGACTCCTCCGGTGCCTTCCCGAGCGGCCCGGCCGTGCCGACGCTCACCGGCTTCGGCCAGGACGGATTCCAGGAGGGCAACGCCGCGCAGTACACGTGGATGGTCCCGCAGGACCTCCAGGCCCTGATACAGGGCCTCGGCGGCGACCAGGCTGCCGCCGCGCGCCTCGACAGCCTCTTCAGCCAGCTCAACGTCGGCCCGAACGCGCCCTACGAGTGGGCGGGCAACGAGCCCTCGCTCGACACGCCGTGGGTCTACGACAGCGTCGGCGAGCCGTGGAAGACGCAGCAGGTCGTGCAGGAGATCACCAGCCAGCTCTACTCGCTCACGCCCGGCGGCGAGCCCGGCAACGACGACCTCGGCGCGATGAGCTCGTGGTACGTCTGGGCCGCGCTCGGCGTCTACCCGCAGACTCCGGGCGTGCCGATGCTCGTGCTCGGGACCCCGCAGTTCGCGCACGAGGTGATCCACGGCGCGTACGGACCGCTCGTGATCAACGCGCGCGGCGCCGGGGACGCGTACGTCCAGAGCCTCGCCGTGAACGGTCAGAACACGAACAGCACCTGGATCGACCTGACCCGCGCGCACGAGCTCGACTTCACCCTCTCCACCAGCCCGAACACGCAGTGGGGTACCGCTGCCGCCGACGCGCCGCCGTCCTTCAGCGCGGGCCCGGTCACGTTCCCGGCGAGCACCCGCGCCGCGCTCGACGTGACGCCAGGTCAGGTCCGCCTCGCCCCCGGCTCCAGCACTACGGTCACGGTCGAGGACGACGACACGCTCGGGACCTCAGCTCAGGGCCCGGCGACGGTCACCTGGACCGCGACCACGCCATCCGCCTCGGGGCTCACCGCGAGTTCCGCCACCTCGACCCTCACCGCCGCAGCGGGCCAGACGGCGAGCACGACGGCCACCATAACCGCCGCCTCCGGCATGACCACCGGCTACTACCAGGTCGATTTCTCGGCGCACGCGTCGAACGGCGCGATCCTGCCGAACGTCTCGCTGCTGGTCACGGTCGCCGCGGCGGGGGAGAGCATCCCGACCGCGTACGTCTCGAACTACAGCGACAACACCGTCACCCCCGTCGACACGCGCACGGACAACGCGGGTCCGTCCATCCCGGTCGGCGGCGGCCCCGACGGCATGATCGTCGCGGGCGGCAAGCTGTTCGTGGCGAATAACAACACCAACAACGTCACCGTCATCGACACGAGCACCAACGCCGTGCTCGCGACGATCCCGGTCGGGAGCGTCGCGGCCGACGTCGCCGCCACCCCGGACGGCAAGACCGTCTGGGTGAGCAACTTCAGCGACGGCACCGTGCAGCCGATCGACGTCGCGACGCTCACCGCTGGCACGCCGATCACCGTCGGCAGCCAGCCCGAGCGACTGGCCGTGAGCCCCGACGGCACGCAACTGTGGGTGGCGAACCAGGGCTCGGGCACGGTCAGCGACGTGGACCTGGCCACCGACACCGTTAGTCATACGATCGCGGTCGGCTCCGCCCCGTTCGGCGTAGCCGTTACACCGGATAGCAGCAAGGTGTTCATCACCAACGGCGGCGGTTCGTCCGTCTCGGTGATCGACGCCGCCACCGACGCCGTGACCGCCACGATCCCGGTCGGCGCCGGTCCGCAGTACGTGCAGATCTCGCCGAACGGGCAGACCGCGTACGTCGCGGACTCGGGCGCGGGCGGCATCACGCCGATCGACGTGAGCACGCTGACGGCCGGGTCGTTCATCGCGACCGGCTCCGGCGCCTACGCGGTCGGGTTCAGCCCAGACGGGACCACGGCCTGGGTCGTCGACTCGAACGTGAACAACGTCGTGCCGGTCACCGTGGCTACCGGAGCCGTCGGCAGTCCGGTCACGGTCGGTGACGTACCGGATGGGGTCACAGTGACGGGCTGAACCGTACGTACCGAGGGCCGCAGCGGACGACGTATCCTGCCAATATGCGCGTTCGTCCGATGATCGACCGGCCCTTCCAGCAGACGCCGTCCGCCGCCGAGTCCGCTCATCCGGGCCCGGCGGCGGACGAGCCGGCACCCACGGCCGAGGAGAACCTGGCGTACATCGCGGAAATCCTGGCCGAGCGCGAGATCGCCGTGCTGACCGGCGCCGGGCTGTCCACCGAGTCGGGCATCCCGGACTACCGGGGCGCGACCGGCAGCCTGCGCCGGCACACGCCGATGACCTACCAGGACTTCGTGGTCAGCGCCGCCGGACGCCAGCGCTACTGGGCCCGCAGCCACCTCGGCTGGCGCACGATCACCGGCGCCCGGCCGAACGTCGGGCACTACGCGGTCGCCGCGCTGGAGGTCGCGGGCCACGTTTCGGGCGTGATCACGCAGAACGTGGACGGCCTGCACCGGGCCGCCGGAAGTCCCGACGCGATCGAGCTGCACGGCGGCCTCGACCGCGTCATCTGCGTCACCTGCGGCACGCTGAGCACCCGCGAGGAGCTCGACGAGCGGCTGCACGCGGCCAACCCCGGCTTCCAGGACCGGATAGCGAACGCGCCGGTCAACCCGGACGGCGACGTGGAGCTCGACGACTCGCTGGTCGCCGGGTTCAAGATCGCCTCCTGCGAGGCCTGCGGCACCGGGATCCTCAAGCCGGACGTCGTCTTCTTCGGCGAGAACGTGCCGAAACCGCGCGTTCAGGAGTGCTACGAGCTGATCGACCGCTCGCGCGGCCTGCTCGTGCTCGGCTCCTCGTTGACCGTCATGTCGGGGCTGCGATTCGTGCGCTACACGGCCAAGGCTTACCTGCCGGTCGCGATCATCAACCAGGGCGAGACGCGCGGCGACGCCCAGGCCTCCGTCCGTGCGGATCTCCCGCTCGGACCCGCGCTCACCCGGCTCGCCGAGGGGTTCGGCGTGACCGTCACCGGCGCTTGACGATCACAGCCCCTTGACGAGCAGATCCATCCGGGCCCATGGCTCGGTCCTCGCGAAATAGTGCTTCTCCGCGGCCTGCCAACGCTGGTGCCAGTTGCCGGGGCCGTGGTCGTGTCCGCGCGCGACCATCCGCTCGAGGCACGTGTCGGAAGGCGTGTCGACGAAGACGCTCAGGTCGTAGAAGCCCTCGAGCTCGGGCCGGACCACGAACATGCCCTCGACGATGACGTAGCCGGTGTGCGGCACGCGGTGCCGCTCGCCGGGCGCGATCCGGTTGGTGGGCCAGTCGTAGCGCCGGTACTCGGCGTCCTGGCCGGAGGTGAGCGGGGTCAGCACCTCGTCGCGCAGCCGCTCCCAGTCGAAGTAGAGCTCGTAGCCCTCGGCCGGGGTCAGCCGCAGCCGCTCGTCCCGGTCCATCACGCGGTAGAAGTCGTCGCCGTGCACGACGGTAGCCGTGGTCGAGCCGTCCGGGCCGACGAGCAGATCCGCGAGTTCCTCGGCCAGCGTGGACTTGCCGGAGCCGCCCGCGCCGTCGATGCCGATCAGCGCGAAGCCGTCCAGCGTGCGCGAGGAGACCTCCGCGGCGATGAGTTTTGCTGATTCATGTGCAGAGGCCACTGCATGATTGTCGCCATGACGCGGCTCTCGCGCCAGCCGGTATCAGAATCCGATTGCCGCGGACCTCCGATTTCTTGACGCGCCGTCAGAGCGCCGAGCTCTTCCGGACGTGCTCGGGCAGGGCCAGCCACCAGCGCGCCGCGGCCCGCGCGGGCGCCGCGACCCGCGGGTCGGCCCGGATCGCGGCGAGGTATTCGTCCTGGTCGGCGCGGCCGAGGGCGTAGACGAGGTCGTGCACGGCCAGCGGGTCGGCGCGCAGCTCGGCCTGGGCGCGGCGGCCGTCCCCGACGATCAGGTGCGCGACGGCCGCGGACCAGAAGGCCGGACTGCTGTCCCGGCCGACGTGCGCGAGGTGGTGCAGGGCGGTCGCGGCGACGGGGGCGGGCAGGCCCGGAGTGAGGATCAGCCGTTCGATCAGTGCCCGCTGCCGCTGGCCGCCGAGGAAGCGCAGCGCGTCCAGCATCGGCAGCGCGCGGCCCGGGTCGCGCAGCGTGGCCGGGGCGGAGAGGTCCTGCGCGATCTGCGCGGCGACCGGAGCGGCGAACGGCGTCGCGTTCAGCAGGCAGGACACGAAGAGCCTGGCGTCCGCGTCGGGGCTGTGCAGCATCTCGGCGATCAGCGGGATCAGCAGCTTCTCCTCGTAGCCGGGGATCTCGCGCCCGAAGCCGCCGAGCACGCGCAGGGCCAGCAGTTCCGTGTACGCCGTGCGCGGCGTGTTCCGCTGCGCCTGCTGGAGTTCCGCCTCGCGCAGCAGCCTCGTCATGTCGCGCCCGGCCGTGGCCGTCAGCGCGGGCGGCAGGGCTCTGATCAACTCGATCGCCAGGGTCCGGTCGTACCGCCGCTCGCTCACGGAGCCGGCCGTCTCCGCGGCGGACCGCGCGATCGTCCGCAGCTGCTGCGAGGTGTAGTGGCCGTAGCCGATCTTGCGCAGGCTCGCGAGGAGAGCGCCGCTGCGGGCCCGCGCGTGCAGCGGCTCGCGGAACTGGCTTGCGAGGAAGATCGAGGCCTCGGGCGACGCGGTGTTGTCCAGCGCGCACACGACCTCCAGCACGCCCGCCCCCGACTCGTCGCCCGCGAAATCGATGCACGCGCCGATCGCGGCCCCGGCGCCGCGCGGATGGTTCAACAGGGTATTGAGAGACTCGAAGCGGAGCATCCAGGCGGTGCCGTCGGCGATCACCATCTCGCGCACCAGACGCGCGCTGATCTCGCGCCAGACCCGCCCCGGCATCACCGCGCTCGGCCCGGCCGCGGCCAGCAGATCCGTCAGCGTCTCCCAGTCCCGGCCGGTCAGCACGGTACTCCCGGTCGCGGCGTCCAGCAGATCCTCGATCGGCGGACCGTCCCCGGCTGACGGGGCGTCGGCCCGCGGCGGGCCGGTGATCCGCACGGCTCCCGGCGCCAGATAGCGCAGCAGCGTGCGCGCGGTCGTGTCCAGCAGGCTCGGGGGCAGTTCGAGCAGCTCCTCGTACCGGCGCAGCGCCGTCGTCGGCACCGCGAGTTCGCCGGTCTCCCAGCGCGAGACCGTACTGGTCGCGGCCGGTCGCGGCGAGCAGCCGCCGCGGAAGGCCCCGGCGAACACGCCGAGCCGGGACCAGGCGGCGTCCGGATGGAACAGCCGGTTGACCCGCAGCATCCAGCCGACCCGCGCCCGGCGCCCGGGAAGGCGGTCGGCCGCGGCCCGGGCCGGAGCCGCGTCGCCGCGACCCGCACCGACCGCTGCCGTTTCCTGCCCGCCGTCGATCACGCAGTCGATTCTGCGACCTGTCCAGCGCCGTTGCACAGGGGTCCGGGGAGCGCAACGCGCGCTCGCGTGCGCCGCGGCCGCCGCTACACCGGAGGAAGGACGGGGTCAGGGCTCCACTGGGCCGTGGCTCCTGGTGAGGGAGGGGATGCTATGAAGCACATGAGGTGTACGGCCGAGAGGACTTCGGGTATCGAGGAGGGCCCGCCATCCGAGCCCCCGAAGGGCGGTCGGCGCTCCAGGCCAAGGGTCTGACGGGCCGTCCGACACGGACGTCCGGCCCGCCGGCGGCTCAGGGTTGCGGGTACAGCGACGGCGGAAGGGGAGTTCCGTCGGCCGCGAGGTCCGCTCTCCACGACGCCAGCGGGCCGGGCTTGAGCCGCTCGGCCAGCGGCCGTCCGCGGTGTCGTTCGACGGCGCTCAGCCGCCGCACGACCTGCCAGGCAAGGCGCGCCTGGCCGTCCACCAGCGCGGGCGGGAGCACGGCGGTGGTGGAGTCGCCCGCCGGGTCGAGCGGCGCGGCCGGTGCGGGCAGGGCCCTGACATCGTCCAGGGCCTCGCCCGCCCGGTCGCGCAACACGCTCTCGATCGCGCGCTGCGCCTCGAGCAGCCGCACCAGCCAGCGTCGCGCGTCCGGCGCATAGGACCGGCGCCAGGACATGTTCGTCTCCCGCGCGATCCACCAGTCCAGATGCGCCCGGTCCGGGCGCGCGTAGAGGATCCGCGCGGGTGTGCGACGCAGTTGTTCGAGGGCTCCTTCGTCCGGCCTGCCGGAGGGGTCGAGGAAGGACTGCGGCCGTACGAGCAGCACGCACGGCCACGGCTGCGCGCCCGGCCGGACCCGCTTGCGCACATGCTCGGCCGCGTCGCTCCAGGCCAGCCGGGGCCCGGAATCGTGGGCGCGGCGCACCGTGCCCGCCTCGCCGCGCGGCCCGAAGACCGTGCCGGAGTGCACGACCGCGAACTGCCAGCCGAGTCCCTGCGCGAGCAGCGCGGCGCTCAGCCCCGAGCTGTACCGGCCGCCGATCACCAGCAGCGGTCTGACGAAGTCGGGCAGCCACGGATCCGGCGCGGCCGGCCGGGAAATGCCCGCCACCACGTCCTGCACGAGCAGATGCGCGGGCCACTCGGCGGCCGTCTCCCGCCACACCGCCGATTCGGGATCGCCCTGCCAGGTGAACTGGCCGTGGTCGCGCAGCGCCGGATTGAACGCCGTCATCAGTTCCAGTGCCGTCGCGCAGTGGTCCGGATACGCCCGCAGCAGCTCGGGATCCGGCTCCCACTCGGTGTTCTCCAACTGCGCCTGCCGCCGCGCCTGAGCCCACGGCAGCGGCGTGAACCCGGGCCGCGGACGGAACTCGACGACCGTGTCCGTCGCCAGCGGATAACGCCCGCGCGTGACGACCTTCGAGACCGTGGCGGTGAAACGCGCGGCGAGCTCGGGCTGGTCCAGCAGGTGCACCACCGCGTGGCCGGCGACACCGTGTCGCGCCGACCAGGCCTCCGCTGCCGAATCGGCCGAGCGGTCGGGTTCGGCGGTCGTCTCGGATCGGCTGAGTTCCGCCTCCTCCAGCCAGCCCGCGAGCACGAACAGCTCCGTCGGATTCAGCGCGACGCCGCGCGCGAGATCGCGCATGATCTCCGGATCGACCCGTCGCCGCGCGGATATCCACGAGCGCACCGTGTGCTCCGAGACGTCGAAATGACCGGCCAGCCGCGCGAACGGGACGCGCTCGCCGCGCGCCTCGTAGGCGATCCGCAGCCGGTCCATCGCCCTTCCCAGCGCGGCCTTCTGGTCCGGCGTCAGCGGAGCGGCGGGCACGGGCGATCCTCCAGGTACATGAATGAGCCAACCGGGTACATGAACGTCCCGGCCACGTGATCTCGGTGCGGGCCCCCGGGCCAGGATTGCTGTGCGGAGCATCGCCGGCGGTGGGCCGGACGATGTGAGTGCACTTATACACGGCGTGCGTGGGCCGTTTCCAGCCTAGCTTTCCGCCGTGCCCGCATGCGTGCGATCAGGGTCGATGACGCCTGTCCGCGTGTCGGGATCGCTTGTCCGTGGCAGTGAGAAGGATTGGTGGGGGATGGACGAGGAGAGAATGAGCTTTTATCAGGCGACTTGCGAGCTCGCCGAGTTGGAGAACGTGTCGGTCGCGTTCGCCGACCCGTACCGCGCGGCCGAGCACCTCGACCTCGCCGAGCGGCACTACCGCGAGATCCAGGCCACGCGCCGGGACCGGTACGGCGCGGACAACGTCGAGGCCGTCATCACGTGCGTCTTCGGCCTCGCCATCGTCGCGTACCTCCGGGCGACGCTGCTGGATCTTCCGCCCGAGCGGAAGATCGAGCTGCTCGTCCAGGCGGAGCGCGACGCGCTGGAGTCGGCGCAGCGCTGGGCGGCCCGGCGCGACGGCCGGTATGAGGGCGCGAACATCGGCAGAAGCCTGCGACTGGCGCTCAAGGCGCTGGCCGCGCGGATGGAGGTCATCCGGACCAGCAGTGCCCTGATACCGCCCGATCAGCCGTCCTCGGACAGCTCGTTCGTCTCGAACAGGCGCGTGATGTGCCCGCCGAGCTCGGACCAGTGCCGGGCCGACAGATCGGCGGCGGCGCGGGCGTCGGCGCGGGCGCACAGGGCGAGCAGCCGTTCGTGGTGCTCGACGGTGTTGCGTCCGCCGAGGAGGGTGGCGAACTTGCGGTAGAGGATCCGGTGGATCTGCGGGTGCAGCTGCTCGACGAGCCTGCTGAGCACGGGATTGCCCGCGGCGGCCAGCGGCACGGCGTGGAAGCGGTCGTCCGCGTCCAACGCGGCGTCCGGATCCTCGACGGCGACGGCGCGGGAGAATTCGCGGTTCGCCCGGCGCATCCGGTCCAGGTCACGCTTCGTCAGCCGCGGCACGCCGGTCTCCATAGCGAGCCGGTCCAACGACCGCAGCACGCTCAGCGCGTGCTGCGCGTCGTGCCGGTTCAGGGTGGTGATCCGGGTGTAGACGCCCGGCTTCGCCTCGACCAGGCCGCTTTCGACGAGCCGGGCCAGCGCCTCGCGCACCGGGGTCCGGCTCAGGCCGAGGCGCTCGGCGAGCTCGGCGTCCTTGACCTTCTCGCCGGGCGCGAGCTCCCCGCGCACGATCGAGTCGCGGAGCCGGTGGAAGACCTCCTCACTCAGCAGCCGCCGGGAGACCGGGCTGTCCAGGTTCGCGCCGCGCACCTCGGCCGTCCTCGCGATCATGCCGCGGGTTCCGGCCGCGGCACGGCCGCGGCGGGCGGGCGCGAGCGGCGGATCAGGGCCTGCGCGAGCACGACGGCCGGGTCGAGCAGCGGGACGTCGACCGCGCCGGCGGAAAGGCCGAGCGGGATCTCCGTGCACCCGGCGATGATGGCCTGCGCGCCGCGGTCGACCAGCCGCCGAGCCGCGCGCCGCAGCGGCTCGAAGGCGAGAATGCCGCGCTCCCCGGCCTTCACGGCGCGAATCGCGGCCATCACCTCCTCGTCCTGGCTGGCCGGGTCCGGCAGCACCAGCTCGATCCCGACGCGGGTGAGCCACTGCTGGTAGAGCCCCGCCTGGACGGTGCCCGTGGTCGCCAGCAATCCGGCCGTGCGCACCGGCGGCTCGAACGTGGCCAGGTGCCGGGCCACCTCGTCGATCATGTGGATGATCGGCAGCCCGATCCGGTCGGCGATGCGCGGCACGAAGGCGTGCGCGGTGTTGCACGGGATCGCGATGACCGTGGCGCCCGCCTCGCGCAGCACCCGGCAGCCGTGCAGCAGCCAGGGCGTCGGGTCGGGTCCTTGGCCGAGCAGCGCCTGGGTCCGGTCGGGGATCGTCGGGTCCGACCAGATCACGGTCCGCAGGTGCTCCTGGTCGCTGTGCACCGGGGTCATCGAGACGAGCTTGCTGTAGAAATCGGCCGTGGCCGCCGGACCCATCCCGCCGAGAATGCCGACAATCTCCCGTGAACCGGAAGCGAACTCTCCGTCCACCGTGCGCCTCCCGTCGAAGCGAAGGGCCCGCGGGTTGCCCGTTGCCCGCTCCAATATATTGCACTCTGCGTATCGCGGCGCAAGGCGCACGCCGGAGAGCTGATCGCTAGGCTCGGCCTCGTGACTGCCGAATCGACCGGACCCGTCCATGTGACCGCATGGAACGATTCTGGACCCGCGGCGCCCCGCGTGGTGCTGGTGCACGGAACGATGACCTGGGGCACCGAGTGCTTCGAGCGACAGCGCCCGCTAGTGTCCTGCTTCTGAATTTCGTTTACTAAGTTGGTCTCGTGCATCCTGGCCCGCGACCCGTCGCAGGTAGCGGGCCAGGGAGTCGAGGATCTCCTCGGCGGACTTCTTCCACATGAAGGGCTTGGGGTC
>Ga0185299_10002455_pt1 | contig 28449 bp, 20 predicted proteins | sample PaiPotPPA55metaG_FD_128002 | JGI IMG/M metagenome (GOLD analysis project Ga0185299, IMG submission 128002) | Iron sulfur acid spring bacterial and archeal communities from Banff, Canada, to study Microbial Dark Matter (Phase II) - Paint Pots PPA... ...
CCGCTCCACTTCCGCCGCAGAGATCGCTTGGTTTGGTTCCACTCCCCCAGCTTCTCTCCACAGCTCTGTATTGCAAAGCGGACAAATGACGTGCTAACTCGACCGGACAACTCACATACTAACGACACACCAGTGCAGTTCCAGTTGACAGGTGATGTATGTGCGAATAGAATGACTCCGGTAATCATAGGGGAGGCGAATATGTTGGGACGTGCGTCCATGTTGGTTGTGTTCACACTTTTGTCCTGCGTTGCAGCCTGGGGTCAAGGCATCAGCACGCTCAACGGTACCGTTACCGATCCCACGGGAGCCGCCGTGCCTGGTGTGCGGATCATCGCTACCGAGGTGGACACCGGTTTGACGCGTGAGACCGTCAGTACCGAGGAGGGCTTGTATGTGCTGAACTCGCTCCGCCCGACGCGTTATGAACTGACAGCCGAAGCGCCGGGATTCCGCCAATTCAAACAGACTGGCATCACCCTGCAAGCCAACGACACAGTCACGATTAACGTGAAACTGGACGTCGGGTCAGCCAACGAGACCGTGACCGTGGAGGCGGAGGCGACTCAAGTCGACATATCCAGTTCTACCCTGAAGCAGGTGGTTGATTCGCAACGTATGGTGGAACTTCCGCTGAATGGTCGCAATGCAGCGGCCTTGACGACGCTGGTGGCCGGAGCAGTGAGCGCACCCAGCGCGAACACTGACATGGGCGCGGCCAAGAACATGCCGGCGTCGATTGTTCCGATTTCGGTGAACGGCGGGCGGTCCAACAATGTTGCGTTCAGTCTCGACGGTGTTCCGGCTCAGGACATCATGAACAATGTAAATCAGCCTTTGCCGTTTCCTGACGCACTTCAAGAGTTCAGTTTCCAGACCAGCAATTTCAGCGCGGAATATGGGCAAAATTCGTCTGGCGTGGTCAACGTCGTGACCAAGTCGGGCGCCAATGCCTTCCACGGGGATGTCTTTGAGTTCCTGAGGAATGGCAACCTCAACGCCCGTAACTTTTTCTCGGCTATTCCGGACCCGTTGCACCGCAACCAATTCGGCGGCACATTGGGCGGTCCGATTTTGAAGGACAGGTTGTTTTTCTTCGGCGGCTATCAGGGCACGCGCATTCGCGACAGCCTAGGAGGGCTCAGCGCTTATGTCCCCACGCCCGCCGAGGTCGCCGGCGACTTTTCGAGTTTGCTCAGCGCCACCAACCCTGCCAATCCGCTAGGCCGGCCGATCGTGGTGAAGGATCCTAACAACAACCAACCATTTCCCAATAACCAGATCCCGACCAGCCGCTTCGACCCGGCATCCCAGGGTGTCTTGAAATACCTTCCTTCCAGCCCAAACCCGACCGGTCTGGTGTTCTTTAGCCAGCCGACCATACAAAATTTCAACGAATTCATCACCAGGATTGATTACGGCATTTCAAGCAAGGATCGCCTCAATTTTCGTATCAACGAGGACTGGTTTAATCAGCCGGGAATTTATAGCTCAGCGAACATCCTGACATACGCCGACAGCAGCATCGACAATTCGTACAATACTGCGTTACAGGAAACTCACGTTTTCAGTTCTACGCTGCTGAACGACGCTCGGTTCTCGGTGTTTCGAACGGACACCAGCCGGCAGCCTCCTCCAGGCACACCCAACGTGGCAGATTTCGGCGTGAAGAACATCTACCAGACACCGGTGAAGGCCATAGAATCCTTTACCGTCTCCGGCTACCTCAATTTTGGCAACTTAGGATCCTCGATATTTCCGCGCACCAGTTTCGTATGGGCGGACACGCTGCGATGGGTGAAGGGCCGGCATAGTTTGTCGCTGGGTGGGATGTTTGAGCGCTCGCGGTTTAACCAGGAAAACCTCCTCGCTCAAGATGGTAATTTCAGCTTTACTGGCAATACCACTGGTTCCTCGATGGCTGACTTCTACCTAGGTAGGATGGGGTCTTTCACGCAGGGCTGGGGCTCCTATCAAGCGGATCGCAATATCCTATTTTCCCTCTTTATCCAGGACACGTTTAAAGTCAGCTCGCGGCTGACGCTCACCTACGGCGTTCGGTGGGAGCCGGCTTTCCCCATGCACGACCTTTTTCACCAGGCCGAAGCTTTCTCGCCCGCCCTGTTCCTTGCAGGCGTAAAATCGCAGGTGTTCACCAATGCGTATCCGGGAGAAGTTTTCACGGGTGACGCCGGCTTTCCGCCGGATGGGCGCGCCAATTCGTGGGACAACATCGTGCCTCGTGTGGGCTTTGCCTACAACCTGTTTGGCGATGGGAAAACCAGCCTGCGAGGCGGAACGGGGATGTTTCAGAATATCCAGGCCACGGCGTTCTCCAACGACAGCCAGGTGCAGGTCTCACCCTTCAGCCCGAAGGTCGCATATACCAACCCGGCCGCGCCTTTCAGCAATCCCTATCTGGGCAACGTGAATCCTTTTCCGATCAGTCTCCCAATACCCAAGAACTTTGTTTTCCCGACGCCAATTAATGTCGATTCTTGGGACACCGGCCACTACAAACTGCAGACGCCGACGGTATACAACTGGAACCTGACGATCGAGCATCAATTTCGGGCGGACTGGCTGGTGCGTGCCGCATATGTGGCCTCGCGCACGAACCATCTGATGGAAAGCGAGCAACTGAACGCCGCGATTTTCGCGCCCAACACCACGGCTGCGACGGACCAGGCTCGCCGGCCTTTTCAACCCTATGGCAGCATCATACAAGGTACGGCTTCTGGGAATGCCTGGTACAACGGGCTGCAGCTGACCCTTGAGAAGCGTCTATCACGTGGATTCACGATCCTGGCCAACTATACCTGGTCTAAGAGTACTGACAACATCCCCGTCGGAGCTGACGTGACCAGCCCGATGTTAGCTGCGCAGATCACGATGCCGTACAATATCCCGAATTTCAAGTCGCTGGATCAAGGTCCCTCCGATTTCGACTACCGCCATAATTTTGTGGTGAGCTACGTGTGGCAGCTCCCCGCTTTGTCCCACGCCAACCCCTTGTTGCGAGAGGTGGCCGGCGGTTGGGTCATCTCCGGTATCACAACAGCCCAAACTGGCGCCCCGCTGACACTATTTGCGGGCACGGATCAGTCCCTGACGGGTATAGGAAAAGACAGCGTGAATCTGCTGAGCCAGAATGTCTACCGATCAGGTCCCTGCGCGAACCAGGCGCCGTGCGTCCAGTGGCTAGTGCCGTCCGCTTTCGGCCTCCCGGCGCTAGGCTCCTTCGGGAATCTCGGCAAGGCGGCGCTGCGTGGGCCCGGGCTCTTCAACACGGATGCAGGAATCTACAAGAATTTCTCGATCCGGGAGCGTATGATTATCCAATTCCGCGCGGAACTCTTCAACATATTCAACCGTGCGAACTTTTATAGCCCTAGTAACCTCAGCTCAACCGGCTATAGCACGGGTTCACTCGGAGATTCACTCAGCGGAGCAGGATTCGGAAACATCTTGGCCGCACGCGACCCACGCATCGCGCAGCTGGCATTGAAGGTTTCTTTCTGATCATCTTTGATCGTCGAGGCTAAGTAGCGTATGCGATACTCAGTTGCATGAACAATGTAGCCTTGCTGCTCATTGTTTCGGTCGCCGCCATCGCCCAGAATTACAAAGTCGAGCAGACCTCCGACCACGGTATTCCCGTCGTCCGACTTGTCGACACGGCCAGTGGCGTGGAGGTCTCGATCGCTCCCTCTATTGGAAATCGCGCATATGAGATGAAAGTGCATGGGAAGAATATCTTATACTTCCCGATGCCGGATATTTCGCAAGCCCAGAAAACGCCCGGGCTAAATGGCATACCTTTTCTTGCACCCTGGGCGAACCGCTTGAGCGAGCCCGCGTTTTGGGCGAACGGCAAGAAGTATCCGTTCAACATGACACTTGGCAATGTTCGCGCGCCCGTTCCGATTCATGGGTTGCTCACCGCTTCAGCTTTCTGGCATGTGACCGAAGCCGCGGCAGACTCGAAGTCCGCGCACGTAACCAGCAAACTCGAGTTCTGGAAACATCCTGATCTCATGGCGCAGTGGCCGTTTGCTCACGAATACGAGATGACCTACCGGCTTGCCAATGGTGTGCTTGAAGTACAGGTGACCGTTACAAACCTCAGCGCTGATTCGATGCCGATTTCCCTCGGATTCCATCCGTATTACCGTATTCCCGACGTTTCGCGGGATGAGTGGACCCTACATCTGCCGGCACAAAAGGTGATAGTCGCTGACAATCATTTGGTAGCCACCGGTGAATACAAATCGAAAGATCTTCCCGATCCGCTGCCACTTAGGAGTTACAATCTTGATACCGGATTCACCGATCTGGAGCGCGATTCGGATGGCCGCGCTCGCTTTTGGATCGAGTCCGGCGGAAAGAAAGTTGAAGCGGTGTTGGGACCCAAGTTTGCAGTCGCCTTAATCTACGACCCACCAGCGCCGGCGGGTGAGACTCGGGACTTCGTCTGCATAGAGCCGATGGCAGGGATTACTAACGCCCTGAATCTCAACCACGAAGGAAAATACCCGGGTCTGCAAAGTGTACCCCCAGGCGGCAAATGGAGCGAAAGCTTTTGGATCCGAGCGAGCGGGATCTAGGCGTTATGAAACAGAAAGGATATCGCTATGAATCGCAGCGAATTTCTTTTATCCGCTTCAGCCACGGCGCTGACCGCCCAAGGAGAGCGCGCGCATGACCGCGGGCTACATCGAAAACACGATGAAGATCCCGTTGTAGGAGAACAATGTCTAAAGTCATCGTTTTACTGATCGTCCTGAGCGCCTTCCTGACAGCTGCGGATCTTAACATTTACCTCGTGGATGTTGAAGGCGGTCAGGGCACGTTGATTGTAGCGCCCTCGGGACAATCTCTACTAGTCGACACTGGCATAGCCGGCGCCGAGGGCCGCGATCCCAAGCGAATTTTTGATCTCGCGACCAACGTCGCTCACTTGAAAAAAATCGACTATCTGCTGATCACCCACTATCACGGAGACCACATCGGCGGCGTACCGGCACTCGCCAAAATGATTCCGATCGAACACTTTCTGGACCACGGTGAGCTTACCGTCGAGTCCGATCGCCCTGCCATGGTTCAGCTTTGGAGTGCCTACAAAGCCGCCGCCGGCGACAAGCGCACGGTTCTGAAACCAGGGGACAAGGTCCCGCTCAAGGGTGTAAACATTAATGTGGTTTCGGCAGCAGGCAAAGCGATTACCAAACCGATCAACGGAGGCGGGCCGAACGAAGCTTTATGCAAGGATGCGCAGCAGCAAGCGACGGATCAAGACCCAGAGAACGGCTCCAGCGTCGGAATACTGTTGACGTACAATAAGTTCCGCTTCGCGGATCTCGGCGACCTCCCTTGGTTGCAGGAACAACAACTTGCATGCCCGGTAAACATGCTGGGAACCGTCGATGTCTATCTGACCACCCACCATGGACTAGACCGTTCGGGGTCGCCTCAGCTCGTCTGGGCCCTCAAGCCACGTGTAGTCCTCATGAACAATGGGTCGCGCAAAGGCGGAGCGGCATTCACGTTTGAGACTCTGAAAAAATCTCCAGGCTTGGAGGATGTCTGGCAGGGACACTATTCGCTCAACGCAGACAAACGACTGCAAAGCGATGAGAAGATGATCGCCAACATGGAGCCGACGGGTCAGTGCCAAGGAAATTGGCTCCGACTGACGGTGCAGTCGGATGGTACTTACACGGTTACCAACGGGCGGAATAGTTTCAGCAAGAGCTACACAGTCCGCTAGGTGCCCGATGATGCGAAGCTATTCTCTCTGGCTGCTTGCAATAGCTTCCATTGCATCTGCCCAGAAGACCGTCCCTGATCCGGGTGCGAAGTCTTTCGAGATCCGCTGCACGGTTTGTCACGGCGGGGACGGTAACGGGAATGAGCGCGCCCCAAGCATCCTCAATTTCGTTGCCACGAATTCTGATGAACAGATTGCAGCTCTGATCCGCAAAGGCCTGCGCGGGATGCCGGCACATGACATCGCGGATCCTGGAATGAAAAGCCTTCTGGCCTTCCTTCATACCCTTCGTCCAATCCGTACGGCCGGCTCGTCGTCGCCGCGTCGGGCCACGGCGAAGCTTCAGAACGGCTCGATTCTTCAGGGCAACGTCTTGAATGAAACGCACTTCGATATGCAGCTTCAGACCGCGGACAGCAAGGTTCATCTCTTGGTGCGCGAAGGCGACGTTTACCGCGAACCTTCCCTGGCCCCGAAAATGGACTGGCCGCGTTATGACGGCAGCTTCACTGGCAACCGCAACAGCCCGCTCGACCAGATCAACACGACGAACGTGCAGCGCTTGTCGCTGAAATGGATGTTCCCGGTCCCCGGAGCGCCGCGCCTGGAGGCGACTCCAGTGGTTGTGGACGGCGTGATGTACATTACGTCAGTGAACGCAGCCTACGCGCTGGAGGCCACCACTGGCAGGCGGCTCTGGATGTACCGTCGGCCCCCCTCGTCCGGGTTGCTTGGAGAAGCCGCAGGCGGCGCCAATCGGGGTGTTGCTGTCGAAGGAAACCGCGTCTTCATGCTCACCGACAATGCACGTCTCCTCGCGCTCGACAAGAATACCGGGAAATTGCTCTGGGACACCGAGATGACCGATTGGCCCAAATCACAATACAGCGCGACGGGCGCGCCGTTAGTGATCGGCGATTTGGTGATGGCGGGCGTGGCGGGCGGTGAGGAAGGGGCGCGTGGCTTCATAGCCGCCTATCAAGCTTCGACCGGCGAGCGCGAATGGCGATTTTGGACGATCCCGGCGCGCGGTGAGAAAGGAGCCGAAACCTGGGTCGGCAGCGCCTTGGAACACGGTTGCGGGGCAACGTGGATGAGCGGTTCCTATGATCCCGAACTCGATTTACTCTATTGGTCCGTGGGCAATCCATGCCCGGACTATAATGGCGACGACCGAAAAGGCGACAATCTCTACACCGACAGCGTAGTGGCGCTGAAACCAAAGACCGGCGAACTAAAGTGGTATTTTCAATTCACGCCGCACGACACTCACGACTGGGACGCTGACGAGCCGCTGTTGCTCGTAGATGAAGTTTTTCAGAGTCAACCGCGCAAACTGCTTGTGCAGGCTGACCGCAATGGATTTTTCTATGTGCTGGATCGAACGAATGGAGAATTGCTTCTCGCGAAGCCGTTCGTGAAGAAATCAACCTGGGCTAGTGGTTATGGAAAAGATGGGAAGCCGATTCTGCTCCCCAACTCAGACCCTACGCTGGAAGGAAATCTGGTGTGTCCCGGATCTGGAACCAATTGGATGTCCGCTTCCTATAACTCGCTGCTCAAGTTGTTCTTTTTTTCGGCCTCCGATTCGTGCACGATCAGTCGCAAAGTACCCGCGCCCTTTGAAATGGGCAAGCGATTCTTCAACGGCACGAATAGTGGCGTTCCCGGTGGTGTTCGCTCGATCAGAGCCCTCGATATTCAGACTGGCAACACTGTGTGGGATTATCCTCAAACCGCTGGAGGCAGGAGCGCGAGCGGAACCCTTTCCACAAGTGGCGGGCTCGTCTTCATCGGCGAAGACAGCGGCGTGTTTACCGCATTAGACGGAAAGACTGGGAAGCCTCTATGGCACTTTACGGCTAACGAGTCGTTCCGCGCCTCGCCTATGACTTATATGGTGGGCGGCAAGCAGTACGTCTCGATTGCTGGGCCTGCCGGTTTCCTGACATTCGCGTTGCCGGATTAGTTCTTCATCGGACCTGCAAGAGATACGCCCGCCCTGCCCCCAATTTGACTGGCTCTTCATTTAGGAACAGAATTGGACTGATTGAGAGGGAGGCCCAATGATCAAGCAACCCTACTCCTGGCAGTGGCTCCTGGCTATGTCCGGGATCGGCTTGATGGCAATAGCGGCAATAGCAGTTACAACGGCAATGGCTCGCGCTCAAGCGCCCGCCAAAACTCAGGACCAAGTCACGTTCTCAAAGGATGTCGCACCAATTCTGCAGCGCTCGTGCCAGAATTGTCATCGGCCGGGCAGCATTGCACCGATGTCGCTTTTGACTTACAAGGATGCTCGACCTTGGGCCCGTTCTATCAAGGAAAAGGTCGTCAGGCGCGACATGCCGCCGTGGTTCATTGACCGGACGGTTGGGATTCGCAAGTTCAAGGACGATCCCTCTCTCACCGACCAGGAGATCGAGACCATCGCCGCGTGGGTCGGCGGCGGAGCGCCAGAAGGAAATCCCGCCGATATGCCGCCCCCGAAGCAGTTCGACGATGTGGACCGTTGGCACATCGGGAAGCCGGACTTGATCGTTTCGATGCCCGTGAGTTACACCGTAACAGCGCAGGGCTCCGATCAGTGGATTAACTTCACGGCTGACCCAGGGCTGACCGAGGATCGGTATGTCAAGGCCGTTGAGACTAAGCCTTCGGTGAGTGGTATCAAGGTGGTTCATCATGGCGGGACCAGCATGATATTCCCGGATGGTACGCAGGGACAACTCAACGAGTATGCGGTCGGCAAGAACGGAGATATCTTTCCGGAAGGTTCAGGCAAGCTGATCAAGGCGGGCACGAGATTCCGGTTTGGTATGCACTACCACTCCATCGGCCAGGAGACTACCGATCGAACCAGCGTGGGCCTCATATTTTATCCCAAGGGCTATGTACCCAAGCATGTAATCCACGCGGTGATGGACGAGACGAAAGACATTGACATTCCACCAGGCGCGGACAATGTGCGGTCCGATGCCTATTACAAGATGGAAAGGCCCGCACGCCTTACGGCCTATCAGCCGCACATGCACAATCGCGGAAAGGCGCAATGCATTGAAGCGATCTATCCGGACATGCGTGTGGAGCAACTAAACTGTGTGAACCGGTACAATTTCGGTTGGCAGATTGTGTACAACTACGCCGACGACGTGGCACCGCTACTGCCCGCCCGCACGATCCTCCACGTCATTTCCTGGCACGATAACTCGGCAAATAATCTATGGAATCCCGACCCGAGAAGTTGGGTTGGATACGGCGAACGATCAACTGAAGACATGGCTCGGGCATGGCTGGATTTTTACTATATGAGCGATGACGAGTTCAAGGCGGAAGTGGCAGCCCGCAATGCTCAAAAGGTCAACTTGACTAGCCAGCGGTAATTCGTCCAGCCCCGCTCTAAACTAGAAGGAGTTTAAATGAGGGTTTGTTCCGCGGGGACAGCATGTGCGTTAGCCATGGCACTCATGCTGACCACCGTGAGTCGCTCAGGAGCGCAGATCAGGTATGCCACCGGTCAAGATGTAGCTCCGGTTTTTGAAGGCTGGGAACGGAACGCCGATGGCACCTTCAACATGGTGTTTGGTTATATGAATCGGAATTATGAGGAGCTGGTTGACATTCCGATCGGCCCGAACAACAAGTTTGAGCCGGGTGCCGCTGATCAAGGTCAGCCCGCGCATTTCTATCCGCGACGCCAGGAATTTGTTTTCAAAGTGAGGATCCCCAAAGAATGGGGCAATCAGGATCTTGTTTGGACGCTTACTTCGGCAGGCAAGACCAACATAGCCTATGGCACACTTGCACCCGTTCGGGAGATCGGGAACATGGTGTACCAGGAGAATCGGGGCGGCCCTGGAGATCTGAACTACCCTCCGGAGCCCAATGAACCTCCGTCCATCGAGATGGTGGGTTCTGCGCAGCGAACGGTCGCTGTCGGCGAGGAGCTCGCCTTGACAGTGGAGGTTACGGATGACGGGCATCCATTGCCCCGTGCGCGACGGTTGGGCGCGGCAGTCCGTAGTGGCGCCGAGAGCGGCGCATCTGAACCGCCTGTCTTGAACTCGTCTCAGCAGGAAACACCCATCACGCAGGCTGTCGTGAAGCTGGATCGCGAGGTGAGACTGGGCGTAACTTGGGTTGTTTACCGGGCCGGGCCCGGAACCGTTACGTTCGATCCCATGAGAGTTCCGGTGGTGATGGTAGGGCCGCCCGGATCGGTCACTGCCGCGGAGCCTCTCGCGGGCAAAGCGACGACGAAGGTAACCTTCAGTCAACCCGGAACCTACGTCTTGCGGGCCTACGCCGACGATGGAGTTCTGACCGCTCCGCTGAATGTGACCGTGATAGTGCGGCCCGGAGCGAAGCCCTAAGTTCCGATGCCTCGCGTCTCCGGGTCCAGCGCTGCCAAATAGCAGCCGGCTGCGCTGGTTGGTTCTCGGTGTGGCCAGTGGCTCGTTTTTGCATCGAGTCATTCTGCCCGTGTGTCTGCCGCCTGTGTGGACGAAGGGCGCGATCCTGCCACTGCGGAGTTCCGAGACTGTGGATTCGCGGAAGCGATGTTTGGTTCGGAGACGAAGCTCACCGTCAGAGTGCGTCATACCGAGATGTCGCACGTGGTCAGCGTTGGAGGCTGCTTTCATGGCTCGACGGGGTTGAGAAGAGTCCAGGTGAGCACACACTGTGGTTCTCGGAAACTTCAATCTTTCTGAGATCATTAGGTTTGCCGAAGTCGGGAAGGGACTGGCTAACCCGATGTTGAGCGTCCTGTGTCTGTTCCTTTCAACAATGCTCTCAGTCTTTCGTTCGCGGGCTGCTCTCCAGGTAGAGATCCTGGCGTTGCGGCACCAGATCTGTGTGCTCCGACGCTCCGGCAAGAAACGGCCGAGGTTAACCGTGGCGGACCGTGTCTTCTGGGCGTGGTTGTCTGAAGCGTGGGCCGATTGGCGATCGGCGCTGGTCATCGTCAAACCTGAGACGGTCATCGCCTGGCACCGGAAAGGCTTCCGGTTGTTTTGGACTTGGAAGGTCCGTCACGGACAAACCGGAAGGCCCACCGTCTCGCAGGATGTCCGGGATCTGATCCGTACGATGAGCCTTGCCAACCCACTCTGGGGTGCGCCGCGCGTCCACGGAGAACTACCCAAGCTTGGTATTGACATCGGCCAGACTAGCGTCAGCAAATATATGGTCCGGCAGCGAAAGCCGCCCAGCCAAACCTGGCGGACATTTCTCGACAACCACGTCCAACAGCTTGTCTCGGTCGACTTCTTCACCGTGCCAACCATCCGCTTCGAGGTTCTGTACGTGTTCCTGGTGCTGGCCCATGAGCGGCGGCGAATACTGCACTTCAACATCACTGCTCATCCGACCGCGGAATGGACCGCCCAGCAACTTCGCAATACGTTTCCCTGGGACTCGGCACCGTTATCTGTTGCGAGATCGGAACCGAATCTTCACCAGACAGGTCCAGGACATGGGTATGCAGGAAGTGCTTTCTGCGCCGCGAGCGCCGTGGCAAAGAGCCTACGTCGAGCGCGTGATCGGCACCATCCGGCGCGAGTGCCTCGATCATATGATCATCTTCAACGAAGCGGCACTCTACCAGCAGATCAAGTTGTTCACGGCATACTATCACGAATCCAGAACGCATCTTTCGCTAGCCAAGGACTCGCCGGAGTCGCGCGCAGTGCAGCCACCGGAACAAGGACTAATCGTGGCTGTCCCGCAAGTGGGCGGTCTCCATCACCGCTACGACCGGCGCGCAGCCTGAACACGGTTTAGCCGTGATTGTCCGTGGAAGAAGTCCACCGCTACGGGTGTTCCCTCGCGCTTGAGACCACCATGCGCCACTGTTTGGCGCGGCTGAGTCCTGTATCCCTTCGCTGCCAGCAAAACCTTGGGGAGTTTGTGCCTTCAACCCCCCTCGTTCGAGGGCATTTGCTCGACACGGAGTTTTCGACAAGCACAGTCGGCGCGAAAGAATTTAGAGCACCGAAGGACGCCCTCGCTCCGAAGTCGTCCAACGCCACTCGCTGGGCCCCCTGGCTGGTAGCTTTGCATTAGAGTCATCGACGGGCTGCCGTGAACGCAGAGTCCAAGTCCCTCTGCCATGTACCGCTCAAATATTGGATGAAGCTTCCGCGCTTGCCCAAGTAATTGATCGCGGGACCAACCTGAAGCAGCAATGCGATAAAGTCCGGTCGACATGTTTTCAAGTCGAATACCAGGCTGATGCTTCCGTGGTAATGCACGAATTCGCGCATGGCGATGTTGGCGCGACAGGGTGGCAAGTCTGGATTGCCCCTGCGTTCTACATCGCGCGTTTCCTGACGGATGCTCTGGATAGTTCCGGTCACGTTGAAGCAGTTAACGCCAGCTTGCACACGCCATTGTAATTTTCGTGTCACCCAATCGTCATGTCACCCAATCGTCATTGACTTTTTCTGACTTGCGCCGTAGACTACTAAGATCCCTGTCGATCTTCCTTTAAGGAGGGGTCCATGAATACGAGCTTGTTTAAGCGCGTAGCGTCGTCGGAATTCTGTGGACGCCGGTGGGCGCGTTTCGCGTCGCACATAGGGGTGGCGATCCTGTGCTCAGCAACTTTCTGTAGGGTGACCTTTGGCCAGTCGACCTTCGGCACTGTGCTCGGGACCGTGAAGGACCCCTCGGGCAGCACGATTCCGAAGGCGAAAATCGAACTGCTGAACACTGGGACAAATGCTACCCGTTCCACGGAATCGAGTGCCAATGGCACTTATCAGTTCAATAACATCGATGTCGGAACGTACCAACTGACGGCTGAAGCACCTGGTTTCCAAAAGACGGAATATCAGGCGTTCGATCTGAGCTCCCGGGAGAGTAAGCACGTAGATATCGACCTCAAGATTGCCTCGCAAGCGGCCACCGTAACTGTAGAGGCTATCGCTATCGTTCAGACGGATGCCTCTAACATCTCTGAATCCAAGGGCTCTCTGGAACTGACCGACCTTCCGGTCGCCATCTACACGCGCTCGCAAGGATCCACCAGCGCTTTCTCTACTCTGACGGCGCAGCCGGGGGTACAGACTGACGCCAATAACAATATAACGGTCGCCGGAGCATCGCCTTCGCAGATTGCCATAACTATAGACGGAATCAGCTCCGTCGGAGTGGGTTCCGGAAGCGGAAACCAAGCCACTGGCGGTGCGCTCCAGGAATTATTCCCCTCCTTCAACGCTATCGAAGAAATCAAGATCAGCGAAACCCTGAACCCGGCCGAGTTTGGCGGTGTCGCTGACATCACCACCGTCTCCAAATCCGGCACGAACAGCTTCCATGGTGGTGCGTTCGAAAACATTCAGAACACAGCTTTTAATGCCGCTGACACCTTCAGCAATCAGGTCAATCCTGTCAAGCTTAATAACTTCGGCGTCTATATAGGCGGCCCGGTCATTTTGCCGAAATTGTACAACGGACGAAACAAGACGTTCTTCTTCGTGAGCGGCGAAATACTCCGATTACCAAAGTCGCAGACCAACCTCTTGAGCGTTCCCACCCAGGCCATGAGGAATGGCGACTTGTCCGCCTATCTCGATCCTGCCAATGGTGGCTCGGACAACGCGTTGACCGGCTACCCGGGGAATATAATTCCTAAATCTGGGCTTAATCCTTTCGGACAGAAACTACTGAACTTCTTCTACCCTTTGCCGAATTACGGTCCGCCTGGGGCAATCGCGAACAACTACCTTGCAACTTATGCCCTGCCGATCAATAGCGCTCAGGGAGACATGCGAGTGGATGAGCAGATTAGCTCGAAGCATCTGGTATACGTGCGCTACACCTACAAGAATCGGCGCATCATCGGTCTCCCCTACGACGCCAGTGGAAATCCTGGGTCCCCTCTGGTGGGGAACACTTCCAGGCCGGAAATCTATAATGCGTTTACCACCGCCTACAACTGGATCATCTCGCCTTCCATCGTGAATGAACTGCGCGGAGGGTTCAGCGCGGCTCGTTTCGGCGCCAGCTACGGCGTCACCTCGCAGCAAGCGGCGACTTATTTTGGACTGACATCCCCCCCGCTGCCAGGTGCGATTCCACCGGGCGATGACACTCCTACCATAAACCTCACCGGATTCCTGGGATCCCGCCCACAAACGGCCGACACAAACCCCAGCGAAAATACCGCTCAGGTCCTGGATACGATCACGTGGACCAAGAGCAAACACACCATGAAGTTTGGGGGAGATTTCCGTCATTCCGGCAGCCTCTTCACTCAGGTGTTTAAGGACTATCAACTGGGAACCTATACGTTCAATGGCTCTGCTCTGGGTGCTTTACTGGGCACCGGCGCGGCAACTCCGCTCGCGTCTCTTCTTCTTGGATATCCCGACCAGACCACCATCGGATCGGTAGTCAATCCGGCCACCGACGCGCAGCAGAACTCTTACGCTTTCTTCGGCCAGGATGATTGGAAGGTTTCCCAGTCACTGACGATCAATTTCGGCTTACGGTGGGAGTATCATCCCGGTTTCCACGACATCAACAACAACATGACCAATTGGGTTCCGGATTACGTCAGCACGGTCGACGGTCAGACCGTTCACGGCGCGGCGATCCTGCCCAATCAGGCGGCGTTTGCCAACGTGAACCCGCAGTTCGCGGAATCCATTGCTCCCACTCCGATCATTCTTGCGTCGAAGGTTGGCTTAGGCGAGGCGCTGCGTACCTCTTCGAAGAAGGACTTCGCGCCGCGCATTGGATTCGCCTATCGTATAGGCGGCGACAACAAGACAGTTCTTCGTGGCGGGTATGGAAGATTCATTGAGGCGCTTCAAAGCGCCACCGCGATCAATGGATGGTCGGTGGAGTCGAGCAATATCGGATACTTCTTTAATTCAATAGGCGACAACGGATTGCCTGTGTTCCAGATGCCCTATTCCTATCCCTCCAACACTGCGCAGCCGGGCACACAATTCTTCGATTTGGCTTCGAACATCCACTACAAGGACCCCATTGTGGAGGAATGGAATGTGACACTTGAACGGGATCTGGGCAAAGGAGTGGGCATCCGTGCTTCATACGACGGCAATCACGCCTACAACCTGCCAACGCTCGCCAACATCAACCAGATTCCCCCGAACACCCTGGGTTTCAACGATCCCCGCTCCCAGGCTGCTATTCCGTTCCCTCAGGTATCGTTTATTGAGACCGGCGAAAATCAGGGCTTTGGCAATTATCAAGCAGGCACGATCTCGGTCCATAAACGCAGCAGCAGCTTTCAATTCGATGCCAGCTATGTCTTTACCCGAAACCTGGCGAACACTATAGGCTCAGCTTACTCGACTGCGCAGCGGTATCCAGACGAATTCGGCAACTTGCTCAGCGACTTTTACCATCCCGGTATCGACTACGGGAACGTTCCCTTTTCCCGCCGTAACCGGTTTCTCGCCACGTTCCTGTACGAGCTGCCTTTTGGCAAGGGCAAGGCCTTCTTGAATAGCGCCAATCCAGTGGCGGATAAGATCATCGGGGGCTGGGTGTTGAGCGGTATCGCTCTGTTCCAGAGCGGACCGTTTATGACGGTAACTATAAATGGGTCGGCCGATCCCTCGGGCACCGGGTTTCCCGGGTTGGCCGCTTCCCTGATCGGAAACGGTGGGCGGGCCGATACCGTTCCGAACGTTAATCCCTATCAAGGTCAATCGCTGAACCAGTGGATTAACCCGAACGCGTTCACCACTCCCGCGGACAACATTGGCCGGTTCGGCGACTCCATGCAGGGCGCCGTCCAAGGGCCTGCCACCAAGGCTGTCTCGCTGTCGCTGCTCAAGCGAATCCCGTTAGCCGAATCGGTTCGGCTGGAGTTTGGAGCGCAGGTCTCCAACGTCACAAATCACCCGAACTATAACCCTCCTGGGAACCTGACCCTCGGCGTCCCGGGATTCGGGCAGATCACGAGCATGCAAACGGCCGAAGGCGCCGGTCCACGAGCGATTCAGTTGACGGGTCGTTTGACCTTCTAGATCCGGCGCAACCCTTTTCAGTCAGCTTTCCAAGATGAGAGAATAAGCAGCTATGAAAGCGTCGCATCTACTTGCTCTGACGGCTGCCTGTTTCTGCATCATTCTTGCGATTTCCATTCGTTCTTCCGCGGACACTCCTGCTAAGCCCGGCAATGTCACCGAAGCCCGGGTGATTGCCGAAGCGTCGGAAGGCAACAATTGGCTGGTGGGTGGGCGCACCTTCGACGAGCAGCATTTCAGCCCTCTCAAGCAGGTCACCGACAAAAACATCGGCAACCTGGGCCTGGCATGGGCGACGGATATCGAGAGCGCTATGGGCTTGGCCACCGAGCCGATCGTCGTCGATGGTGTCATTTACATCAGCGCTCCGCAGTCGCGAGTCTATGCCGTGGACGCACTTTCGGGAAAGGTCGTGTGGAAGTTCGACCCCAAGGTGCGGCTGGACAGGATGCGGAATTCGTGGGCCGCGCACAGTAATCGCGGATTGGCGGTCTGGGCCGGCAAAGTGTACGTCGGAACCGGCGATTGCCGTCTGGTGGCCATCGATGCCGCCAGCGGAATGAAAGCCTGGGAGTCGCCCGTCTGCGATGGAGCTCAAACGGGAATCACCGGGGCGCCGCACGTCGGCAATGGGAAAGTGTTCATTGGTTACAACGGCTCCGATACGGGAGTCCGCGGATCGCTGGTTGCATTCGATGCCTCGACCGGCAAGGAAGCGTGGCGCTTCTGGACTGTTCCCGGAAATCCGGCGAATGGATTCGAATCCAAAGCGCTCGAAATGGCCGCCAAGACTTGGTCGGGCGATGCCTGGTGGGAAGTAGGAGGCGGCGATGTTTGGGACCCGATCACCTATGATCCGGTTACTGGATTCGTGATCTTCGGTACCGCCGGGAGCTGAACCGGAGTCGCTCTTCGGCGACAAAGCGGACCGGAAAGTCTCCGGCGACAGGCTATTTTCGGGAAGCGTGATCGCCGTAAGAGCCGCCACCGGTGAGTATGTAGGCATTACCAGACCAGCGCGCCCGACCTCCATACCGAGAACATGCATATCTTGATTGCCGACGCAAGCGTCGGTGGCGAGAAGCGGCGCGTCGCGATCACCGCGCCGAAAAGCGGATTTGTTTATGTGCTCGACGTCAAGACCGGGCATCTGCTCGAAGCCAAGCCCATCGCCAAAGTGTCGTGGGCCAGCTCCATTGATCTCAAGACCGGCCGAGCCGTAGAAATACCTCCGCCAGCAAGCGGTCGACGTCCGGCAAGCGGCGGTCACAACTGGTGGCCCATGAGCTACAGTCCTCTCACCGGCCTGGTCTACCTTCCAACTCATGATCCCAAGGAACATGCTTTGGCGCCAGGCGAGTTCCCAGAAGATGGGAAGCTCGTGGCCTGGGATCCGGCGCAGCAATCGATTCGCTGGACGGTAGAGGAGCCTATCGCAACCAATAGCGCCGTGCTGGCAACTGCCGGCAATCTGGTTTTTCAGGGCGAAGGCACCGGCGAATTTGCGGCCTACTCCGCCGACACCGGACATAAGGTGTGGTCGATCAAGACCGGCTCAGCAATTCACTCGGTGCCAGTCAGTTTTGCCGTCCAAGGCGAGCAGTATATTCTGGTCCCGGTCGGCTGGGGTTCCGGCTCGAGACTGTTCAGTCAGGGTAGCTCCATGGCGACGCCTGAGGCGAAGAGAGGACCGGCGCGACTGCTGGCTTTCAAACTGGGAGCGAAGACGCCTTTTCCGGTCGTCAACGCTAGGATACCTCCCGTCCCGCTGCCGCCGGATCAAACCTTCAGCAAGGAAACTATTCAACTGGGCGCAACGCTCTTCAACAAACACATCTGCTTCGATTGTCACGGCCCGGGAGCGGACGGCAGTGGGGCGTTTACAGAAGATGGCGCGATTCCAGACTTGCGTTACTTGCCTACCGAGTCTCATCGCCTGTGGGATGCCACCGTCCTCGGCGGGAGTCACCAAAAGAATGGCATGCCAGGGTTTGGGAACCCGCCCGGTTTTCCGATCGTAATGAGAAAAATGACCGCGCAGGAGTCCGAAGCGATCCACGCCTACGTGATCGAGCAATCCTGGAAGGCTTACAACGCCGAACAGAATAAGGCTCGTCAGTGACCGCGGGGATGAATTGGCTGCGTTAGATGTAAGCCTTCAGCGGATGATGAGTCATGCTCTTGGTCTCGAGCGACGTCAGGATCATTCCCGGATGAATCGGCGTGCGCCGCAAGTAGTCGTGGCCAACAGCGTCGGCGAGTGCGCAGAAAATTGCCGCCGCTCCAGCCGACACCGCCACTTCTCCAACGCCCTTTGCTCCCACCGGCGTCTGCGGATCAGGTAGATTCACCGCGTCCCACTGCATGTCCAGGGGGATGTCCAGAATAGTCGGCGGCTTGGTGTGATGGAAGCGTCGCGCAACCGCTTGCCCATATTGCGGATCGTAAATCAGACTCTGGGAGCGCACATGCCCCAGACCCTGGATGGCGCCTCCGTGCAACTGGCCGCCCAGCGCGCGAGGATGCATCACCGTGCCCACATCTCCTACAGCCAGGTAATCCAGCACCACGTATTTTCCCGTCTCGACATCCACCTCCACCTCGGCAAATCCAGCCACAAAGGAAAAGGTCGTGCCCTTATGGGGAAATTCGTCCTTGGCGACGCCCACCAGCCCTTGTCCGGCTAGCGCCGCGGTCGAGGCCTTGGTCATCGCGTTCACTTGTTTGGGCGATTCGTGCCCATCGTACTTGCCGCCCAACTGGATCGCGTACTCGGCCGCTTTCGCCATCGTCATTCCGCCGCCTGGGTTGCCCCGAGGATAGACGCGCCCGTTGCCGACCTCATACTGCTCAGGATGGCCGCCCAACTTCTTAGCCGCGATCTCCTGGAGCTTCGCCTTAGCGTCCAGCGCGGCCGCATGATTGGCTCGGCTATGTGCGTGGGTGGTCTGGCTGCCATCCTGCGTCGAGCTCCACGGCACACTCTTGGCGGTACTGCCCCATACAACCTCGACCTGCCCCCACGGCATTCCCAGCGCTTCGGCCGCGACTCGAGCAGTATCCGAGACCGAATGAGTTCCCAGATTTCCGATTCCCTGATGCACATACAGCTTGCCGTCCGGTTTGATCACCAGCAGACCGTCAAAGCCGTTGCTGCCCGAAAAGAAAGCTCCAATCGCGACCGATACGCCGCGCACTTTGGTACCACTGCGCTGGCCGCTGCGCTTCTTGCGCTCGTCCCACTTGAATAGTTCCGCGCCCCGATCCAGTACCTCTCGTACTTTCGCGCTAGTCACGGTGTCTTGCGGCTGCCCTTTTTTCTCGGGGAAACCCCAGGGCGAGTTGTCGACCGGCGCGTTAATCTTGCGGATCTGAACGCGGTCGATGCCAAGCTGGGCTGCCGCCTTATCCATCAACGGTTCGAACATCGCCACCGCTTGCAAACCTCCCGGACACCGCTGCGACGTGCGCGGAGCAGTATTGGTCGCTACCGAAAGCGCCCGCAGCCGGACCGCTTGCGGCTGATACAGTAGCGACGCCACCATGGACGCGATCTGCGCGTCGCCTTGCTGCGAGTAAGGGCCCGCATCCTCGATAATCAGCAGATCCATCGCCGTCATCCGGCCGTCTTTGCGGAATCCCAACTTGGCGCGCGCCTGGAAACCCGGCCTGACGCGCCCGATAAAGGATTCCTCTTCTCGCGAAATCCGCATCATTACCGGTCGGTTGGTTTTCTTGGAAAGCAGCGCCGGGACGGCCATGATTTGCGAGCCGGTGATCTTGCCTCCAAATCCGCCGCCGCAATACTCGCCTACGAAATTCACCTGCGATTCCGGTATGCCTACCCACCGCGCCAACGCGCCCACGGTTTGCGCCAAACTTTGCGTCGACCCGTACAGGTACAGTTTTCCGTTCTGCCAGTACGCCATAGCCGAACGCGGCTCGAGCGGTGCATGGCTGGTGGACTGCTGGAACAGCGTCTCGTCCATGATATAGTCGGCGGCCTTAAAAGCAGCCTCGATATCGCCGAAGGACGTTTCCTCGCCCGCTTCCCCGCCCCACGGCAGCCGCCCCTTGGCGACTTCTTCGAAGTCCTTGGCGGTCCACTTGATGGTCTTGATTTTCGAGTTCTGGTAGAAGACGTTGCCGTCGGCGCGGGCATTGCGCCCGTTGGGACGCAAGCTGTCCAGCGGATCGATGACGAAAGGAAGCGGCTCGAAATCCACTTCCACCTTTTCGATCGCTTCCGCCGCGGTCCACTCGTCCACGGCCGCGATGGCGAAAATCGGCTCTCCGGCATACACTGGCTCGTTGGTCAGAGCCAATTCCGGCCGGCCGATCGGAGTAGGATCCTCCGGCCCCGGCTGAGCTTTCGGAATCTCGTCGGCGGTCAAGATAGCAACTACTCCCGGCGTCGCCAGCGCCTTTGACGCATCGAGCCGCCGGATGCGCGCATGCGGCATCGGACTCAGGGCCAGCTTGGCGAACAGCATACCGTCCGCGCGAAAGTCTTCGGCATATTTGGACTGCCCTAGGACCTTGGCCACGATGTCAGGCGTCTGATAATCGTGTCCGATCAGTTTGTAGTTCGAACCCTTGGTTGTAGACATGTTACACCTGCTCCATCGTATGGGCGGCCCGCAGCATGGATCGCAGAATCTTGTTGTAATCGCAGCAGCGGCATAGATTGCCAGAGATCCCTTGCGCCAGTTCCGCGCGCGTCGGCTTCGGGTTGGTCTTCAGGTAACCAACCGTCGCCATGATAAAGCCCGACATACAGAAGGCGCACTGGAATCCCTGTTCATCCACCACCGCTTGTTGCACCGGATGCAGCTTGCCGTTAGGTCCCGCCAACCCTTCGATGGTGGTCACTCTGCTCTGCCGGACGGTATGGGTGAGAACAGAACATGAATACCTCGGCACATCGTCGATCAGCACCGTGCACGCGCCGCACTCCGCGCGGTCGCACCCCAGTTTGGTTCCCGTAAGCCCCAGCTTGTAGCGCAGCGTCATCGCCAGACTTTCCTGCTTCAATACATCCACGCGACGCAACTGCCCGTTTACATTCAGCGTCACCAGCCGCTCCACCGATCCGGCTGCCGGCGCCGCCCAAGAAGTTTCCCGGAACAGATAACTGGCCGACGCCGCTACTGCGCCGCCAGCGATGATGCTCTTGATGAACTGCCGTCTGGCAAGCAAGCGCTGAGATTCCTGTTCCGGCATACACTACCTCCTCTGCGTCCAAGATTTTTCAAATATCGCAGATTAGTTAATTGTATCGCTCGTCCGGGCACGGAGGCGATGATCTCGCTATACTTGCTGAAACGGAGGTGCTATGCGTCTTCGCCTAGCCGCTGTCCTTGCACTTGTTGCAGTGCCCGCCTTCTGCGCCGAATGGAACGTGCACCTCGCAGAACAATACATGGATTCACGTCAGAAGGATTGGGTGGCTTGGCCTACGGCCATGGCTTCCGGGGTCGCGTGCGTGTCCTGCCATACCGGATTGCCGTACCTGGTGGCGCGGCCGGCGTTGCGGCGTGCGCTAGGCGAGCGAAGCGGTCCAACTTTGTACGAGGGAATGCTGGTGTCGAGCATGCGGGCAACGGTGACCCGGACCGACGCGAAAGATCTTTTTCCAGGATTGAAGGGCTTGATCGTCGACCAGGTGTTTGGCGCGCAGGTAGTTTTGAACTCGTTGGTCCTGGCGATGGACGACGCGCAGCGCGGCCGCATGAGCGCCGAAGGCGAAAAGTCGTTCGAAAGACTGTGGTCGCAGCAGTTGAAAACGGGAGCGGATAAAGGTAACTGGCTCTGGTCGGATTTCGACCTCGATCCATGGGAGACGCAGGATGCCGCCTACTACGGTGGAGCATTAGGGGCTTTGGCTACCGGTGTTGCTCCAGCAGGATATCAGGCTCGGCCCGAAATTCGTGAAAATGTCGCCGCGCTGACTGCGTATTTGCGCAACGGAGAGGCGAAGCAGCCACTGCATAACCGGCTGTTCTTGTTATGGGCGTCGGCCAAACTACGCGATCTGCTGCCGGACACCGATCGGCAGGCCACTCTCGCCGAGATCTGGCGCAAACAGCAGCCCGACGGTGGCTGGACGCTCGAATCTCTCGGCCAGTGGAAACAGCGCGAGAAAGCCCCGCCCTCCAAGGGATCCAATAGCTACGCCACCGCGCTGGTGACGTTTGTGATTCAGCAGGCTGGAGTACGACGTTCGGACGCCAACCTGACGCGAGCACTGGGCTGGCTCGAAACCCATCAGGATCCTAAGATTGGTTACTGGTTCGCGGATTCGATGAATCACAAGCACGAAGCCGGCTCGATGCCGGAGCGCTTCATGAGCGATGCCGCGACGGGGTACGCGACTGCAGCGCTGCTGGCAGCGAGCGAGCAAGTCGGAACGAAATAACACGCAAGCCGACGGGGGCGTCGGCTGCAGTCCAAGGGGACTGCCCCACTACGGGATTACGACGATTCCCGCGTAGGTAATGTCGTTATTCAGGTCCCAGGTTTTCTCGTATTTGAGCGTCGCGGCGTCATAGACCTCGATATCGAAACCGGCGCCGTAGATGTAAAGCTTTTTGCCATCGCCGGAAATACCAAGAGTGAAGCGTGTGCGGCAAGGGACCTCCGCGCGCTGGGTAATGTGATCATTAGTCAGATCAAAAGCCCAGAACTCGCAGCGTTTGTCGCCGCCTCCCCCAGAAATGTTGCCGCGGGTTCCTGAAGACACCACGGTGTAGGCCGCCTTCCGGTCGGGAGTTACTTGGATCCCCGCCATGCCCTCCGGCGTCGGGCCGATCGCCTTGAAGTCTACCTGCCGGGTGCTCAGATCAAAACGGCCCAATCCGAACACGTGATTGTGGACGATGGGATCGGAAGAGACGAAGACTGCTACATGCTGTCCGGCATCGTTGATCAGATCCAGATCGCTGCCGAAGCGGACGTTCTCCATCTCTACGCCAGGAAAATTCGGTTTGGAGAGCTCAATGCGATCGAGCACCTTGAAGTCATCGGCCTGCATGATCGTGATTTTGTTACCGAACTGGTACAGGTATTTACCGTCCGGGGACAGTTCCAGGGGAGCGCGCCCGAAATCAATGTCGTTGGCGGATTGTTCTTCTTTGGGCATATCCACCGTTTTGATAATCTTCTGCTGCTGGAGATCGATCACCGTATACTTGGGCTTTCCGACGTCGTAGTGCTCGAGATACTTATCGATTTCCTTGGTGATGGTGTAAAACAGCTTGCCTTGCGGATCCGGCGTGCCGTTCCAGAAACGGTACTGCTTGGTCGGTGTGTTGAGCTCAAAGTGATTGGTCACCCTGTGTGTGGCAACGTCAATCACCTCGATGCCATTGTGATCGATGGTGGTCACATAAACAGTCTTATGATCCGGCGTCTGGCGAATCGACATGGGCGTGCCCGTCGTTAACGGGATACGATCGACGATCTGGCCTTTCGCCTCATCGAACACAATCACGGCAGCCGGATAGGCCGGCAACCAAAGAGTGCCGGCGCTCGCAAGCGCGGCGGAAGCGGCGAGTATCAGTAGTAAGCGTGACATGACTTGAATCATGGAAATACCAGATCGAGATTCCGCCAGTCCTTGGTGGCGGCGGCACACTTGCTGGCCCAATCCGGAGCGTTGTTGAGATGATCGGGAACCTGGGCCGGCCAGTAACAGCTCACGAAGCAATCGTAGATATCACGTTCGACCGGCTGGCAAAGGCCGGCCGTCCCCCCCGCGGCATCCACTTCCCAACCGGGCGTAAACATCAGCGCGCATCCCATCGGGACATGCGGACGTGGCTGGGGAGCTTGCGGGTTCTGCAATGCGACAACGTCGCTGGTGCGTGAAGCGACGTAGTTATCGATGCGCTCCGCTTTCTTGTTCAGAGGTCGCATATGTCTCATGATGATGCCTTCCTTTCGGCGAACTGCCGCAAAAATTCCGGATTCTTGGCTGCGATGGCGCCATAAATCTCCAGACAGGTATTGGTCCAATCCCGGATCCAGTCGCAATAGTGAAGATTGGGGTGCCCGGTGTCTCCGTAGCGTACGAATGCTTCGTGATGGCAACCGCCGGCGCACAGAGGGCGCGCCCAGCAAGTGTGGCAGTCGTATTTGGAATCGATATGGCCGCGGCGCAGGAAATCGGTCTGCTTCTCGCGGTTGATGCCAGTGGAGATGTGCCCCAGGGCATGCGCATCGGAATCAACGAAACGATGGCAGGGCGCGATATCGCCCGAGGGCCCCACGCCCACCAGCCCCAGCCCCGCTCCACACGGGTGCGATTTGTTTACCCCTTGGCAGAGCTCGGCTAGCGTATCGCTGACGTTCGAGAACCCGTGCGCCTCTCCGCGCATTGCGTATTCGAGATACTCGTCGGCCAAGACATGGAACTGTTCGAGCACGCCGTCCATGCCCTTTTGATTGATCGCGTAAAGCTGATTGGGCGACGTGGTTACCGGCGCGAAGCCGACTTCGTGAAAACCCAGGTCTTGCTTTAGATGGCGGAAAATTCGAACCACATCGGTAACGCCGGAGGTGAGAGTGACTCGGGCGGTAATCGGCCGGGTGCGGTGGTTTTGGATCAGAGCACGCACCTTTGGCTCGATAATGTCGTAGCTGCCCTTGCCGTTGGCGAAAACGCGAAGCGCATCGTGCATTTCCTTCGGCCCATCCATGCTGACGGTGACGCCGATATGGTTCTCGGAAAGGAACTCGATGATCGTGGGCGTCAAAAGCGTGGCATTGGTCGTCAGGCTGAAATCGATATGTCGTTCTTGTTCTTTGGCCCGATCGTTGGCGTAGGCCACCACCTGCTTGAGCAGGGGGAAATTCATCAGAGTTTCACCGCCGAAAAAGGTGATATGAATCGAACGCCGTCCGGCCGATTGTTGAAGCAGGAAATCCACCGAAGCCTTGGCAGTCTCCAGATTCATGAACTTCGGCTTGCCTTCCGGGGTGGCGACTTTGTCTGCGCCGAACTCATAGCAGTATTGGCAAGATAAGTTGCACTGGTTGGTGAGATTCAGCACTAACGTCTGGATGGGAAAGTCAGCGGGCGGCGTGGTCGCCGGTTCGGGGACTGAGTTCCCGGTAACGATGACCTGGGAGTGGTAGAGTTCCACGATCAGCTCTTCCGCTTCGGCACGAGAGAGACCGCTCGAAATCAGATCTTCGATGAGCGACCCATAGGGCGCCTCGCCCACTTTCAAGCGACTGATCACTTTGGCGACGGCATCATCCACCTGGAATATGGCTCCAGCGGGAACCAGGTAGAGGAACCGCGTTCCAGCGGCTTCGAAAGAGTGAAACTCGCCCAATCGAAAAGGCCGCGTCTCGACGGCGGTATTGGCAGCGTTCACTGACCCACCTCGGGCTGATCCCACTGCATATAAGCAGGCACGGTGACTACCAGGTACGACTTGGCGGTCAATGGTCTGCCCTCCGGATCCTTCTCATTCTTGGCAGTGGCGACCACCCAAATATCACCGTAGTTGTTGCGGCTGAACTTGCGCTTCGGATTGGGGCCATCGGAGGCGGGCGTGAACAGCCCGCTCGGGCTCAGAGTGCCGACGAAGTCCTTGTCGTCATCGCCGTAGGAGGAATAAAACTCTTCGACCGAAAAAGTGGCGTCGATTGGGCCGAGCTCGACATCGTCTGCGGTGTGCGGTTTTCCATCCGCCCCGCGCTGGTAGGCGATCGCTTCAAACTGCTGATAACCTTTGGGATGCGTTTGGCTCCCCAGCCGGGCCAAAGCCGAATCCGGCATCACCTTAATATAGTCGATGCGATCATAGACCGCAACGCCGTTTTGGAGTACCGCGCGCCGCAGGGCGACGTCGCGTTTGCCGGGTACTGCGCTGGAGGCAACGTCTACCTCCGCTACCACCTCCGTGCTGCTATGCGAAACGATCCGTCGCACAGTAACCCCGTTTCCAAAATCCAGATCCGCGGGCACAACTTGGGCGGGAAGATTGTCCCCAATGAGACGGACACGGAGGGCTTGCGAGCCGGTCTTCAACGCTGGATGATCGACGCCCAGAAGTGCGGGTTCGGACGAGGAGCGCTGCAGTTTGACGTCGAATCCGAATTCTTGATACTGGCCCCAGAACCAGCGGCCTTCGGCCTGCGACTGGTCGGTGGAAACGAACATGACTTCGCGCATCTCGCTGGTGATGTCGCCGGGGCCGCTGTTGGCCGGCTGCGTTCCCTTGGATCGCCCTCGCCAGGAATAGCCGGCATATACCAGACTGGTGCCGGAGCGTGTGAGGATGGAGCCGTCCTTGGCGGATTGCAGTTTCACGCGAGTGGTGAACTCGTCGTCAGCTTTACCGTTTGGTTCCACTTCCATCTCGCCATAAAACTTCCCTCGACCTGGGATATAGGCGGAAACCAACCAGCGTCCCGACAGTTTGGGAGCGCGCATGCGAGCTTGCCAAGCGGCCCACTCCGGCGTATGCAGGGGAGCGGTCTTACCGAGATAAGCGATCGCATCGTCCACTGGCATTGGCGCCGAAAAGTCGATGTGATGACGCTCCTCGTCGAACCCGCCTGCAAGCATTCCCAGCCGGAAGGCTTCTTCGGCTTGCGGATAAAGCGCCACATGAGTGTTGGTAAGCAGTCTCCAATCCTCTTGCGAACGTCTCCAGGATAGGGGCCGGGCGAAGGCATGGCAGTAGGAGCAAGCACCGCGCACATTGTCGTTAGGGATATTGGTTTCGTCCTGAATGCGGCGCTCGGCGAGGTACATCACGGACTTGGCTTCCTCGGGCGCCAGGCCATGGTATGTGCTGAGATACTTGAGGATCGAACGCGCTTCCACCGGAGTGAGGCGGACACCTTGCTGCCGCACCATCCGCTTGATGGCTTCTTCCCATCCTTCGGGTGTGGCCCGTTCCCAGGAAATACGCAGGAGATTTCCTTTATCGTCTTTGGTGTGGCAGATGCCGCACTTGCTGATGACCAGTTGATCGGTGACCGGGATACCCTCTTCGGGTGCCGGCTTAGCCGCTGAAGACTCGGTGGACGGGGGAGCCTGCGCCAATAGTGGTAGGGCCAGAACGGACGCCAACAGGAGTTTCATATTTGTCGGTATCAAATATGATACTCCTCTGTAACCGCTCTGGGGAAGTCGTTAGGATCTGAAGGCTGTTTTGTCGGGTCCTATAAAAAAGGGACTACGCCCGCCAAATCGCAAATGCCAACCCGCCGTTCGCCTCAATCACCTAATCGCTAAAGATTCTGCTTGCCATTTCTCCGAACCGGAGTGATGACTGTGACGACCGTAACCCGGTCAAGGAGAAAGTCAATGAGCGAAAACGCAATCGATAGCGAGACCATAAGCAAGGCCCTCGATACTGCGAAGTCAACGGGCGCGCGCAAAGCTGCCAAGAAAGCTAAGCCTGCGAAAAAGGGGAGCCGGGCAAAGAAGCCGGCCGCCAAGCCAAAGGCCGATCGCGCCAACAAGAAGGCCGAGGTGATCGGCGAGCATCTTCTGCGCCGCTCACCATCTGGGCACCTGTGGGAAAGTCCGTGAGATCCGTTGAGACGCCAAAAGGGTTGTATTGACCCACGGCCGCGATCCCGCGCGTGGCAACCAACATCCGCGGGCCGTCAACCAGCCCTTGCTTGATCGCGTCACGGAGGGCAACGTCGGCGTAGCCCGAGCCCTCATTCTCGACATCGCGAACCGTCGTAAAGCCGGCGTTCAGAGTAGCGCGGGCATTGGCTGCACCTTCGAGCGCGCGAAACGCCTGAGACTTCGTGGCTAGACCGAGTACGTAACCGTTGGTAATCCGTAACTCAGCACGCACACGGGGGGCGAATCGGGGACGCGATCATCCTCCGGCGTCAATACGCGTCCGAGAACCGCGTTTACGCCGAGCGTCTCGAAGGAATTCCCAGAAACGAGCTCACTGCTCACGTACTCGGCCCTTCCGCCGTCGGAGACCGTTGTTAAGCTGCCCGTCATCGCGACGAAACCGTCCAACGCTGTGTTATTGTCCCGGATCTTCTCGTAGACGGTGCGCGAGATCGCACTTCCCAAGAAACGATCAGGTGTGCTCAGAGTGAAGATCACTAAGCGGATGGGATCGCGCACCGGCAGTGTACGCAGCAGGACCGCATTTACGAGGCTGAAGATCGCGCTGTTCGCACCGATCCCGTATGGTCAAAGAATTCATGCGGCGCGGGCATAGAACTTGAGCAGTCCTCCGAGCCGCTGGCGACACTCAACGGCGTGGCCGCGCTGTTCGGTTTTATCGGCAGCATCCGGGAAAAGGAGCTTGTTGCCTTTGCCCTGATGATTGCGTTCGCCGTGATAATGCGCGCTGAACTCGGCCAGGGTCCGGGACAGCGGCCTTCGCCGAACAGAATCAACTTCGACAGACACTCCTGTTTGGCGGACCGAACCCAACGTTCCGCAAAGGCGTTCAGATTCGGACTTCTGGCGGGAAGCGCCAGGCTCTTCACACCGCCTGCCGCCAGCACAGACCGAAACGATTGCGCAGAACTTCGTGTCGCGATCGTGCAGAACATAACGGCATCCATCCAGATATCCCCAGGTCTCCTGGGTCGCGCTGCGGGCGATCTGTTCCATCCACTCTTGATCCGGATGTCTGGTGATCCCCGCCACACTGACCCGGCGGC
>Ga0185299_10002456_pt1 | contig 28444 bp, 16 predicted proteins | sample PaiPotPPA55metaG_FD_128002 | JGI IMG/M metagenome (GOLD analysis project Ga0185299, IMG submission 128002) | Iron sulfur acid spring bacterial and archeal communities from Banff, Canada, to study Microbial Dark Matter (Phase II) - Paint Pots PPA... ...
GGGCGAGTCCGGCGATAATAGGCCGCCGCACCACCGACGCAATCGCCTTCACGGATTCAAAGTCGCCATCAGAAGCGATCGGGAAACCGGCCTCGATCACATCCACACCCAGACGGTCGAGCTGATGAGCTAGGCGCAGTTTTTCCTGCTGGTTCATGCTGCAGCCCGGCGACTGTTCCCCGTCGCGAAGAGTCGTGTCGAATACCGTAACGCGAGCGCGCTCTGCGATCATGGATCTCCTCAAAAATAAACTGATCATCTATCGTACGGCGGGGTCCGCAGACACAAATCTTAATAATGCTTCAGTGTTGTTGAGTTACTTCGCGGGGGGAGACTGCGGGCATACCCTATAGACTCGGCACGATGCCACTTTAGCGCAAAATAGAAAACTGTCAAGACTGATAATTTCTGCAACATGTCGCAAACCCCTGCAACGGTGCCTGTTTTCGCTCCCAGTGGAGGTAGAAGGTGGTACGACAGTTTCTTGGGTCTTTAAATTGCTCCCTTACAGTTCTCGAAATAGACCAGACAGGCAATACTTTTTCTTTGTAGACGGAGGCTCCTCTATGAGGGAGGAAACCCTAGTCTGTTCTCAAACTCGAGCGCAGCTCAACTCCCCCTCCTGCCGGTTCTACGGCTGCGACCACTTATCCCCTCTATCGAGCATTGAAGTGGTCGCAATGAACTCCGGACTGAAGTGAATCGACTCAATTGCTGCGGAAGCTGCGCCCAAATCGAGCTTCACGCGAGACCGCCTTCCCTCGCGAGTTTCAGCGCTTCTAACGCAGCGCCTCTGGCCCCGGCCGTATCGCCGTTGGGCATCACGTGAATCGGAATGTTGGCTTGCTCTTCGCGTTGGCTTGGCATTCCCGCGCGGATCTCCGACAGGAACCACCGCTGAAATGGCTCACTGGTCTCCAGCACACCGCCACCGACGATCAACGCATCCGGATCGAAAGTGTTGATCATCTCGTCGAAAAACAGCCCCAGGGCATGGGCCTGAATCCGGAAAATTTCCTTGCACATGGGATCGCCATTGTCCGCCAGCCCGCGAACCAGCTTGGCCGCATGATGAGGTTCCTGTTGCGCCAGCTGATGGGCCGGATTGCTCCGCAAAAAAAATGGAAGGAGCGTTGTCTCGATCGCGGTGAGAGAGCACAGCGACTCGAGATCGCCGATTCGTCCGCAGTTGCAGTGCGGCTGGATACCCTCAATTCCTGCGATGCTCTGATAAGGGATCAGAACGTGGCCGAGTTCTCCTCCAAATCCGTTCTTGCCCTTGACGACGTTGCCGTCAAGGATGATGCCCCCTCCGTTTCCGGTACCGACCACATCGGAAATCGAAGTTTTGCGGCTGTCGGTTCCGAAGATCGCATAGTGTCCCCAGAGCGCGGCAGCGTTGGCATCGTTCAGGTACGACACGGGCTTGCCTAACTTGTGCGCCAGGCCTTCGCGAATATCGAATCCCGCCCACTTGGGATGCACAAAGTTGGTGGACCCTCGCGCGCTGAGCCGGCCGGCGGCACTGGACGGCCCGGGAGTATCGAGGCCGATGGCGACGACGTCGTCCAGCGAAATGCCCGCCAAATCGGTGGCGATCTTAAGCCCGGTTGCGATCTGCTCCAGACAGACCTCCGGTCCTTGCTTCGAAAGTGCGGGATGCTCGCACAGTCCCTCAATGAGAAATTTCTCGTCCCCGTCCACCAACGTATAGTTGATGGCAGTTCCGCCGAGATCCACGCCAGCCACGACTTCCAAGCCTATACCCCCACGTCTCGAAGTTGACGCTGCTCAGCTTACCAGAAGTGCACGACTGGCTTGGCCGACGCGAAAAAACAATAGATGACTAACATGGTCATATCTATGATAATTAACACCATGAGGACCGTAAATATTGCAGAACTGAAAGCGCGCCTCAGCGCTTATATTCAGCTCGTCCGCAACGGCGAAGAGGTTTTGGTGTGCGACCGCAACAAGCCTGTGGCGCGGATCGTACCCTGCCACCTAGAGGAACACTCACAGCAGGAGCAGCGACTGGTTGCAAATGGCGTTCTGGCGCTGCCCTTAGATAAACGGTCCGCCTCTGTCTCTTGGCCTGAACCCCCGGGCGACGTACCTGACGAGGTCATTCAAGAAGTATGGCGAGAAGAACGGGAAGGCCGTTAGCGCGAGTTCCAGCTTTTTGGGACGCAAGTGCTCTCGTTCCCCTTTGCGTGCGGCAGAGCGTGACGCCACACGCGATTTCCCTCTTCAAGACTTACGATGTCGTTGTATGGTGGGCGACGCCAGTCGAGATTGCAGGTGCCCTGGCTCGACTCCTGCGGATGCAGCAACTCGATTCCCGCGATTGGGCCCGGGCCGGTAATTTGGCGAAGAAACTTTCTGGTTTGTGGTCCGTGATTCAGCCGTCGAACAGTTTGCGGGCGACGGCGACGCAGCTTGTGGAGCGCTACGACCTGCGGGCTGCGGACTCTCTTCAGTTGGCGGCGACGTTGGAATGGTGTGAATACTCGCCTAACAACCGAGTCTTTTTGACCGCCGATCAAAAATTACGGGACGCAGCCCTCCTCACCGGTTTCGATGCCAAGCAATTGTGAGTCCTCACGCCTATTTCGCAATGCCAGCGTAACCGAAGATAGTCTTCAGTTCGAGGAACTCCTCCAAGCCGGCTTCACCCCATTCGCGGCCATTGCCCGATTGTTTGTAGCCGCCAAAACAGCCGGAGAAATCCACTCTCGCTCCATTAATGTGCACATTCCCCGCTCGAATTCTCTTCGCAATCCGATGGGCGCGATCCAGGTTTCCTGCGGTCACAAACCCTGACAAGCCGTAGGGCGAGTCATTCGCAATTTTGACTGCGTCGTTTTCATCTTCGTAGGGAATCATGCACAACACGGGTCCGAAGATTTCTTCCCGCGCAATGGTCATATCGTTGCGCACATCCGCGAACACCGTCGGCTTGACGAAATAACCCTTCGTAAGACCATCCGGGCGTCCCACACCTCCTGCGACCAGGGTGGCTCCCTCGTCAATTCCCTTCTGGATAAGACGCTGCACTTTGTCGAACTGCGCCTTGTTCGCCAGCGGACCAACGCCGGTGTCTTCTGCAAATGGATCCCCAACTTTTGTAGCCTCGGCTGCGAGCCTCGCTGCCGCGACCGCCTCCGCGATTTTGGATCTGGGGATCAACATGCGCGTCGGCGCGTTGCAGGATTGTCCAGTATTGGCAAAGCATTCCCGCACGCCCTGTTTGACAGCCCTCTCCAGGTCGGCATCATCCAGGATGATGTTGGCGGACTTCCCGCCTAATTCCTGCGTCACCCGCTTCACGCTGAGAGCGGCAGCTTGCGCCACGGCTACGCCAGCTCGTGTCGATCCCGTGAACGACACCATGGCCACATCAGGATGGGATGAAATGGCAGCCCCAACCGTAGGCCCGTCGCCACTGACCAAGTTGAAGACACCGGCAGGGACACCCGCGTCATGAAGAATCTGCGCTAACAAATACGAAGAAAGCGGTGCGAATTCACTGGGCTTCAGCACCATGGTGCATCCCGCCGCGAGTGCAGGCGCTACTTTTGCCACGACCTGATTCATGGGCCAGTTCCATGGAGTAATCAGCCCGCACACTCCAATGGCTTCTTTTCGCATGAGGCTCGATCCCTTTAGCTCTTCGAACTTGAAATGCTCCAGCACCTTCGCGATTTCCATGAAATGTGCGAGGCCAGCGGGAGCCTGTGCTTTTCGTGCGAGCGAAATGGGAGCGCCCATCTCCTGTGAAATGGTTGTCGCCATTTCCTCGATCTTTGACTTGTAAACCTCAATGATGCGGCGCAACAACGTCAGCCGCTGCTCGACACTTACTTCCGAATATGACTCAAAGGCGAGTTTGGCTGCCGCTACGGCACGATCAACGTCCGCGGCGCTGCCGAACGAGATCGTCGCAATGGCCTCTTCGTTCGCCGGGTTGATGACTAAGAAGTCGTGGTTCTTAGCGGGATCAACCCACTTTCCGTCGATGTAAAACTTGCGGTAGTCCTTCATGTTTTCCTGTCTGGTCGCGGACGATGATGCCAGCCCTTCTGGCCCGCGCAGTTCGCTACTCCGTCCGGTAGACAGGGTGATGCAATAGTGGGATCGCAACCTGGTAGGAAATGGGACAAAGCAGCGTCGACTCTCCCCTCATTATACCGCCTAGAGTAGGCGTAGCAACGGAGGAACGCCCTTGGCTTATGTCGGAAAAACAGCAGGCATGAGCCTTCCCTTCGGAGGACAAGCCCGGAGAATCAATGAGTGGGCAGAATCAACAGCGATTAATGCTGAAGCACATCAAAGGTCACGGCCGAAGCTGACGACCCGATGTTCAGAAGCGACACTGCACGCTCGAGCTTGTGATGTCCGGTCTTGTGGAAGATGTAACTGACTGCCACGACGCCCACCGCCTCGCCGGCGAAATTCACCGCCAGTCCCGCTGTGCTCCCGGAAAACATACGAGTCACGGGATTCAGTTCCTGCCCGCCATTGCGCAGGTTGTTTCGAGTCACAAAAAAGTCGGCGGTGCTGAACGCCGCGCTGGTAGCGAACAGAAAAGTATTTTCGCGGTCCCAAAATCGATGGCTCGGCGCCTCCGGCAGCCTTGCGGGTTCGACAGATTTCACCATCGGGTTCGGTTCGATCGAAGCAGGTTGCAGTAGCGAGAAAGAAACTTGCTGCGCCAAGGCCGGTCCGCACAGTCCAAGAATTACCAGCAGAACGGCTGCTTTAGGTCTAAGAATCTCCCCCAACCAGGTTGTCAGCATAACGTTAGTGAGTGCCCTACTTGGCCACTGGTACTAGTACTAACGCAATGCCGGACCACGAAGAATGGCCCCTCCGTGCTACTCAACAATCGATGGAGTAAGAGGAGGTTACTGAAGTTATCGAGGCAGGGCCGCTAGGACGCGACTGCGGAATGGCGACGGCTGTCATCGCCTCGGTATGGGATTGGGAAACGGCGTAGGCCAACCTCACCTCGATCGGCAACGCGCGAACCTTCAAAGAATCCAGCTTCGAAGAATGATGAAGCTACGGAATTGTAGCCGCCACCGGTGGAGTCGAGCGCACGCTTTCTTGTCCCATGGAATTTACGGCGGTGGCTTCATAGTAGTAAGTTTGGCCGGCGCCGACGCTACTATCCGTGTATGCGGTGTTTGCATCCAGGGCGGAATTAATCTTGCCATATGTGCCGGTCGGGCTTGTGCTGCGGTAAATGTTGTAGCCTGCAACGTTGCTGCTGGCGTTCCAGGAGAGGCTGACACTGTGTTGTGGGGTCGTGCCGGTTCCGGTAAGCGATTCCACCGCCGTCGAGTTGGAGGCGTTGCTCGTAAATGATAGCGATGCAGAAGACGTCCCACTGGCAGTCGGTTTAAAGGCCACGTTGAAGGACGAGCTCTGCCCGGCGGGAAGGGTGAACGGCAATGTAGCTCCGTTCAGAACAAATTGCGAACTGCTGCTGGCGTCAGAAGATACCGTCACACTTGCGCCGCTGGCGCTCAGCGTGATGGCTTGAGTCCCCGTCGAGCCCACATTGACGTCGCCGAAATTCAATGATGCCGGCGCAACCGTCAGCTGCCCTGTGGTCGCGGTGGCCCCGACGCCGCTCAGAGGCACGTTCACATTAGGACCGGTGACGAAGAGATCTCCTCCACTCGTTCCCGCCGATAGCGGGGCGAAGGTAAGATTCACCGTGACACTTTGCCCGCCCCTCAAAGTGATTGGCAACGTCGGCCCGCTGACCAAGAATCCGTTGCCCGTCATCTGGAAGGCGTACAGCTTTGTTTTCGAGGAACGGGTGTTGGTCAGCAGAACCGGCAACGTGGACTTCGCTCCGACGGTTACTTGGCCAAAGGAGACGCTAACGGGACTGCTTCGTAAGCTGTTGCGGGTTACACCCGTTCCTCCGAGTCCCAATTGAAGCGACGTGTTGGAGGCGTTGCTGGTAAATGTGATTCCCGCCTGCGTCGATCCAACGCTCGTCGGAGAAAACGTCACCTTGAGCGGGACACTTTGGCCGGCGGCCAGAGTCAATGGCAAAGTTAATCCGGACAGGTTAAAACCAGTTCCGCTGGTTTTCACGGCCGACACGGTCGCGCTCGTCGGTCCGCCATTCGAGAGGGAGACAACCTCAGTCTCACTCTGTCCGGTCACGACGCTGCCAAAGAGCAAAGTGGATGGCATGCACGTCAACTGTTGAGCTGCGGCCCCTGCGCATAACGAAACCATAGCGAAGAAGGTGACAGCAATGATGGAGCAGACACGGGTAGAAAAGGGAGCGAGAATGGACTGGGGGAGTCGCATGCCATCAGTTTCAATTCATGAAGTGGAATTGAATAGGTCTCAATAGGGCATGCGTGACCGGGCCAAAAGCCAGCAGGGGCGCGGGTATTAAGCCCTCTGTGCCGTGCAAAAAGGCCAAGACCCGCCGATCGAATGAGGCAGCAGGAGCTGCCGATCAAATTGCATAACGTGGCCAGCACGAACGAGTCCATAATAAAACTTGAGAGGCTGGCAAAGCATGGGCGTTACAAGAGATCAATTTGGAAGACGCCAGGCGAAAACTGGAGGGAGCAAAATGACGAAAACGATTAGCATCCGAATGGATCGTGAAAATTCGAATACCTGAATGCACTCACAAAGGAACAACGGAGCGATCTTTCGAAGGCCGTGCGAGATATGGTCGGTCGGGGCAGAGTCTTGCTCGCTGTGGAAAGGTATAAGAAAGGCGAAGCATCGTTGGCAGGGCCGCCCAGCTTGCCGGAGTCCCCGTGGGACAGTGATGACGATCCTGACCGGGTTCGGTGTGGAGAGCCGGATCGATCATGAGGAATATCTCGAGGGAATCGCAGCGCTTCGCAAGGCTTGGTAAGAGAGGGCAAGCTTCGATCTTCCAGCTTCAGGATCGACTGAAACTCATTGAGGCGTTGCGCCTCGCACATCGGGGCTAAGGGATCTGCACGTCAGAAACGATGTTGGAGTATCCGCTCTCTGCATTCGTGGAATCCACGGCAGTAGTGGCGTAGCAATAGTTGGTGCCGTTGGTCACCGCGGAATCCGTATATGACGTGCCGGTGTCCAATGTGGTTCCATTGAGCTTCGTGAAGCCGCCGCAGGAACTTACGTAGACGGCGCGGTAAATGTTATATCCGGAAATGTTGGGCGAAGTGCTGGCGTTCCACGTCAAGCTCACCGTGTGGACAGGAGCTGGCGTACCGGTTCCGGTGGCCGTGTCCGTTGTCGTGGCAACTTGTGCGTTGCTGGTAAAGCTCAGATTGGAACTATCTGCGCCGGCAACCAGCGGACTGTAGGTCACCGTAAACGCTACACTCTGTCCGGCCGGGATAATCGCTGGCAGGGACAACCCGCTGATCGCAAAGCGCGAGTTGCTGCTGCTGGCGGCCGTTATGGTCACGTTCGCTCCCGTCGCACTGAGAGTTCCGGTGGCCGTGCCGCTTGTTCCATCGACCACGCTGCCCACCGCAACCGGAGAAGGAGTCGCGCTAAGCTGTCCAGCCACAGTCGATCCTGTCCCCACCAGAGCAACGCTTAAAGTTGGATTGGAGCCATTCGATGTGACGGTCACGCTACCACCCGCGCTGGCAGCAGATGCTGGAGTGAATGTAACGGTGAAGTTGGCGCTTTGTCCCGCCATGAGCGTCGTCGGCGTCGAAATTCCGCTCAGCGTGAATCCTGTGCCGCTAATGGCAACTTGAGAAATTGTCACGGTAGAGCCGCCGGTATTCGTCACGGTTTCCGACAGTCCCTGATTACTTCCCACGGTCACAGTTCCAAAATTCAAACTCGTGGGACTCGCTCCCAGCGCCCCCGCCGCAGCCCCAGTGCCAGTCAAAGCCAGCGACAGCGAAGGATTGGGAGCATTCGAGGTGATGGTCACGTTGCCGCTGGCGATACCTGCCGCTTGCGGAGCAAATGTGACTGTAAATGTTGTGCTTTGAGAAGCGTTGAGTGCCAATGGCGTGGTTATCCCGCTCAAGGTAAATCCGGTGCCGCTTACCGCAGCCGCGGAAATGTCGACCGTCGATCCGCTGTTGTTCGTCAGCGTGACGGTCTGATTGCTCTGGCTTCCCACAGTCACGCTGCCAAAACTTTCGCTCGCCGGACTGACAGCGAGCTGACCACTGGCAACGGAGGTTCCGGTAAGCGACAGGGTAACCGCACTATTGGAGGCGTTGCTGGTTATCGAAGCCGTTGCATCGAAAGTCCCCGCTGCGTTAGGGCTAAAGACCACAGTGACCGGAATGCTCTGGCCGACAAGAATCGTGATCGGCAGACTGGGCGCAGTCAACGAAAAATGTTTGGTAGAAATTGACGCGCTACTCACCGTGATCGAGGCTGTGCCGGTGTTCGACAAGGTCACAGTCATCGTTTTGCTCGTGCCGGCGGTGACGCTGCCGAAATCAATGCTACTTCCACTGAGAGACAAAGTACCGGCCTGTACTTGCTGAGTGGTAGAAACCTTGCCTGAGCTGAACCCCTGGCAGCCAACCATAGTCGCCGTGCAGAGCAGAACTATCGCAAGCGTGCTTGCCCTACCATTTTTTAAGCGACGAGGTGTCCGAAATCTGCTCATAGGGGTGACCAGACAGCGACGGCGCCAAGTCTTTTCCCATCGATTACGTACACATTGAGTGTGGTCTTAAAACCCAAATTCGAACAGGTTTCGAAGGTACATATGTGAACTGCCGGAAGGTCACCGCCAGATGAGGGGTTACCGGCCTGTTTTGATCTTCAAAAAAGATTCATCTCCCGGAGGAGCGTTATGCCGCCCATGGCGAGCGCTAATCGAATCGGGTTCGAACATAACATCTGAAGCACTCGATTTTTCTTCCTCCGCTGTGGAAATAATCTTTGCCCAATCCAGTTTAGACACCTACAGGACTTCTGAATCATGCCGTAGTTCTCGATTGCGCCGTCACAACTTGAGGATTAGAGGTCCACGGATCAGCCAGCTTTTGGATCAGCCAGCTTTTGGAGGAACATTCATGTTCATACCCCACTGGAGGAAAGTTCTCCTATTTTCTTGCCTTTTCGCGGCAATGGCCGCGTTGGGTACGGGACTCGCCAGAGTCGCAGCAAAGTCAGCAACCGAAGCACCGGCCGGTTTTAACACTCCCAGCTTTAACAGTGCGCAAAGTGTCAGCAACGGAATCGTCGAGCCACCCGGAGACACGTTTGCCCGGGATCAGCAGGTCTATGAGCAAAACGAAACAGTCGCGGATGGTCTAGGACCGGTGTACAACGCAACCAGCTGCGCGGTTTGCCATCAGAATCCGAATAGCGGGGCAGCCAGCCAGATCACAGAACTCCGGGTCGGACACAACGATGAAAATGGCAATTTCGTTAACCCGACAATCCTTATCAACGACGGAAAAGACACGATTACCGGCAGATCCATTGTCAATGATCGCGCCATTGGTCCAGAGGCCCAGGAACGCATCCCTGCGACCGAAAACATCCGCACCTTGCGCGCCGCCCTTAACACCCTGGGCGATGGATTTGTGGAAGCCATCGACGACAGCACCCTGATTGCAATCGCCGAGCAGCAACCTCAGTTGAGCGAAGGCAGAATTCATGGGGAAGTCGTGCAGGCTCCGATCTTCGAGGCTCCCGGTCAGACCCGCGTCGGACGTTTCGGCTGGAAGGATCAGCACAGCAGCCTGCTCTCCTTTATTGGCGATGCCTATCTCAACGAGATGGGTATCACGAACCGGCTGCGCCCTACGGAGGTTACTCAAGTTCTCAACACTACGACGGGCATCAATGACCAGCCCGATGACCTTGGCTTGGCTGACATCGACCACTTTGCTCAGTTCATCCGCGGCACCATGGTTCCACCTCGAGACACGGTTCTTGGTGCAACCTCCGATGCTTTAAGAGGCGGACAACTCTTCGCCCGGGTCGGTTGTAGTGTTTGCCACGTGGAATCCATTACCACGGCGCCCGCGGGCACAGTTATCGACGGTGGCATGTTCACTGTTCCAGAGGCCTTGGGGGACAAAATAATTCATCCTTTCAGCGACTTTTTGTTGCATGACATTGGAACTGGAGATGGGATTGTCCAAGTCGGGCCGCAAGACACGGCCAACAAATTGAGAACCGCGCCACTCTGGGGCGTGCGCACCAAGGCCCGCTTCATGCATGACCTGGGGTCGTTGTCTCTGGAAAGCGCCATCGCACGTCACGAGGGTGAAGCCCGCGAGACCGCCAGACGTTTCAAAGAATTGAGCCATGAGGATCGAGAGGCCCTGATTACGTTCTTGAAAACGTTGTGAGCGTGGACCTGATTACGCTCACTTAACGATAGAAACGATTCTTGTGAGTCCGGTAACAATTCGAGAGTTAGTTTCCGCAGTCTCAAGAAAGCAGATCGCGGCTGGCCGCGAACTGCTTTCAACTGTGTCCGCGAATGTTCCCGGCAAACCAACCTGCTAGCGGAACTGGCGTATACTCAAACGCGTCACTCTGGCCCTTGGCTTACGCTACTCGCAAAGACTAGCTATCTCATCCAGAACGACAAAACAACGGGAAAATATTCTCTGGCCTATTGGCTGTTCGTGGTGTAATCGTTTACATATTGCTGAGCCGCGACCCAGTTTACGTCGCCTTTTTTGCTGAACCTTCGCGGTTTGGGGTTATGGGATGAAGTCCGAAGAATTGGCTCGGAGTTTTGAAAACCGGTTTGGCTCGCCTCCCATGATCTTTCGCGCGCCGGGCCGGGTCAATTTGCTCGGAGAACACACCGATTACAACGACGGCTTTGTCCTGCCCTGCGCCATCGGTTTTTCTACGCAGGTGGCAATTTCCCCTCGTCCAGACCGAAATTTGGTGATTCGTTCGGAAGAGTTTTCCGAGCAGTTTGAATTTGCGTTGGACAATCTGCCGAGTCAGGGAAGAGGTATATGGAGCGACTACGTTTTGGGCATAGCGGTCACGCTTCGGCAGATGGGGCATCCGATCCTTGGTGCAAGCTTGCTGGTTCGCGGTGAAGTGCCGATCGGCGCCGGCCTCAGTTCTTCCGCAGCGCTTGAGGTAGCCAGTGCGCTCGCTTTGTTAAGTCTTAACGGCTCCCAGCTTCCGCTTCCCGAGGTTGCAAAGCTCTGCCAGAGAACCGAGAACCTGTTTGTCGGCGCCCGGGTCGGAATCATGGACCAATTTGTTTCCTGCTTGGGGAAAGCGCAGCACGCGCTACTGCTCGACTGCCGATCGCTTGCGTTCAAGCTGATTCCAATTCCCGACAACCTCCGATTGGTGATCTGTAACACGATGGTGAAACATGACCACGCCAGCGGCGCCTACAATCGTCGACGCGAAGAGTGTGACGAGGGCGTGAAACTTTTGACGAAGTGGTATCCGGAGATTCGCGCCCTCCGGGATGTTTCTGTCGAGCAACTGGAGAAACGTGTTGCCCAGATCCCCGAAGAGATCTACAAGCGCTGTGTGCACGTGGTTCGTGAGAACGCGCGAGTTCTAGCGGGTGCCAAGTACCTGGCTGACGGTGACGTTAACCAATTCGGACGCCTTATGCGCGAATCTCACCGGAGCCTAAGCGATCTTTTTGAAGTCAGCTGCCGGGAGCTCAACGTAATGGCCGAACTCGCCGAGTCTCTAGAAGGCTATTGCGGCGGGCGCATGACGGGCGGCGGATTCGGAGGGTGCACAGTTAATCTGGTGAAGACCGAAGACGCGGAAAGGTTTGCCGAGCAAATCTCAAAAAAATATCAATTCAGTACAGGAATCCGGCCAGATGTGTATGTCTGTTCAGCAGCGAACGGGGCCAGCGTCGGCTAGTCGATCAGTTCGGATGAGTGGGTGCGGGGGCCTCTAATCCCCTATTGGCGCGCGTTCACTGTTACGCCAAAACTTCCATGGCAAACTTCGACCAAAGATCGCGCGAAATCTCTTCATCAGATGGCCCGCGTAGATTTCCGCATCACCAGATGAGTCGGAATGGTGTAGTCAGTTTGAGATCCATCTTCCTTTCGGATGAGAGCCTCGAGCGCAGCAAAAGCCGTAATCGCCAGTTGGGTGCGAGACAGGATCACGGTGGTTAGCGGAGGTTGCGTCCAGTGCGCGAAGGCAATATCGTCAAAACCGATCAGCGATATATCGTCAGGGACTCTTAAGCCAGCGTTATGAATTACGCCGAGCGCTCCAATAGCGCTAAGGTCGTTCGAGGCAATGACGGCCGTGGGCGGCTGCGGCAATTTCAGCAAATTTCTCATGGCCATTGCGCCGCCTTCGATGCGATGGTCTCCCTTTTCAATAAGGGCGCGATCGGAAAGTCCGCACGATTTGAGCCCGGAGAGGTAAGCCTCGCACCTGATGCGAACAGATTCCAGGTTCATTGGACCCGTGATAAAGGCGATGCGTCGATGGTTCAAGGAGAATAGATGCTGCATTGCCTCATGAATACCCTGAGCATAGTCGATGCGAATGTTCGCGCTATGCGGGCCGGACTTACCGGTATCCATGAATACAGTCGGAATGTTCCTTCTCGTCAGTTCTGTCATCAGGCCGGGATCGGCCTCGGAGGTCATGATGGCGACACCATCTACTTTGCGTTCCACCATGCGTCGTATGCATCCCGCCATGCGCTTAGGGTTGTAATCTGTGTTTCCAATGATGACTTCCTGGCCACTCCGCAGCGCCGCGTCTTGAAAGCTCTTTACCAGTTCAGGGAAAAAAGGGTTGGTAATATCCGAAATGATTAAGCCCATCATGCGGCTCCGACCCGATACCAGGGTGCGAGCATGGGTATTGGGATAAAAATTGAGCTCTTGGATGGCCTTTTGCACCCGGGCGGCGGTCCCTGGATCCACCTTTTCCGAATTGTTGATGGTACGGGAGACGGTTGCGGTGGAGACTTTCGCTCTCTTGGCTACCTCTCGAATGTTCATGCAGGTCCGCGAAAACAATGCCCGAAGGGCACTCTATTCTAGCAAACGATTGCTGACACGAGAAACCATGAAGGGCAGTGTACACGCTTACATGTCCGCCTCATCGGACTAAGAAAAGGGTTGCGGAGTGGGAGAACTTCCGAGGAAGCATTCCAAATCAGAAATGTGTCAACCCCTGCGGCTGGCCGGACCCCGCGACCTTCGTGGCGGAAGAACTGGTCAAGCTATTTCGCTGTCGACCCCACCGCCGCGACGATCCCACTGCCTTCCCGGATGGTCAGTATCTGGTTGGCCTTCACTTGCGTGAATCGTTCGAGTTTGCCGGTCGTGGGCCACTTCACCTCGATGACATCAATCACTTGAAGCTTGCCGAGGCCGAAGTGCAGCCTCAAATCGCCCTGCGACATCACACTTGATCCGCTATGGACCTCGTCGATCTGAACGTGATTGCCGGTCACTATGCGCACGCGCGCACCGATTGCTGTGCGATTGCACTTGGTCCCAATCAGCTTGATTTTGATCCAATTCTGCTTATTGCCGCCGTCGTTGCGCAGGAGTGACGGAACGTCGTTCATGTTCAAAACCAAAACGTCCACGTCGCCGTCATTGTCGTAATCTCCGAATGCGGCGCCGCGACTGGAGAAGCGTTCGGCGATACCGGGTCCCATCTCCGCCGAAACATCTTTGAACTTCCCGTCAGCCATGTTTCTATACACCAGCCGAGGGCTCTTGTAAGTCTGGCCCAGGTCGTGCTTGTCAATCTCCGGATAAACGTGCCCATTGATTTGCAGAATATCGAGCCAGCCATCATTGTCATAATCAATGAACCCGCAGCCCCAACCCACGTACTTGGTATTGACTGCGATGCCCGCTGGAAACGTCACGTCGCTGAAGCTTCCATCGCCATTGTTGCGATACAGGTCGCAGGTGTCGTCCGCGAAGTTCGTCTTGAAGATATCCAGCCAGCCGTCGCAATCGTAATCGCCAACCGCCACACCCATCCCCGCCTGCTCGTGGCCATCCTCGCTGTACGCGCAGCCCGCCATGACCCCGACATCGGTAAATGTGCCGTCACGGTTGTTGCGAAAGAGAATGCTGGGTTGCGAATCCACCGCCACGTAAATGTCCGGCCAGCCATCATTATCGAAGTCGTAAGACACTGCAGTAATGGAGTAACGTGGGCCAACTTTGAGGATACCCGCCTTCTCGGAAACGTCGCTAAAGGTTCCATCGCCGTTATTGTGGAAGAGAACGTTGGTGTCGGCGGGGAGCCCGCGCGGGCCGCACATTACAGAGATTCCCCTCCATTGGCAAACCTCGGGTCCGTTGGGCGCCGGAGTTTGAGCCGGATCAAGTTTGATGTAATTGCAGACGAATAGATCGAGGTTCCCGTCGCGATCATAGTCGAGAAAGGTGCAGCCAGCTCCCCAGCGGATCCGCTCGTCGTAAACACCGGCCTTCCGGCTGACATCGGTAAAAGTGCCGTCGCCATTATTGTGAAAGAGGATGTTATGCCCCCAGAAACAGCAAAACAGGTCGTCCCAGCCATCATTGTCGTAATCACCGACACACACTCCCGTCTGCCACCCGGTGCGCGCGAGTCCTGACTTTTCGGTAACATTGCGGAACGTGCCGTCGCGATTATTCTTGAACAGTTGCGAGGTCGGCGCTTTTCCCGCCGGCCACTTCTCACCCAGCCGAGTTCCGTTAGTCAGATAGATATCGAGCCAGCCATCATTGTCATAATCAAAGAACGCGAGGCCGCTCCCCTTAGCCTCAATGATGTAACCTTTGTGATCAGTTCCGCCCCACACGTTGGGAACGTTCAGGCCAGCTTCGCGAGCCACATCCACAAACTGCACGGGAGAAGCTTGATTCGACGGCGCTGTCGGCTGAAGAATCAGGCTGCGCCTCCAACCCCACAGCGGAGTCGTGAGCGCGTCCATCAGCGTGCCGCCGAAGGCGAGAAGAGAGGATCCGAGGAATCGTCGGCGGGGTAAGTTCATGGACTTTGCTGTTTCCTACCTTCTACGACATGACTCATTTCGCGTTGGTGACCTTGGGAAATTTACGCGGCACGATCCCTTTACCTTCCTGGACCGCGATAATTTGATCGATCGGAGCATTGCTCAGACGATCAATTTGACCGCTTGGCCAGGTGATTTCAAGAGACTCGATTTTTGTATTTTTCCCCAGACCAAAATGGATGCGAGGGTCGCTCGCCGACATGTAACCCATGCCGCCCTTGGCCTGCTCCACATGAACCATGCCTCCGGAAGTCAGTTTGAGTGAAGCGCCAGTCCCGTCGCGATTCGATTTCGTTCCAATCAACAGGACCGCCAGCCAGTGGTTCGCGTTCCCGCCGTCATTGCGCAGTAGCGAGGGATAGTCTCCTCTGTTATTGGTGACAATATCGATGTCTCCGTCATTGTCGAAGTCAGCCGTCGCCAGTCCACGCCCAACGATGGGACGCATAAAGTCGGGACCCAGCGAATCTGAAACTTTCTCGAACTGACCTTTCCCCAAATTCCGGAACATCAGCAGCGGCTCTTTGTACGAAACCTCACTGTGATAAAGCTGAATGTTGTCGAGCATGGCGCCATTGAGTTGCACAATGTCGGGCCAGCCGTCATTGTCGTAGTCGAGAAACTTCATCGACACCCCACTGAGATGCACCGCCTTGTTGCCAATGCCGGATCGATACGTATCATCGGTGAAGGTGCCGTCGCCGTTATTGCGATAAAGACGGTTCAATTCAAAATCCAGATGGGTGACATAGATGTCCTGCCAGCCGTCGCCGTCGACGTCGGCGGCATCGATACCCATGCCCGCTTCATAACTCCCATCTTCGCTGGCTGCGACACCGGAATACAGCGAAACATCGTCAAAGGTTCCATCATGCTTGTTGATAAACAGGAAATTCGGCCACGAATCATTGGCGATTGCGATATCGGGCCAGCCATCGTTATTGAAGTCAGCAAGCACCACGCCCATGCCCTTTGACTCGGGTTTGCCTACGCCCGACGCATCGCTCACATCGGTGAAGGTTCCGTCGTGATTGTTGTGATATAGCTTGGTTTTCTGTCCTCGATAGTTTCCTGGATGACAGTAGGAACGATAGCCAGGCCGGTGTTCTCCACACCAAATGTTGGTTTTCGGCGTCCACTCAATGTAGTTGGTAACGACCAGATCGAGCCATCCGTCCTTGTCGTAATCGAACCACCCAGCGCTCGTCGACCATCCACCCTGGTCGGCGACACCCGCCTTGGCAGTGACATCAGTGAAGGTGCCGTTGCCATTATTGTGGTAAAGAATGGCGCTGCCATATCCCGTCACATAGAGATCGGGATAGCCGTCATTGTCGAAGTCGCCGACAGCAACGCCTTGGCCGTAGTGTCCCTCGCCTCCGATTCCGGCTTTTTCGGTAACGTCGGTGAAGGTTCCATCGCCGTTGTTGTGGTAGAGAGCGCAACGAAGCGGCTGTGGCGGCTTGTAAATGTCGGTTGCCGCGGACTGGACAAAGAAAAGGTCCATCAACCCATCCTGGTCATAGTCAAGCCACGCGACCCCAGTGCCCATAGTCTCCAGATAGTACTTCTGGTCGGAGGCGCTGGAGTCCTGCTTGAATTTCAGGCCGGCACTCTTGGCAATGTCGGTAAAGGTGACGGGAATACCGGGGGGCGAGGAGACAACGGCCCCGGTTTGGGCAACTGCACGATCGTGGGCTATCGTCAGAGCTGCAGCGATGGATACAGCTAGGGCGAGAATTCCAATGATCGATCGAGCGTTGAGCGACCGGGCAATGATCGGCCCGGCAATGATCGGCTGGGCAATGATCGGCCGGGTACGGACCAACCGGGCAAGGGCCGAGTCAAGGTTCTTTTTCAGCTCCTCCCGGAAAATCGAAGCCCATTGCAAGGTCAGTTCCCCGTCCGACTCGCGATACATTCCCTGAAAGCAGAAATGACATAGCATTCGTCCGAATGCAATCGCTTACACTACTGGAATATGCGGCTTCCGCATGCTGCGACGACGCCGCGCTATGGTAGCATAGTGGCGCTTCGAGGTTCGGCTCGCAAAAGCCGCCTTCCGCAGATGCGATGACGATTGTGCCGAGTCGCAAGCGACAATCTGAAATCAACGGGGATGAACAAAGCATCTCCCAGAGCACTCGCTGGAGGTTCTTTTTTCTTACCACCTGTTGCGTTACGGCTTGGGCTATAGTTTGTTCCGGCATGCCGGCTCCGGCGGCCGCTCGGTCGCAGGACACAAAAAGCGACCTTCGCGAACGTACTGGCGAAGACCCGGATGCGCTCCTCAGAGCGGAAACCGATATCGACCTCAACAAATTCGACGAGACCGAATCCCGCCTGAACGACTATCTCAAAGGTCATCCGAATTCCTCAAGAGCTTATTATGACCTTGGTTATGTGCACTTCCGAACCCACAAAGTTGGGCAATCCATCAAAGAACTTTCGAAATCGCTCGAACTGGATCCCAACAACGCGGAAGCACACAAAGTGCTCGCTTTGAACTGCAGCATCATTGGCCGCTACGATCTGGCCGAGGTCGAATTGCTTCAGGCAGCCCGGCTCCGGCCGAACTCCGCTGAGATCCACTATTTCCTGGCGCGCACCTACTACACCAGAGGCGTCTATCCCCTTGCCAAATCGGAATTTGAGACTTCGATCCGGCTTGATTCTTCCTACATTAAGGCGTACAGCAACTTGGGAATTACGCTGGAGGCGCTGGGCAAGAACGACGACGCCTTTCGCAACTACAGCACTGCGGTGCAACTCGAAGATCGACAGGAACAAAGGTCCGAATGGCCATATATTTATCTCAGCGGCTTCTACAACCGGCGGAAAAACGCAACCGAAGCTCTCATCTACGCGCAGAAGGCACTGGAGATCAAATCCTCATCGGATACCGTTTACTTTGAAATGGCGAAAGCGTACCGGACACAGAAAGAATGGCAAAAAGCCGCCGACGCCGCGCGGCGCGCCATCGCGCTCAACTCGCAAATGCCCGACTATTACTATGTTTTAGGCTTAGTGCTGCGAGAACTGGGCAACCAGGCGGAAAGCGAGGAGGCGCTGCAGAAGTACGCACAACTTCAGCAACAGTCTAAGGACTCTCGTCCGGAACAGAAAACCGAGGAGCCCCTCATTGCTCCAGACCCAAAATAAGGCCACAGCTCATCAGCAAGCTGAGTCCACGTCTGCGGATTGTGGTTTTCCTCTCAGTGGGTCAGAGCTGTGGCTCGCTCGAAGTATTCATAGTGAAAGAGTCTGGCAGAGCCTTGCGCTCTTGATTTGCTTTCTTCTTTTGCCCGTTCGCGGAGTAGGTAAAGCGTCGTCAGATGCAGACCACCTGCAAAAGTCAGCGGAACTAATGACCGCTGGAGATCTGGCAGGGGCAGAAAAAGAAGCAAGATTGGCCCTTCGAGACTCTTCTACCAAACCCATGGCCGGGGCAACGTTGGGCGCCATTCGGTTCCGTCAAAAGCGCTATACCGAAGCGGCCCAGTTTCTAAATGGCGCCTTGCGGCTCAATCCCGGCCTGCTGGAGGCCCGCGTCACATTGGGTGAAGTCTTCGCCCTCACGGGGAAAAAGGTTCTGGCGCGACAGGAACTCAAGGAAGTCCTCCATGTCGATCCGGACCACCGCGAGGCGCGATTTGCTCTGGCACAACTGGAGAGCGCGAGCGGCAACTTCAGTATTTCCTTGGCCATAGCCGAACCTGTTCTCGCGGAACTTCACCGTTCCACCGACGGCATTCTGCTGTTGGCTAAAGACTATTCCGGCCTCAAACAGAAAGAGTCTCTCATCGCGCTCGTTCACGACTGGGATGGTTTGCCGGAAGCTTCTGCGAGTTCCAGCGCGGCGTTTGCGTCAATGCTGGTAACCTCTGGCCTGGACCAGCTAGCCATTGACGTTCTCGAGAAGGCAAAAAATAGCGGCCAGGTGTCCTATGACCTGGCCTTCGCGCTCGCCAACCTCTACTTCGACCGTGGCGACCTCGATCGGGCCTTTGGGAGTTACGAAGCTGCGCTCAGCCTGAACCAAAGTTGCGTCGACTGCTTGCTGCACCTGGCCAAAATGGCCGAGCAGCAGAAGGATCCAGAAAAGGCCCTGGCTTATCTAATCAAAGCCAAACGTCAGCAGCCTGACAACGCCTTGATACTCTTCGAGTTCGGAAAAACGTGTCTTGAGTTGGACCTGATCGAGGACGCGCTCCCCGCTCTTCAGAAGGCGTCCCGATTGCAGCCTGACAACGAGTCCTATTCGTATGTGCTAGCGTCCGCGAATGTATCCAAAAAGCAATATGATGCCGCTGCTAAGCTTTTCCAGGCGTTGCTGACGAAGCATCCAAATGATTCTTCCCTCAACTATGCCATGGGTTCCCTGCTATTTCTGGAAGTCAGGCTTGACGACGCGGCGACGTATCTCCGCAGGAGCGTTGAACTTCAACCCGATCAAATCGCCTCTTACTACTACCTGGCCATGATTGCCGAGGGCAAGGGGCAAGACGATCAGGCGATTGCCGCCCTGCAGGACGTGTTGCGGCGCAATTCTGACTACGGTCCGGCTTACGAGGCACTGGGCGGGATCCTACTGAAAAAACAGAAGTACCAGGAGGCGCAACAAGCGCTCGAGAAGGCCGTTGTTTTGAATCCGGATTCAGTTAAGGCCCACTATCAACTCGGTATCCTGTTGGGTCGCACTGGCAGGCAAGCCGATGCTGACAAGGAGTTTGCAATCGTGCAGCAGCTTAACGCCGAGAACGAAAAGAAATTAGGGATGCGTCTGCGCATCTTGACTCCGCACTAACTCCCGCAGCCGCAAACCGGCTTCCCGGATAGATCGCTTATTCTAATGGGCTTTCTGCTGCAGTTCCGCGATGAAATCGTCGGCGACTTTCTGCATCGGTGTGCCGCGAGCTAGTTCCGATGCTTTCTGAAGACTTTGGATGGCGTCGGAAACATGCCCTGCGCTGGCATAGGCTTCCGCCAGGCGGTAGAAGTACTGGAAGGTCGGCTTAGAGGTCGAGGAAATGGCGGCTCGGTACTCTGCGACGGCTTTATCGTACTGATCGCGCTGCATCTCCTCCATGCCCAGCGCGAAGTGGGCATCTGCGGCAAGAGATCCTTTGCGGGCCTGGAATTGCTCGTCGGTTTCGTCCGGACGCTTCTGTAATTTCTCAAGAAGCGCCAGGGCTCGATTGGCGTCCGCCGCTGCCTCCGATAGTTGGTCGGCCACTTCCTTTCCGTTTCCCTTCAACATCTTGGGCTGCGGCAAAATCAGCGCGATGATGATCAGAGAATATGTATTGTCAGGATCGAGCTTTAGGCTCTTTCGACAGTATTGGGCAGCTTCATCGAGAGCGCCGTTCTGTTGCTGAGCTTTCGCCCCTTCCGCGTAAACGTAAGAAAGCAGTGGACTGTTGGGAAATTTCTTCTCGAACGCAACCACCATTTGGAGGCGTCGGTCCGGTGCTCCTTCGTTTTGAACCTCCTGCAAGGCCATCGCTTCTCCCGGTGAGGCCTGCACCTCAACGCCGCTGGGACTGGTTAAAAGCGCTCGCATATGCGCTTTACCACTCGGTGTGACCTTCCAAATCTCGCCGAGCAGTTCGTCATCTGCGCCTGCTTTTTGCAGCTTCTTCTGGTTTTTCTCGTCCAGTTCGAAGTTAACGCCCCGCTCAGCAATGGCGGAGGCTACCGCCTTCGAGTCGTTGTTTTGCTTCATGAGTCGTATGACTTCATCCAGCGTTAGCGGTGAAGGAGCAGACGGAGCGGCTTGCGAAGATTGATTGATTTGTGGGAGAGGGCGCGCTTTCAGCGGGGAGACGAGGATTCCGACCAATAAGATGACAACTCCGAGCCCTGCGAGCACGCTGCGAGCTTGCATTATCCTCGAAATCGGTTTCAGCCCTTAATGCAGTTTCCAGCCTTAGGAATAGCGGCAGGACCTCAACGCATCCTGCCGCGACGGGGGAGAACTTCGGTAAAGCCCAGGCTAAAACTCCAGTCTTAATCCAAACTGAATGCTTCGCGGTGTATCGCACTGGGCAGACACTTGTCCAAAGGTCGAGTCGCTCCAGTTCGTATCCGGGTTGCACCACAGATGGCGATTGAATACGTTCCCAATATTCGCCTCGAAAAGCCCATGGACCCGCTCGGTGACCGGGATCAGCTTGCCGATTCCAAAGTCTTCATTGAAATAGTGTGGACTACGAATCGTCGGGTCGTTTTGCGGCTCGTTGCCAAATGCAAGCGGACCGGGATCAGACCAAGCACTCGATAGCAGATACTGCTCGCCCGGCCTGACACCGGAGGTCTTTCCGTAGCCACGTGCTCCCGGCACTCGGTTCGGGCGTTTCAAGTTGCTTCCGAGGAAGGTGCACAGCTCGCCGCACCCCATCGTAATGCTGAGCGGTCGACCCCTGTCATAACGTTGTGTGGCCGAAACCCTCCAGCCACCGACGATTTCGTTCATTGCTCCGGTGAAATTGAACCTCTTTCCCTTACCGAAGGGCAGCTCATACGACCAAGCGAGGATAAGAGACTGAGGAACGTCGTCCCGGCTCAATGCCCGGTCGTCGACAGCTCCACGAAGTGGATTTTGTATGCCGGGGTCGTCCCCCGCGAGTACATCTTCGGCGCCGCTATTGATCAGCTTGGAATTGGTGTAAGCGATGCGTCCAAAGAGCCCGCCGGTGAACCGCTTGTCGACTTGGGCGGTGAAACCGTTATAGATGCTGTATCCGTACGGAACGCTCAGCACGTTGAGATCCTGATATTGAGGCCAGGGTTTCAACGCCTGGTACACGCTGCCCACGAAACCAGGGTAGGGCGATTGAATTCCGGCAGCGTTCGCAGTCGGCGAACCGATCGCCGACCCGAGCACGGTAGCCCCCAGGGCCAACACGGAAGGATTGTTCATGTTGTCGAGCACACCCAGTGCGGACGCAGGGGCAGGCAGCCGGGTCCCGTGATTGCCGGTATAAAAAGCCCGGATCAACATGCTGTTGCCGACTTGACGTTCTATGGTCAGAGAGTAGTTCTGATATCTCGGCAGGTTATTTCTGTTTCGCGTGATCCAGGTCGGATTCCCCCCAAGATCCACACTGGGCGTAATGCTTGGTGGAAGCTGGATCACATTAGACGGGAAGCCAGTGTCCCAATAGAAAGCAGGAGAGAAGCCATTGGTAACATTCGGAACGGTTGGGTTGGTGGAGAAGCCGAGTTCGGCACTGCCTGAGAACTGGTTGGCCGGAAGGCCTCCGTAATACATTCCGTATCCGCCGCGAAGGGAGGTTTTATCGTCGATCCGATAGGCAAAGCCTATCCGCGGTCCCCAGGCATCCTTCGGAGGCTTCTCAAAGCATTTCACACCCGTCCGGCCCGGCCCTTTCCCAGCGAAGATGATCGCTCCAAGGTGACCGCCAGCACCCGGGTTCGGAGTATTGGGGTCAAAAGTTGACTGGCTACCGTGCGCTTCCGACAGACAGCCCTGGTAATCAAAGCGCAATCCGATGGTCAGGGTCAGGTTCTTGGTCGCTTTAAATTCGTCGTTGATCCACGGGGCAATGTATTGTTCGTTCTCCAAATGGCGAAAATTGACATTGAAATTAGCGTTGTCAACTTGTCCAAGCAGGAAGGAAGCGACCGGATCTCCGGTTGCACTCAGTTGGTTGCCGTTTTTGTCCCAGCCGGCGGTTTCGCCATAACTGAAGCTATAGCTGCCGGTGGTATTTCCGTTCCCCAGCGTAGGAAATTGATGATGCCGATATTCGAAACCGGCCTTCAGAGTGTGCTTGCCCTTAACCCACGTAATGTCGTCCAGGAATTGCCAGCGGTTCGCGATGCATCCTTCAGCAACGGTGTCAGACTCACCGTACTGTGAATAGGGAATATTGGGACTGTTTAGATAAACATATGGCGCGCCGCCCGTGTCAACAATGGGCCCGACCAGGCCGAGGCGCGAAACCCAATGCTGGCCTGCTGAGACCGGCTTCGCGGGCAGAACCCAGCGATCGAAAGAAAGGGTCGTGTGGTTGAACAGATTGGGCTTGATGATCCAATTGAACTGCTGATGGACGGTCCGGGTGGTGATGTCCTGGAAAAATCCCTGTCCAAAATAAGTCGCGGGATTTGTGAAATTGCAGCCCTCCGAGAAGTTGGCGCACTGCCTTAACGAAGGGCGCGTGTTGGCATTGACGGAAGTAGACATGTTGAAATTCTTACCGAAGGACTGGTCAACTCTCACGAACAAAGTCTTAGGCCTAATGAATTTGTTCCCCGAGGGCGCAAACGCATTATGAACCAGCCCAGCAATGTCGGGAGGCGGGATGAGAGGCGTAAGCTTGGCAGCGATCTGGCTGCGTAGCGGATCATTGGCCGGGATGATGTTCGCCTGCCCCGGGATGGGCAATCCGGTCGTGGGATCAAAGCCAAAGCCGTCCCGGACCGGAACACCGTTCACCGTCCTGCTGGTGGCCGGGTTGTATATCTCTCCTTGGTAGACCGGCCTGTTAAGGGCATCAAATACCGGATTCTTGTTTGCATCCAAGAGCTGCGCGCCGGTGTAAATCAGAGGATTTGAAAAGTCCCCTTGTAGGGAAGAGGTAAGTGGGGCGGTGTTGCCATAACTCGGCAAGGTGCCCTGGTTGAAGTGAAGATCGTCCAGATTAGCGAAGAAAAATGTTTGGTGCTTGCGGCCGTCGTACACTTTAGGTATTACCACCGGCCCGCCAATCGTGAATCCCCAATTTTCGTTGCGCGTGGGAGTCTTTTGCTTAATTAGTTCTCCGGTAGCATTCAGGCCCTGATAGTTGTAGTAGTCGTAACCGCTTCCATGGAATGATGAGGTACCCGATTTCGTGGTATAGGCGACGAAACCGCCGCTGGTTCGCCCGTACTGCGCGGAGAAATTGTCGGTGACGATCTTCGTCTCCTGGACCGAATCATAGGGAACGGAGCGCTCCTGAGTGTTGTTGTGGTCGATGGCGCTGCCGAAGGAAGCTCCGTCGAGGTAATTCTCCATCGCCATGGTCTGGCCACCGTTCATACGCGACTGGAACTGGCTGCCGCGGAATATCGGACAGCCGTTCGGCCGCATCGGTACATAGCCGGGCTGCATGGCCAGCAGAGATTCAGCCAGACGGATATCAGCGCCCATCACGACCGGGAGGTCGCGGTAATACTTCTCGCTGAGAACTTGCGTCACCTCGGGGTTCGAAACGTTAACGTCCACGGTCGATGTCTGTACTTCCACCGTTTCGGTCACGGAACCTACGTCCAGCGAGGCATCCAGGCGGACCGTCCCAGTAGCGACCGCCACTCCGTTGGCCACGAACATCTTAAAACCGGGCTTCTCTACCTGTACTTTGTAGTTGCCGAGAATAAGAGGCGGAGTCGTAAAATTGCCGGCCGACGAGGTGTCGACGACGATCTTGTCACCCGTGGCCTCATTGATCACGGTGACCGTCGCCTGCGGAACCGCGCTGCCACTCTTGTCGGTGACCAGTCCGGTTATGACGCCTCTGTCCTGGCCTTGCCCAAAAAGCAAACCGGCAAGGGCTAAGATAGAACCAGCCGTCAAGACAGACGAAATCCACTTGGAATGATGGTTCATCTCAAGCCTCCTCGAACTCCCTTGTGTTCGGACGCCCTGTGATTGCATGCACTCGAACCAATGTAATCGCTTACATTCCCGGCGACCGACATAGTGACCCTGATCACAAGTGCTTGTCAAGGAAAATCTAATACGAATCTACTAGGTATCACCGCAAGCGGAAATCTCTGAGCGGGTGTTGTGAGAAGTCTGCGTGAGATCTTCAGGCGTCCCTCCGGGACGCGCTCTGGTTTCCTACTTTCCCCGGCGCTGGAAGCGCCGGGCTATTGTCAGACGCCCCGCTGGGGCGGACGTCTTTGGGGTTCCATTCCGCGGCCACGTCCGCGCCCTAGTTCCCACGCGGCGGCTATGAGTGCGCAGTTTCAGCTCACGCCCTGCAGTGCATCCCATTCGTCGTGCGAAAAACAATTCATTGCTGATCATCGGCGGCGGGCTTGGAAACTGAGACTCGTCGGTTGTCGAGCATCTTATCCTCGATAAGCTCGGTAGCATGTTTGAGTTCCTGGAAGCGCTCAAGGGCCGCCACACTTTCTTTTGTCTTTCCCAGCTTTCGATAGACCTGGCTCAAAACGTAGTAGTACTGGGCGGAAGATGGACTGACGGGATTAGCCGAGATCGCATTGCGAAACGCCTCGGCAGCCTGATCCCATTTGCCCAGCGATTGGTAAGACCTTCCCAATTGGTAGTAGGCAAGGTCGCTCTTCGAGTCCAGTTCGATTGCTTTTTGAGCATTCTGCAGAGCGAGTTCAGGTTTGCCCAGACGGTTGTAATAGGCACTCAAGTTGATGTAGGGGGCGTCGAACTTGAATCCCTTCTGGTCGGCGATCTGCACCGCCCTGTTGTAGGCTTCCAGAGCCGCAGCGTCGTCGCCCAGAGACTCCTCCGCGAAACCTAGGGCGTTGTAGGCCTCAGCGTATTTCGAATCGAGTTGAATCGTGGTCGTGAACTCTGACTTTGCCTCCTTAAACATATCTCTACCAGAATAAACTTCGCCCAAGCTGTAGTGGATTTCTGCCGACTGGGGTTTTAAACGCACGGCTTGCTGCAATTCAGTTTGAGCATAATCAAACTTCCCGATCACGACAAAGTCTCGACCGAGAATCTTGTGGGCTTCTGGGTTATCGACATTCAGTTCCAGGGACTTCGCCAATTCCTTGATGGAATCGCCGATCTTGCGCATCCGGAACAGGACATATCCCTGGATATAGTGAGCCCGCCATGAATTCGGATATTCTTTGAGATAAGCGAGCACCAGGGGTTCGACCTGGTCAACTTTGTCTTGATCGATTGCGGACTCAAAATTCTTAAGCTGGCCAAGATCGTCAACATCTCGACTTGGAATTAGCTCACCGGCCGAGGGCCGGGGCGGCAAGGATGAAACTGACTTCGCCGAGTTGACAGACGTTGCCGGCGTAGAATCAGTTTTCTTGAGGATGGCATCGAGATTCTCCCGACTCGCGACGTTGCCAGGTTCGATCTCCAAAACCTTTCGAAAGGCCGCCGCGGCCCCCTTCTCGTCTCCCTCTTCGGTCAATAGCAAACCCAAGTTGTCGTACGCTTCGGCGGATGAAGGTCGCAGACGGATGGCAGCTTCAAATGCCACTTTGGCGTCCGCGAAGTTCCCTTTTTTCTTCAGGACTTGACCCAAACCAATGTCTGCGGCGTAGAGGTTCGGTTGGAGTTCCAAGGCTCGCTGGAACTCCCGAATGCTGCCTTCGAGCTCGCTCAGCTTCGCCAGCGTCTCGGCCAACGTCAAATGGCCCTCCGCATAATCTGGCATGAGCTGAACTACCGCTTTGAGATCTTCCGCCGCCGCCTGAGTTTCTCCCTTTTCCAACTCCAGTTTTGCCTGAGCATCCAGGGCATTGGCTTTGCGGTTCCGTTCTTCATCGGCAATGAGCTTCAAGCCTTTATCGAGTTCCAGTTTGCCTTCTTCGGTCTGATTTGTCCTGGATAGGGCCAGGCCCAGTTGATAGTGGGCATGGCCCGAGTTTGGATCGAGGCTCACCGCCCGTTGCAATGGCGCAAGCGCCTCTTGAATCCGACCCTTCTGCATGAGCGCCTTTCCGAGAGAGTAATAGGCCTCGGAAAAGTTCGGGTCGAGCCTTATCACATTTTGCAGTTGATCGATTTCCTTGTCGACGCCGTACTTCTGCAGGTAGGCCATCGCGAGGTTGTATTGAGACTTTACTGAATCCGGTTGCAAAGTGATCGCCCGCTCCAGTTCGCGGACGGCTTCGTCATCGTTGTTCGAGGTGACCGCCGCTCCAAGGTTTCCATGAGCTTCTGCATAGTTTGGATTGAGGCGAATCGCTTCGCGAAATTCCTTGATCGCTTCGTCGTCGTCGCCAGTCTGAATCAGGGCGAGACCGAGGTGATTGTGGGCCTCGGCGAAGTTCGGACGAAGCTGGATAGCCTTGCGAAACTGTTCTCTCACTGCCTGCGGATCACTGCCCGCCTTGCCCAGTAGGAGGCCCAGAGTATCGTAGGCAAGGGCATCGTCGGCTTTCTGTTGGATTGATTCTTGTACCGCATCGACAGCGAGTTGCAGGTCAGGAATCTGCCCGGACGATTCCCGGTTGACGATGGACTGAAACTGTTCGAAGGCTGCTTCGGATTGATTTTTCTGGAGCAAGATAAGGCCGAGATCAATATGCGGTCCCGGTAGATCCGGATTCAGGCTGATGGCACGCTCGAGGTATCGGCGCCCGCCCTCTAACTCGCCACTCTGCCCAGAGACCATGCCGAGAAACGAGTACGCCTCCGCCAATGCGGGGTCCAATCGTATCGCGGTTTGTAACTCTGATATAGATTCAGAAGTTTGATGGCTGTACCAAAGTGCAACGCCTAAGTTGTAGTGGGCGGTCGCGAGAGCTGGGTCTAGTGCCACAGCCTTGTGCAAGTGTTCAATTGCCTGGGGCAGATCGCCCAACTGGCCGAGAACAAAGCCAAGCATGTTGTAAGCTTCAGCCCCCTTCGGGTCCTCCTCGATGGCCTTTTCAAATTCATTCTTCGCGCCTTCTATATCTCCCTTAGAGAGCAATTCACGACCCGAGTCGTAGCGATCTTTTGCTTTGCCGCTAAGCGCATGCTGAGATTCGTTCCGTCGGGGGACGCGCGCTGCGGACTCAGCCTGCAATGCTAAGCCCAGGCTCTCATAAGCATTGCCCATTCCAGGCCGCAGAGCGAGAGCATTCTCGAACGCTTCAATGGATCCTTTGAAGTCACCCTTTTGCCTTAAGATCTCGGCTATTTCGCATTCCACCTCCGCGTTGTCGCCATCTTTCAAAACCAATCTCAGCTCCGTTAAAGCGGCGTCGACGCTTCCCTTGGCGCGCAAGGCCCGACTCAGGTTCAAGCGCAGTTTCACGTCGTGAGGTGCCAGCGTCAGACCCGACCGAGATACGCGTACAGCCTCCTCAAATCTCTTAGCCCTGATGAGAGTAGCCACCAAGTTGTTATATGCGTCGAGATATTCCGGGTTGATATCGATGGCTTGCTGGAACTCGCCGATAGCGTCCAGGAGATGGTTCTTCTGTGCATAAACAACTCCAAGCCAATTGTGGGTTTCGGAAGAGCGAGGATCCTGTTGGAGAACCGCCTTAAACAGCTCGACAGCTTTATCTGGATCGCCCAGTTGCTGGAAGATTAAGCCTGAGGCAAGTTGGGCGGCCTCATAATCTGGCCGAAGCTTGATCGCCGTATTTAATTCCGAGAGGGCTTGGCCGATGTCTCCAGCTTCTCGCAGCCACAACGCAAGATTGTAGTGCGCTTCAGCATATCCGGGATCAATCGCGACGGCGCGGCGGAATGCGGCCTCGGAGCCTGATTGATCTCCTAGCTTTCCC
>Ga0185299_10002457_pt1 | contig 28411 bp, 20 predicted proteins | sample PaiPotPPA55metaG_FD_128002 | JGI IMG/M metagenome (GOLD analysis project Ga0185299, IMG submission 128002) | Iron sulfur acid spring bacterial and archeal communities from Banff, Canada, to study Microbial Dark Matter (Phase II) - Paint Pots PPA... ...
GCGGAAATCAAGCAGCCAATGCAGCAGGTTCCGTCGCAGCTCCCCTTCCTGCCCACGATGGAGGAGACAGTAGCGCTTATTCCAAAGGCATTTTCGGGAACCGAATCCCTGAGCACTTTCATTCCAGCGCCTCTGGACGAAGAGGGGCCGGCGCCCATATTTGTCTCCGACGCCTTCTCCAACCCGGCCCACGTGCAATTCGCTCTGCGCGGCACGCTCGCAGCCATGGTCTGTTACATCACCTACACGGCGCTCGACTGGCAGGGCCTCAGCACCGCCGTACTCACCTGCTTCATCACCGCGCTGTCAACCATCGGCTCCTCCCGCCAGAAACAAGTCCTGCGGCTGAGCGGCGCGTTCATCGGCGGCTTCATCTTTGGCATGGGAGCGCAGGTCTTTGTGCTTCCTTACCTCGACACCATCGCCGGATTCACCGTGTTGTTTGCAGTGGTCACGGCGATCTCCGCATGGATTGCGACCGCGTCGGCCAGGCACTCTTAATCTTGGCGTACAGCTTGCCCTCGCCTTTTATTTGATTAACCTGCAGGAGTTCACCATCCAGACTTCGCTCTCCATCGCCCGCGACCGTGTCTTCGGAGTCCTGCTCGGCCTGGTGTCCATGGGGCTGTTCTTTGACCTCCTGTGGGTGAGGAACGCCGTGGGGAAATGCAGGCCGTCTTCGCCCGCAATCTGGAGATGTTCGCGGAACTCGCCGAACAGTTGCTGGAGCAGGACCACATCAAAGCAATCAGGCGGATTCGCCAGTTGCGCGATCAAATCAACGCGGGCTTTCAGGCAGTGACCGCCCAATCCGACGCAGTTTTTTTAGACTTCAGCCCCTCGCGTCAGCAAAAGCTGCAGGTCCGCAAAAACATCCAGCGATGGCAGCCGGCCATCCGCACACTGCTCCAGGTGCAAATCACCGCGGTGCAATATCTCGCGCGAACCCCGCTCTCAGACCTGCCGGAGCCCATCGCTCAGGCTGGGATTGGGTTTGAAAGGGACGTTGCTCAAGTGATGCGCACCATGGCAAGTGAGGTAAGCGAAAAGCCGGTGGATGCGGTTCCAGATATCCGGCTGTCCGCCGAGAGGGTGCAAAGGGAGGTCCGCAAGTATTATCAGGATCTTAGAATGCCCGTCTCTCCCCAGGCCTCCGATTTCGCTGGCCTCACAGAAAGTCTTGCATCTGTTCTTTTACCGCTCTACGAAGACATTCACTCAACTTTGGCGGACACTTCGAGGACCGCCGGGGCACAACCCCAGTTTCTGCAAAAGGCAGCCCAGTCATAGCACGCGGAAACCGGCAAGTTTGTAGTTTTGTCGGTTCCTGGGGATAAGCGCGTGTCACAAGGAGGCAAAACGCAGCCCACATCACACACACGAGTTTGCCGATCAGCTTTTGCATGGTTCGTGTCGACCGTCTTCAGGCGAGTGTCAAGACTGGGCCGCACGTAATACAAGTGGGATCAAGAGCAGGGCGCTCCAAGCATTCCGAGCGCCTTGAAATGAAGGACCATCGCTGCTCCCGCTCCGGCCCCCAGGACAAAGGCAATCCAGATTCCGCAGAGAAGACCTATCTGCGGTCGTCGATCCATCTGTACTGACTCCTGATCCGAAAGTGGTCGGCAGCGGCGAACGAACTAGTCACCCGTTGGAGGAGAACCGCGATGCGCTGACTACCAAACCGGTCGTTTAACCGAAGATCCTTGAACCAATTCCCACTCAATCTCCCGAAAGGCATCGCAATTCCCTTCGTTGACCCAATCGATTATTCCGGTTCAATCCCTCCGTCGTAGGAAACGTGTGTCAAGCGGACCAATTATCCGCCGCGCATTCGGTAGTCGAGCGTAATCGAGCCAAGTGAAAAGTAGTCTGACGAGTCGGTAAAACCCACCAAATCTTGTAAGTCGTTAAAAGCAAGTAAGATTCGCACTGTACCGTATTTGTACTGCAGAGGTGCAGTGCCGTTAGCCGCAGGTCTTCAGACGCGGGCCGCAGTCCGTCGTAAGTCATTGAAAATGTACGATTAAATCAGGCGAAATTTGGCGCCGGGAGGGGGATCGAACCCCCCATGGAGTCGCCTCCGACGGATTTTGAGTTTCCCCCGAAGACTGCAAATCATTAACCCAAATCACCGCAAGCGAGAAGAGCTGACGTGTGTACCGCTAGCGTACCGAGGGAATGATTCAAGACAAGACATTTCAGTGTGTTACATCCTTTTCACGAGGCCCGCGCCTTCGCAATTAGAAGTCCGAACTATCTGAAACATATTCTTTCGACGGGCTTCCATCGACCTCCAAAGAGTATAAGCAGGTCCTCCATCGGACACTTGCTGACGACTCGTTTGGCGCTCATATCCTCTCGGTACCTGGCATCCATTTTCTGACTGGTATCCCCTCGGTAGGAAAACGGCCTCGAAAGATACGCGCTGAGATGAACAAGAATTTTGCAGGGCAAGTATCCCGGTTGAGGAGAACTCAAATACTTGGATCAGAATCCCGCCAACAATTAGGGTTGAATCTTGAGATCTGGCGCCCCGCCCTCTGAATCCGCATAGAATAGACGGTGCTTAATTCGGCTTCGAAGCTTGTATGTTGGAAGGGCTGTCCGGCTGGAGCTTGTCTTATTCGTGAAAGCGCCTGTTCCAACGTCCCGTGTCTCAGTTGCCTGAGCCTTTAAATCTTCACGAGCAGATTTCGACAGAAGCCATGAGAGTGGTAAGTCGAACATCACGTCGTCTAAGCTGAAACTCAGCGATGGTTGCGAAGCTACAGTCTCCAGTGCCTTCGGTTGGCTCCTTGGGTTCCCCTCCCGCTTGCTTTTGTGAGGTTTGATTGAGAGCACCTATATACCATTGAAGTTGACGCCGCGAGATGGGGTACGGATGGTTCGAGAGCAATACATAATGCTGATCATCCTTGACGTAATGCTTCCAGGTACGTAAGAGGCGAATCATGGTAAGCAGATCGGGCAGCGAGAAAGGTTTGGTCAGGTATCGCCAATGTCAGGCAGCCTATTGCGAAGTGGTCTTTCGCCTGAACTATGTGTCCGGTGCGTAGAGACCATTTCACACCGAGTGGGCCACGCGGTTCAAGAGCTAACTGGAATCCCGAAACGGTAGCTCAGATTGACACAGGCGTATGAGCAAATGGGTGCACCGACGATTTCCTGAATGTCGCTTCTAATAGAGAAAACCAAGCGATTCACGGTTGCGTCGCAAAGGAGGGACGGTCCGTTGAACCAACCGCCTGACCAACATGATGTCGTCCTGGCGAACTTGCCCGCTGGACAAACCGAACGTCGAATCGCGTTCGCGATCGCCCTCGCGCTCCTGGGCACTGGGGCGATTGTGGTCCCGTTCGGAAGAGTGCAGCTTCCACGGAGCGACGCTTGGGTGCCGATCACAGATACGTTTATTTTGATCGCTGATCTGCTCACGTGGTTTCTTCTGATTTCTCAATTTAATATTCTCCGCACGCGTTCGCTTCTGGTCCTGGCGAGCGGCTACCTTTTTGCCGCTGTGATGAATGTTCCTCATCTCCTTACCTTTCCAGGGGCGTTTACGCCGACCGGCCTTCTCGGTGCCGGTTTGCAGACCACTGTCTGGCTTGCCATATTCTGGATGTCCGGGTACCCGCTCGCGGTCATCTTCTACGCGGTGATGAAGAAAGAACCTGAACCGCTCCTACTGCACGGCTCTACGCGAACCGCTGTCGCAGCGAGCGTCGCCGTCGTGATCGCTATCGCTGTTGCGTTGACCTGGATCGCCATCGCGGGAGAACCGTATTTACCGAAACTCTTTCTCAATACAAGCGAGTCGACGGCCAGCCTCCAATATGTTAGCGCGCTCTTATTGCTCCCATGCGCCCTTGCCCTCCTCTTGATTTGGTTCCGGGAACGATCGGTTCTTCACCTATGGCTCATGGTGGTCATGTGCGGATGGATAGGGCAAGGGATCGCCCAGATTAATACTCCCGGCAGATTCAGTCTCGCAATGTATGCGGCCCGCTCCCTCTTCCTCATCTCATCGACGGTGGTGCTTGTGGTATTGCTCAGGGAGACGATGACCCTTTACGTTCGCCTAGCGGTCTCTCTTGTCGCCTTGCGCCGGTTGACTGCGGAGAAACTGCAGCGGAGCGAGGCATATTTATCGGAAGCACAGCGGTTAAGTCACACTGGCAGCTTCGGGTGGAGCGTTCCAGGCGGAGATATCCATTGGTCGGAGGAAACCTACAAGATCTTTGAATACGATCGAGCGGTTAAGCCTACTTTGGAGTTGATATTGCAGCGAATTCATCCCGACGACCGAGACGTCGCGCACCAGACTATCCACTGTGCGACCACCGAAGGGACAGATGTTGATATCGAACAGCGTTTGCTGATGCCAGATGGTAGAGTCAAACACCTCCACGTTTTAACGCATGCGCTAAGGACTTCGTCAGGCAGCCTCGAAATTGTAGGGGCCGTAACGGACGTCACCGAACGCAAGCGGGCGGACGAAGTGCGCGAGAGACTGCGTCAGGTACAGGCGGATTTTGCGCACTTAAGTCGCGTGACCACGATGGGCGAGTTGACGGCATCGCTGGCGCACGAAATCAAACAGCCGATTTCCGCAGCGGTAACAAACGCTCAAACCTGCTTGCGATGGCTTGGACGCGATCAGCCTGATGTGGCAGAGGCAAGTGAAGCAGCCGGGAGAATCGTCAAAGACATAACACGCGCGACTGACATCATTGGCAGAATCAGCACGCTGTTCAAGAAGGGCGTTTTGCAGCACGAGTTAGTCGATGTAAATGAGCTGATTCGAGAAATGACTGCCCTGGTGCGCAGCGAAGCAGAGCGCTACTCAGTCTCAATTTGTATCGAACTTGCTGAGGATCTTCCCAAGGTCATGGCAGACCGTGTCCAGCTGCAGCAGGTTTTCATGAATCTCATGCTCAATGGCATTGATGCCATGAAGGAAACGACCGGCGGAGGTGAGCTTAGCATCAAGTCCGAAGCCGCAGATGATCAACTGCTGATTTCGGTCAGCGATACCGGTGTGGGATTGGCCCCAGAGCAGGCGGAACAGATCTTCAAGGCATTCTTTACGACTAAAGAGAAAGGGACCGGTATGGGGCTACCCATCAGTCGGTCGATCATTGAGTCGCATGGCGGCCACTTGTGGGTCGCCGGCGCCTCCGGGCGAGGTGCAACTTTTCAGTTGACCCTGCCCGCCACGGTCGCGGCCCATATATAACCTCCCAGCATCGGACCGTTTTGATAGCTTACTGCCCATGCGGGGAAACTCCTCTGCCAATACTGTATCGTCGAGCCCTTGAGAGGCACTTGTCCATCGGGCCAGGGCTCCTGAGCGACTCTTACCGTGCCGGGGTAATAGGTGTCTCCAGAAAGTAAAAGTTGTCCAGTTTGAGCCGTGCTTATGGCCGAAGGGATCGCTGGTGGATCGAAGAATAGCGTGATTGTTCATCTTCGGAATACATGCGAATGCGCAGCTCACCCTAATCCTGCGTTGAAATAATCTCGGCTAACACGTTGGCCACCACTTTTGTTTCTCCGCCGGGCTTCCAGACTGCGTACAGCGGAACTGAAACTTCTGGGCCAGCGAGAGGACGGAAGACGACACTGCGCGGTCGCAATTCCTCCAGGCTTTCTGGGATAAACGCGATGCCAGCACCACCTGCCACCAACGAAAGGGCTGTTTGTATCAGGCCCACTTGCTGTGTCCTCTTCGGCACCACACCATGCCATCTGCACAGGTCGAGCACAAATTCCCGAAAATCCGGATGAGTAAACTTCGGGGAAAGGACGAAGGTCTCGTTTGCAAGCTCCTTAACGGGAATTGCCTTTCGCGCTGCAAGAGGATGCTTCCTGGGTAACGCAACCATGACTCGATTTCTTGCGATTACCGCGGTATTTAGCGCAGGATCATTCGGATGGAAGAGCATGAGGCCGATGTCGATCTTGAGCCAATGGAGTTGCTGCACCTGATCGTCAGGGTCTGTCTCGTAAAGATCGACCTGGATGCGTGGATATTTTCGCCTCAGTCGATGCAGCAGTTCGGGAATCAATCGTGGTGCTGCCGCACTCACAAAGCCGATGCGAACCGATCCGCTCTGGCCAACGTTGATGTCTCTTGCCTCTTCCACCGCAAGTGACAGCTCGTGCAGGATCGCTTGCGCTCGCGCCAGGAAGTTATTACCTGCAGGCAAAAGCGTCACGCGACGCGTGTTCCGCTCAAACAGTGGAGTGCCTAGCTCGTCTTCAAGCTGACGTATCTGTTGACTCAGAGCGGGTTGCGCCATATTGAGCGCGACCGCCGCCTTGCCAAAGTGCAGATGCTCAGCGAGCGCAACAAAGTATCGAATTTGGCGGGTCTCAATCATAGGTGACTCATTAGGGATCCGTCTTAGTCTGATAAGTAATCAGTCTAATCGATTATCAATCAACTCACATCTATTTGGTTGTGAGGTGATGAACCAGATGACAAAAATACTTAAAATGGAATGCGACGTCATTGTGATCGGCGGGGGAGCGGCTGGCGTTGGCGCAGCTGCAGCAGCTTCTCAGGCAGGTGCACGCACCTTACTTATCGAGCGCGGGCCGTGCCTGGGCGGTGCGGCAACGCAAAAGAATGTTCTTACCTACTGCGGTCTCTACACTCAATCCGATCCCTCCATGCAGGCCGTCGGTGGCGTGGCCTCAGCGGTCTTGGACCAGCTAAGAAGACTCGGCGGAATCGAGGGCCCCGTACGTTTACCCGCTCCCAGCGGCCGGGTCGTCGCCATCATTGATCCTGAAGCGACGAAGCTCGCTTTGGATCGGGTAGTCGCCGCGTGCGTGGCTGAGGTTTTGCTGCACACCACACTCGTGAACGCCGCTCGAGAGCGGGATGCAATCGCCTCGATCATCGTTCAGGACGATCGCGGTCCGAGAGAGCTTTCCGCAAAGGCTTTCGTCGATGCAAGCGGCGACGGTAATCTCGCCGCTCTGAGCGGTTCTTCAGTTCGTTATGGGAATCACGGTGCCGTCCAGGTCGGAACGATGGCCGTGCGTTTTGCAGGTATCCGGCCCGGCGCCGACCGCTCACCTGAACGCTGGCGTGAAGCCATACGAAGTGCGAAGGCAAAAGGCAAGGCCCTTCTCGATAAAGAGGATGGACTCATTCTGCCTTTACCAATTTCAGGAGACATCATCACTTACTACATTGACGCGGCCTATGACGCACTCGACGGCGCAAGCATTTCGCGTGCGGAAATCGAAGGTCGCGAACGTACGTGGGCCTACCTCGATGCGATACGAAGCATCCCTGGCTATGAAGGTTGCTATATAGTCAGCAGCGGTCCCGAACTCGGAACGCGAGAGTCACGGCACATCAATGCGCAGTATCAGATCAGCGCACGCGACGTGGTCGAAGGTGCCCGCTTTGATGACGTAGTGGCGCTCGGAGCTTGGCCAGTCGAGTTCCACCAGTCCGGCGGTAAGCCGACGCTCTGGAAGAACGTCCACGACAACAAGACATTCGACATTCCGCTAAGGGCACTGAAGAGCGTCGACACCCGCAACCTGTTTGCCGCTGGTCGTCTGGCAGACGGCGACAGTGGCGCAGGTGGCTCCATCCGGGTTATGGGAACAAGTTTCGCCACCGGGCAAGCCGCGGGTGCAGCAGCCGCCCTCTTAGCACAGGGCGAAGCCTCAGTTCCAGCCGTGCAGCGGGAACTACGCCGTCAAGGAGCGGCAATCAATGCCGCTAGCCTTCAACAGGCCTTTGCTATTCGACTCAGGCGAGAATGCGAGCACTCCGACAGCCTACGCTCGGATCAGAACCAGCAAAGACAACTCAGATATTCATGAAGCGAGGGCTGTGATCCAGCTGTTCTTAGACGCTGTTCACGACCTCGATGCTGAAAGAACGCAACACGAAGACAATCAAACCCTTCTCGAAAGGAGATCGAGCGTGGCAAATATAGCTGAGGTTTTAGTGGAGACCCTGGTCGCCGCTGGCGTGAAGCGAGTGTATGGGGTCGCCGGGGATTCTCTCAACGGCGTGACGGAGTCGATCCGGAAGCATAAGAGTATCGAATGGCTTCACGTGCGGCATGAAGAGGTCGCTGCTTTTGCGGCGGGCGCGGAGGCTCATCTCACGAATGAACTCGCAGTCTGTGCTGGCAGCTGCGGTCCTGGAAACCTCCACCTCATTAATGGCCTTTTTGATTGCCATCGTAATCGCGTTCCCGTAGTTGCGATCGCAGCTCAGATTCCGAGCCGGGAAATCGGCAGTGGCTACTTTCAAGAGACCCGCCCGGAGCACCTATTCAAAGATTGCAGCCACTACTGCGAGTTAGTTTCGCAGCCAGACCAGATGCCGCGTGTGTTAGCCATCGCGATGCGTACTGCGATCACCAAGCGCGGGGTTGCAGTGGTCATCATTCCGGGCGATGTGGCGCTGCGCGAGTGTCCAGCTGCGGCGATCTCTTTGGGAATCCAGAACTCGGCTTCTGTGATTCGTCCGTCGCAGCACGAACTCGAGAAGGCGTCTGAGATTCTGAACCGTGCGCGCAGAGTGACGATCCTCGGCGGTGCTGGCTGTGAAGGCGCTCACGACGAACTGATTTCAGTTGCCGAGCGGCTGAAGGCACCAATTGTTCACGCCATGCGCGGCAAAGAGTTCATCGAGTACGACAATCCTTATGACGTAGGGATGACCGGGCTGCTCGGTTTTTCTTCCGGCTACCACGCCATGATGAACTGCGATGCACTGCTCATGCTGGGAACCGATTTTCCCTATCAGCAGTTCTTCCCGAAGAACGCGAAGATTATCCAGGTCGATCTTCGTGGCGACCAGATCGGACGACGAACACCCGTCGATCTGGGTCTGATCGGGAGCGTGAAGGATACGCTCGCGGTTCTCACGCCCCTGCTCGACGATAACCGAGATCGGTCGTTTTTGGACATTTGCCTTAATCACTACAAACATGCGCGCAAGGGGCTTGATGACCTTGCTGTGGGAGAGCCGGGTCGCACGCCGATCCACCCACAATTCGTGGCGAGGATCGTGGATGAGCTTGCGGCCGAAGATGCGGTGTTCACCTGCGATGTAGGTACGCCCACCGTGTGGGCTTCACGCTATCTTCACATGAACGGCAAGCGTCGTCTGCTTGGCTCCTTCATCCACGGCTCTATGGCAAATGCTCTGCCGCAGGCGATCGGCGCCCAAGCTACATTTCCGGGCCGACAAGTCATCAGCCTCTCGGGTGACGGAGGCTTGGCCATGTTGCTTGGCGATGTGCTTACCCTCAAGCAACTTAGGCTGCCGGTAAAACTTGTGGTTTTTAATAACAGCTCACTTGGTTTCGTGGAGCTGGAGATGAAAGCTGCCGGGCTGATCGACTACGGCACCGATCTCGTCAATCCGAACTTTGCGAAGTTGGCTGAGGCAGCCGACATCCTGGGGCTTCGGGTGGAGAAGCCGGAATGTCTACGACCGGCGTTGCAACGTGCACTCGCGCACGATGGCCCGGCCCTCGTAGAGGTGATTGTGAATCGGCAAGAACTGTCGATGCCGCCGACGATCACCGCGGAGCAGGCGCTTGGGTTCAGCCTCTACATGGTTCGTGCGGTGCTGAACGGGCGCGGAGACGAGGTCGTAGATCTGGCAAAGACAAACCTGTTTCGCTAGCAGATCACCGGCTCCCGATACAACGCTTGTCTTAATGTGTGAGCCCTTCGGAGAACTCAAGCATGAAGAGCGAGTATGCAACGAGTGATGAATTTCGCAAGCTATTCACGGAAGGGAACAATCTTTACCTTCTCTCCTTCTTGCTAACGGCAAATTGCAAGGAGGCGGAGCGATGCTTCGTGGCCGGTCTCGCGGACTGCGTGGACGGAAATCCCGTCTTTAAAGAGTGGGCTAGTTCTTGGGCTCGCAGCATCATAGTACACAGTGCAATTCGGATAAAAGCGCCTCATGTCAGTCCCGCAAGATCGGCCGCCAGTGGATCTCATTTGGTAAATGAAGACCTTCCGAAAACGCCTTTGCACAATTCTCCGTTTGCAAGCGTCCTCGAGCTTGAAGACTTTGAGCGATTCGTGTACATCCTCTCCGTTCTCGAAAGATACCCCGCCCGGAAATGCGCCGTTCTTTTAGGTACTTCGTTACAGCAAATCCTGGAAACACGGACTCGTGCTCTACAGCATCTAGCGGAGTTCGCGAAGCGAAGGCCGCTGCACCAACAATTGATTTCATAACGTTTTAGGAAGAAGGTGAGTTCATGGTTAATTCAGGCTTGATTGGCTCAAGCGAAAAATTCCAGGCGGTACTCGACGATGTGCAGATCGTGGCCCCGGCGGAATGCGCTGTTTTGGTTCAAGGCGAAACAGGCACAGGAAAAGAAGTGATCGCTCGTGCCATTCACGACTCCGGCCCGCGTCACAGTGGACCGTTCATCGGCCTCAACTGCGCTGCAATTCCTGGTGCCTTGCTGGAGAGCGAACTTTTCGGCCATGAAAGAGGTGCTTTCACGGGGGCTGTCACACAGACCATCGGGCACTTTCAGGCCGCGCATGGAGGCACGTTGTTTCTGGACGAGATTGGAGACCTGCCTCTGGAGCTACAACCGAAACTTTTGCGAGTTCTGCAGGAGCAGCAATACGAACGGTTGGGAAGCAGTCGCACCTTGCGTGCCGATGTGCGAGTTATCGCGGCCACGAATCAAGATCTTTCGCAGATGGTGGAAGAGAAAACCTTCCGTGCTGATCTCTATTATCGACTGAGCGTCTTCCCCATCAGGCTGCCGTCGTTGCGAGAGCGGAAAGATGATATTCCGTCATTGGTAAAGCATTTTGTCCAAAAATATTCACGCCAGATGGGCAAGTCGATCGATGAGGTTCCTGACCGTGTGATGGAAGTTTTGAGAAGCCACTATTGGCCGGGCAATATACGGGAGTTGCAGAATTTCGTTGAGCGCTCCGTAATTATGACGCATGGGAACGTCCTGTCTCCGCGAATCAGCGAGCTGAAGATGTTCATGCAGGAGCCTGCATTAGCGCCAACCCAGACACTCTCCGATGCTGAACGCGCGCACATCATAGGGATTCTAAAAGAAACCAATTGGGTGGTCGGCGGACGCGACGGCGCCGCTGCTCGGCTTGGTCTTCCACGCACAACGCTCATCTCTCGAATGCAAAAGCTTGGGATCTCATGTAAACCAAGAGTTTTCGTCGCTTCTGTTGATCGGGGAGCGTCGACTTCGGGCCCATATACGCCACAACTGTTAGCAAGCTAAAGGACGGAGGCTGAGAACATCTGCAAGTAGAGCGTTCAGTACTCCGGTCATGCTGTTGTTTTGGGAATCATTTGACGTAAATCTTTGGGGTTATCTGGCGTAAGCGCGGTGGCCATTAGCAGACGCGAGGTACGGCGTTCAATCAGACGCGATTCCGCGCTGCGCTGTTCTCAATCCAGCTCACTGGAGCCATCCCAATCCCTGCGAGAGATAATGGATGAATGTTCACCGCCACTCATGCGGCGGCAACGATTGCCGGCGGATTGCTCGCCGCAATTGAGGGTTCGCCAGGTGCAGTCTTACCCGTCAACTCTTCGCGCCACACGTCAGGTTCACTTTTCTTTACTTCCGCGCCGCCTCTTCATCGACGAATTGTCCTGCGGCGCCTCCGGCGGAGGCGCCACCGAGTGCCTCAGGTTCAACAACGTCTCCAGAACGATGTGTTTCGCGGGACTGGTGTCGCCTTCCCTGCGGTCAAGCAATAAGCGGGCAGCCGTCGTACCAAGTTGGTAGCCTGGCTGGGAAACCGACGAAAGGGAAGGATTCGTAGTTTCGGCCAGGTCCAGATCGTCGAAGCCCATGATGGAGATATCCTCAGGACAGCGAAGTCCTGCCTCGCGGACAGCGAGTAAGGCTCCCAATGCAATCATGTCGTTGCCCGCGAAGATCGCAGTCGGGCGCGGTATCAGACGCAGCAAAATAAGAGTCTTGGCGTGCCCGCCTTGCTTGTCGAAAGTAGTCTCCTGGACGTACTCCGGAGACAGGTGAAACTTCGCCTGCTTCATTGCGCGCTTGAAACCTCCAAGCCGCTCCATCGCATTGGTAAGGTGCAAAGGCCCTGTGATTGTCGCCAGCCTGGTATGTCCCAATTGAATCAGATGACGAGTGGCGTTGTAAGCTCCTGCCTCGTTATCTGCGGTCACACTGTCACCGCTCCAGTTTTTGGGAAGCCGATCGATGCAAACGACGCCGGTACCCGCTCGCCGGTAAGACTCTGCCTGCGCCGCAAGATCGCTGAAATTCGACGGAATAACAATGAGGCCGGCCGGCAGATAGGTCCGCAACTCATTCAGGTGGATTATCTCTTTGGAGTGATCGTTGTCTGTGTTGCAGAGGATCAGACGATATCCGTTTGAGAAGGCCACATCTTCCGCGCCGCGAACGACCGCGGGAAAGAACGGATTCGTAATATCGGGAATAATCATCCCGATCATGTTGGTCGTGTCGCGGCGCAGACCGCGCGCCAGTTGGCTAGGCTGATATCCAGCCGCCTGCACGGCCTCAAGCACGCGTGTGCGCTTCGGCTCTCGAACTTTGGCAGTATTGTTGAGCACATGCGAGACCGTGCCCAGGGAGACACCTGCCATCTTGGCGATCTCATGCATGTTGGCCATTGCGTCTTCTCCGTTAAGCTCTAAGAGTCTGGTCGCTAGAGACCGAAATCCATGGACCCAAGATATGCTTTATTTTGAAAGATTTCAATTCTTATCCAGGTGCTTCCGCGAGACTGCTCGTTGCCGGGAACGATCCGTAGTTTGCAGCATGCAAGCCAGGCTCGAACAGTTTCGGATAAAAAAGGCTTGACAACAATGCAAAGAGGCAGTTATTTTTGGTTGGCATTATTTTGAAACCTTTCAAAATAAGCTGAGAGCCTTCTGGAGACACACGCCTCGGCATACTCAAGGAAAATCTGGAATTGGAGGCTGAACCATGAACATGAAAATGAGAAGTCGTCGGCTAGCCGGGTTGCTATTGATGCTTACGTTGACCTCGGTCCATTGGGTACATTCCGCAAACGCCCAAGCGACGAATGCCCAAATCGGGGGTCGCGTCATTGATCAAACTGGCGCCGTGGTTCCAAATGCAGCAATAGTTGTCCTAAATGTAGGGACCGGCTTAGAGCGCACGGTTTCTACCTCATCTTTAGGCGAATACGTAATTCCATCCCTTCCGGTCGGCACGTACAAATTGACAACTGCAGCGGTGGGGTTCAAAAACTACGCTCAATCTGGGATCATTCTTGAAAACGGACAAAGTGCTCGGCTGGATGTAACCCTCGAAGTTGGAAGTGCGAATGCAACTGTTGAAGTCACAACGTCAGTGGTGCAGGTAGACACGAGCTCGGCGGCTATCCGTACTGAGATCGATAACACCCAGATCAAAGAGCTTCCCCTCAATACCCGCAATACGCTGCAACTCATCACCCTTGTGCCGGGGGTTGGGAATGCGTCCTCCAGTGGCGCAGCCACCAGCAGTCTGCCTGCCACCGTAATAAACCAGCGCAGCGGCCCGACATTCAACGTGAACGGAAGCCGCGTTAACGGCAGTCAAGTCTCACTTGACGGCGCTATCTTTGTAACCGGGCTCTATAACCGCCCAGCGAACCTTACAAATCCTGACTCGATTGGCGAATTTTCGCTGCTTACGAATAGCTACGGCGCAGAATTTGGACACGCGTCAGGGGGAGCATTCGTAGCAGTCAGCAAAGCGGGAACTAACTCTTTCCATGGATCAGTATGGGAGTTTCTTCGCAATGACGCCCTCAACGCCAGAAACTGGTTCGCGCCGGCGCCGGCGGCAAAACCGATATTGAAACAAAACCAATTCGGCGTCGCTGGCGGCGGACCCATCCTGAAGGACAAGGCCTTCTTCTTCGCCACCTACGAGGGCTTGCGAATTCACCAGGTAACTCTTGAAAACCTCGCCACCATCACGCCGGCTCAACGTAGTGGGGACTTTAGCGCCCTTCCGACACAACTCCACGACCCGTATAAAGCAACCTGCGATATAAGTGGCAATGGTCCGGGTACTGGTACCAATCCCTGTAATTACACTGCCGCCAATGGATATGCAGGCAAAAATCAAATCCCCAAGAGCGAATGGGACACAATGTCGGTGGCTTTCATGAACACCTACATACCCGTTCCAACTCTGCAACCCTCCGGGCTGTGGGCGTATACGGACCAAGTGGCAACTCCTACCAGCGGCAACCAATACACGATCAGAGGTGATTACCGCTTAACGAAAAATGATCAGATGTATGTCCGTTTTTTCCATATGGTTACCTCGGCTGTAACCGGTCCTCCATATTCCTCCATCCTTTCCTCTAAGTTTTACGATAACTTCTCGAACACCAATTGGGGTACTACCGTCAGGGACACGCACACATTCACGCCCAACCTGATTGGCGACTTCGGATTTTCGGACACGAATCTCTCGACCACCGGCACCCCCGAGGGAACAATCATAACGGGGGCCCAAATGGGCGCCCAATATAATACCGGCGGATACAACGTTTCTCCGTTGGTGACAGTATCTGGCGTCACAAGCTTTGGTTCAGGGAATCCGTGGTATGAGAATACGGCTTTGAAACAAGCCGACGCAAAGCTGTCATGGGTCAAGGGAAGGCACCTATGGCAGTTCGGTGCGATGGCCCTTCGTGAAGCCGAGCACATCGAATGGACCAACACTAACTCCGCCGGAAATCCAACCTTTAGCGGCGTGGAGACGGGAAACAATTGGGCCGACTATCTTATTGGGAAGCCTATTAGCTTCGGACAGTACACACCCTATTTCGGTAACGAGCATTCAGTGGAATCGGGATTCTATGCTGAAGATACTTATAAGGTATCGTCTCGGCTGACACTGAATCTGGGCATACGGTGGGATGTCTTCTCTCCCTGGAGAGAATTTAACCACAACTCTCCTACCGTTACTTTCGATGCCAGTTTTCATTCCACGCGATTCCCAACCGCCCCTCCGGGCCTCGCGTTTCCTGGAGATCCCGGAATCCCGCCTGGAACCATATTCATGGACAAAGGCGACTTTGCGCCACGGCTTGGATTTGCCTACGATGTCTTCGGCGATGGAAAGACGTCGGTTCGCGGCGGTTATGGCATCTTTTATAACGCGCCTGGGGCCATCACCCTGGCCAATGAAATTGAGGCGCCGCCCTTCGAGACGCAACTGGTGTTTACCCCAAATACTTTCACCGATCCCTACGGAGGGACCGGGTACACGAATCCATTCCCATACCCCTACCTCAACCCCGGAACGAATCCGCTCTGGCCGTTTCCGGCGCAGTTCTACTCCCCGGATCCGCATCTCAAGAATGCGTACACGCAACAATACAATTTCAACGTGCAGCATGAGTTCCCGAAAGACTACATGGTGCAGGTCGGCTATGTAGGAAGTCACGGAGACCGGTTGTGGGATGGGAACCAGGCGAATGCCGCTCCGTACTCTGCGGGCGGGACTGCCGCGAATGCACAGTCGCGCCGTCCTTTCCTGCCCCAGTATTACGCCGGCATCACGAGAATAGCCAATATTGGATTCTCCAATTACAACTCCATGCAGATCACCGCACGGAAGCGCTTTTCAGCGGGTTACACCATGCAATTCGCGTACACGTTCGCGAAGTCCCTCGACGCGGGCTCCGTTGCTGATGCAGATGGTGGAACCGAACAAGATCCCGCCAATCCAATCGCTCCCGAATATGCCAGGTCCGACTTCAATCAGAAGCATTTGTTGCGCGTCAACGGGGTTTGGAATCTTCCGCAGTTTGAGAAGCTGGGCCTTGCAAAATATGTCGTAGGTGGATGGATGGTTTCAGGAATTGTGAGTTATAGCAGCGGTACTCCCTTCTCGGTGACTACCGGTTCCGCAGCGCCGTGGCTCGGAGCGGGCCGGGATATTGGAAGCCTGCGCCTGAACCTGACGGGTAATCCCTGTGCAGGTTGCGGTAGCCGGGACTCGTGGGCTAGAACGGGATATTTCAACACCGCAGCCTACGGCTCGCCACTCCTTGCACCTTACACCTACGGAACCTTTGGCAACAGTGGACGCAACAGCCTTATCGGTCCCTCGTCATTCAATACCGATATGAGCGCTGCGAAGAACTTTCCGTTCTTGCCCCGCGAAGGCTCAAAGATTCAGTTTCGCGCAGATTTATTCAACCTCTTCAACAACGTGAACTTCAACAACCCAACAACCTCAAGCTCGTCGTCCGTCTTTGGGAAAATCACTTCTGCTGGAGCGGCAAGACAGGTTCAACTTGCACTACGGTTGGAGTTCTAACACGGGATGGACCTCCCATAAAGGCAGCCAGGCAGGTTCGCTCCAAGCCTGGCTGCCACAACAAGTGAATGCCGTAACAACGACCCCACTTAGACTGCAGCGTTTCCTTTTGAATGACTGTTCACAAATTCATTTGTATTGCGCATCAGTTTCTAGCCTCCGCTCGGGGCCAAACTTTTGGTTTGACTACTAACTATCGAGGCAAAGGAAGCAATGAATTATCAGCCTGAGACGTATGGCCTAGCACTCCTGTTCATGATCCTCAGCATGCTGTGCTGGGGATCATGGGCAAATTCGATGAAACTATGTCCCGGGTACAGGTTTCAACTGTTTTATTGGGACTACGTTGTAGGACTGGTCGCTGGAGCGATACTCTGGGGTCTAACTCTCGGAAGTCTGGGAACTGGGGGGCGATCTTTTATTGCAGACATCGCTCACTCAGGCACGCATCCGATTCTCCTTGCCTTGGTGGGCGGCGCCATCTTCAACATCGCCAATCTGCTGCTGGTCGCCGCAATCGACATAGCGGGACTGGCAGTTGCGTTTCCCATCGGCATCGGCCTGGCGCTGGTTGTCGGCGCCGTTAGCAGTTACATCATCTCGCCCAAAGGAAATCCCCTTCTCCTTTTCGGCGGCGTCGCGCTCGTAGTGGCGGCAATCGTGTTGGATGCCATAGCCTACAGGCTGCGCGAAAGAGAGCACGCGGCCATGAGTCGCCGCGGCATCGTCATCAGCTTGATCGCGGGACTCCTGATGGGTACGTTCTACCCCTTCGTTTCGAAAGCAATGACGGAAGAGGGCGGGCCCGGACCCTACGCCGCCTTGCTGTTCTTCGCCATTGGCGTGGCGGTTTGCGCCGTTCCGGTGAATTACCTCCTCATGCGTTTTCCACTCGATGGCCGTGAACCTGCCTCAATGCAAGGCTACTGGCGAGCTCCCGGTGCCTGGCACCTCTGGGGAGTCGTGGGCGGAGCGCTTTGGTGTACAGGGGGCATGGCTAATTTCGTAGCCTCGCAGGCCCATATCGTTGGACCCGCCGTCTCTTATTCCATTGGGCAAGGTGCCACCATGATTTCCGCTTGCTGGGGCGTGTTCGTTTGGCATGAATTCAGCGCGGCTCCAGCAGGTTCGAAGAAGAGCCTGGTGTGGATGTTTATCTTCTTTCTGTGTGGCTTAACGGCGGTCGCTTGTGCTCCGCTTTTTTCATAGCAACCCTTCATCGCTATTTTGGGGAGAAATACATTGTCTACGCAAAAACCGATCATCGTCGTGGGCAGCATCAATACAGACTTGGTGGCAGTCACTAAGAGATTGCCGGCCGTAGGCGAGACCGTCATCGGATCCGACTTCCAGATTCACCCCGGCGGAAAGGGTGCGAATCAGGCCGTCGCTGTGGCTAGGCTAGGCTACCCCGTGCGACTCATCGGGCGCTTGGGGAACGATACGTTCGGTGCTCAACTCCGAACTCACCTGGAGAAGGCAGGCGTTGAGATAACCGGCGTTTCCACAAGCGACGGCCCTTCCGGCGTAGCCGTAATCGTAGTCTCAAAAAACGGAGACAATAGCATCGTTTTAGCGCCGGGTGCCAATTCGAAAGTCACTCCCGAAGATATCGATGCAAACCTCTCAATCCTGAGAAGCGCTGGCATGGTGCTGGCTCAGCTTGAAATACCACTGGAAACCGTCGAGTACCTGGCCCGGGTCTGCGCACGGGAGAATTTGCCTCTGATTCTCGACCCCGCACCTGCAATGGATCTGCCATCGGGAATATTCAAAGACGTCGCATGGTTCACTCCGAACCAGACTGAAGTGGCTTTCTACCTCGGGAACAAACCGCCTGAATCAAATCCGCAGGCGCCTGCCGCAATGGCCAAAATCCTTCTATCCGATGGCTGCCGAGGCGTTGTCCTGAAGATGGGTGCCCATGGCACCTATCTCGCATCGCAGGGAGACGTTGGCCGTTCAGTCCCCGCGTTCCCTGTTGACGCGATCGATACAACCGCTGCCGGAGATGCGTTCAATGCAGGCTTCGCTACTGCCCTCATGCTGGGAGAGCCCCCTCTGGACAGTGCGGTTTTTGCCGCTGCGGTCGCCGCTATTTCGGTAACACGAAAGGGCGCGCAGCCTTCCATGCCCACCATGGCCGAGGTAAAGGATTTCATGAAGAAGCAGCGACGCAGAATCCCGGGAGAGTTTGAAATGCACCTTGGTAGTTTGCTTGTTGACTTGCCCGGATAGTCCTCGCGTCCTTCGCGTTGGTCGAGCGGAATGACGGCGTAGATCCAGTGATGAGCCCTAATAGCTGCGCGGCTAGTGGTCCACCAAAAGCTGTGTTGGGAAGCGTTCGGTAATCGCAATAGAGGAGGCAAGATGAAGTCGGTAATTCGGAGTGTCAATGGGGCTTTTGCCCTGGTGTTGGCGACGGTTTCGATTGGCTCTGCATTCGCCCAGGGGCCCAATGCGGCCAACGGAGCCAGCCCCGAGCAGTTTCCTGCTCCAGCGTGTTTCGGAGTGCGTCCAATATCCGTGGGCGGATCCGCCTCCTGCACGCCCGCAGCGCACGCTGAGTGGCTCGCAGACAGGGTGCACTGGAGGATGGAGCAGCGCATCCGTATTGGCTACGATCCCGCGCGCTATGAGATGCCCGCACTCAAATGGGCGCAATCCGAGTTCATGCAGCCCCAGATGATGGTGCATGACCGGTATTTCTATGATCCCCTGTCGCACCAGTACACAGTCGATCGCTACCTCGATGATCTCACCAAGCGTTATGGCGGCATCGATGCGGTCCTTATCTGGCCCGAGTATCCAAACATGGGTATCGATGATCGCAACCAACTCGACATGGTGAAGTCGATGCCAGGCGGGGTTGAAGGCGTGCGCAAGATGGTCGGCGATTTCCATCGCCGGGGTGTGCGTGTTTTGTTTCCGATGATGATGTGGGACCAGGGCACACATGACCCAGGGAAACCGTGGCCGGACGCCATTGCCGAACTCATGAAAGAAATCGATGCCGACGGCATCAATGGGGACACGCAACAGGGCGTGCCGCTGGCATTCTCGTTGGCTGCCGAAAAGCTTGACCACCCGCTCGCGTTTGAACCAGAAGGTGCTCCTGCTAACGAGGCGCTCGCATGGAATGTCCTGACATGGGGTCAATACAGCTTTGGGTTTGTGCCCTTGGTCGATCAGTTCCGGTGGCTCGACCCGCGTCATCAGGTCAACATTCAGGGTCGCTGGGTGCGTGACAAGACCGACGATCTTCAATTCGCCTTCTTCAATGGCGAGGGCTGGGAGAGTTGGGAGAACGTGTGGGGCATTTGGAACGGTGTGACGCCGCGGGACGGAGAAGCGACACGCCGCGTTGCCACTATCGAGCGAGCGGTGGCGCCCTTTCTGGTCAGCGAGGACTGGGAACCTTACTATCCCATGAGTCGGTTCGGTGTCTTTGCAAGCCGCTGGCCATTGGGCAATCAGACAGTGTGGACGATCGTCAATCGCAATGAATACAACGTAGACGGCACACAGATGACGGTGCCTCACCATGATGGCACGCGTTACTTCGATCTGTATCACGGCGTCGAGCTGAAGCCATCAACCGAAGGCAATCTGGACACGCTCAAGTTTGCCATGGAGGCAAACGGCTATGGAGCGGTGTATGCAACCTCCGGGGAGGCCGACGCCAAGATAAATGACGTAATGGCGAAGATGGCGCAGATAACAGCGAAACCGCTGTCCGAGTTCTCGCACCGGTGGGTGCCGATCCCCCAGAACCTCGTTGACATCGCTGCTACTCAGCCGGCGACTTCCACGCCCGAAGGGATGATTCGTATCGAAGGCGGTAACTACGACTTCAAGGTTGAGGGCATCGAAATTGAAGGTTCGGATGACGTCGGTGTGGATGCGCAATATCCCTGGGAAGATAGCGCGCGACGCTTCCACGAACATGAGATGCAGATCAAGTCTTTTTACGTCGACAAGTACCCTGTCACAAATGCAGAGTTCAAGAAGTTTCTAGATGTTTCGCACTACCATCCCAAGGATGACTTGAACTTCCTGAAAGATTGGAAGAATGGTACCTATCCCGAAGGCGCAGCGAACAAGCCGGTGACCTGGGTGTCGCTCGAAGATGCCCGAGAATATGCGAAGTGGGCAGGCAAGCGGCTACCGCACGAGTGGGAATGGCAGTATGCCGCGCAAGGCAACGACGGCCGCATCTATCCTTGGGGTAACTGTGACTGGCAGGATCCTAGTCGAGTTGCAGGCGCTGCTCCACCAGCGGGCGACGGCAGACGCAATCAAGGAGGAACCGCGCCTTCGGAATCGGCATCACCGATGCCGTGCCGTAGGGGAACAGATCCCAAGGACGGACCCGCACCGATTACAGAGCACGGACGTGAAATGGGGCCAGCAACCGATGTCGATGCGCACCCCAACGGGGCGAGCCCATTTGGTGTGATGGATATGGTGGGAAATGTATGGCAATGGACGGACGAATACGAGGACGACCACACGCGAGCCGCCATCTTGCGCGGCGGCAGCCACTATTACCCCGCCAACTCAATGTGGTACTTTCCAGAGGCATACAAGAACACACAACACGGCAAGTTGCTACTGATGGCTCCCAGCATCGACCGTTCGGGAACCCTCGGATTCCGCTGTGTCAAGGATGCACAATAGTTTCAGCTGAAGGAAACTAAGACAGAGGATTGGAGTCAGTATCCAGCATTTCTCATGGAGATTGAAATACCTCTTTACTGAGGAACTCAAGCTGGCTCCTCTCCTTGTGTCTAATCTCTTATAGTTAAAGCATGCTAAAAACCTTGAGTGTTTTGCACACACCGGAACTGCTGCACGTTCTGGCGTCGATGGGCCACGGGGATGAAATCGCTCTTGTGGATTGCAATTTTCCGGCTGCTTCAATGGCGCAACGGTTCGTGCGTCTCGACGGGGCGCATCTGCCGGCTGCATTGGAGGCCTGTATGCAACTCCTCCCACTCGATACCTTCGTGGACAAACCTGCTCTTCGAATGATGCAGGTCCACGCTCCCGAAGAGATTCCTGAAGTTCAGCAGGAATGTCAAAGAATTATCGACAAGTTCGAGGGAAGGCATGTAGCACTGGAGGGGCTAACGCGCGAACAGTTCTATGAACGTGCGCGCAAATGCGCGCGCCCGCACCTCCACACTGGGGTCGCCTAGTGCGAAGGTCGCCATCTCCCGCACTGGCCCGGCAATGTGGAACATCTCAGAAACAAACGTTAATCGCGCTCTTTCGTCCCAGGCGCTTACTTCATTTTTCCAGTCGGGACCCAGACTGGAAAGATGGAAGGTGCTTGTCGATCTGTATACTTCGAACCGAGAATGTTCGCCCGCACCCTTTAGAAGGGGCAGGATCTCATCCTTGAAGACGTCCGATCTGGTTGCAATCATCGCTTCCAATGCCTGAGAACGAACAGACTTTTCAGGGCTTGCCCAACGCTGTGAATGGCGGCGTATAGCTTTTCCGCGACAAGTGCCCGGACCTTCGCGGTGCAAAGTCCAAATAGCTCTGCCGCAAAAACAAGGTCAACGTCGAGTGCGAGAAGCACCAAGGCAGCTTTTGCTTGGATGAGTTGTTTGTCAGGCTCGCTCGAAGAGGAGTCGTCGTCAAGGTCGCCTGCGACCATGCATAAGGGTTCTGACCATGAAGACTGGTTTACATATTTCACTTGGAAGCTCTTTGCCTCAGAGGTTGTAGCAATAGCATCCAGGGATTCGCTTCGGTTAGCTCCGGCAACCAACCCGAACAACTCCTGCTTCACGAACTCGGCAGCGTAGTATTCCTGCATTTGCTGATGCTCGAATCGGTACGCCACCGCCGGGTACTCGATTCCTTCCAGGACGTGATGGTCTACTAGCGCACCAAGAACCTGAAGAACTGTTGCTGTTCCGTCGGCTTCACCCAGTTCGCGCATTTGACGAAGCCTCTCATTCGTTGTCTGCTTCGCCTCTCGTTCCAATATCTGCGTCTGGCTGTTCATGGTCATCGCAGACGCGAGCGTGATCAGATACACATCGGCCTGACCGGAAAGAGGAGCGATCTCCAGAGCGCCGTGATGGGTCGGGTCCGCATCCGGCAAGTGAACTACCTCCCGGAGCATCCCCATTTTGGTGTTAGGAATTTCTTTGCCCTGCGCTGCGATAGACACAATCTCAGACAAAACGAGAGGAGTGAGAGTCAGATCGTCCAACACTGGCTCATGTGTGGATGCGCCTCAAGACCTCCGCTGCCCGCTCTCCAAGCCGCGCAACGACGTAGTCCCCTCACTGTTTCGGACTCAAGACTCGCAGCTTCGCACGGACTGTGGTTCCGGGTATCCGCCCTTGCGTTGCTCTCAAGAATCGAGTCGTGGCGCCGCGAGTACGGCAGGCCCATTGGGGAGACGCGCAACCCAATCTTTGGGAGTTAACTATTCAATTCCCGGAGCATGCAGCTTGACGCGTTCTGACTCTTAGGTTGAAAGCTCTTCGGCCACCTTCGTGCTCGCACTTGCGACTTGAGCGGCATCAGAGAGACGGTAGCATCGATAGCTCAAGTCGTCCGTCCTCCAATTCGTGCCGCACTAGCGCACAATCCCTTCCATGTGTAGTAGGCACCGGTCGGCAGCGCCAATCTGTACCCTTCACCGACTTTCGCGGAAGTAGCAGACAGCAGTCGGCCGGCGGTTGGCTCGCCTACAACGGTGGCGAGATTGTTCTCGCGAACGAACGCCACGATCATCTCAGCTGCGCTCGCAGTGTGCCGATCAACGAGAACCACTACCCTGCCGTGAAATCTCTTTGCCCCCAGCCCTTCCGCTTCAAGTACGATTGGCGACTTCGACAACATCGCTGGGCCGAACTTGGCAGCAAGCAGCCATAGAGAACTCTTGGGTTCCGGAATACTGTCGAACCGACGAAAGCTGTACTTTACCGCGTCCAGGTTTGGCGTCACTCGGTCCTTTGCGAGGGCGAACCCGACTGGAATCTTGGTTGGCGTTAGCAGGCTCATCACGCGGAGGGCTCCTATCCCACCACCGGTATTCCCACGGAGATCGATTACTAGACTGTCTATGTCTCCCAACGCTGCAAGAGAGTGGGAGATTTCGTTTGCCACCTCAACTCCGACGAGCCCAGAAAACATCGCAATCTTCAGATACACCTGGCATTGCAACCGCCATACCTTTGCAAGTAGACTCGTAATGGCCGGGGTAGATCTGCGGACGGTGGCAGAGCTGCTCGGGCACAGGACGCTCCAGATGGTCATGCGGTACTCCCATCTCGCTCCCGAGCACCAGGCGTCGGCTGTCGACCGACTGGTGAAAGCGGGAAATCGAAGGGACACCAAAACGGACACCAGGCGTTCTGCGGCGAAAGCGATCAAGCACAAGGCGATTCGCAAATAGTTGACAAGTAATAAGTTATAACGCGGAGAGTTGGCAGAGCCCGGTTGAATGCACCTGACTCGAAATCAGACATAGGCGTAAGTCTATCGGGGGTTCGAATCCCTCACTCTCCGCCATTATTTTTGAGTCAACGGCTCACGAGGTTTGTACACTTTCGGTTACAGATTGTGCAGACGTAATCGGGATCAGTGGCGCTTGACGATCGTACGGCCTTGGTAGGCCATCAAGTGGCAACCGTCCTTACAGGCATGGGGGAGTTGCAGAAAGTCTCGCACCAGTCCGCGAAAAACTCGCGGCGGCTCGAAGCAAAAAATGCAGCGCTGCGCAAAAAACTTTCATTGCCGCGAGATCGCAGACTTGATCTGCCCCGTCAATACGCGTCGGCCAGCTATACCATAGCTAATATGACCCACCGCAGGAACATCTCCGGCACCAGCCCCTTCGAGCCGATCATCGGCTTCTCCCGCGCTGTCCGCATCGGCAATCACATCCACGTCTCCGGCACCGGCCCGGTAGGCACAGATGAGGCCGACGTCGCCGAACAGACCGACCAGTGCCTCACTCTCATCGCCACCGCGCTCAAGAACGCCGGCAGTTCCATCGAGCACGTCTACCGCACCCGCATGTACCTCACCCACACCGCAGACTGGGAGGCGGCCGGCCGCATCCACGGCAAGTTCTTCGGCCTCATCCGTCCCGCCGCCACCATGGTCGTGGTCGCCGCGCTGCTCAACCCCAAATGGCGCATAGAAATCGAAGCCGACGCTTGCATTCCTGACGAGAAACCAGTCTAGAATCATTGCAAATGGAAACGTCAGCCGATCATCCCCCACTCTGGAAGGTCATCGCCGGTGCCACTCTCCTCGTCGGCACACTCGACATCTCGGACGCCTTCATCTTCTACGGTCTTCGCGGCGTATCCCCCATCAGACTCCTCCAGAACATTGCCAGTGGCGCCCTCGGCCGCGCCGCCTTTGGCATGGGCCACCGCTCCGCTCTCCTCGGCCTGTTCTTCCACTTCTTCATCGCCTTCTCCGCCACCACCGTCTTCCTCCTCGCCAGCCGCAAGTTCCCCCTCGCGCCACATCCCTTCCTCTACGGCACTCTCTTCGGGGTGGCCCTCTACTGCGTCATGAACTACATCGTTCTTCCCCTCTCCAAAATTGGCCTGCGCCCTACCCCTCCACTCGTCCCACTCCTCAACGGCGTCGCCGCCCTGGTCTTCTGCATCGGCATACCCCTCGCATTCATCGCCCGCCGCTACGTCCCGCAACCAATTGCATAACGATTTCAAACCAGATAGTGTCTACTAGCCTCCAGAAGGAAACCAAATGCCGAAGCTGTCCATCCGCGACCTAGATCTGACCGACAAGCGCGTCCTCATCCGCGTCGACTTCAACGTCCCCCTCAAGGACGGCATCATCACCGACGACACCCGCATCCGCGAGACGCTCCCCACCATCGAGTACGCTCTCCGCCACAAGGCCAAGGTCATCCTCTGCTCGCACCTCGGCCGGCCCAAGGGCAAGCCCGTCGAGACCATGAGCCTCCGTCCCCTCGTCGCTCATCTTCGCGGCCTGCTCGACCACATCCTCGGCGACGATGAGAACGTAGCCTTCTCTCCCAACTGCGTCGGCGTCGTCGCCAGCGAGATGGCCGCCAACCTCGAATCCGGCCAGCCCCTCCTGCTCGAGAACCTCCGCTTCCACCCCGAAGAAGAGGCCAACGATCCGGCCTTCGCCAAAAAACTCGCCTCGCTCTGCGACATCTACGTCAACGACGCCTTCGGCAGCGCCCACCGCGCCCACGCCTCCACCGAAGGCATCACTCACTTCGTCAAAGTGTCCGCCGCCGGCCTGCTCATGGAGAAGGAACTCACCTACCTCGGCAAGGCCCTCACCGAACCCGACAAGCCCTTCGTCGCCATCATCGGGGGAGCCAAGGTCTCCGACAAGATTCAGGTCATCGACAATCTTCTCGACAAGGCCGATGCCATCATCATCGGCGGCGGCATGGCCTACACCTTCCTCAACGCCCAGGGCCAGAGCACCGGCAAATCGCTCGTCGAAACCGACAAGATCGACGTCGCCAAAGCCGCGCTCGAGAAAGCGAAGGCCAAAGGCGTCCGCTTCCTCCTTCCCGTCGACCACGTCCTCGCCGACAAGTTCGCCCCCAATGCCAAGACCCAGATCTTCGGTAAGGATGGCCCCTTTCCCGCCGAGTGGATGGCCCTCGACATCGGCCCCAAGTCCATCGCGCTCTTCGAAGACGAGATCGCCGAAGCCCGCACCGTTATCTGGAACGGCCCCATGGGCGTCTTCGAGATGCCCGCCTTCGCCCGCGGCACTAACGAGATTGCCATGGCAGTCGCCCGCAACCACGACGCCACCACCATCATCGGCGGCGGAGACTCGGTCGCAGCCATCCAGCAATCCGGCGTCGCCGACCGCATCACTCACATCTCCACGGGCGGTGGAGCCAGCCTCGAATTCCTCGAAGGCAAGACCCTCCCCGGCGTCGCCGCACTGACAGACAATCAAAGGTTCCGCTAGTTCGTGAAGGTGGAGCAATCCACATGCGCAGACCACTCATTCTTACGCTCGCCTTCATAGTTTCGATGGTGCTCGGTGTCGTACTGTTGCTGCTTATACTCACTGCTATCGGTTTCATACAGACCGCCATACAACAGCGCAATCACTCCGGTATCGGAGCTGTCGCCGGCGGCAGCTCCGAAGCATTAGTCTTTCTTTCTCGTGCCTCTCCTCTTTGGAGTCATCGGAGTTCTCATCACCCTTCGCCAAATCGAACGCAGAAAATCATAGGTAACACCCCGTGGTTGTCAGTTCCGGGTTACCGAGCGGCCGGGAGTATCGCGTTGTGATTCGAATCCAAGTGGCGTTGGCTTGCTCGCAGGGACGTTCAGAAGCCGTCGACCAACGCTCCTCCGCAACCCTAAACGTACATAATTTCCCCTTATTGTAGCGCCCCAGGAAGCGCACCGCGTTCTACTCAGCATCCGAAAGTGGAAGCGGGTTCTCCTGTGCGCATGTTGCGAAACTCGCAGAGGCTGTGACCACAAAGTTTAGAAAAAGCGCTATAAATCCAGCATTTAGCCCGCGGAAGGGATCGTGGTGCGAAAGCATGAGCGCGGCAACAGTTGCGAGCCCGGCTACAAGTCCGCTTATCACTCCGGTGGTAGTGACGCGCGGCCAGAAAAGGCCCAGCACAACGCCGGGAAAGAACTGTGTGACCCCCGCATAACCCAGCAGCAACAACGCAACCAGGGTCGTGGAACTGTGCAAAGCGAGATAGAAACTCGTAAGCGCGAGCACGAGCACCATCGTCTTAGCCAGCCGTGCGACTTTGTCTTCAGCCATCTGCGGCGCGAAAAGAGGGCGATAGACATTCTTCGCAAAGAGCGTGGATGCTGTGAGGATGATAATAGCCGCTGGCACCATTGCTGTGAGTGCACCTGCTCCGCCGATCACACCCAAAAACCATGGTGCGAAACTCTTGCGCGCAAGCATCAGCAAAGACATATCGCCGTTACTTAGGCCCGGCACCAGCAGCACTGCGGCAAAACCCGCAATAAAGATGAAGGCAAGGCTGATGGTATAGAGCGGCGTTACGATGGCGTTGCGACGCAAGATATGGCCGCTCTTCGCAGTGAATGCCGCGCCGAAGGTGTGCGGCCACATATAGAAGCCGCACGCGCTAAGGACAACGGTGGAAATGAACCACGCGTGTCCCATCGTCTTGGTCGTTCCTGGCATCACCAGATGAGTGGGATGTGTTGTCGCGAGCGAGTGGAAGAGCGCGCCAACTCCACCGAAGTAATGTGCGGGAACGTAAATACCGATCGAGACAGCGGCAAGGATCATCAGGAAATCCTTGATCACGCTCACCCATGCGACGGCACGCATGCCCCCAAAAAAGACAAAGGACGCCACGATGCAGACCGCAATAAACATCGAGGTAGCGCGCGGGATCTGGTCGAAGCTCGCTACTTGCACGATGATGCCGAGGCCGACAAGTTGGATCTGCAAATATGGAATGACGAAGAGAACGCCAATGAGCGAGACGAAGAGCGCTAATCCTTTGCTTTGATATCGCTTTTCGAAAAAATCCGATTGCGTCTGCAAGCCATGCCTGCGGCCCAGTTCCCAGATGAAAGGCAGCACGTAGAACGATACTACGTACCCCAGCGTGATATAGGCCATGATGTACAGCGCCGGGCCGCCGCGCGAGTAGGCCCATCCGCTCGCGCCAAGAAAGGCAAACGTCGTGTAGATCTCGCCCGCCATCAGTAGCCACATGAACAGCAGGCCAAAGCTGCGGCCAGCAACAGACCATTCTTCCAGGTTCATCTTGCGGCCCGCTCCGGCACGAAAACCGACGACGCTGCTCACAATAACGATGAAGAGAATGACGCTCACGGCAGTAAAGCTGGGCGTCATATGGTTTTACCGCGTTTCTTTTTCCGGTGCTCTTCTACACGATTCGCCAGCGCCATACAGCCGCTGCTGATCACGATCCATGCAATGAGCCAAAAGAGGTTGAAGGGCAGACCGAAGATCATCGGTGACACCCGATCCCACAAAGGTACGGAGAAACACATGCCGAG
>Ga0185299_10002458_pt1 | contig 28410 bp, 33 predicted proteins | sample PaiPotPPA55metaG_FD_128002 | JGI IMG/M metagenome (GOLD analysis project Ga0185299, IMG submission 128002) | Iron sulfur acid spring bacterial and archeal communities from Banff, Canada, to study Microbial Dark Matter (Phase II) - Paint Pots PPA... ...
CCGCTCCGAATGCTAGACCGAACACGGCAACGCTACCGCTTCACTTATGTTGTGTTCAGCACGGCGGAAACCCAGTAAAGACGGATCTTCTAGCCGCCACCACAACATAACTGCGACCACAACATAACCGGTAAACGCCATGCCCAGCATAAGCGTAAGCAGAATGCATCCTGCGACCCACACCAGCTCACGGCGGCCTTTGTAGGAGCCATAAAGAAAAGTCTGCATCAGGTGCAGCAGCAACACGATGATGATTGCGCTCGATCCGTAGGCGTGAATGCTACGCAGAAACGAGCCGCCGGTCACCTCTTTAGTGATGTATGCGACTGTAGTGTGAGCATGGTCTGCGGATGGCACGTAATACATTGCCAGGAACACGCCCGTAATGACCTGCGAGAGGAAAAGAAAGAGGAGCCCAGAACCAAACACGTAAGCAACCTTGGCGCCGCCCGGGATGGGCTCATCGAGCCATGATGCAGAAGCGAGTCCAGTCCAGTTCTACGATCCAGCCACTGGCGAAATCCAGACCTCTCGTCGTCGGTCGCCATCAGGCGAGTTCCTCTTTATTACGAGTGAGCTGACGGAAGAATTGATATTGCGTTTTGAGAACACCGTCTTCGATCTTGGTTTCCAGGCGGTCCATATCGCGAGGCGGAGGTCCTGACTGTAATCTTCCATCTTCAGGAAAAGTGCCGAGATGGCAAGGGCAGATGAACTTATTTTCTTTTTCAACCCAAGGAACTGTGCATCCGAGGTGAGTGCACACTGCCGAAAGGACAATCAGTTCGCCCTTGGCGTCTTTGCTTACGTAAACCGGCTTCTCTGTGATGGTCCTGCGCCAGCCATCCAGCTGCTCGATTGTCACCAGCTTCTTTACCGGAGCATCAAGGTTTTGAAATACATCAACGGCTCCCACGTCTGACCACGACTTCTCCGTGGTGCGAGCCAATACCGGATGTAGAGTGAAACGCACCAATGGAACGGCAAGCAGCGCGCCCACTGCCGTGCTTCCTGCCGCGAGCAGGCCCGCTAGGAAAGAACGACGGTCACCTGACTCGACGACCAAGATCGCAGTGCTTACCTTTTCGCGAGTTGGCGAACGTACGACACCAATTGTTGAATCGGCTCCGGTTTCAGTTCTTTGCCAAAAGGGGGCATTTTTCCCTGTTCTTTTGTGATCCCGTCGGCAAGTTCCGCATCCGATTTCTTCTGCGCTTCGTCAGATCGCAGGTCCTTGGCTTTCAGGGCTTTCCCAGAAGGCGAATTGCCGCTGCCATCAGACGCGTGACACACCACGCAATTCGCCTTGTAGAGCGGGCCAGCATCGCCTTCCGCCCAGACATGGTTGGGGAGAGCTAACACCAAGCAGAACAAAATGCTGGTTGAGTTAGAAAAAGCGATTCGACGGATCCATTCTCCTTAATCCGTTTCGGATCGCCTATGACTCTGTCAAAAAACGAACCTCGCCATCAGATAGGTCGAGTTGTTGGCGCTGGCGTTGCGGCCGTCGCCGTCGTAGTTGGTGCCGGCGCCGTTGAACTTCATGTACCCAGTGTACTGGAGCGTGAGCCCAATGTTCTGTTGCGGCCACCAGGCAACGTTCAACAAGTAACCGTCGCTGCCCGGGCTCCCGTTGGCGCTACCCGAAACCGAGGCTTTGGCAAAGAGAAGCGGGTCCGCGGTCCCGGAAACGTTGAAGTATCCGGCGGTCGCGGAAATGCGGTTGCCGAAATGATATTCAACGTTGCCCTGCACGGTGTTGAGATGGTGGCTAACCTGGTCTGCGGCCCCGCCGGCAAAACTCGCCACCAGGGAAGAGTTCTCGCGAATGTACGTTCCGCGGAATGACAGCACGTCGTTCTTGAGTTGCGGAAGGGTGCGATCGTACTGAAAATCAGCGGCAAAGTCCGTGTAGCCGTCCTCGAGCCCCGTGATGGCGAAGGGAGAGGACTTCATGTGCATTCCGTAGGTGCCGATTTCTAAATTATTGCTTGCCGTGGAAGTTTCCCACGCCAGCCGCCAGTACGGCGCAACGCCCCGGATGTTGATCCCGCAACAAGTGCCGTCGTTGGGCTGGGCTCCGCCGATGTGTTCGGAACGGTAAATGGTGCCCACAAAGTACAAATGATCGTTCCACATGCCGTAGCCGCCGACTCCTGCCACATCCTGGGCCAGGCCGCCATTAATCAACGCCCCCGCTGAAGGCGACGGAGCCACATTGCTCGACACGAAGGGGAATCCCCAGGCGGGTGTGCTGTTCCAAAGATCCTCGACCGTCGGGTTGTTATTCATGGTGGCCCCATAGGTGAGCTGTTTGCCGAAGAGTTTGCCATTGTTGTTGGCGAAGCGGATGTCGGTGTTGTCCCAACTGAAATGGTCCCCTTGGGGGTCGTAAGTGACTTGCACGAAGCTGCCTACGTGGCTTCCCCAGGCCCCGGCGAGAAACAGCGACACCGCCTGCGGAAACTCAAAGTTGCCATTCTGCGTATTCGGCTGAGGCGACTTGGTGGCGGTGTACGAAGTGTCAAACACCACCGAAAGCGGAAACGCTTCCAGCAGGTTCAGGCCGGTATTGTGGCCTTTCTTGTCGTCGCTCACCTCCGGCTTGGTGGCAAAGGTGTAGCCTTCGAGCTTGAACTTTCTTCCGAAAGGAGTCAGCTCCGGAGGAGTGTAGTGGCAGGAGGAGCAGGCAAGCCCCGTCTGCCGCGAGTAACTGGGGACAGCGTTGGCGCCGGGTATCCATAGAAACACCAGCGATAGCATGGCAGAAAGCTTCAATAGGATTTTGGTTGGTGAATATTGCGATTCCGCACCCAGCATTGTTTTTCTCCTTAATTTGAGAAGTTCCCCGTTTGTTGAAAGTGATTCTGCCGCAGCCCGCAGCCCACCGCAGTAGGAGCCGTCACGGGCAATTGTGATCAGGATCACAATGCGGTTGGCGACCTTCCGGTATGGTTGGAGTTCATCTTGCCGGAAGTGCTCATCGCTCGGCAGTGCAATTTTGATCAGGTTTTGCTATTTGCGGCGCGGGCGACGACTATGATCGTCGTGCTGACTGGCTATTAGTATTTCTTCGGATGTTTCGCCTCAGCTAAGGAGCAGTTGTGGCATTTGGAACCATTACCAAAGTTCGGCACATATCAGCGAACAGTCCTACTGCCGGAAGAGCCTTGGATTCGTTTTTCTCGCCGAAAAACGTGGCGGTGATTGGCGCCACCGAAAAGTCCGGAAGCGTTGGCCGAACCGTGCTGCTGAATCTTTCACAAGGGGCGTTTGCCGACAAAGTGTATGCGGTCAATCCCCGCCATAAAGAGGTCTGCGGCGTTCGCGCGTTCCCCAGTATCGGTGACGTTCCCGCCGCAATTGATCTTGCCATCGTGGTGACTCCGGCGGCGACAGTCCCTGGGGTCATCGGGGAGTGCGTCGACGCCGACGTGAAAGCGGCGGTTGTGATCTCAGCGGGATTTCGCGAGCGCGGAGCGGAAGGTGCAGCGCTTGAAGCCAAGATTCGCGAGCAACTTCAGCGCGGCTCCATGCGCGTGATCGGTCCGAACTGCCTGGGAATCATGAATCCGGTGATAGGCCTGGATGCCACCTTCGCCAAACGCGCACCCAAGACCGGCAATGTCGCATTCCTAAGCCAGAGCGGTGCGCTGCTGACCGCCATCCTGGACTGGGGAATTCTGCAGGAAGTCGGCTTCAGCGGAATCGCCTCGACCGGCTCCATGCTCGATGTGGGCTGGGGTGACTTGATCAGCCACTTTGGCGATGATCCCAACACGCACAGCATTCTGATCTACATGGAGTCGGTTGGCGACGCGCGATCATTCCTCTCGGCAGCGCGGGAAGTTGCTCTCAGCAAGCCGATCATCGTGATCAAGGCGGGACGATCCGAGGCTGCATCGCGGGCAGCGGCTTCTCACACCGGTGCGCTCACCGGAAGCGATGAAGTCCTCGACGCTGCGTTTCGCCGCTCCGGCGTGCTGCGGGTGAAGAACATCGCCGATCTCTTCTTCATGGCTGACGCCCTCAGCAAACAGGTGCGTCCAAAAGGACCGCGTCTGACCATCGTCACCAATGCCGGAGGCCCGGCAGTGCTAGCCACTGACGCTTTGGTTGCCAACGACGGCGAATTGGCAAATCTGTCCGACCAGACTCTAAACGCGTTGAATGAGTTTCTGCCTGCGCATTGGAGCCACAACAATCCCATCGATATTCTGGGCGACGCCGATTCCGAACGCTACGCTAAGGCGCTCGAAATCGCAGCGAATGATCCCAACAGCGACGGTCTGATGGTTGTACTGGCGCCGCAGGGGATGACGAATCCAGCAGAAGTAGCCGAGAAACTCAATCCCTACGCGCACTCCGGCAAGCCTATTCTGGCCAGCTTTATGGGTGGCGAGAGCATTGCTCCGGCGAAGCCGGTCTTCAACGCCGCCGGCATTCCATTGTTTTCCTACCCCGACACTGCGGCGAAAGTTTTCTGCTCTATGTGGCGATACAGCTACAACCTGCGCGCACTCTACGAGACCCCTGTCCTGGCCGATGGCACCGAGGCAGGCGGCGTCGCCCGAGATCGCGCCAGCGCGATCATTTGTGCTGCCCGGGAGCGCGGCCACTTCCTGCTGAACGAGTTTGAGTCCAAGCAGTTGCTCGCCACGTACGGGATTCCCACGGTCGAAACTCGAATCGCCTCGACCGAAGACGAGGCCGCGATGCAGGCTTCCGAGATTGGTTTTCCGATCGTGCTCAAACTCTTCTCCGACACCATCACCCACAAGACCGACGTCGGAGGAGTCAAGCTCAACCTGAAAGATGAGGCGGCAGTTCGCAACGCATTTCAGGAAATCAAGTCTTCGGTCACCCAGAAGGCTGGCGCCGAACATTTCGCGGGAGTGACCGTACAGCCCATGGTGCGGATCGAGGGCTACGAACTGATTCTGGGCAGCAGCGTCGACGCTCAGTTCGGCCCCGTTGTCTTGTTCGGCTCCGGAGGACAGTTGGTGGAGGTCTATCGCGACCGCGCTCTCGCCTTGCCTCCGCTGAATACGACGCTGGCCCAGCGCATGATGGAGCAGACCCGCATCTTCACCGCGCTCAAAGGCGTCCGCGGCCGAAAACCAGTAAACATGATCGAGCTGGAAAAACTTCTGGTTCGGTTCAGCCAGTTGGTGGTCGAGCAGACGTGGATTTCGGAAATTGACATTAACCCATTGCTCGCTTCATCCGATCGACTGCTGGCTCTCGACGCGCGGGTTGTGTTGCACGGAAGCGAAATGACGGAGGACCGTCTGCCCAAGCCCGCCATTCGTCCTTATCCGATGCAGTACGTGTGGGATTGGGTGATGAAGAACGGGAAAGAGATCACCATCCGGCCCATCCGCCCGGAAGACGAGCCGCTGATGGTCAAGTTTCACGAGACCCTCTCCGACCGAAGTGTGTATTTGCGCTATTTCGGGTCACTGAGTCTGAAAAGAAGAGTCGCACATGAGCGCCTGATTCGAATCTGCTTCGGGGACTACGACCGCGAACTGGTTCTGGTGGCGGAGATCAAAGGCCCGTCGGGACCGGAAATAATCGGCGTGGGCCGGCTCAACCGCCTGCACGGTACCAACGAAGCTGAAGTTGCCGTCCTGGTGACTGACAATTTTCAGAAACGTGGCGTAGGGGAAGAACTGCTTCGCCGCACTATCCGGGTCGCCCGCGAAGAAGGCATTCATGCTCTCTCGGCAGAAATGATGGCCGACAACATGGCCATGCAGGTCATCACCAAACGCTTGGGATTCCGAGTAAAAATGCAGCCCGACTTCGCGTCGCTGCGAGCCAGGCTTGAGCTGTAGGCGACTCCTCAGGTTTAATGGACGTGATCGGGATCACGGAAGCGGAAACGAGGGTTCTGTAAGAACCCACCCATGGATGCTCTACTTCTGCATCGGCTTCATTTCGCCTTTACTGTCACCTTCCGCTATCTGTTTCCCCAGCTCAGATGGGACTGGCGCTGTTGATTGTGGTTTTTAAAGACGATTGCGCTGCGCAGCGGAGATGAACTCTATGAAGCGGCAGGTTCTGGTCAAGTTTTTCGTCATTAAGTTCCTCATCGGTGCGGCGAGTCACACGGTTATGTGCCCGAGGTCACCGACTTCTGACAGCCGTGGGCATAGCGTCTAGCCGTTACATGATGCTGGCCGCGAACTGCCGAGTCTCGGACCTCCCCCAATCGCACAAATCAATCGTGCCGGGACCGAGGCGGCTCTTGCGGGCGGCTCAATCCTGACAAGAAGGAGAATCCATCATGTTTGCTCGTATCCTGGAATTCATTCCGAAAGTTGAAAAGAAAGAAGAGCTGTTTAAGGTCATTCGCAACGAAGTCCTGCCAGTTCTGAAGAAACAGCCGGGCTTCCTGGAAATCATTCCGTTCGTACCCGAGTCCACCACCGAGAAGGCCATCACTGTGACTCTGTGGGCGGAGAAGCGGGATGCAGAGCGCTACGAGCGCGAAGTCTATCCGAGAGTTGCAGAAATCGTGAAGCCGTATCTGACTACAGCAATCACGTTCAAGCATTATGTCGTCGAGACATCCGTGTGCCCGAACTTCATGGAGGCCCTGACGGCCTGAACGAGAAACCAGTACCACAGAGCCGGGGCAGTAACGTGCTCCGGCTTCTTCTTTTCTCCTATATTTTTCCAACCCCTGACAGCAAGCGGTCTTCATCACACTTAGTTGTGATTGCGCTCACGGCCTCGCTTTGGTTCTGACAATTTAATAGTAGATGACTATGGAACTCGAGATGACGAGGTGGACGAGGTAACTTCGTCAGCGAGGACAAAGAGCGAACTCGCCGAGCTTGTGCAGCGATACTAGGTGTGTTGGGAAGTCTGGCCTGATACTCTAGCGTCGGGCCCACAATGACAAAGGTGGGTTTCGAACTGGAACTCTCAGGTAGTGATAAAGGGATAACATTCAATCCAACCTGTCGAGAATGTTCGGAGATTCACTGGGCTTTAGAAGCGATTGCAAGCTGGATTCTTGATCAAAGAGACGTAGAGCTTACACTGGAACTCCGCCATCGCGACCAAAGTATTAGCTATTCGGGCGCCGCGCAGAAACCGTCCCGACGTCACCCTGGCAATCAGCATCCTCCATCGTTCTGGTTCCTCTGATCCGGTGGACCTACATGAAATCCACTATTTGGAAAAGATGAAAATGCAACTTCGACAGCTGGGTACATGCGAGCGCCAATGGACTCGCAATTCATATCATCCGACGGAAGCGCTAGCAGCAGCCTAGATGAAGTCCGGAGTTGTCCTTCGATTTCACTCCATCTCACTGTGCCCAAACCGGAACGCTTATGCCCTTAACGGTCACAAGGCTCTCTTTCCAAGTCCATGCAATTGCTCTCGAACCGAGGCAGCCTGCGATGCTTTGTCCAGAGCGGAGTGAGCCATATCACGAAGCTCAGTGATCCTGGACACTGAAATCCGAACTGCTTGATGGAATGCTAATTCGTGGGTTTATAATCCAAGCCACGCGCCTTATGCTGTCAAAATGTGCAAACTCGGCGTGCAGCGCAAAATTTCGCTATCTCGGCGAAGGAAAAGTATTTGTGGTCGGGCACCGGAATAGCCCATACACACGCCAATGTGACGCCGGCTCAGAGTTCGAGCAAATTCGTCGTGAGTTCCGGTGTTTCTGGCTCTGCTCTGACTGTTCTCGGTTGCTGACGCTTCAGGCAAGCGGTGAGGGAGGGGTACGGCTGGCACCGTCAAATAATGTTCTTCAAGCTAAGGCCCCCTCGGAAGATCTCGTTATAGGCTCAGGCGCCAGCCGGGTGTTCAATATGGAACCCAAACAAAAACTTAACGTATTGATCAAAGAGTTAGAGTTCCTCGAGAGCGGGGGGTATCGTCTGCAGATGGGATGGAGGTCGGCTCTGGTTTTCGAGGATTCTCCGACATGCCCAAAGCTTGCCCATTCTGCATGCCCCAACGCTCAGTGTGCGTTGTTGGATCTTGTCCCTGCGGAGAATCGCGCTCACGTCGTCCCGTGCCGGCACATTCCGCTTAATCCGGCAGGGGAGACGCTTCAGACTATGTACCAGACAGCAACACAAGAGGAAATCGAAAACACAGTTCGAGAATGGCTAAGAAAGACGATTGAGGAAGTTAAGAAGGCTGCAGGATTGGGACGAGCGAAAAGCAACGAGAATGCCGCATGAGAGGATTTTCGATTTCTGTGTGGATTCTCCGGTGCAAGAAGTTTCTCTTTTGCAATCGCTAGGCGTTTTTTGGAGGCAGTTATGAACAACAGTAATGATTCGCTTTCTACTCTGTGGCATGAGCTGCAATTTCTTGATCAGGGCGGATACCGAAGACCGGTCGGATCGAGGCAGCCTCTGTTCTGCACGGAAACGTCCGTTTCGTGGCGACCCCAGCCCCCGGCCATAGCTTCGCTCTAGCATGCGCACACGTCCCAGGAAGTAGACATTCGGCGGGACGGTCGGCGAAATTTCCGCGATGGGGGACACTCGAATGAAAGCTATTAGGCGAACCGCTCCTGCGGCTATTTTCTTGGGCGCGCTCTGTGTGGCCAGCCTTGCGCAAGCAGGCGAGGTGAATGGAAAGGTGTCAGCGCCGGGATTGAAGTCCGTTGCAAACATTGCGGTTTACATCGATGCCATTCCGGGCAAGAAATTCGATCCTCCCGTGGCCCATGCAACGCTTGACCAGCGGAACCAGACCTTCATTCCGCGCACCCTGGTGATCTCGCGGGGAACAACGGTGGATTTTCTGAACAGCGATCACGTTGCGCACAACGTTTATTGGCCCTCAATCAACGGCAACAAGGCACTCCGGCATAGTATGACTATTGTGTCGCCCGGACACACAAAGTCGTTTCAATTCGATAACGTAGGTACGGCACAGCTCTTCTGTAATCTCCACGTAGAAATGGCCGGTTATGTTGTGGTCGTTCCCACACCGTACTTCGCACTGACCGCCTATGACGGTAGCTTCACGATCAAGGATGTTCCGCCGGGCACGTACACCCTGAAAACGTGGAGCGAGGACGGCAAACCCACCACGCAGACGGTGACCTTGACCGATGCCACTACAAGCGTCCAGCTAACCGTGAACAAGTAGCGAACTGGAGGCGCGGCACACATGGAGCCATGCACCAAATCGGTAAATCTGACAATCCTGGTGGCAGTGCTGGTAGTTGCACCGTCGCTACTCGGTCAGACCGCAAGTACTGAGCATACCTTGGTCACAGCCGTTGAAGGCGAAAGCTGGATTCGTCACATCCAAAAGCCTTTCAACGAAACTAGTATGGGTAGAAGCTCCTGGAGGCTGGGGCCACAGCCGGGAGAAGGTAGCTCGTGGCAAGTGCACTTATCGCCGGGTTACGCCACGCAAATGGTCACGCTCCACGGTTCGGACCTATATCGCCTGAGTTGCCGGGGATGCCACGGCGAACTCGGCCAGGGTGCGCCGCCGGAAATACTCTCCCTCTCCAGTCTGGTGCAGGCGACCTCCGTTGCCGCCACTAGGGAGCGAATGAAGAAGGCGGGACGGGAAATGAGCCAGTCAGAGTTAGTCGCTCTCGCAAAGCAATCCAAGTTTTTGTTGCTGCAGCGGCTCCACAACGGCGGAGAACACATGCTGCCACCCACCTTGAGCGAAGAGGAAATTCGCTCCCTGGTGCCCTACATCGAACAACTTTCCGGCGTACCTGGCGCGGAAAAGAATCAGATTGCAGTAAAGGAATCGTCCAACCGCGTCGGTGAGCACATCGTGAAATCCACCTGTCACGTCTGCCATAGTGCGACCGGGCCGAACCCCGACCTGGAGCAAATCTCGCAAGGCGCGTTTCCACCGCTCTCTACCCTTACGACGCGGGTGAGCCTACCCGACTTCGTGCGAAAAGTTACTAGCGGTGCTCCCATCTTGAGCGGCACGCCACCCGCCCTTCGCAGAGGCAGGATGCCAGTCTTCTCCTACTTGAGCCAGGACGAAGCCGCTGCTGCGTACGAGTACCTGCTTCGCTACCCGCCGAAGCCATAGGGTGTCAAGAACTCGATTTCACCCCAGCTGACTGTGCCCAAACTGTGCCTAACCAGACTCAACCAGACAGCATCCAACAGCATCTTTCAGGTTCCTTCAAAACTGAAAGATGAAGCAACTACACTCGTTTGTGTGACAGGCGCCGCACGACCGCGGGTGGGCTTCGAACTCGAACTCTCAGTAGTGACAAAGAAATAGAATTCAATCCAACCTGTCCAGAATGTTCGCAAATTCGCTGGGCCTTGGAAGCGATTGCAAACTGGATTCGTGATCAGAAAGACGTAGACCTAACACTGGAACTCAGCCATCGCGAGCAAAGTATTAGCTATTCTGCTGCGCGCGAAAACCGTCCCGACGTGACCCTGGCAATCAGAATCCTCCATCGTACAGGTTTCAATGCTCCGGTCGACCGGTGTGAAATCAGCCATTTGGAAAGAATGAAGATCCGGCTTCGTCAGCTTGGCGTTTGCCAGCGCCACTGGACTGGTGGTTCAGATCATCAGAGCGAAGCCTTAGCAGCCGCGTAGGTGAAATAGCTAGAACCAGGTAGGCCGGCAATTGCGTTCGGGAATAAGAGCGCGAATGCAAAAAAAAGAGATGGCGACTGCTGATATCCGGAATTTCATTTGTTTCCTCCGATCAGCGGAATTACATCCGTCTGGGTAAAAAGTTGAAACTGATATCACTTCACACCTGTTTTTTCGGCGGAGCGTTTGTGGCCAGGGCTGGTAAGTTTTGCCGCAACGTCCGCCAGCGTTAGCCTGCTGAACGCTTTCTGGCAGGGAGCACTGGTTTGTGCAAAGATGCGCATCACCTGAAAATCATTATCCGGTTCTGGCCTGTGCCTGGACAGGAAGAAAACGATCACCGCACCCATAGTGATACGGTCAGCGTGAGCTGCTAGGTCAAAGCCTCCCTTAGTGCCGCGTCGCGAGGTCACGAATCCGCCCCAGACGAGCAGTTGCAGACCTTGGCGGTTTCAGCCCTGGGGACGCGAATCCGTTCCGCGATCTTTTGTGATTGCATGGCATCGCCCGACTCCGCCAGACAACACAGCGCTTTCAGCGCCGACTGTAGCCGTTTTGGAAAAACGGGCCAGACCACCGGATTCGTCCCTTTCGGAGTTGATTGTCCGAAATGCGTGCAATCCCGTCTGTGGGCAGGCGTACAAGATCATGTGATCGGAATCACACAGCCCCTCGGAGTTTCTACGCGAGCATTATCATGTCGGGAGTCACAGGGTTGTGTGCCGGAGATCGCCGACTTCTGAAAAGCGAGAGCATACGGTAGTGCCGTTTGATTCAGTTGCCGCTCCCTTGGCGTTCCGCTCAGATCGAAATCTTGCGCGCAAAGGTCTTCAAAATCGGCGCTCGCGTTCGCCAGACTGCTCGCTGTGTTCGCTTTCGCCTCGCCGCCGGCTGGCCCTTCCAAAACTTGTTTCGCGATGTCGCCTTCGCTGTCAAAAGTAGTCGATCCCTTTCCTTGCTTCCCAACTCAACTCCCATTTCCTGACTTCCTCCCTACAAACTCGACAACGCGGAAACCATCTTGGGGAAAAGATTTCGGTCCAGGTGGACGGTGTCAGTCTTCTCCTATGACGCGCTGTGCTGCTTGCATTAAACCGACAACGGCGCGAGCTGCTGCATTCCGTTACTTTGGTTTGGGAGAACTGTGCATTCCGGACCAGCAAAGCTACTCTTTCATGGCCCATGCTTTATCTATCGAGGACATGAACAGTCGCAGCGAAGGCGGCTGCTCCGGCCTCTTTGGAAAGAAGCAAATGAAACATGACTCATATCGCTGATAATCCGATACCGAGACTACATGAAGCTCTCCAACCACCCCTGTCGTACCCGGGCGCAACTCCTGACGCAGACCGCGCAAAGAGGCCACCGCTCGGCCAGTCCTGGCGCTGGTCGGATGACGCTCCGTGGCGGCGCAAATCGCCTAATCATCGGCCGTCACTTGGTTGATAAACCAAATGAGAACGGATCCGGTGAGTACTCATCGTTTCGTTTGGTAAATCATGTGTCCAACGGCACACGACGCGCAACTCCCGCAACACGACGAGACCCGTCGGCTGCCTGCGGCCTTTGAGGCTTGCCGCGCCGAGGAACTTGCCGCTGCCGATCAATTGTCAAAGCCGCGTCATAGCATGCTGTATCCGGCCTACACGCGACTGGTGGATGCGCTTGGGGCTGTACGGACCAAGTGCAACGACATAAGGCTGGCAATCAGAACGCATCGTAAGGAGATGCGAGGCGAAGGGAAATAGCGATCCGGGCACTGATTTTCTTAAGCTCATTTCGCCTGGAAAATTCTACGCAGCCCGGGATTTCCTAGCCACGACCCAACCCAGATAATGCTCCTGATGACATCCAAGAGAGCAAAATTGAACCTTCTCTCAAGCGGTGATGTTGAAGAATGATGGGATGATGGTACCTAACACAGAGTTGGGCACGGAGAGAGTGGCCGTAATACTGCGGCGGTGCGTTACGGGTATCGTCGAAGGCTGGCTTGCGCGGGCAAAACAAAGCAGTGATCTAATGGTTGTTCCGCTTAGCGACGAGCAGCGCGCTGTGCATATCCCAAGGCTGGTTGAAGAGCTGGCCCTTCGCTTGAGCAAATCCAGCGCTGCCATGAACGCCTGTGATGCCATCTTTTCCGCTGCCGCCGTGGCCCATGGCGAGCTGCGGTATCTGCAGGGCTACACTCCCGCAATGCTCGTCGACGAATCGCGAATACTGGAGGTTATCATTTTCGGAATGTTGCAGAGCAATCTGCCTTCCCTGGATGTCACACTGCTGTTGCCCGATGTCATGGCTATCGCGGACGAGGTGGATTCGCAGTTGACCCAGTCAATTGGCGGCTACACGAAACTCATGAAGGCAAGGACAGCTGTTTGACACATGGGAAAGCAAACACCCATTTCAAAGACAACACGTAGATCCCGCGTCCGCCTTTTCTGCAACGATCGCAGGACACGCCGCAATCCCATGATTCTCTATCCGCCAGCGTCGTCCCCGCTTGCGTGCAGAATCGCATTCGAGTGCATGGGTACATAGCTTTCCAGAGAATTTAAAAAGAGAAAACCTCAGGTGGGCTGACTTAGTTCAGGAGAACCTGATAGAGGGTTTGATGCAAACTTACGAGCTCTGGAGCCCTTCGGTAGAGTAACCGTGCTAGTCGCGACTAGAATGTCGCGAGCAGCATCGTTAATACATCTGAGCTGCTTCATAATCCATTGCTGCTCGTTTGCTAGGTCTATCTGATTCTCTTTAACGGTCCGAGCCGAGAATTGACGTAACACATCTACACTCCATACCGCGATTCGCGTGTCTATTTCCATAATAAAACTTACCTCGAAAATGCGACGGTTAGGATCACGCACCACGGCCAACGCGCGTTCAGCCCCTATCCGCGCTAGCCGCGCCAACGAGAGTATCCCCAGCCCCCACCACCGAGCAAAAACAGCACCAAAAGAACAATCAATACGGTTTCCATAGGGTTGTACCTCACTTGTTAGAGGAAGCTGGACTGGCCTTTGTAACGGTCGTCTCACTTCTTCACTACTGCCATGATAGAACGGGCAAAGACGGGCGTCTGGTCACATTAGACCACTCTGAGCGTTCGATTTGCGCAGAGCACCATGTAGGATTGTGAGGGATTCGTGCTGTGATTCGTAGGCTGTTTACACTCCGACTCTTTCGTGCCGATATTTGCCCCAGCTCGATGGATGAGATTGCTGTTGAAGTCACTTGGCCCAGGCGTTATCACCGGGGCTGCCGACGATGACCCATCGGGCATTGCCACATATTCTGTCGCGGGCGCGCAGCTTGGAACCAAGCTTCTCTGGACTGCACTCCTGACGTGGCCGCTGATGGCCGCGGTTCAAATGATGTGTGCCAGAATCGGAATGGTGACAGGGAAGGGCTTGGCTGGGAATTTTAGTCAGCGATTTCCAAAGTGGCTGCTGCGTGTTTTCGTCATGGCCCTGCTTGCGGCAAACACGATTAACATCGCGGCAGACCTCGCCGGCATGGCGGATGCAGCGGAAATGCTGTCCGGCGTCAATGCGCACTGGTTTGTAGTGGTTTTCGCACTCTTGATTTCGTGGGCAACGGTTCGGCTGCCCTATCACCAGATAGCAAACGTGCTCAAGTGGCTGGTGCTGGTGCTCTTCGCCTACCCCATTACCGCGTTTGTAGTGGGGGCTGATTGGGGCCGAGTGATGCGCGATACCATGGTGCCGTCGATGCCGCATACCAGAGATGAGTGGTCGATGCTGGTCGCAATTCTCGGCACCACGATCAGTCCGTATTTGTTTTTCTGGCAGGCGAGTGAAGAAGTTGAAGAAGAAAAAGCGGCCGGTCTCAATTCGCTTTCTCAACGGAGAGGAGCAACGGCCATCGAACTTCGATTGAGGAAAATGGATGTCGGCGTCGGCACGTTTTTCTCGAATATTGTCATGTTCTTTATCATCCTGACCACTGCGATCACTCTCAACCGTCACGGCATCACGCACATTGAGACCTCTCGCCAGGCCGCCGAAGCTCTTCGGCCCCTCGCTGGCAGGTTTGCTGCGACCCTGTTTACCGTCGGCATTGTCGGCGTCGGATTCCTTGCCATCCCGACGCTGGCGGGATCAGCGGCCTACGCCTTCGCGGAAACGCTGGGGTGGCGCCAAGGTCTGGACAAGAAATTGAAGCAGGCACGCGCGTTTTACACTCTCATTCTCCTCTCAACTGGGGTGGGCGTCGGACTGGACTTCGCAGGCGTCAACCCCGTGAAGGCACTCTACTGGACAGCCGTCATCAACGGATTGTTAGCTCCCTTCCTTCTGGTCGCAATCCTGGTCGTCGCTTCGGACCAGAAACTGATGCAGGGCCAACCGAGTTCCCGCTTGGGATGGATCGTCGTGGCGATCACGACAGTGGCAATGTTCGCCGCGGGCGTAGCCATGTTTGTTGTGTAGACTGCCGATCACGCTGCTGTCGAGCCGCACGCTCGGGATACCCGCGTCCAGCGTTGTTGACACCCGGTAGTATCCCAACGGTGCGTTGGTGGTTCTAGGCGCGATGCCTTGGCGCGTGCGAGATGGGATTGCACTCAGGGCAGAATGGAAACGGTATCTCCCAAGTTTGCCCTTCGTAGGGGAACATGGAGTTTCGGTATTCCACGGCTGACCCGCAGTCAGGGCAGGAGACCGTTGTCAGGGGAATGCTTGCAGAGTTAAGGAGATCCATGATTGCTTGGCTGAGGGGAGTGTCGAGGGTCATTTGGCGTCCTCTTTCGAAAGCGCAGATCATCTCTGCACAAGAGGCCGCTGACGGCAGCAAGTTTTGTGTTTGAAGACTCTCTCAATATAGCTCCGCGAGTTTCCCGAATACTGTCCAATATGGCACGATGTTGCAAAACTACACCTAGCCCAGCGCCTGTTGTAGCAGTATCGGAATTTCGGAGGTGAGTTGCGCAGGCTTAGGACCCGTCAGGATCAATGCGCCGAATCCTGTCACTCACCCGAGTAAATCTCGCGGACCAGAACACGACTGACCTCTCCATCGATCCGACCGCGAGTACAGCCACTTCTGCGGGTAGCTCGTTATGCCGCCAACTGAGCGATGCCATCTATTTGGCAGTCCGATCCATTGGCCCTTCGAATACGTTCTAACGAGGCAGTCACCCGATATCCCGCGCTGGGCGCTGAATTCCGGGCGGGGATGCGGTTCCTCGTGGGCGTAGAATAGCGCGCGGACGCAGCGTTTTGGCTTTCGTAGCGACCGATGATTCGCGTCTGGTTGCGCGGTTCCGATTGGGGGAATGCACCGGCATGGGCGCCGCAGAATTGACGCCCAAATACCTGCTGCGAGCTGCGACCAGTTTTTTCAGGTCCTCGGAAGCAAGCAGTCGCTGCTGGCCAAGCACCTGAGTCACCAGCGTGATATGGGCGAAGTGCTCGACCGTCTCCATTTTCATATAAGCTGATTGCAGGTCAACGCCGTAGGTGACAACCCCATGGTTGGCCATCAGGATGGCATCGTACTGCGGGACCAGAGGCTCCAGGGTCTCCGCCAGGTCCGGAGTACCCGGCGTTCCGTAGGGGGCGAGCGGGATGGAACCAAGCCCGATCACCACTTCGCAAACCAGGGGCTGGTCCAGAGCCATGTCTGCAGCAGCGAATCCGGTAGCTGTCCGAGGATGAGCGTGAATAATCCCGCTAACGTCCGGACGCATGCTATAGATCAGCAGGTGCATACCGATTTCGCTGGTCACTTCAAGGCGGCCTTTCAGCTTCCGGCCCGCCATGTCCACGACCCCCAGGTCTGACGGCTGCATCCTGCCCTTGGGCATTCCGGTTGGGGTTACGAGGATACGGTTGTTATCCAGGCGCACGGAGAGGTTTCCGTCGCACGCCGCAATGAAGCCACACGCGTGCAGCATTCCGCCAAACCGGACAATGTCACGCCGGGATTGATGTTCACTGGCCATCGTCAAACCTTGTAGTCGGCGTATGGTACCGCAGAGAATGAGTGGAAACAACCCTCGAACTCCGATGCCTCCTGCGATAGGCACAAGGTACCGTCGGCACACTCCCAATGGCAAAGCCCTTTCCCCACTCGTTTCCTTAATCGGACTGGCGGTTAGTTTCGTAGTTCTGGTGTTGGATGGTCAGAGTGGGCGCAACTACCCAATCGGATCACGGAAACGCTCTTATTCTCCTTGGGAAGGCAAAAATTCCTCAGTTTCAGATAAACATGAGAAATATCGGTCCGCTTGATCCAAAACGACGGATTCTTGGCTGGTTTCTCCTCGCTTCGACAAACGGCGAATTCTTTCGCATCCACCCAGATCCGGCCACGGTAGAGTAACTTGGCTGCGAGCTTCGGTTCTACCCCAAGGGTGTATGGGCAATGTTCATCGGCTCGGGGATCAGCGACTAAAGTGAAATCGTAATTCTTAGAATCGAGCGATGTGCGTTTCCAATTTTCTCCCTCAAGGGCTTCACGCTCGGCCTCGAGCAACCGTTGAAGACGTGATCAATCAGCCAACTGGATCCACTTTGCGACAAGACTGTAAATTCCTTGGTCGCCGGTGCAGTGTATTTCACATCCACAATCATTGTGGCATGCAGATTCGCGGGAATACCGACGTAATCGAGGCCGAAGGCGCCTAGCCCGATAGCCCTTCAATGCCTTGGCGCGTTCGGCATTCCGGTCAACCAATCTCTGGACTGTTTCGGTAGCGGTCAGACTGCACGTTGGCAATACCTTGAGCCGTAGGTCTGCGCCGCTTGCTGATTTGGCATCACGCAAAATGCGATGCAGGCAAGGGTCAACCAATAGTTGCTGCGAGCACGAATCGGCATAGAAAACAGTGTCTCCAGAAAAAACTGGTATCCAAATCCTCGCGGCCTAGCTTACCCGAGTAAACTTGTCCGGCTTAGGCACTTGGGACTTAGGAATGTCAGAGCAAACGATTTCGTTACCGTAAAAGTACTGCTCATAGGCCTTGCACATGCCTTCAAAACCTCGTTCCCAGGAAGTTGAAAGGGCATACAGGCGACCCGCCACAGCCATCGTCGGGAGTAATTCAGGCCGCGTAAGCACGAGATCTGCGAACGCGACGAACTCCTCGAAATTGTTGGCGATATATCCGGTCTTGCAATGTTGTACGTTATATTTTGGTCCACCGACAGAACTAACCAGGGCAGGAACGCCCGAAGCGAGCGCCTCCAGAACCGCGAGACCGAAGGTATCCGTTTCCGACGGAAACACAAAAAAATCCATATTGGCGAATGCGCGGGATAGATCTCTGTCGGTGAGGGCCCCAGTGAATTCGGCACGCACCATGTTTTTTCGCAGCCATTTTCCTTCTGCGCCTTCACCAACGACCACCATGCGGAAGTTCCGGTGGCCCCTTGTGAGTAGAGCGTGCTCAAGCTGCGCGAGCAAGCGCACGTTCTTCTCGGCGGTGAGGCGTCCCACATAGCCGATTCTGAATGGACCTTTTCCGCGGTCCCGGAACTCCGGGCTGAAAACGGCAGTATCCACGCTATGAGACATCAACAAACAAGGTTTGCCGGTCGTCTGTTCGAGGAGGGTGACCATTTCGCGGTTCGGAGTGAACAGAAGTCGCGGGATCTTGTAAAAACGCATTGCGGCGCGCAGAGTCCACCGTTCCACAGCACTCAGCAATTTGGTGGATAAGGACTTCGGAAGTACGGACAGCACAGAAGAGAGACGACTTCGAGCATATTGATGCAGATTTGTCTGCCAGCTGGCAGCCAGCGGAATGCTAAGTTTATGGGCAATAAGCGCACCGAGCATCCCCAGATCGCTCGGACCTGTTATCTGGACTACGTCGGGATTAAAGTCCCGCACCAGGCTGGCGACTTCCCGATAGTATCGCCAGAACACGAGGTCGTATTCGTGCGTGCGGTCGAGCGGAAAGGTCAGTGGACTGCGGGGAAGCTGCACTCTGGTTACGGAACCGGTAGTCACAACCTCCTTGCGAGGACCGGCGTGGATGGTTAGGAACGGGAGTCCGCGGTTTTTCGCAAATGCTTCGAAGTGTCGGCTCGTGTTGGCAACGCCGTCCACCTCGTTGTATGCATCCGGAAAAAAGGCAATTCTTAGACTTCCACCCTTCCTGTTTCTCACAACACTGCCTCGTACACACTGTTCGAAGGCAGGTGTAAATCCACCTCGTTTCGGCAAATCTGTCTAAATGCGCCCCGCACCGAAGCGTTTTCCAACAGACGCATGACAAAGAACATCCGCTCGATGTAGGCCGGAGGCGCCTTCCATAGAGCGGAAATCGGTTGCTCAGTGTCTGGGGTCTGATGAGGATGGAAAACTCGATCGTCCCAACGACGGTGGCCGGGCGCATATTCAGGATATTCGCGAATCACGTCCAGCACCGCCTGCATGATGCGGAGGCTCAGCGGTTCGTCATACTGCGGCATAATAACCACATGGCTGAATTGCTCGGCGCGCATCTCATGGACAAACTCACAGAAACTTTCGGCGCGTGTGAGATTGAGGGCTCCACTTGGCTCGCATCCGTGTCGGTCTCCGCCCGAGATCAGCAGTCGCCGCCAGCGACCAGCTAACTCTATGACGCCGTTGTTTTCAATCCGGCTGCGGGTAGCGTTGAGTTCAAACGCATGCAGGAATCTCACATTACGCCACAAAAACTGATCGAGGATTTCTCCGTATTGTTGCTGCCCTACGCCACCGAGGTCCCAAAGGGGATGGTTGAAGATGATGAGTACTTCCGGACACTGATCCAGCATCGCAAGCAGGTCACACAGATGCGGATCGGACGGCGTCCTGGTATATGCGGCCAGATCAGCAACAATCTGGTGGGCTCGGCAGCTCGGCAAATTGTGAACACCGAGGTGAAAAACTGCTTCGCCAAACGGGACGCTCCACTCGAGTGAGAGCGGAACTTCTTTTGTCTCCGCCACCGTCCGCAACAGAGCCGGCGCCTCGATCGTGTCATGATCAGTGAGGGATACGAGGCCCATGAGGCCAAGTACCACTTCGATCTGATTCCTTTCTACCTGGAAAGCCGCCTTCGGATGCAATGGCGGCGTCCAGTACGCTTTGACCAAATCGACCGGGATGGTCGATCTCAGGGCCTGGCGCTCGAGCGCCCAGTGCAAAATGGGGTGCTTCCGCGTGAACTCCGGAATGAAACGAAGACTTTCCTTGGAATGGTTGGTATGACTATGAAGTGATACAGCAGATCTATATCGCGTGTCGAGCTCGGTTTTGTTCCAGAAGGAAAATTTGTTCTGGGCCAATTACGGTCCTCGCCCCAACTTTTTGGACACAAATTCTGACACATTTTGCTTCAAGAGTCGAGTTGCAGCGCAGGCCGTCGCATCAGCTCGACGGCACGCTGCGCGTCTATCGCGGCGCCGCCCTACTGCTGGCGCTACCTTTGCCACTCCAAGAACACGCCCAACGCCGCCCTGTCGCCATCACCAACTGATTCTCTTCGACTTTTAACCGGACAGCAGTGACTATGGTTAATACACTCCGAAGCCCCGGCGCAAGACTCTTTCCAGCCACTGAATCCCGGCACAGCCGTTCGGAGAGAAGTGGCAGCACTTGTCACGGAAGCCAACGGATTGCCGTATACAGCTGCGACTGTGCGAACCATAATCGCAAAGTGTTCCTTTCTGTACAGAAACACTCTTTCCTGGGAATTAGCATTTGGACCTGAATCATCCGATCTTGATCCGAAGTTGGGAGGAAAGAAAATGGCTTCTGAGAAAGCCGAGAAGTGTGCACACCCGCTCTGTTCGTGCGTGACAACGTCGGGCAAGTACTGCAGCGCCGAGTGTGAGGCAACGGAAAAGACGCCAGAGATCGCTTGTGCGTGCCCACACACCGGATGCAAAGGCAAGACGCACTAGCAATCACTTCACTATTGGTTGAGATTCGGTCTCGACCTCATCATCGGTCTCGACCTCATCAAAGGAGAAATATGAAAAAACTCAGATTCTCAGTAGCCATGTTCGCGGTGCTCGCCGTCGGGATTCTGACCGGATGCTCAGAGACGTCCACGAAGTCACCTGACGTCTCCGACAATATTCGCAGATCGCTGGATCAAGCAGGTTTTAAAGACGTCACCGTCGGTCAGGATCGCGACAAGGGCATCGTGACCCTCGGCGGACAGGTGGCCAGTGACAACGACAAGTCACAAGCCGAATCCCTTGCGAAATCCCTCGCGGGCACCCAGGTTGTCGCGAATCAGATTGCCGTGGTTCCCAGCGGCGTAGAAAAAGAAGCAAAGGCGGTGAACTCCGATCTGGACAAAGGCATTGAAAAGAATCTGGACGCTGCGCTGATCCAGAACAGGATGCACGACAACGTGAAGTACGACGTGAAGAGCGGCGTAGTCACTCTGACCGGAGAGGTGAACTCGCAGGCCAAGCGCGACCATGCCGAGAAGGCGGCCGCGAGCGTGCCCAACGTGAAGCAAGTCGTGAACGATCTACAGGTTAAGAATCAGAAGGCCAGCTCTTCCCAATAAGAGTTGCGGAGTTGATCCACGAGGTGGAGAGCGGCTAAGCGCCGGTTTCCGAGTTGCTTTCCCGTAAAGAGAGCAAGTCCGAGCTCTCGGAGCGGAAAACTGCAACGGCTGACCCGAGAAGGAAGCGACGTTCAAGGGCACTCCGAAGCTCAAGCACAAGAGCCCCAAGTGAAGACTGCACAAAGAATTACAGAGAGGCCTAACCCTACTCCAGGATCCCGCATTCTTGCGCCCATCTGTGGGCGATTAGGGCAGAGACCGAATCGGCATCGCACCGTGTTTGAAGTCAAGAAGGAGACCTCGGTTGACTCCTGTTTTCCCCTGACGACTCAAGGGTCCATCCTCTTTTCGCGGGAGCAATGGCTCGCCGATCGGAAGAAACTCCTGGCGCATGAAAAGGAACTCACCAAACATTACGACAGCATAAGTGCCGAACAATTTGGCGGGCGCTCTGTTTTATAATGCCGCGGAAGACTTTTTTAAGCCGCCGAGGGCAGACGGGAGCAGTGGAAGCACGAGACCGACAACTTAGGATCCGGGCCGGGTCAAGGATGATTGTATGCCTAAAACTTCTAAGAAAAAACGTGCCTTTAATCGTAATCAATTGCACAAGTGCCCCACCGGCATCAAGGGCTTTGACGAAATTACAGAAGGTGGCCTTCCGAAAAATAGAACTACTTTATTTTGTGGAAATACCGGCACTGGGAAAACCCTTTTGGGGATTGATTTTTTAATCAATGGTGCGATCCATTACAACGAGCCAGGCGTCTTCATGTCCTTTGAAGAGACAGAAGATGAACTTTATAAAGACGTGGCTTCCCTCAACCTGGATTTACAAGGGCTCGTTTCACGAAAAAAGATTCTGCTTGAATATGTTCTCTTGGAGCGCAGAGATATTCAAGAGAAAGGCGACTTTAATCTTGAAGGGCTATTCGTTCGTTTAGAACATGCTATTGATTCCATTGGCGCCAAGCGCGTTGTTTTAGATTCTATTGAATCTCTCTTTGCAGGCGTCACAGATGCTGGCATTCTTCGCTTAGAGATAAAAAGACTTTTCCGATGGCTTAAGGAAAAGCAAGTTACGGCAATCATTACCGGCGAGATGGGACAAGGCTCTTTTACTCGTCATGGCCTGGAAGAGTACATTTCCGATTGCATAATTCTCCTGGATAACAGAGTTAGGGAACAAATTTCCACTCGTAGAATTCGTGTAATTAAATATCGTGGTTCAAATCATGGAACAAACGAATATCCCTTCGTAATTGATAAAGGGGGACTTTCAGTAATTCCTATCACCTCGGCGGGACTCGATCAACCAGGCACAGCCAAGAGAGTTTCGACAGGAATTCCATCGTTAGATAAACTGTTCAGGGGGGCAGGTTATACCAGAAGCAGCACGGTACTCGTGTCAGGCACCGCAGGCACCGGAAAAACAAGCCTCGCGGCTGCATTCGCAGTAGAAAGGTGTAGACGTGGTGAACGGTGTCTTTTCTTGTCTTACGAGGAATCTTCAGGGCAACTTATTCAAAACATGAGTTCTATAGGTGTTCAGTTTGAGCCATTGGTGACAAAGGGCCTCTTAAAGATTGTGTCTACCAGGCCTTCCTTTTTTGGTTTGGAGATGCATTTACTCGATCTATACAAGGTCATTGCCGAGTTCAAACCAAAGGCTGTGATCGTAGATCCCTTGACAAGTCTCATTGGACAAGGGAACCAACTTGAAATTCAATCAATGCTTACTCGCATGATTGATGCTCTAAAATCGAAGGGCATAACCGGCTTTTTTACAAGTCTTGTTTCTTCAACTGAACAAAATGACACTAGCGGAGAAATCGGCGTCTCGTCTTTAATTGACACTTGGATCGTAGTTAGAGAATTAGAAGAAAATGAGGGCAAAAGGCGCATTCGTGGACTTTACATTGTTAAGTCCCGTGGCATGGGCCATTCCAGTGACGTCCACAAATTAGTTTTGAGTGATGACGGAATTCGGTTAGTACCCATGGATGCGGACGCGACCGCAGGCCCCAAACAGAAAGAGAAGGTTGGTAAAAGTGTCACTGTAAGACAAACATTAACCAGAGGGTAAAAGTATCGGATCTAAAGCCGGAGTTCTGGCGTAGGTCATGGGACAATCACATCCTAATTTCATTGTCGGCATTGGCGGCTCAGCTGGAGCTCTTAACGCCTATAAGGAGCTCTTGGACGCCCTGCCGTCTACTACCGGTATGGCCTTTGTCATCGCTTCTCATATTCATCCCACCGCAGACAGTCAGTTGGCTCAGATTCTGTCGGGCCACACGAAAATGCCAGTAATGGTGGCTGCCGCGGCGAAGCCGATCCGGGCGAATCACGTCTACGTGATTCCTCCGAATGCGGACCTCCTAATTGAGAGCTATACCTTCAAAGTCGCCTCCCCGCGCACTGGGAGGAACAAGCAGGTTGATTTCTTTTTTATTTCTTTAGCACAGGCCATGGGGGCGCGTGCGATCGGCATTATCCTTTCTGGCTATGATGGCGACGGGACTGAGGGATGCAAGCACATCAAGACGAATGGAGGAACAACCTTTGCTCAGGACATGTCTGCCGAAGTAGAAGGCATGCCTCTCAGTGCTCAGGCTTCAGGCTGTGTTGATTTCGTTCTGCCACCCGACAAAATTCCACATGAACTACAAAGATTGGTAAGAACCATTGCAATTAAGAAAAAAGTCGGTTTCGACCCGAAGAGGTTCCTTGCCACCATCGGTGAGGGCCGCAAAATTGTGCTGGTTCCAGGGAAACAAACAATCTTCACGCAGGGGGACGCGGCTGACACAGTCTTCTACATCCAGAAGGGTAAGGTGAGGCTCACCGTCGTCTCGGAGAAAGGCAAGGAAGCTACGATAGCCATATTGAATCGTGGCGATTTCTGCGGAGAAGGCGGCCTTGCAGGACAGCCTCTCCGCATGGGGTCTGCAATCGCGATGACAGATTGCGAACTCATGCGAATCGACAAGAAGGCAATGGTTGGAACTGGATATGACGAATGCACTCCGTCCCGGCGAGCTGTTCGCGCTTCGCTGGCGGTGTTTCAGCCACGCCGAATGCACCATGCGGCTCGTGGAAACCGTATACAAAGGCAAAATCCGCCCCTGGGGTAAGACTCGGAAGAGCTTGGGAGTCGTCCATGTTCCGAAAGAACTAGCCGACGACCTGTGGATCTGGAAGCAGAGATGCCCCAATTCATCTCCGGAGGCGTTCATGTTCCCGAACAAAAAAGACGGGTTCATGGACAGCAATAACTACCGGAAACGAGTTCTGCACAGGTTGGCGCAGGAGCTTGAGTTGCCCAAGCTGACTTTCCAAGTGATCCGGCGCACGATTGCCACGCTGGCACAGAAGAAGGGGACAGTGAAGGACGTTCAAGGGGTGCTGAGACACTCCCGCATGGCAACGACAACTTACGTTTACATGCAGGAGATTCCAGAAAGCGTGCGGAAGACGGTCGACGCCATCAGTGCCGAGCTTCGACTCCTTCCTAGTTTGGAAGAGGTCACGCGCGGGACGAGCGTTTTGCTACCAAATGCTACCAAACTGAAAAACGGGGTATCTGTAAATACTTGAAAATATGGTGGACCTGGTCGGGATCGAACCGACGACCTCTTCCATGCCATGGAAGCGCGCTCCCAGCTGCGCCACAGGCCCACACGGGGAAAGTTTTCCTATACGATTCTCGCCCACCTCCACCGGTTAGTCAAACAATGCACCCCGGAATCCAATTTGAGGAAAGCGAACAAAATGAGTATTCTGAATTGAACGGCCAAGTCTCAGGATGAGCCATTGATGAAGATGAATAAGAAGCGTGTGATTGCAGCGTTCTATACCATGATTGCCCTGGCGGGCCTGAGCTTGGCCCAGGCGCCGGCCTCGGCGCAGGCGGTCTCGTATACGTCCATCACCGAACTCAACCAACTGATCGCGAATCTGCAGCAGGCGTCGCAGGCAGCGCAATTGGATTTAGCGCGTTTGCGAATCGACAAGTGGAAGGCCGACTCAGGCACCAAGCATCAGACCCAAGGCGACACCGAATCGGTCAATCGCAATTTGCAGAATGCTTTGCCCGGAATGCTCGCGGATCTAAAGAACTCGCCGGAGAATCTGGCGCTCACTTTCAAGGTGTATCGCAACCTCGACGCTCTCTATGACGTTTTCAGTTCATTGGTGGAATCTACTGGAGCCTTTGGAGGCAAGGACGAATTTCAGTCGCTAAGCAAAGACTTGAGCTCAATCGAGGGCTCGCGGCGCGCCTTTGCCGACCGCTTGGACAAGCTCGCTAGTGCCAAGGAAACAGAACTCGGACAACTTCGCGTAGCCCTGCAACAAGCGCGGTCTGAAGCTGTCCCCAAAAAAGTCGTGGTGGATGACACCGCGCCTTCGCCCAAGAAGCCCCCTGTCCACAAGAAGCCAGTTCCAAAACCCGCGCCGCCCAAGACCTCAACGAGTCCTGCCTCCCCGGCTTCGAGCCAGCCCGCCCAGCATCCTTAACAACCGCACTGGGCCATACTAAGTCCTTTGAAATCCTGAGACTTACATTCTTGGAACTTGTGGGCATCCTGCGGGGTCTAAGAAACTAAGTGGACGGGCTGGGTGGTGGTCCTATAATGATGGTTTGATTCGCCACAAAGTCGTGGCGGGAGCAGCCAACGTGGCCGAGTTTGCCAGTGCGATCGGAATGCCGGAGTCTGCGGTCATCGCGGAGCTCAAGGCGGGATCAGAAGAAGCATACGCATGGTTGGTGGGTGAATTTCATCAGCCGGTTTACAGCGTGATCTATCGCATCCTGACCGATCCTTCCGACGCTGCTGACACCACTCAGGAAGTCTTCCTCAAAGTTTTTCGCGGAATGAAGTATTTCCACGGCGAATCCAGCCTGAAGACTTGGATCTATCGCATAGCGATTCACGAGGCTTCGAACCGTCGGCGCTGGTGGTTTCGACACAAGGCCAAGGAAACGTCCATGGAGCCCTCCGACAACGCCGAGCAACAGGTTTCCGGGTCGGTGAATGCCGCGCTGGTGGACAAGCACAAATCGCCCTTCGAGAATGCTGTCGATCACGAAGTTCAAGCCAAGGTGGAGCAGGAATTGCGCAAGGTGTCTGAGCCTTACCGCACCGCAGTCGTGCTCCGCGACATCGAAGATCTCTCCTACGACGAGATCGCCGAAATCACGCAGGTTTCACTGGGGACAGTGAAATCCCGCATCACCCGCGGGCGCGATGCGCTCCGAAAACGATTGACCGAGTATGCAAAAGAAGCTGGACCGGAAATGGGCTTGGACGTGGCTGGCCTGCTGCGGGAGGACAAAAGCGGCGCTCAGGTTTTTCGTGGCAAACGAATTGAGGTGACGCCATGACCTGCGTGCAAGCAAAGTCTATGCTTTCCGCTTATCTCGACGGAACCGTTACCGGTAAACAGATGTTTGCCCTTAGCCGGCATATCGAGGATTGCGGTCGTTGCCAAGAGCAATACGAATCACTGCGCCGCACTCAACGGGTGCTGGCGAACATTGGCCGCGCCAAGGCGCCTGAGGATTTGTCGCTCAAGCTGCGGCTGGCAATTTCGAAGGAAGTAGCCCGCGCTCGCCAACCTTACTTCGGCAATCTGGCGTTACGACTCGATAACGCGCTGCGTGCATTCATGGTGCCGGCGACCGCCGGGCTGGTCGCGACCATCGCCATTTTTGCCCTGTTGATGGGCTTCATTACCCCAGTCCAGGCCGATAACAGCGATGTCCCGCTTTTGCTTTCCACCAAACCGGAACTGCAGCAGTCTAGTTTCGGTATGACCTTGGGCGCCATCACCGAAGACTCGTTGGTGATCGAAGCCTACGTGGACGCCAACGGCCGGGTCCAGGACTACAGGGTCCTCTCCGGCCCGGACAAAGTACGAGATGTTCCTCATGCGGTGAAAAACATGCTGATCTTCACCACTTTCCGTCCTGCTACTTCGATGGGCATACCCCGTCCCGGAACCGCAGTGATCTCCTTCTCGAAGATTAGCGTGAAGGGCTAAGTCTGGCGGACGGCTCTGGCCGCTCGCCACCGGCACATCTTTACAAAACTAAGCGAAGAAAACAAAACCTCCGCAGTTATCATCTAATTCAACTAATACAGCAACTTCTCTTCAGTTCATGGGTTACGGTCTCCGAGACCGCGCGATCCCGAAGAGTCGCATAGACAGAGTCGCATAGACAGAGTCGCATAGACAGAGTCGCACAGAAGAATCGCATAGGAGCTTCGATTGAAAAAGACATCGTTGTTTTTTGTCCCCCTTCTCTTAATAGCGTTCGCTGCCACCGCCCAGGCACAGCAATTCGATGCCGCCCTGGGTTTTGGCACGGTGAAGGCTCCCGCAGCCTCCAACAACGGTACCAACAGTTTCCCGTCATTGAGCGGAGGCCTCTACACCACCTTCAGTGGAGACATTCTGTTCTGGCACCACCTCGGCTTGGGCGGCGAAGTTTCCCCCCGCTGGAGTCAGTCCACCTATGGCGGCGCGGTCAACAATTTTGGAATTGTTCAGAAATACCGTCCCATTTTCTATGATTTCAACGCCGTCTACGGTCGCACCTTTCAGAAGAAGGTTGGCGCTGACGCCATGGCAGGAATCGGCGGCGAGGACCTGCGGTTTTACACCCCTTACACCACCTGCGGCTTTACTTCGTGCACCAACTACATCAGCAGCAATCACTTCGCCGGACACATCGGAGCTGACCTGCGATTCTACTTCTGGGGCCACGCCTTCATTCGTCCCGAAGCCCATTACTACATAGTTCGCAATAACCATGAGTTCAATGACGTGAACCCTTCGCGCTTTGCTATTTCGATCGGCTATTCCTTCATGCCAGGATTCTGAATAGTCCTGGCCATCCACCCAGGGGAGCCTTGCCAAGGCTCCTTTATTGTTTATATTGGGGCATAGTGGCTGACGGAGCCAGATATGGACACAGAGCAGATCCTTCGGAAAGCCTATCGCGCCTTCAACGCTCGCGACATCGCCCAGGCGCTAGCGGTGATGCATCCTGAGGTTGACTGGCCGAACGGAATGGAGGGCGGTCGGGTTCTCGGTCATAACGCTGTCCGCGAGTACTGGACCAGGCAGTGGAGACTTGTGAATCCGCACGTTGCGCCGATTCGCTTCTTCAGCGACGCCGCCGGGCGAACCATCGTTGAGGTGCATCAGGTCGTCCGTAACACGGATGGCACCGTGCTTCTTGATCGGATGGTGAGGCATTGCTACGTAATTGAGAATGGATTGATTCGTAGCATG